>Ga0065711_1002248_pt1 | contig 35240 bp, 39 predicted proteins | sample Hoacrofraction12_FD_59098 | JGI IMG/M metagenome (GOLD analysis project Ga0065711, IMG submission 59098) | Hoatzin crop microbial communities from Cojedes, Venezuela - Epithelial fraction 12 v2 (version 2) | ecosystem: Host-associated > Birds > Digestive system > Esophagus > Crop | place... | reverse complement strand
GGATTTTTCTTTTTTTTTTTTTTTTTTACTTTGAAATACAGTCAAAGCATTGTTCGCGGGGTCACATACCGTTCACGTAGAGAACAACAGAACTCCTATTCCGTCCTGCAACAAATGTATATTCTCCAGCATCAGAGTAAGTTGTTTCAAAGATGGTCATTCGATGAACTCTCCTTTCCACCACATAACTGTATCTTTCCTCATATTGGAAGTTGATCTCAATACCATCCTTGTACCACTGTGGTTCAATGTCATCTTCGTTGACTTCAAATTCAATTTCAGCTCTTTGTCTCTGAATGACCTTTGAACAGGTAGAATAAACATTAGAAATAGAATTTATTTTTACAGATAGTCCCTCACTCCAGCTTCCTAAAAGAAAGCCCTGACCTTATGATTACAGATTTTTGTGGTAGGACTCTTGTAGATCAGATATTGCTGCTCTTCATTTGCATTATTCTTCGAGTGACAAAGTTATGAAATATTTATTCTTCCATATATGCCATACCTGAATATCTTTACGGATGCTTCTGATACGAATGTCACGACCTTCTACTATCAAATTCGCACTGGATGTGTTTCCACCTGCTACTACAGTGTACTGACCAGCATCAGACATTTTTGTGGAAGGAATGATGAGACGATGGACATATTTCTCTCTCTGAATTTTCATCCTAAGGAAGTCAGAAAAGAAAATGAGCAAGTTATTTCCTGGGAGAAAATACGTAACAAAAGTCAATATGATGTAGAAGCAATCATTTACCTGTCACCAATCTGGAGTTCTTGTCCATCCTTCATCCACTGGACCTGAATATCAGGTTCTGAAATTTCACATTCAAAAATAGCCCTCTTCTTCTCCACAACCTTGATGTCTTTAATATGCTTCCTAAATTCAATGTGACGGGCTATGGCAGGAAAAAAGTAGAATGAGTGCCATCATGCATTTAAGCCACTGGAAGTCATTAAATATACAAATCAAGAGAGCAAATACCTTCCACATATAAAGTGGCTGATGAAGCTGCTTTTCCAGCAACAAAAGTGTATTCTGCTGCATCACCAAAATGCACATTCCTTATGGAGAGGGAGTGTGTGAGCTTCTTTGTTCGTATCTGGCATTTATCAGTCGATTTTATTTCTACCCCATTCTTTAGCCATTTGTATGAGATACCTTCATAGTTAACAGTAACTTCAAATGTTATCGTATCTTTCTCTTCAGCATTGATGTCTTTCAGCATGGAGGTAATCAGGATGGCTAAAAGAAAAGAAATGGACATGGTTTGGGGTTTTTTCTTCTGTTTTGCTTTATTTTAAACACATGTTAACTGGATCAGAGATGTTTAAAATTCCTGAAGACAGATTCCGATTGTTGGTAATATTAAAAAAAAGTCTTTGTGTCCAGAATCAATACTACATTTAAATTTCCCAAAACTTCTGAATGACATAGGAATCCATATTATGTCTCCTATGGTGACTTGGCATTTAGGCATGTTGGTCTAAACAGAAGAATCCAGGATCTGACTTGCAGCTTCTAGATCTCTTTTAATAATGTAACTGAGGCTGTTTAGGATTATTTGAAAATACCTCTACAACAGTGCTGGGTTTGTCTCAATTGCACCAAGTTCATGTATTAACACAAACTCTGTTATTGGTAACTGTAAAATATTCTGGTCAATTTCATTTTTACGTACGTTTTACGGTCAGAGTTGCACTGACTCGGTCATTTCCACAGACAAATGTGTATTCTGCAGAATCTTCACTGCTTGTGTTCATGATATTGAGCTGATGGAGTTTCCCCTGGACCACTATTTTGAACTTTTCACTCATTTCAATCTCCACACCATTTTTTAACCAGACAGCAGGCACATTGAAATGAGAAACTTCACACTGAAAAGAGGCAGTTTTGGTCTCAGGGATCTCAATATTTTTCATGGTCTTTGTGATGTGTATGGCTAAGAGGGGGAAAAAAAAGACAAAAGAGAATAAACAATTTTTTAAAAGTCACTATATGTGGAAGACTGAAAAAAAACAAAGGTAACAGGCTATGAAGTGTCAGGTCAAGTTGTTCAATACGAGTTGGTGTAGCAATTCATATAATTACTTTCTTAAACTCATAATACTTACTTTCCACAAACAGTTTTGCTTTACACTCAATTTGCCCAACAAGAGCTGTGTATTCCCCAGCATCAGCAGGAGTTATATTATGCAGCATAAGCTTGTGAACTTTCCTCTGAGAGATCATCTTGTATTTATCACTTTGTTTAAGCTCAACATTTTTGTGGAACCACCGGACTGGTACAGTATCATGGGATACACTCAGTTCAAAGGAGACAACAGCATTTTCCAAAGCAGTCACATCCTTTGGCTTTTTGATGATCTTGACAGCTTGAAGTAAAAAGTTAGGAAGATTCAGCAGTGTGTTTGATTTGAATTTCAAACCACACATTAAAGCAAACATTCTAACCAGACTGACTTACTTTCCACATGAAGTCTGGCATTTGCTCCTATCTTTCCAAGCTTAAAGCTATAAACAGATTCATCAGTGACAACACAGTGTTTGATTTTCAGTGTGTGAACAGTTCCTTTCACTGAAATTTCATATTTGTCATTTGATTCAAGCTCAACACCGTTTTTAATCCACAGAGCTCCTTTCACATCAGGGTGGGTTAGTTCTACACTGAAAACTGCCTCCTGTGTTTCTGTCACAGTCAAGTTCTTTAGTGTCTTCTTTATCTTAACAGCTACAGAAAAAAAAGAAAAAAAATACCTTGACAAAACAGACCAAAATTGAAAATTATAGTAAATTTAATAATCTTAATAAAACTGATTCATGGTGCTTCATTTTAAAATCTAGTATGTATATATTGATTTATACAGTTTCCACTGAAGTAGTGTGCTTGGAACATAAAAAGGAACATTTACTTGTAGCATCCATGAGAAACCAGGTTTTTTGTTTGGTATGTTTACTACACCACTAGCAAAGAGTGAATTTCTACCTGCTAGCCAGTATATTGAATAAAACTTATTTTAAAAAAAATATCATGTTACTTTCCAAATACGGAGACTCCAAATTACAATAATTTTGTTATCACAGAGAGCACTTCATAATATAAAAATATATTTTCAAAATGACGAAAAATAAGCTTCTATCTTAGGGCCTGATACAAGACACAGTGAGTGATGCTGGAATGAGTCTTGAGGACACCAGCTAGTTATAAAAAATACTGACCTTCAACCTTTAGTTTGGCAGATGTCTTTGAGCTTGCTATTTCATAGCTATATTCACCCATATCCTCCAGTTTTGTGACAGGGATATTGAGCCTTCTCTTTACACCATCAGATTCAGCACGGTACTGATCTGTCATAGGTAATGGTCTACCATTTTTTAGCCACTGGCCATCTGATTCAGGATTTGCCACCTCACATTCAAAAACAGCTGTCTGGGACTCAGCCACAGTTAGGTCAGTGAGAGGCTTTGAAATGGCACCACCTGTTGGGAAGCAAAAGCACGTGGTTTTGTTGCACTGCTGTTCAACTTCTCCCCATACAGAAGTGCAACTACATGAAAAGGTAATGCTGGAATTCTTTGCTCTAATTTGCAGCATGCCCATAGACATTCTGAGTTATGTGAAAAGTCAACAGAATGTGACCTGAACATCACAAAAACTTATTTCTTACTTCTATCCCAGTTATTCTCTTTTATCATTTTTATCATCAGCACAGGTATGATGAACATTCAAGACAAAAAACTTCTGTTTTACATTAATTACATCAAAAGCATACCACAGCATTCCATACCATGGCTCTGATTTAGCAAAACATATAAGCACTTACTTAAAAGCTTTGTTGAATTCAAATTATACCAATCACAAAAGATACAGGGAAGAACAAGGAGAACATAGAACAAAAGATAAATTTAAGACAAAAAAGCAGAGAAACAGCACAATTGCTACAATTACTTAATACAGTACATTAAGCACAGATTTTAAATCATCCTGAAATAAAAATCTTTGACTTCACCTCTACTAACCTGCTACTATAAGCTTTCCAGATGTTTTCTTCTCTCCAGCATAAAATACATATTTTCCCTCATCATCTTTCATCATCTTCACCACTGTCAATTTATATATTTTGCCATGTGCTTCAATTTTATATTTGGGAGCAGCCTTGATCTCCTGGCCTTTGAAATGCCAAATTACATCAATCCCTGAATGGGAGAGCTCGACCTCAAATGATACATTCTGTGTTTCAGTGCAGGTGATGTCATGAAGACCTCTAATAATCTGAATTTCTATAAAAAGAATACATTACAAATACATTAGTTCTTTTAACAGTTCTGCATTTAAAGAAATAATTTCACAAAGAATTGTGCATCTTAAAGGAAACCTACTTTCAACTGTGACATTGCAACTTGTTTCAACTTTGCCAACCATCAGTTTATAATGTCCTTCATCTGATGCATAGGTTCTGGTAAGCACTAGCCTCTGTTTAGTGCCTTTACATACAGCTTGTACACGTTCATCAGGCTTTATCTGATGATCATTTAGGTACCATTTGGAGGAAGACACGTCAGGTGCTGAAACTTTGCATTCGAGGATAGCTTTTTTTCCTTCAACTACATGAACATCTTCTAAAGGCACCACTATTTCCACACCTGAAAGTTACAAAAATATTAATCATGAGAAAAACTATGCCTTTACGAAGTAATCCTAAAGTACTCAAAAAGAAAACACACCTTCAACATCATGATAATGACTTACTGTACACTGTGATTTGTCCGGTGGTTGACAGTCCAAGACTAGGAACACTAAAAGAGTAAGTTCCACTGTCCTCCCTTGTTGCATCTTCTATCAGCAACATGTGTGACTGTTTATCCAGCACAATATGAATACGATCACTTGATTGAATCTCATGACCATCTTTCATCCAGACACCTTCCACATTTTCTAGGGAGACTTTAACTTCAAGTTGTACAATATCTCCCTCACAGACTTTTTGATCAGTAAGTCCTTGAAGAATAGCCATGGGACGAGCTGTGGAACCAAATGAAGTTAATTAATCCTTATAGCAGATAAGAAGAATATTGAATATTAAGGCAGTATGGGACATAATGATATAGCTATAATATATGCTATAACACAGAAAATCTATAACTATATACAATGTAAGTATTAGAAATGCTTACGCTTCATCTTCAGTTTGCAGTGAGTCCTTTTTCCATCAACAACAAAGCTATACTCTCCTTGATCATCTTTATTAACATCTTTAATAGTGAGGATTTGGCGACCACGGCGGGATGCAATCGCATATTTATGATTAGAAGTGAGTTCAACATCGCCGTGATACCATTTCCCCTCCACGTCTTCTGGGGAAACCTCGCATTCAAGTTCACCGGAGAAGGATTCCGGTACTTCAACATCCTCAAGTTCTTTAATAAACTCAACCACAGCACCTGCAGGCAAAAATAATTACATTCATGAATAAGCTTGTTTAGATATCCCGATGAAAACATTTCTTATTAAATGAGCCTAAGGAAATTAATATATATACGGTGTAACCATTTTACACAAACATTTCTCTAAACTTTCATACTGGATTCCAAGAATACGGAAGCAGCTTGAACATTTCTTAGTGCATTAGACATCGGTTTAAATTGCTTTATTTCTTCCTGAAGCTAATTTCATTTTAACAGTACTGCATGGTACTGAGCTGTGTGCTTCTTACCTTCAACAGTAAGCTTTGCAGTAGTTTTTATGGATTCATCTTCTACTAGTGCACAGCTGTAGTCATCAGCATCAGACATTTCAATTGCTAGTACAGAAAGAAAATGAGCCTTTCTGTCTGAGTGCATCCTATATTTGTCTCCAGAATGAATCTCTATTCCATCCTTAAACCATTTCACTTTGACAAAGGGTTCTGATGTCTCACATTCAAATGTTGCCATGGAGTCTCTCTCTTTAGCAACAGTATCTTGTAACTTCTGGGTGAAGCTGATTAACTGCTTGGCTGCAAAACAATATGCAATCAATCAAAAGTGCACTGGCCATATAGACTCAACACACTGTAATAAGCAGTAGGATGAAAGTAAGAGAATTTAAATTACCTTGTACTAACAGGAAAGCATGGCTAGAAGTTTCACCAGCTATATTGACTGCTTTCACCATGATGCTGGCAGAATCATCAGAAGTCACATCTCTGATGACTAATTCGCAAACATTATCTTCAGGCCAGTACCAATACACACGATCAGTCCTTTCAATCTGCACACCATTTTTGAACCACTGACACTCAGGGTCTGGTTTTCCCACCACTCTCACACGGAAATGTGCATCTGTCCCCTGGGCTACAGTCTGGCTTTGAATTCGTTCAAATATCTTGGGAGCCTCCATGCTTGGACTAAGTTCTACCTTCTCTGGTTTGAATGTAGGAATGGTGATTTTGCCTTCAGGAGGAAGTGCTTTCTTCTCTTCCTCTGGGATCTCTTTGGTCCAGTGAAGTAGTTCCTCTTTTGTCTTTTTTAACATTTCTTCATATGATTCATCTTTTTTGCGAGACTTCAGTTCCACAGCAGTGATAGCTTCATAATAGCCCTCTTCTGTCCTACGCTTGAATTTACTACGCAGCTCTTCAGATTCCTCTGAAAGCTTCTCATGAGTGATTCTTTCAGCCCTTTTCAGTTTCACCACTTCTTTCGTTGTTGCCTCTGAAGGTTTGTCTACCTTCTGTACCTCAAAGAGAAGTTTTCCAGGCTCTGTCAGTACAGGCTCATGTTTGGGTTCAGGAGCACGACGAAGAACAGATCTGAAGTCTTCTCTCTGCTGGATCTCAAGTCTCACCTTATGTTCAATAAAGCCTTCTGGATTCTCTGCAGTGACTTTCACCTCTCCTGTGTCATATGATTTGCAGTCCACAATATCCAGGTAGTGGATTCCATCGTAACGGAGTCTAAACCTTTTGCTTTTACGGATGAGCTGTCCATTGAGGTACCAGTTGACCTTGGGCAAAGGATAGCCTGTCACACGGCAGCGGAATCGCGCCGTTTCACCTTCCAGGACTCTTGCAGGTTCAGGAACCAAAACAATTTCTGGTTTTTGTTTTTCCTTTTGGTCCACTGCAACTGCAGGAAGAGCACCTTCATGGGCCATTCTTTCTAACTCTTCAATTCGCTGCAGTCCCCTTCTGCCTTCTGGCAACTGGGATTCTTCCACAAGGCTTTTCTCATCCTTCACAATCAAAGTAGCAGATGTATGGTCTGTTCCATATTTGTTAGTTGCCCTGCAAGTGATCACTCCACTATCTCTGGAATAAGCTACTCCATAGTCCAGGCTACAGTACCCAAACTCATTGATCATGCGGAGTCTGTTAGCTGCTTCCAAGGGTTTGCCATCATGCAACCACTCTACCACCATGGTTGGGTCGCCAATTGGTGTAAGCCTGCACTCAAAGTGTGCTGGTCCAAACTGCTTGAGCCTTAAAGATGTGAGCTTCTTCTTAAAAAATGGTTTCTGTTGCTTTTCTTTATCATAGAGATCTCCTTCCTCCCACTGCTCTTGACCATAACGCAAATGGAGAGGCTCTAACTCTGGTGCTGCAATCTCCTTGGCTTTGTAAGTTCCTTTTGGAATGATTAATCTTCTTTCTGGTTCAGGTTCTGCATGTTCAACCTCAACATTTACTTTACACCGAGTAGTGTCCCGCCCAGCTTTATTGATAGCAGTAGCAGTATACCATGCAGCATCTTGCCTGGCAGTAGATTCAATTTTAAGGGCAGCTGCCCCTTTGCTTCCCTCAATCCTGAAATAGTAAAACAAATTTTTTTTAACTTTTTTTGCACTTCTTTTTTATTCCTTTTTGACCTTCTCCAAAATTACATCAAAGCCTCCAAATGCAAATATCTGGAGGAATTAGAGGTGATGTTTATGTTTATTCATGTTTATAAGTGCAGTGCCTAAGAACCAAACAGATGAGGTTAATAAAAATTAGTCTTAAATTCAATAGCAGTTTTGCTTGTGGAGGACTTCAAAATCCAAGACAGATAAAGGTTCCCTAAATCTATGTTGTAAAAGCATTTGCTTGACAGAATACAAAATACACAAATATACAGGCGGGAAAAAATTGAGTGAATCCTACAAGATATTTTATATCTCTTAACCTTGCTGCAATGCAGAAGCTGTTATTAGCTTCAGTAGCCATTGGACTAAGCCCTTAGTGAACCCCTTCTATGGAAGCAACGGTATTCCGCACACTGTAGGAGGTTCTTTGCACAATGGTGACTATTAACTCCTTTATTATTTAAACAAAATAAAAATGCTTACTTTATTTTGGGGTATTTATGAGGTACAATGATGTCACTGTTCTTCAGCCACACAATGTCAGGATTAGGGTTACCAGTAGCTTTCACTGCCATCTCCAGTCTAGAGCCCTCCTTTACACTAACATTCTTCAGCCTTTCCACAAAGTGTGGTCTGACTAGGTCTTCCTTAGCTGAAAGAGACAGGGTGGTTATCACAAGAGGAAATGACATAACCATGGTTTTTAATAAGAACACTCCTCAGCCTCCTAAAAAATAGCATGCACAGTAGATACCTTCCACAGTCAGTGTCACTGAGACTGAAGCTTTGCCAGCCCTATTCTGAGCAACTACAGCCCATTCTCCAGAGTCGTCAGGCATAGCAGGAACGATGATCAACGACTGGGTGCCATCTTCTTTAATCACTATTTTATGGGTGTAGTCATTAACTACTTGTTGACCTGCAGATACATATGAAAAAAAAAGTTGCACTCCAAATAGTGTCTCAACAAGATGTAAAATGCACATAAAATTGTTTTTTAAGATGATCTGTTGATTAAAATGAGGCTGATATACCATTATGGAACCAGTATGTCTCTGGCATAGGTCTGCCAACAACTTTTAAGTCAAATCTTGCTGTCTGCCCCTGTGAACATTTAAATGACGTAGGTTTCAGCACAAAAACTGGCTTATATAATCTCTCTAGTTGTCCTTCATCAGTTTCTTCTAATCTGCGGGCAGGAGACCAAGAAGGAGAACTGCGGGCAGGAGACCGGCTTGGAGAACGTGGAGAAATAGACCTCGAAGGAAAAGATAAGACAGATGTATATGATAATGTCATACAGCAGCTGGACGACATGACAAACAGGGTTCAACTATTGCCTTTAGAATAATTGATTTTAAAGAAGTTAACCAATTTATTTATGTGAGAAATTGTGACCAAACTAGTTTTTATTTGCAGTCAATTTTCTTTAGGTTTTTGACAGTGATTTATACAGCTAGATAATATTAGGATACACCATAGCCAGGGAAATTTTTGGATTTTGGATACTACGCAGATATGGACGCAATCCTGTGTACATTTGTGTATGTGTGCATGTGTACATGGAGATAGAACACAGTACATGACAACACTGGATTTTTTCTGTCATAGAAATACAGCTGTTTCAAGGGTGGGAAGCAAGAGTTGCACACAGTACTAAAACTCCAAGTGCAGAAGATTCTTTTCCAAAACAGGAGTACTTTAAGAAATACATATGGTTGCTGAGGCTGTAAATCTGATACTGTGGCTGGATGTGCGTGTGAATAATGCTGCTCTGGGAACTGTGTTGCTCATTAAGAAGGCAACTCAGACAAAGAGTTGGCACATAAATCTGTATAAAGCATGAAAACAGCATTTAGCACTTCTCTAGAGGTATGTAGACTCCAATAACTTAAGCTGTTTAGCTGCTGTGTAATGAGTTTTTGGACTATCACAGCAGACTGATGTCTCATGAACTTTATTTACTACTGTGTACCTACCTGTACCTTCTCATAACTTCTGGTCCTGGCATATAACCTGGAGTTGCTGTAGGTGCAACTGGCTCAACGTAGAGTTTTGCTGAGCAAATGGCGTTTCCTTTCATATTACTGGCAAAGACAGTATAAATTCCTTCATCTTCAGGTAAAACAATAGGCAAACGCAGACTGGCACTGCCATCTTGCAGAACTTCCATGAGGTAGCGCTCTCCATGCCTTATGCGCTTACCATCTTTGTACCATGCAATCTACATGGAAAGAAACAGTAGAATCTATGTGAGCTCTCCCAAAGACAAAGATCCAGTAATGACCCATGCGTACAACATATTACAACTTCCTGTTTTTCAGCTGCTGCATCATCACAGCCCATGTATATGTGTTAACATTAACATTTTTACTTGAAATAAGTAAGACTAATGACCCTGCTTCGGCAGGGGGGTTGGACTAGATGACCCACAGAGGTCCCTTCCAACCCCTACTATTCTGTGATTCTGTGATTCTGTAATGTAATGTGATTTCACAGTAGCCTGAAACACAAGCTTCAGAGCTTGAAACAGATACTAAGCCCATTTTGATGAAGAGGGAAGTGACTTAGACTGGACTTGCTACCGTGTTCCCCACTTGTGTGGGCTAACTCAGAGATACTCAGAAGTGAGACCAACTTAACTGGTAAATCTAACCTAACTCTGAACTAGCTCACCAACCTAACACTATTCTATTAAGGGACGAAAGGAAAATTCAGCTTGATATCAAAACAAAAGACTGGATTTTCTTTGAGATTTGCTAGGTTTTGTGCAGAATGTAGAATGTCTGGCTATGAGATGTTAAGGGACTTTTCAAGTAGAGCACCAGATGGTTTTTTAAAGAAATTAATTTCATACAGATTTTGGGTACCTTTGGCAATGGATATCCAGTCGTCTTGCAATGGAAAGTAACTCCTGTCCCTTCAAAGGTTCTGTAATTCTTCAGTCTTAAATCAAATCCTGCTTCTATAGCCTCAGATTCAGAAATATCAACCATCATCTCCTCTTTGTCTTCTTCGAGAAGTTCATCTAAGGTGGTCTTAATAATTCTGAGTTCAATTTCCTTGATAAGTCTTTCTTCAAAAGAAGAAATATGGAATTCCTATACAGAAAAGCAAGATCATTAGTTCTGTCTGTCAGATAATGACCTTGTGATTTGTACTGGTAAAAAGTCAGTACGGAGTCTTAGACATACCTCATCTTCTACAAAAGTTCTGACCATCACTGTATCTTTAGCCATTTTCTTCCTAATTAGGGCTTGTTCTTTTTCATATTCTTTTTCAAAGTCACCATATGAAAGAGCTGGGGCTACCTCAGCCACTTTAGGTTCCTGTACATATGCAGTGACCTGAGTTTGGTACATCATTTCTTGTTGCAATTTTATGTAGGCTTCATAATCAGCTATGAATTCAGAACACATTGATTATGGTAAGTTTTTGTGATTTTCATTGGATTGAATAGAGAAAACAAGTGCAAATGTATTTTACTGGTTTTGGTGATTCAAGCACAGTTTCTGTCTGTGTAGCCAGTAAAATACAAACAGCAATAAAATCCAAAGACTGATGGCCTCAGATGAGCTTTGTAAACAGGTAAAAGTTTTACTGTGCTATTCAGGTGTTCTAGTTCTCAAAATGGAAGCACCTGTATAGACTATTCTGCAGTTTCTTCACTGTGGCTCTGTCTCCTGCAAACTTTCATGCATTCTTACATGGACAATTTAAAAAAAAAAAAAAGTTAGCTTCTTTCCCTATAATAGAACAACCTATTACTTGATTAACCTCCTTTCCCTCCATCACTCTCTGCACGTCTTACGTTATGTAGATTGTTACGGATGTCAACAGAAGAAGGTTCCTATAGCTACACATTCTAGCAAAGAATATAAGTCCTTCAGGAATCTGATGTCAAATACTCTGTCTTGCAGAAACAGAGTCACCAGCTCTCCCTTCACGTTTCTTGAACTGACCAAACTAAGCTGCAGCACAATTTAAAACAATTTTCCCATTTTAAAGTTAATTTTAAGAAATATTTTTCCCATTGCTTTAATCTACAATGTACCTTCTTCTAGTAAGGAGACCGTTGCAGAAGCTTCTCCATGTTTATTACGAACAACAATAGTGTATTCTCCGGCATCGTCGGCAAAAGTCATGGAAATTTCTAGTTTGCATTCCCCGGTTTCTCTTTTGTAACTCACTTTGTATCTATAGAAAAAATAAAAGTAAAAACTCTCTATAATTCTGATGAACAGACTTTTTAGTGAATTTACTTCTAGTTATACAATTAATCAGAATCACAACTAACTTGTACAAGATAAAAAAAGATAAAATTTTGCAGGCAATTCTCATTCAATGAATCTGCAGGACAGCGCAGGAAAAGTAACCAGGCTGAAACTAGAGTACAGGTCTACTTTCTGTTGTCACTGAAATAAATAGGATGTAAACAGCAGTACTGTAATATCGGAGATCTAGTTCTCAGACACAGTAAAATGATCTGTGCTGCACATAGTTTGTCCTAATACGGGTCATCATAGTATGATACTTTTCAAGAATGCTACAACTGTGTTTTTTCTCTCCTTGAAAATGTGTTGCTTTCTATAGAGAAGATTTGCACAAACTGAATGCAAACATTGCATAGATAGAATAAAAAAATGCAAAGCTTCTTCCTGATTTGTTTTTAAGGATATGTACCATTTCTCACTTTATGGTCTTTTGAATATTTATATTTTAAATCTTAGCAGCCTTCTAACGTCTCACATTAAGACTTGAACCTATGATTTTTCCATTTCAAAAATAAAATTTCCAAGAAATCAGTAATGTTATTTGGCTCAGCATCAGTAAGGGAATCAAAATTTATCACTGTCAATTAAATATTTGTAAAATTCTGTTTAAATAGATTTTGTGCATTGTATTCGAAATACCTGTAGCCAGTCGTTAGAGGAACTCCACCTTTTTTCCAGTAGACATGTGGCTTTGGGTTGCCCCCTACTTGGCATTCAAAAATAATGCTCCCACCTTCAATTAATTTATGTACCATGGGTTTTCTCATGAAGAAAGGAGGTATGGGTTCTCCTGATACTTCCTCTGCTGCAGCAGAGACATCTTCCATTACAACGTCCTTTGTCTCCACATAGCTGAAATCAGATTCCAGTGCAGGTAAGTGAGCTGATGTCTGAAGCTCTCATAAACAGAGCGCAAAAAACTAATGACCACAGTAGGAGCATTCTATTTAGGAAAGTAACTTTACCGTTTCTCTTCTGTAACTGCCTTCTCAGAAATGGTTTCTCGAGTCTCAATTTCTTCTGAAACTGCAAGGCAAATATGATACAGTGGATTTTAAAATACTTTAATAGTACTCAAGCAGTGAGTTTAGTTGACACAAAGAGAGAGAGAAGGTTAAGTAGTTAGTTGGCTCAGAGGGCCAGGTACTTCCACCAAGGAAGCAAGTTTAGAGTCTCCATCAGCCCATAACTGGCCTTTTGCTTATAGTCTGAACAGCCCTGTTACCTAGCAGCCCTGGAATACAATTCAAGGCATATGTTCTCCTTGGGAGCTGACAAAATGTCTTAGTTACGTTACAAGTAATATACAGTTAACTAAATTATGGTCTTCCTACGGTGATAAATATGCTTACCTTTCACATGTAAGTGGCAAGATGTGCTGACACTCCCAGCCTTATTGGTAGCAGTGCAGGTAAATCTTCCACTGTCTTCTGCAAAGGCTTCACGAATCACAAGGCGAGCAAGCCCTGCTTTGAAAGTGATCTGGAAGTCCATAGAGCTCTCAATCTTGTAGTCTTCCCTGTACCATGTCACAGTAGGCTGAGGATGACCAGAGATATGGCACTCCAGAGTGACAGACTCGCCTTCAGTCACAGTCTTATTTTTGAGGCCCTGTATGACAAAAAAAAAGCATCACAGTCAGTATATATTTTCACCACTAAACAGACATTTCAACAACTAAAACCTATTTGAATGGAAAATATAATGTCTACTTCAAAACAACAGTCTGTTCAGCAAGGTATCCAGGCAAAAAAGAGGTATTTTCCAAAGCGAAGTATTTGAAACAGGATTTGGGATCTCTGCACATTACTGTTATTAACAAGAAAATAAAAAGGCAGGTTGATGCTTATGCAGATCATGGTGAGAAATTGTTTCACTGCAGCAAAGGTCAACCTACTACGTGACATAATTCTGAAGAATCATCCCCATAAGGGACATTCAGAATAGTTTGTGTCAGAGATCATTTGTATGGTTGAGTAATTTCAATACAGAGTTAAAAAGATTAAATAAAGTCAAATTTTCACAGTCAGGTTTTCAAAGATAAAGGTTAGAATACAAAATGGGTGAAAACATAGTGTAACTCCTCTAATCTACATACATACAAATTACTTACTGAGACCAAGGTGGGCGGAGTAGCAGGGATTTCTGCAGGCACAGGAACTCTGGCAGTTTCTGTCACCTAGGTTGTTTAAAGCACAGTTAATAAACACCTAACAGAGCCAAGGACATAAACAGCAGAATTTAGATACGAAAAGAAATGAAGTAAAGAGAACTCTTTGTCATAGTAAATATTAGGTCCTTAAAAGGATTTGTGTAAAACAACAAAGATAAAAGTCAGCAGAATGCTGTACAAGTGGAAAAATTGCAATGAGGAAACAGCAAACAAGTGAGGCCGTGCTATGTTTTTAAGATGAAAGTCAGTCAAGGTGATGGAAATTTGCTTAGTAACATACCTTTGCTTCGCCTTCTTTCCGCAACACCAAGTGTTCTTCCCACACTGCTTCGCCTTTAATGCTTACACCTGTCTCTTTTTTAGTCTCAACATCATAGCGACTTCTATAGGTCTCAGCACCCTCTCCGAAGGGAAATTGTGGAGGAGCAACTGGCTCTGTTTTTATCCTGACTTCATGTGGCTTTAGCTGAGGTGGTTTCACGGGCTTGGTGATCTTTTGCACAGCAGAAGTAGCTGATAACTCTTTTTCCAGAGTAGCCATAGCAGATCCAGCTATTGAAACCTAGGGAACAGAAGAGAAAGAGTTACATCTTTGTTGTTCTCATGTTTTCAAAGGTGACAAGTGTAAATCTCAAGCAGATTGCATATGATTCCATAGTTACTTATTTATTGACACTGCAAAAGCTATATATACAAAAATTACTTCTAGTTTTAGATTGCAGTAGTAGAATACCAGAGATACAGTATCCTTGTATTATTTTTGATATGTCTAACATTCAAATATTTCCTTTTTTTACTTTTGATCTTTAAATGGTCAAGAACCTCTGAAGTGCAACATGAGAAATGTCCTCTAAATTTATTCACTTGAGGCCTTAGCTTTCCATTTAATCAGTCTGACACTGCAATGAACAATACTTCTAATTACATAACTGTCAGTGATTAAAATAACTGAAGAGATTTCAAAATGTTATTGTAGGTATAATAACTTTCGAGAACATACATAAATCTTTAAAGAGAAAAATATTTTAGGTAATTTTTATAATGTTTAATGATGTTTGAGGAAAAAAACAGTTCATTTTTAAAGTCCAAGTGAAGAGAGAAAGCATGTTTTAAACAGAAAATTAATGAAATGGGAACTTTTAATATTACATGAAGGCATCAAACAGAAGAACAGAAAACATAATCAAAAATGGATGGTGTTTTTATTACGCAGCCTGGATTTTTTCTATTTCAAAAACTAGCTTAGTATGTAGTAATCTGCAAGGAAGAAAGAAGCACAGATTCCAATGTACTAGTAAACTGATGCACATACGAAGATTGAAGAGGTATACTTGTGCTCTTCAAAAAACACAAGTTGAAAAACAAATGTTTATTATCTCACTGTTTGACATGAAGTATTGAAGCTGTATCCTTAAACAGATGAAAAGCTCATTTAAATAACCAACAATTACAAATCACATTTAGAAGTTCATATGCCTGTTTACAGCCCTTGTCTTTATTAGTCAAACAAGCCAACAAAAACAACTGTAGAGAGTAAACAATTCTTCTTCTTGGGAAAGCACCATACTGAAGTGGGAGGAAAAGCCAAATGGCATGGGTGACCTACTGGTTATTGTAAACGACCATGCTGTTCTTCCTGGATATACTTATCACTTCTTACCTCATATGTATGATCTGGTTTAGGAATGGCAATTTTGGAGACTGTGAAGTGAGGACTTGCTGTGCGGGTTCGCGGGTGTTCAGCATGAATTGTTTTCTCAGTCTTTGTTTCTGTTGCTCTTTTTGTCTACACAAAGCAATGAAAAAAGTTGAGAATGTGATGCTGTTCTGCAAACTGAAACAGATTTCACTGGGAAATCTTTTTTTTGAAAAAAATGCAATGTAAACTGAGTCTAACCTCTGTTGATATATGAACTTCCTTCTTTTCAGCAGCTGAGATATGTTTCTCAGAAGGAACATAGACAGTTTTAACTTCTTTAGTGACAACATGACGTTCTGCTGGGGCCTCCGCAACATGGTCTGTTACAGCATGCTCTTTGTAGCCATATTCCAAAGTTTTCTGCTTTACATAAGCTTCATCTGCTTGTTCTCGTTCCCAGGGTGATCGAACACGAGCTTGATCAACTGCTGCAACAACTGTAGCTACAGCTTCAGCCCTTTTTCCAGCTTCAGTCTACAGATAACATTGGCAGAAATTATACAAATATTCATCATTATACTAAAGGATTGCATATCTGGCAAATACTTATAAATATAATGCTCAGTCAACTATATTCCAGACAAAGAGAGAGTGCACAAATATGCAAAAGCAATATCGTAAACATCAAATATGTTCACCCATAAATACACTTCAGAGTCAGTAGATTCAAATATAGACATGTTTTTTCTGAGCTCTGTCTATGCATATTTAGAACATATCTATGCTTGTGTGCTTTATATATACCAATATTTGCATGCAAGCCCACTTTTAATACTTTATAGTCCCATTTATGGCTATTTGTATAAGAGTACAGCAGGTATGTAAATGTGCACATAATTTTGAAGTCAGTATGCTCATCAGTTCCATATAACTGTTGGATGCTACTGAAAACACAGAGAATGTGTCTAGCATCTGGTGTGAATGTCTTTACTAAGGAATATGCCCATAAAAATTTCTACCGCAGGCATATCTGTTAATTCAGTGCTAATCAATTTTAAATGATTTTACATATGACTGAATACTGAGCTGAGAAATTGGAAATAACGCATTTGTATCAGGAATTTTATTTGTTTCTAATAACTGATAAATACTGTCAACTTCTATGTTATCAGGGTCCAAATTTCTGCCCAGTCAGCCAACAGTAGGCAATAAGATTATTACTACTGTTTATTATTACTGTCATAACTGATCTGGATGTAGCAACGGAGCATATGAAATGTATGCCTTGTAGATGGGGAAAAAAAACCTAATAGATAATTTCACGCTGATTTTAAAATCATTATCACTTTAAACTAGAATAAATTAAGTGAGGCCAAAATGTGATTGCTTACAGAGCAAAGTAGTGTTTAGGTAACAGGGACCTCTTCTTTAGTATTGTTGCCGATTTCAAAATCATTGTTTATACCAGCTTGAATTTGGCCCTAAATTTACATCATCTAACAAGTAACTGTAATCTCTTAGCAGTCTGACTCCTCTGAGTGAGTCTTACATGCTGTCTACAAAGTAGACAGACAGACAGAATTTTAATAAAAGCTGTTGGCAACTAAGCTACTCTTCCACATATGAGAGTTCCCGGCTATATCATAACAGAAAAGCTTTTCTACTGTGGGAGTCCTATTGGAACAAAGCAGTGTCAACAACTGTCTGATTGTCAGAAGTAATAAACTGGACAGGCCTGAATGAATGTTAGAGTTTGTATTGCACAAAAAACAATACAATTAAAACCCTAATAGGGAGAGATTGTTTCGTCTGACAACCATAAAACTACAAGGAATCATCTTGTAGAAAAAAAGATTGCCGAGTCAGAAATTTGAACAAGCAAACATTACTTGAAAGTCATTGGTAGGGAGTAGGCTTTCACGGAGACATCTGACTGTAGTCTTAAAACTGGCATTTCCTAACAGGGTGAGACATAAACCTCTATCAGTAAGAACTTAAGCACACTGGCTCTGTTACTTGACAGTTATCCCAGTTAAGGGGTATGTTATCACGAATTAATTTGAGGGTGTTCTATTTCACCCAAGTAGCTCTTAAGAGGTGAGGTTTGCAGATAAAACAAATTCGATCAGTGCATTTCACATCTGTAACAGCTATATTCACCTGATCATAAGCTAGATGAATTTGTTCTTGCTTGGCTGTAATTTCTTCTCTAGTTCTGGACACTGTGACTGGTGCTTTGGTTTTATCAGTGGCAACTATTTTCGGAACTACAGTAGTTTTCTTAGCTTCCTTTTTAATCTAATTATTATAACAGAAATAAAAGTTTCCGTTACATATGATCTTGAAAGATATTTGAACAATGGGAAAGCGTTTTGGAATGGGAACAGGTAAGGGAATCAAGCGGTTAGATGTTTGTGCGCTGCACACAGCTCTGTATTATACATATACTGATAAGTATAGTTACACCCTGACACCTATTTAAATAAAAGTAATGGTTTAAAAAAAAAAGTTAAAATATGTGTCAGGAGGCAGTCATTTAATTCCAAAGGTCAGTCAGAAGAGAATTATGGGGATTCTATTAATGAGAACAGTTAGGAGAGAAAGATAGAGGTGGAATAATATAGTTTAATTAACAGTAGTTCTAAAAGTTTGTAAGTGGAATAAATCTTAGAAAAAATGAGCTGGAACTGGTATAGTTAGTATTTTTTGAGGGACACATAAAGTTTGTAAAGAAAGGGGGATAAAAAATCAAATATGGTTGTAATAGTGCTATTCACCTTTTCATGGGTTATGCTCACTTGCTCTTGTTTGGTAGCAATTTCTTCTTTACTTTTGGATATTATGACCGGTGCTTTAGGTTTATCAGTGGTAATTACTACCTTAGGTACAGAAGGTTTCACATCTTCCTTTCTTATCTAGTTTTTATGGTAAAGAAAAATAATAGCAATCAATTATGCCTGTTGTCAAAATTGCACAGCTTTTCGGAAAAGTGGGATAAGGTTTCAGAATATACCAATAAAATTAAAACATCACCTAAGAAACAAAATAACCAGGACTACAGACCAAGTTATAGCCTACCTTATATGCTAGCTGAACAAAATGCTTTCAGTCATCAACATATTGCATTAATCTGTGTGTGAATTAGAGAAGAATCTTCCCGCTTCCTACTTAATTGTGATATATCATTGCTATGTTTTGTAGCAACTGTTTGCATAAAAATGAGTATTACTGACTTAATATTTACTCCCACCAGTAGATGGAACTATTTCATAGGTTACTCCAACAAACAATGGTTCCACGGTATGGTCTAGCAGATGCATTCAGTCCTCACACAAATATGAAATTCGTTAAATTAAACTCCACATGTCAATATCATATCGTGAGAGATAACCTTTACAAATTTATCTTCAGAAATCTACCTTCAGACAAAAACCAGAGGTCATTAAGCAGCAGATGAAATTCTGAGTACCCTGACAATAAAAGCCGTAATGCTCAAAGGATCTGTAGGAAGGTAGCTGCCCTCTTCCTCTATAGACAGCTCCTATGAAGTCAGTAAAACTGGACCTGCAATGCTGGGTCTATATCTGGAATACCTTGCTTTATAAAGTTTACATTTTGTAATCTTCTTTTCATAAAGAAGCAGAGCAAAGGTGTGTAGTACATTTGATGAAGAACGAAGTTTTGTAAACTTACTGGAGTATAACAATGAGCTACACATCTGTAATTTTATTTACCTTTTCATGAGCAACGTGCACTTGCTCATGTCTGGTAGATATTTCTTCTCTAGCTCTTGATATTCTTTCTTGTTCTTTGGCTTTGTCTGTAGCAATTATTACTGTGGGTACTGGAGTTTTCTCTGGTTCTTTTCTTACCTGCATGTTTACAAGTAAAGAAGATTACATGATAGATTGTTTAAAAATATAAGGTATGTGAGTTTTTGATACTTTTGGAAAAGAGGATACAAATTAAAGGGAGGAAAAATGTCAAACTGAATTTCAAAATCGTCTAGTCTGGAAACAACAACATAAAGATAAACAGACTTTCTATGAAACGTATATACATTTAGCATAAAAATAATAAAATTCCACAGATGCTTGCTTTTTTACTGAGAGCAGCAATAAAAAAAATCGGATCAGAGAAAAACTGTCCTGCATCATAATCAGTTTAAGAAAGTGTAGGATACTAAAAACAAATTTTAGGTAACTTTCACTTTGCCAAGAAGCTCAGATGTAATCTGCACATAAATGTGTGATTTTTTGCCCAGGTGGATTTCTGTTTCTCAGTACTTTAAAGTTAGGTTACACTTTCTTCCTCACTCATTTCAGCCAGAATGCAAATATAACATTTCTCTATAAAAGCTCGTCTTCCATTAAACCATATTTGTCTGACAAACTATATGCTAAAATAATCTGCGTTCCAATCACTCATCAGTATTTTCAAAATTGATTTCAATGCAGAATGAGTTTTTCTTCCTTTTTCTGACCCCCTGTGTGGCCAACAAACAAAGCAGGCTACAAATGGCAAGCTTAGAAACAAAATCAAAAAAAAAAAAACAAAAGGAATATTTAAGAGGTATTTCCTACATGCCAGTTCTTTAAATGATTGAGAGTATTATCTAGTAAATCACCATACGATATAGGAAAAATACTTTTTTTTCCCCTAAGTTAATGTTTTGCAAGCTTATCTATCACATTCTTAGGTATTAAAAATGGAAGTGAAATAAAAAAGGAAATACAGTCATCATCAAGGAGAGAGGGGAGAATGACAGCAATGTGAACTAGAAGAGTGAACATATATAAAAGGAAAAAATACTATTATGATATGTCATTTGTCTTGTTCATAGGCCTATTGTTTTAGTGAGATATTAGATTTTGAAACAAGGTAGGGCATGAGAATCATAGGTAACATCTGTATTCACCTTTTCATGAGAGATGTGCCTTTGTTCTTGTGAAGTAACAATTCCTTCTCTAGTTCTCGATGTTACTGTTTGTTTTGTGGCTTTATCACTGGTAACTACTACCATTGCTTCCTTTCTCATCTGATTTTTATAGCAACAAACAAAAAAACAAAGCCTTAAAATTCATTGTAACAAATCGAAAATCAAAAGAAGAGGAGAAGGAAAAAGAAGAGAGGAATACAAGTGAAGGAAAAATACTAAGGGAGAATTATTTTATTTCTAGTGGGGAAATTATAAATGAGATATTAGAGGAAAAAGTTCATCAGTAGAAGAACAATGTTAGAGAATAAATGACAAAGGATAATACAGGAATGCCTTTCATAGAAGGCATTCTTAAACTTGAAAACAGTTTAAGAATAGTTAGCTCAATCCTGTTATGATGGAAAGCAATGGAATAAGTGATCCATGAGCATTCCTTTACAGTCCAGATGCTCTATACAAGTATGCATGCTTTTGCGGTGAGCTGGGTAATATCTTGTTAATTCCTCACAGTGAATCATGCCTTGTTTGCATGTTGGATGACGGGATAAAGGGGAAATAAAATGTCAGTGCTCTATTTCTACCTGCTCCTGAACAGGTTGAACGTGGACGGCAGTCATTGCTGTCCTTTTAGCAGTTTGCTCTACAACACCTGGAGCTGGTTCTCTCACCATGGCTTGATCCACAGCAGCAACAACCGTAGCAACAGCTGCTGTTTTTTCACTGTCCTTTCTCACCTACATCAGTCACATCAAAAGACATTTTTTCACAGTTTGCTTACATTCAGAAGCAGCACAAAACACGTACAGAGACAGAATCTTGCAAAGAAGCATTTAAATACTTGTAGCGGAACTCTCTCAACAGCAGATACACACGTTTTTATACACAGCCTCTCAGATTCCATTTAGCAGAGCTATTCAGCTGTGGTGAGTCCACACATACACAGAGTAAAACTGATGCTTTGTCCAAAAATAGACTTTACCTCTCTAGCACCAGCCGCAACCTCACCAGCAGTAGTACCACTAATGGTAACTTGTTCTTGGACCCCATATCTCCCCTCCCATCTTTCTTCAGTTCTTATTTGGGTAGCACTTGTAGATACTCTTGTTTCCTTCGTCTGGGCTTCTGCGGTTGCAGTATATCCTTCCTGCTTCCAAGGAGGAAGGACTTCGGCCCCAGCTGTTGTCACTACTTGTGTTTTACGGATCGGAGATGGAGATTTCACTGGTCTAATAGGTGAAGTGGAGATTCTTCCAGCAGGAGAAACTGACCTAATGAAAAAATAAAGTATTAATATAATTAATGTGGTGTAATACAATGACAACTATGGAAACAACTTCAGCCTGAACTTGAATTCATGACCCATTCTGGATATCTTCACAACTTTAATTTTAAAAAAGCTTTTGAGGTCTTCTACTTGTAAATTACATTATGCCTAATGTGCGTTTTTGTCATACTCATAACTGTAACATATCTGTAGTACCTTAGATTTCCATAAAGAAATATGAGCAAATGTCAAAGGGCATTTCATTCAGGAACATATATTTAAAGTATCAAAATACGTCATTAGTTTCCATTTTCTCTATTTTAATTCTCCTAACAGGAATAATATAAAAAGCTTACAGGCTGTATTATGTATTGTATTTGTGGTCCAGTTTCTGTAGAGACAAAATGATAAGTTTAAACACTCTTTGTAAAAATATGATGTGGCATCCACCTAGCAACAACATAACTGTATCTACTCCTGCACCACATCTCATTTCTGTGTGTCATCCATACAAGGATTCAGACTCCAGGCAACTTCTGATCGGGGCTTATATTTTTTCCCATACTTTTATTTACAAATTTCAGCCACAATATTTGGTGGCCACTTGGAAAATGCTAGTTTCTAAATATCAATATTTAAAAAAATTCAATCCCAGTTCTAGCAGACAGTTTTAAAACATTTTTCAAAATGCTTTAACAGGCTTTCTAACTTAGGTGTTCTTTGAGAGGATTTTTTTATGCTGCGTTTCCCAGATAACATTAACTAATTGCAGCAGCAGGGGGCAGCAGCATCACATTAATTTTTAGATTTGGTTTCTAATGTGTTGTATGTCTGTAAGTGGTTTGACCAAAACGGGAGTACAAAATTTTAGTTCCATATGCACTCTAGATGGCATTATTGAATTACTCTTTCATCTATGCAGTTTGTTAGTTATTGCTAGATACTATCAATCCTTTTCTTCCTGTCCTTGCAAGTTATTCTCAATGAAGCAAAATTCACCAGCATACCTAGCTCTGGCAATTTAAATGGGGCTCTTCTGCGCACTCAGCTTGTAGACATTCCTTCCATGATGCTGATGCTTCAGGGTGCTCAAACTGCAGGGCTTCCAAAGCCATTTTCGCTTCACCTGCCTCTCAGCACAGACCTCCTGCAGACTCCCAGACCATAAGCCCTGCTCTTCAAAGCACTCACTTTCCTTCTCAAGACCCTTTACGCAGCAGAGCTAAACATTTTTCATAACCACATTTAGCTTGCCTACCTTCAAAACATTATTTCTGCAGTCATTACCAGCAGACATATAGAACATGTGTCCACGTTTTTTTACATATCCTTCCATTCTGTTTGCCGTTCCTCAGAGCGTCATCGCTCTTTTCTCTGTTCATCTAAACTAATCAAGGCCAACTGCTCAACTGTTTTCTTCTCTTTCATCATGAACTTCGAGCTTTGAGTGCCACTTCAGCTGCATGTAGAGCAACCAAATGGGATTTATACTCTGAAGAACTTTCTTCCATATGGGATAGAAAATGTACGTATGAGGCAAGCACTTCTATAGCAGTGGCAAATACAGCACATTATAGCTCACAGTCAGGATAAACTCAGTCAGTATTAAGTCAGTGCATTTTTGCATTTTGTACTATGCTTTCTTTCTACATCATTACTGCTATATGTGAAAGCGATTCAAACAGCAATCTTGTTTGAAAGAATCATAAGTTTACCTTACTGGTGAGGGTGTTGGTGCTCTGACATGTCTTACAGGTGATGGTGACTGTCTAACAGGTGATGGTGATTGCTGTCGTGCCATCTGCGCTTTTGCAGCAATTATTGGTGGGGTTGGTGATTTTGATGTAGGTCTAGGAGGCATTCGTGGAGGTGCTTTGTGTGGGAGCTGTTGGGCTGTCACACCTTCTACGACCATTTCAACACTTGTAAGTGATCTGGCATCAAAGTGGGCTTCAATCTTCTACAACGAAATCGAGAAAACAAGTCTGAGATACTGTAGAAGTAATCATCTGCATTTTAGCCTTACCTGTTCTGTGTCTGAAAAATATACCTTTTCTATTCTGGCTTGTCTTGTTTGTGAAATCTGAGCAGTCGAAACAATTGTCTTTGTCTTTTTAGCAGGAACGGCTTCTTCCTCACCTTTTGGAAGGGAAAACATGGTCAGGAGAATTGCACATGGCAACAAACAATAAGCAGTTGCAGAAATAAATAAATGGCAATTCCAATTATATACAAAATGTATATAAACAACAGAGAAATAATTAAGTAACCATCTGGTTTTTTGTGGTATCTATAGACAGATAATTGTGAAAAAAAGTTTAAATAATATTTTCGCTTTACTATGTCATTAGAAGAAAAAAAAAAAAAAACAACAAACCAAAATACATTTTTTGCAGATTCTTCAGAATCAGTCCTAAATCACAAATGACCAGCTACACAATCTGAAAGCCTGACTGAGGTGAGATCCATGCAAGACTCCTCAGGGTAGCATGATTCACCGCTACAATTCTACTCTACCTAAGAACTGTCTTCATCCGTACCAGGCTCATTTACAAGGCCAAGTACAGTTGTGCAGTCTAATAGATGTATTCTATCAAAGCCAGCTTACAAATACAACTTCGAGAAATCTACAGAACAAAATGAGAACAACTGAAATTATCCCACACTTTTTTCTGTCTACTGTGTCCTCAGTTTAAAGATGACCCATTCTTGAGAAAAGGTCCTTTCAAATTCTCAGACAAAAGTCTTTGGCAAATTTCACCAAAGCACTGCTTTTTCACAGCAAGTTAATAACTTTTCATAAAGAAGTTATAAATGAACTTATTGGTATAACTTTGACGAAGTGGTGCATATTGTACTGTTATAACAATGAATGGTCTCTTATTTTCATGGCTTGCAACTTCAACCGTTACCTTGAATTAGCAATTCAGCTGTTGAAGTAGCACGTCCCACATTATTTGTCGCATTTACTGAATAGGTACCGGAGTCTTCAGGATATGCTTCTGCAATTATTAAGCTGTAAAGGTCTCCTTCTTGTAAAATTTGAAAATCGGGGGAGCTTTGGATTTCTACTCCATCCCGATAGAACTTCACCACAGGTGTAGGGATTCCAGTCACTCTCACGTCAAGTCGAACTTGACTTCCCTGCCTTGCAGTCATGCTCTGTAGTCGTTGTGAAAAGTTTGGTGGTGCTGTTCCAGCTGCAGTTTTATTGAAGAAATAAATAGAAAAACAATAACGTCTGTGAAAAAGAACTGTAAGGGCTAGATATTTTCATTACTAGAAGTGCACAAGGTCTATTTCTTCTTCATATGCGACTGACAGATGATACTACCTTCTCAAACATTCAAAACATTAAAAGTTGGTTTGCCAAAATGCAAATACCTTAAACTTTTTTCACATGTTTCAAATTTCTGATTATGGCCACAATTGCAGATGTTTGTAGAATTAGAGATACATTGATTTTAACCATAGGTAGCAATCGCAGTCTCTTGGGTATGACCCTTTATGTGAATTATTCTGTTAAATATAATTTATATCATTACATACCGTTAGGGGTTCCATCTTGTGTAACTTCATCCTTTCTTTTATGTGTATTTTGAATGTAGCCAGTGTGACAGATAACATGAGCAGAAGCATACAGGGCTAAGCCAGGCATTTGTAATCGTGATTAAGATCTTTATACAAACAAGATTAAACTTTACACAGTTAAGGTGCAAGGGCTGATGTTAGAAATTATTGGTGAGACTATATGCTGAACTCTGGACTGCTTTAGGGAAAGAAATTTGGATTGCTATTTCTTTGCTAATAATGTACTTCAAATCCAAAATTTCTTTCATTATCTGTGACACTTCTGCTATTGCTCTCTTTCTCACATTGCTAGCAGACAGAGGTGTCTTTCTTTGGCTACTTAATACCTGTGACAAGTAGCTCAGCAGTACTAGTTGCTTGCCCAGATCCATTGGTAGCTTGTACGGTGTATCTTCCACTGTTTGCTTCTGTCACGGTGGGGATCACCAGTTTAGCGCGGCCATCACTAAACGAGATCTGCACACCGGGCAGAGTTGCAGCAGAAAGAACCTGGCCATCCCGATACCAGCTCACCTCAGGAACTGGGAAACCTAAAGAAAAAGGAAGACAAAAGGAGATTAAGATGCTATAAGATGCCAGATATCCAAAATTAGCATAATGGTCACTCACATATACGCAGTTACAGTGGAGTGTAATGGCATAGGCACGGATCTATGAGTGACACAGCAGTAAAGGAACTTTTTTTCAGAAAGGTCTTTAAAATACACAGAGCAACAGCACAACTGCACAGGCTACTGCATTTAGGAAAGCACTTGAATAATAACTGGACTGTAGTGTTTGGCAATCCTGTTGAGGAACAAAACATCAAAATTATGAGGGGGATGAACTGATATATGTGAGGTATAGTTTTATTTATTTGCTAGTATCTAAGTAGTATTGCTAACAAAAAAATCCAGTCCAATAGTTTGGCAACAAAGTAAAAATCAGAACTTCCAACCAAGTTAAGTAGTTGTCCTGACAAAAAATGATTTTAGAAAAGGAAGTGACAGAAAAAGTGGCTGTTGTAGACACCAAGATCAAGTGCTGTTTATATTCTGGGTTTTTGTTCCTGCTTTCTGCATTCTCTTTGCAGTTCCTGGAAAGCAGTCAGCTGGAACCAGCTGATTTTTTGTTGTTCAAATATATTATTGTTTTGTTGTTGTCAAGGTCATGAGTAAGAGTCTTCTGCTCAGAAGAGTTTCACCTATATCTACAGTTGTTTTTTCAGCTTTATATGGTGATTTTAGATTCCTAATAGAAATTCTCTTCCCAGTGTTCTACTCAGCCAGCTTTATTGAGCAACTGAAATCCATTTGATGAACAGGTAAAATTTTTATACAAGCTATACAAGGAGATCAGCTAATTTAAGGTGAGTTCTAGCTCATAGTCTTTTTTGTAGTCCTACAACACCATTTCTCCAAAATGAAAATCACTGCAAATTTACTTCTTGTACTTCTCTCAAGTCAAATCACCAATTGCACTCCACAAGGGCTCAGGAGTGAGATCTGAAACTTACTACAGGTGCTCTAATTTTCCCAGTTCCACTCTCTGTATTTTGGAAAACCCCAGGACCACAGAATTCTGCTTCCTCTGTAGAGTATCCCTCCTATAAAGTAATTTAATTATTTGCAGTTTTAATGTGCCAGAACTATGACTGTGTGAGACTAAAATGAAAGAGAAGCTGAGATGTGTAGACTGAAGCTTTTACTGGTTGTCTGCAGTCACATCAGACTCAGTTAGGAAAGTTTTATATTTCACTCACAGTTGAAAAACTGATTTTTAGATATATGAAAAATAGAAACACACACAGACAGAAGGAGAATGTGGCCAGTTTTAGGGAGGGTTAAAAATCAAAGGGGTAAAAGTACATATAAGCATTGTTAATTTCACAAACAGAAGTTATCAAACAGCCCTGATGACACTAGTACAATTCAACTTTGTACTACTGGTATAGGAGAACCTGGGCTTTATCACCATAGAGTATCCAGCGGATCCCACTGATTTCATCCAGAGATGTGTGTCTTCAACATTTGTGCAAATGAGTTCCAAAATATTTTAAGCTAGGCAACCAAAAATCATGTTGTCAACAGGGAATTTCTTGAAACTTTGCCAAAATGTCGCCCTTTCCTTGGTGCAGCATCATATGATGATTAGCAAACATGAGGGTTTGTGTGGCACATTGAACAAGGCCTACATTTTTGAAAATGGAGTCTATTTTGATGTTTAAAACAGGTATGTTCAAGGGAACCAAAGTTAGAAACCACTTTGAAAATCTGAGGCCGAATTCATATTAAAAGAAACTCACATTCACAAATTTGCTAGAACTTTGCTAGTCCCATGCCACAGAGCTGGGGACTAAAAGGTAAGATTTGCCTCAGATTATAGATATTTTTGCCTGGACTATATGGAGTTGGGACTTACTTTATATGTGCCACTATGATTTGAATATTAACTATTAGGACATTCTTTTTTTCATTTAAACTGTTCTTGAGGTTTTTTGAGCTTTATTGCCAAAAAGAAGAAAATTAACCTGACGAGCCTCAACTTCACTGCTTAAGTAATTGAATTCAATGAGATTATCCTGACAATGACATAAGTGACAGGAACTGCCAACCAGTGTACAATGTATGTGCTGCTTTCAGCAATACACGGAGTGTATATGCTGGCTTGCACTGGGTAATACCTGAAAACAGTGGTTCAAAGAAAGTTAAACAGAGTACAGGTTAGTTCTTTATGAACAAATTCAATACTTGATCAGTACTGTGGAGACATGAGGATGGGCACAGTTCTAATGTCAGCAGCACAGCAGACTTTCGTGACAGTGACATGATGTGTCACGTCCCCTCAGTCACTGCTCACCCAGTAGGACTCCCCCTGTGATGACGTCCTAGCTGCTCTGCATTCACTGCTTTTAATCACGGGGTTTGTGTGTTCTGTGCTTTCTGTGCACAGGGGGAGGTACTGGGTATTTTTGTCTGATATCAAACCTTTGTAATGTGGCACTTCATTCACGGTCTGATATAACAGTACAATTCATTTGTTCTAGTTTACAGACTGCTATATTGCATCTCAGGCGGTTGCTAAGCTCTTCTTGGTATGCTTAGATTAACTGGGCTCTTCATATTCAAATTGTAGCTCTGTATTAATACTTATCTTCTATGTAAAAGGGCAGTGTTATCAGAGATAAACAGAAAGTCCGAATTTCAAATTCACAGTAATTCATGACAGATAGGAAGGGCAGAAAACGTAGCAAGACTGTGTAGTCCATTATTTATGCAATTAGCTCAAGAAATAAAACTTGAATCTTTTCACGCATTAGAATAACTATATACAAAGCCACTGTCAGATCTGTCAATCTTGGTGGATACTTTTGGGGCAGGAAAGATATTCCAGAATCCCACAATGTGAATAAAAGCTAACAGGAGACTGCCTCACAGGGTATTTGGGATTAAAACACAAATGTGTTTCATGCTATTAGAAGAAATGTATCTCCTCTTAGTAAAAAGTCATGTTCCCCTCCCAAGTACTCCGTGATATCAAATAAACGAAAACAGCCAAAATTACACATTGAGCCATAATAGTAGTATCCCAACTTGTTCTGATGATATATTTCTGTATTTGTAATAAGTATTGTAATCAACAGCAGAAATAAACTTTTCACAGAAAATTTACAGTGTACAGACAACAACAGAAGGTCAGGGCAATGAACTGAATAGTAGAAGGACAAATAACTGAGTAAGGCATGAAAAAATATCATGGATGTAGACTACAGGATGTGTTCAAACACCTTGTGTGAACTTTGTGTGAGCCACTGTTATCCAAAGGGACCAAGGGATGAACCACAATGGACCATAGATGTCAGTTTTTTTATAGTTGGACAGATCATGTGCTTGCACCTGTCACAGAGCATCTGGGTAGTGGTTTACGGTATGTGGATCGTCACATTGCTAATGCCTGTAAGACAACATAATTCCATCAGCAGGAACACGTGTCATTTCTCCTTAGTCACTGCCGAGGTCAGAGGCACTCTTGTAACAGGGTGTTGGTTGTCTGGTAAAGGTATCCCGGGGGGTTGCATGGGGTTTTGTACAAGATAGGGTGTTTTAATAGAGTGTAGACTGAAAAAATGAATTAGCCTTTAAAATTATGTGGCATATTTAAATTGCACCAACAAATTATATTAATCCAGCCTTATACTATGATCATGATCACCATACACATCTACTACATCGCAAACTAGGGTTTTCTACCCTCCTCAGCGGCCACGTGGACCTAGATTTTTTGCTTTTAATCCCCCTGCCAGAACTCTGGAATTAAGTAAACTTAATGGCACAGAAGGTAGAAATACAGCTTAGCCAGAGTAAGACTTAGCACTAGGGCAATGACGAACTAGCATATGCAAACAAGATTACTCTCTCTGCACCCATATGAAGTTCCTTCATTAGCACAGTACGTATTTTTATGTATACGCTTTAATGTTATTCCCCCCCTGTTTTGATGATTCTAACATGCATGAGAAATAGACACCAGTGGCACTGGCAGGATGACTGGCTATTGCCTGGGAAGCCTTGTAACTTTACGCAGCATGTTTGTGGATGTCTGACAGCACCTCATAGTGCTGAGCAATACCATATGATGCGATATATATTCACATTCCATCACTGATCTTTACCCGTTCAGGTCAGGTTATGATCTACAAAAGCTGTTATTGTTTGTCTTAGCATAAACGTTACCAAAAATAATAACAAAAAATAAACAATCTTGCAAGAATTAATCAAAACCTTACCACTAATATGAGCCTCAAAGGTTGCGGCACTACCCTCCAGTGCCACAACACTTTGTAATGGCTGCGTAAATGTTGGTGCTTTTGTCGTCATCCTTACAGGCACTCTGAAAGCAACAAAACCATAATTAGGCATCAATGGTGAAATTGTTATTATACACACATCCTTCTTGCTAGATTTTAGAAATATATGTAATTATTTTCATAACAATTTATTCTTCTCAGTTTTAAATCACATTGACCAGGTGAAACCTGAAGACTGTAAGTTCTGACAAAGCTGTATAGCAGATTATTCTTAGGGCACCCTTGGCTGAGCTGGATGTGCAACTGTTATAATTTAGTGAAGCTGTGAATTGGCATCCCAAGTATGCAGCAGGAGACAAAGTTCTGCTTTACTCATTGCATGACCTTGTGCAGGTCATCTAGCCTTTATTTGTCCATGAATCTCCTTTACATAAAGAGAAAATAACCTACATGCAAAAATGTTTTTGAATGATTTGAAAATGTTTTGATAGTGCAAAGCATTTGTGTTCTCCAGTGAGAAAACAACTAGGTCACTAAGTAGCAACTGAAGAAAAATGTGCAGGTCTACAATCTATTTGGCTTTTAATAATTAAAAAAATGCCAGGAGGCTCTCTTTTACAAGCAGTCTGTAAGTAGTGAATAATTTCATTTTACACAGAAGCATACTGGCATTAAAGATGCAGATAAAATTCTACTCTTTCTTAGAAAGTATCTCAGTGGAATTTTGAATATGGGAAGACAGCCTCCTTCGAAATGTGAGCTAGGCTATAAGGTAGCCACTGACACTGATAGTTTGAACAACTGCAGATCCATGTGAAATCTGAAAGAAAAATAGTTCGCTTTCCCTTCCTATGCCACAAGACCCTACTTTGAAATAGCACACTGCCACTAGGAAATCTCTGTCAGGATTATTTTATATTTGCATGAACATATTTATTTACTGATCTTGAATTGTGCAGGTTTTTAAAATGTAGCTAGTAACTTCTTAATAGTATCGTGCTTCTATTAAAATTACAATTTTTCTCACACAAAATTCCCCTGAGACCCTAACATGTCTTACTAAAGAAGGGTAAACCCCATAATCTTTTCAAGTCCATCTCACTCACACATTCACTGTTGTTCACTTTGGCTTTTGTGCCTGATTTTGTGACAGTCCCAGGCTTAACTTAACGAGAAAGTGAAGTTTCTTTCACTGTGAGCCAAGTTTATGCTACCTTTCAAAGAAGTGAAAATTCTTCATGACATGAGTTACTTCACTGAAATCAGTGCCTGCTGTCTACATAGAAAAGTGCATAAGTGCAGAGCTGCATATAGTATTGGGAATTTGAGTTGCTTTTTAGTGCCTTTATTGGTTATCTGGATACTTCTTTCAGCTTGCCAGAGGAACAGCCTTTTATCAAAGCTTTTCAGCTTCGATGGTGGGGGGAAATGAGTTCAAATTAGAAAGAAATTACCGACATTTCATCCTAACACAACACTAGCTTTCTAAAAGGAAGATGAAGACAAATATCTGTCACATGTAGTTCACTAAGACCTACTTCAGCTATAACTATGTTTTGAAGCTCAGCTAAAATATATGGAAATAATCTTACAATATAATTAAACATTATAAAAGCTTATACATGTGTGTAATTTCCTGACTTCAGAATAGATTGGAAATCATTTAACTAAGTAGAATTGTCATCGAGTTCACACAAAGTTTGTATATTTTATTGTCTAGGCAAATTTCAGTCATGAAGATCTGATCTTATAAGGCTTTTTGTATAATTAGAATTGAAAGCATGCATCTGAAATGTCATGTTCCAGAAATAACCTTCCCAGCTATGAATGACAGCAGACAAGTGTTCCAGAGCTGCCATGTAATTGATACCTTAGCAGTTGATTCCCTTAAAAAGTCATCAGCGCTTAGCTGATACCACATGCATTTTATCAGAGCTATTCTTGGAGCTTCTTAGTTTATCTCTCAGTAGGATAACCTTGAACACTCCTAACAGAAAGGATTTTTTAAGTTAAGCAGATGTTTCCATGCACTTTTCAAACCTTAATTTATATAGTCTTTAGCATTAAATATACTGGAAAAACTTTTTGCTGAGTGTTATCAAAATTCACTTCCAGAAATTTAAGACATAATCTTACCAGAGAATTTAAGTGCTCCACGTTTATATGCTGAAACCTATACCTACCCCCGTGAGCAAATCTATAAATAATAGATCATATCAGGATTATTAATGACTGATAAAATACTCATTGCACTAGCAGAAACATGCTACTAACCTGATCTCTCAAAGTGCCTGTAAGAGTGGGCTAAGCCCATCGAAATCTTCTTGAACGACGTCCTTATCCAGAGTAAGATTTTTTCAGACAATCCCAGCATGAGAATTGTAGAGCCTCTAATCATAAAAACAAAACTACACAGTCTTGACAGTGTAGTTTTGTTTTTTTGCAATCCCTACACCCGAGGCGAGGCGGGGAATGCACGACTGCTCAGAAGTGCTAACATAGTTGTTTTGCTTTATATACCCCAGCTCTGCTGACAGGTCTGCCTCATCATGTCAGTGCCTGTTCTGATTGGTTTCCTAAAAGAAAGTATCTTGTGAGAGGGGATCCACTCTGTGTAACCACACACCACCTGTTGGTTTGACTGACAACTCTAATTTTGGAAGCACAAAAGGGATACACTGAGGAAACATCATCTGTTCCAAAGGTTTTGATTTATAATTCAATTTTATCATGTGCAGTTTACAAGCCATTGCAAATTTCCTAACTCATAAGCACAAGACAAAGAAAGTAATAAAGCAGCTTTTTAGCAGAGGACACAGACATAGTCATACCAATGAGATTCAGTCTTACTTTCTTTCATTTTAAAACATCCAAGAAGCTACCAATTGTATCTGTCAATCACCAGACTAAATAAGTAAGCTGAGCTCAGACATGTGGCTGCACACTATTATAATACACTGTTTGAATTATTTTTTTACATAACTTTGAAGTCCAAAAATTGTATTTGGTAATATATAGATTTGGTGGTCTGTGGTTTTGTTGTTTCCTTCACAATTTTTCTGCTGGATGTTCCAAGCAGTTAAGCTTAACAAACAGTAGCATAAGAAGTGCAGAAATATAAATTCTGTGAAAGTAAATTAACACAGACAACTACTATAACTTCTAAAAAAAAGCAGATTTTAAACCTAATGGCTTTTTTCTAGATCTGTGGAGGCCTTGTGCAGACCACATTGTTAATCATCTATGGAATAGCATATTAGTTTGTGAACCTCCACTAGCCCAGTTCTGTCAGTCTGTGCAGCTAATCGTAGCATGAGATCAGTTGTCTCCAAAACAGAGGTCAGCATTAGGAGGCTCGTCTTACCTATAGCTGGAACGGGAGGTGTTTAGCCACAACACCACATCTCCCTGTTTCCATTGTTGCCTTCTTATTCAAAAATCCTTTTCCCTTCCTGTGAAGCTGAATATATGCAAGGCATATCTAGCAAACTATTTAAGCACATAACTGCCTCATAATACTACTTCTATGCTTAAAGTCAAGCATGTGCTTGGCTGTTTTGGTAAATGGAGGACTTCAGCCTGCTGTTACCAAGATCATATTGAAAAGGCTCTGCCAAAGGATACCTAGACAAGTAAACACAGGCTAGAATTTTGTACTATCATCAGCTGCATTTGTGTTTGAAAACAACCTGAAGGAAACCTCCAGCAGGAGTTCCACTAAACGCCAAGGAGAGAGAATACCACCACTACGATTCCTGTAAGGGGATATTATACTATGGTTTGCAGATCTAAAAGAAAGAAGAAAGGACATATTGCTGTGATCTCATAACATAACTTTAGAAATTTGATCTACCCTTTAATTTATCCATCCCATAAGGTGTCAACTTTTCAGCTACTCTTGGCATGCAGCAGTAACAACAGCAACAGAAACTGGAGAAACAGTCTCTACACTGGTACTATCAGGAATTTCACAGAGGTTGAATGTCAGAGTACTATGGCTCATTTTCAACTTCTTGTTGCAAATAAATGTCGGAGAGCCTAATCTCTCTGTGTAAGACTTTGTACGATAACAAATGCAATTCTATGCATTAGTGGGATGGATAAGTTAGCTGCTAATAAAAGGCACAAAATATCCAAAGAAATCTGTGTGAAAGGTATCTAATTTCTGTTTCTAGATACTGACTTGCTAAATTAGCAGATGGCTGTTTTTCTCTGTAGTTGAACACTTAAATATTCAGTGAAAAATCAAACTTGGAGAAAGAACACAGGCAAACTTAAACACAGCCAACTTCATGACACTGCCTAAGTCAAATAAGCAACGAAAATGTTTATGAATATGTGTTCTGGTTTCGGCTGCCGCCGGCAACAAAAGCACCACGCAGCCACCCCTCCCCCCGCCGGCGTGCGGAGGAGAATGAAAAGAAAGAGGCAGAAACCAGTGGGTCGGGATAAGGGCAGTTTAACAGAACAGCAAACAGAGGGAACAGGAACAACAATGGTACAAATAAGGAGAAAACACAATAACGAAGCGCACGACCCAGACAGCCGCTCTCCCGGACAGGACCGGCGCCATGCCCCCCCCAAGCCGCGAGTCCGTTCCCGCCGTGCCACCCCCCCCACCAGAACGCAGCGTGATGTCACATGGTATGGAATACCAGGCTCTGTTTGGCCAGGTGGGGTCAGCCCCCACCCCCCGGCTGTGCCCCTTCCTGGAGTCTGGTGAAAATTAACCCTGTCCTGGCCAAACC
>Ga0065711_1029680_pt1 | contig 35246 bp, 14 predicted proteins | sample Hoacrofraction12_FD_59098 | JGI IMG/M metagenome (GOLD analysis project Ga0065711, IMG submission 59098) | Hoatzin crop microbial communities from Cojedes, Venezuela - Epithelial fraction 12 v2 (version 2) | ecosystem: Host-associated > Birds > Digestive system > Esophagus > Crop | place... | reverse complement strand
TATTTTGCCTCCAGCAATTGTTTGCTTATGACCAAAAAGCATTAAACATACTGTGTATAGCAGGAAAATCTAATATAATTAACATCCATATATAATTCACTGAGATAAAATTCTTGGTATATCTGGAGCACTTGAAGATTACCTAGCTACACAATCACACGTTAGACATGCTAAACTTAAAATCTTTAATTATAGTTTACATTGGTCTCCTTTAGTTTAACTAGAAAATGTGTGTGTTCTCAAATTCTGTTCCCAAATTTCAATGGGGAAAAAATCTACTTGTAACATTAAGATTCATGTGTGACCTCTTGTCTCCTGTCTTTTAAAGTGAATATGAGCCAGTAAATAAGTTCTACTGATTAACTGGTTGATAGGTACTTGGAGAAACTTCATAATGGCTATCACTGAGATCTATAAATGAAAATATCTAGACTGCAGTAAGCTTATGATCGAGCCTTGTTGATTCCACAGACGGATCTCACATTAGAAGAGGAAGGTAGAAGGACAAAAATAAAGCAACTAGAGAGGCTTCTTTAAATCTCCAAATGCCAGATTTATGGAATTTACAGCATTATTCATTTTTATGCCTATTTTCACATTTCATTGTCTGAACTTGAAAATACTTATTTATCCAGCCTATGTCCACATCCACTTGTAGTGTGAACAGTCTTCATCTGATACCAAAAGAGTCCAGTCTTACCTAGTACAATCATCCATTTCTAAAAAAAGATCTTATTGTTTTAAAAACGATTTTCCTTTTTGCATTTTGACTGCTGAATTCAATACATACCAAGGCATTCATAGAAATTTCAAAGGAAGTACTTCTCCATCAAAATACAGGGTTAAGTGGGACCAATCAATATAAAATATACAGCAGGGATTAAAAAAAATTTTAAAAAGTTCAGGTCAGATACTTTCCGAGCTATAAAATGTCATAGTTAATTTTTCATTCATCTAGACTGGAGAGGGACTACTGAATTATCTATGAAAGTGAACTAAGTTTGATAATTTGACATCAATGCTGCATAACATTATCCGAAAGAGTACAGCCACTCCATTATTTACTATCTTACATGCAGTATCTACTAAGTAATATATACATATGCACAGAATCAGTGAGCCTTCCAAATGACGATATTATAGTACAATATTAATTCTGGTAAATAGAGAAGAAAATGTAAATGGTGGATCCAAAGGATGTATGTACATATACGCTGGGTAGCTGGCTGTCCGCCTGTCTCTCTCTCCGTGATGCCACGCGTGTAATGCTCCCATAAGCCATGCAAAGCTATTTCTATGCTGAGACTAGGTCTGGCCCATTGCAAATTAAATAATTGTTTTCTACAATGTTAATCTTAATTGACTTATTGAAATGAACTTCTGCCAACAGCACTTCCTCTGAACTTTATTCTGCCTGCTCAATTGCCAAATTGTTTTCCTCAGCTTCAGTTGTTCAAGTGATTGTTCTTTAAGAAACAAAAATAGCCCCTTACTTGTTAAAAATCCTTTGAAAGATTTTATTCTGGCTTTGTTCATCTCAAGTATTCACCTTCAGGCTTTTCCAAGCCAAATAAAAATAATTACTAGCCTGTGGTCATGGCTACTCTCACACTGAAATTGCAAACACTTATGCAAATTTGCTTTCCATCAACATTAAATAAGACATGTCTGTAACTCACAATGCAAAAAATCTGAATACTGCCTACAATTTCTAACTATTAGACAATTTTTTGCTGTCTTAGACCCTGCACTAGTGATATTTTTTTCTTTGTTTTTACAGAGACGTTTTTCTAACTTGTCGTGGTGGTAACTATGGTGACAATGATGTCAACGAAGAACAGATCAAAATATATCAGATAAGACAGAAATGATGAGACCCGGAGATGTATAGAGATTGTCTGATTCTTGGTATGTTAATCTGTATTTAATAATTAATCAATCAAATTAGGATTTCACATATAGATATACAAAAATAGTGGTACCTAACTGGCAGCTATCAACTTTCTGCAGCCTTGAAAATGAATTCAGGATTGGATTACACACACACACACAAAAAGCATCAGTCATACTAAGCACCCATCTGGAAATTAAATGTCAAAGATAAATGCAAGAGAGGGGAAAAAAAATCAAATCAGAAAGTCAGTGTGCTTACAGGAAGACACAGACTGTTCTGAACAAAATTACCAAAGAAATGAGATATTTGCTGAATGCCAAACACTTGCTTTGATATTTTTTTTTTAATAGTATGACCACCTAAGTATCTTTTAAAAATACAATCTTTTTTTGAAACTCTCATTAAAAAACTATTCCTGTGATGCCTTTCAAAGGCATTCAGTTCAGGAAAAAAGTACACTTACACTTCTATTTTACAGGTTAGAGATTGCAATTTATTGACAAATCAGGAAAAAATATCTTAATCAATATATCTGTATGTAGATATGTTCTTTCCTTTCTGTTTCAAGTGGATTTCTCCCCTCCACATACATTTTGCAAATGATTACCATTAGATGACTGATCAAAAGGGCCACATAAAATGCAAAACTTCTATGTGCTTTTATGGCATGTAGCAAATTACCAGATTTATACGTGCAATACCAGCAAGCCCATAAATAAATAGATCTGAAAAATAGATAGGTAGAACTATAGCTCAATTTCCTTTAAACTTTGAGGAAAAGTAAGGGTTCTTCACTGCATAATATATTCTAATGGCTTCCTTCAAAGAGACTTTCAAAATTTGCGTCACAACTATTGACAATCTTCATAATTATATATGGGGAGATATTCAAACTTCTGTTGGAAGAAATCACCAAAGCCAGCACATGGGTGGTTGTATGAAACCTGAGCATTAAGGAGGCTGTTGAAAGAGAAATTCTGGCAGGTCTTCCTGTGATAATCTAAGGAGTTACCAGCTGCTCATGCAATGCTTCTCCTGGAAGTTATCACACACAAAGGAGTCGGCAGAAGAACCGTGAGAACAGCTGGTGGCTCCATAGATTCTCACACCCACAGCAGCTGACAAAAGGAAATGTCTGCGTGCATCTTCAGTACTTCAGTGCAAAGTCTGAAAACTGAACTGAAATCAACCTAGTGCTGAGATTCATCGGAGCTTGCTTACTTTGAATACCCTCTGTCACTTGCCAGTATTTTGGTAAGGTGAGATCACCTTTCTTACTGAACTGCTACGAGAAAGCAACAGTTTGCCTGAGAAACAGGGCTAAAATCAGCTCTCAAACATATTTTAATGCACAGCATGCACAGACGTACATCTTTATTTTGGTGGAGTTTGTAGTTGTTAGGCTACTTCTCATTTGTCTCAAATGCGAAGCTGTGAAATCTCGAAAAATTCACATCAAATTCAGGTTTGGGATCTTAATCACCTATGTTTTGTCAGTTTTTATATCAATAGACATGTATGAAACCAATGCAATGAGAAACATACAGTTTTGAAACCATGAATATGCCCTAAAACATTTGTTTATTACTGTAGTCCTTATTTGATTATACACTAGGTCTTGGCAGGATGAATAGAGCTGCTAACAGTGCTTCAATAACTTTCATGATACCTTCCTAAACTTGCAAGTATAAACAAGGTTAAAGTGGCATTGAATTTTATCACACACAAACATCAGAGCACATAACACGACGACTAACCTGAACACTCCCTTATTTAGATTAGGTCCTCATTAATGAATGATTCAGACATAATAAGTCAGATTTGAACTTTTGGGAAATGATCCTTTAATCTGCAAAAATTTCTATTATTTGACACAAAATTAACCATTTTGTACCTTATTGATTTGCCTTTCTCCACAGACCTAAGCCACCTCCTTTTTTCTCACTTTAGAGAAAATTACAGCAGTATTGAATGCAGTCATTTTTATTTCCTGATGGTTGCTGCAAATCAGATGTGAGTTAGCCTTGATCCAGTTCTGGTCCTTTTTTCCATAGAGCCAGAAAACATTCTTATAAATACATTTTGCAAACTAGATTTTTGTAATTCAGTTAATTTCTTGAAAAAACTTGAAGAAAATACGGCTGCTATGATTTTGAAAAAGAAATAGTAAAAAACATAAGTAAGGGTACGCAATTTCTCTGAAACTTTTAGGAGAATGCTTGGAGGTGTTATAGTACAAAGGTGAAGTTCAGATTGCTTTTGCTTTCAGTGATAATGCAGGAAAGAAGAGAAATTTGCTAATTAATTAGCAGGAAATGTCCTGAGATAGCCATTAGGGAGTAATCTCTATGAAAGCACTACCATAATCAATTAGCAGGGATACATTCTTAATTAAGTTCACGCAATGAGAATGGTATATGCTGCAATGCTAGTATTGAGTTAATAATTTGTAATTAGAACTGTGGATAGAAACTGCAATGTACAATTCTTGTAAAGAATCCACTCTAAAAGAAATTATACATCATATTCACTTTAAATGTGGCATTTTATGCCCTTTAACTTTAACTAATTAAACTCAATAATAAGATCAGAAAACACACAGTGTCTGCCCAGTACAAGAAACACTTTAAAAATTACCTTTATTTTAGATGTGACCACCCAAAATTATTAACATGAAGAACATGACGAATCACTAGAATGAAACACTTCTTCAATTTCTGCTGCAGAAATGAAAGCCCTTTTTAAATTATTTTGACCACACACAAGGAAGCAGTAGAAATATAAACATATTTGTCATGCTTCTTCTTGATGCACACAATTCCAGCATTCATCAGCATCCATGTGATTGCTCTATGTTCACTAACAGTACCCTTTCATAAATAACTGGATATGACATTTATTAAAGTTTCACTGCTCTCAAAGTCTTTTTCCAGGAAAATATAATTTATAATCTAAGAATTAGATTCTTTCTAAGACTCTTTCTTACAAGTACAATAGAACAGCTAAGAGCAAGGAGTGACCTATAGCACTCCTATAGACATTGGCTTCGATAGCGATATTGCTGGGCGTCCCCTACTTTGGCTCCTCCACAAAGCACTTCACATAGCTTGCCCTTTCCAGATTGCAGTTAAGACGGCCTTTCCTGTGGCATACAAAAGTACTTACTACTTTTCTCATTCTGTTGGGAAGAAGAATAAGATTTGTCTTGGATTTCCTATATAAATACAGATCAAGAATAAAATCTTTACTTACGAACAGTGTTGTGCTGCTTTTCCAGTGGCATTTCAATTTTCACTCTAGACGACTTCCAGAGGTTCCTTCCAACCCACATGTTTCTGTGGTTCTAGTATTAAATTTGCAATATTTCCTCCAGTATTGGAGAATTTTAACATGTTGGTCATAAACTATAATACAATGATGTGGAGAGTAGAGCTATTGAAAGTGGTACTAGCTTGTTAGTGGACAAGCACAAATGAAAGCATAAAAAGAATTTTGTACAACTCTGACTAGTTTTTATCCAGAGCCATGTCGTCTTGTAGAAGAGAGAGAATGAAATTTTCATGTTAGATTTGTAGTTATTCTCACATATCCAACGACAGGTCTGCAGATGAGTTTTCATATACTGGGCGAGCGGTGTGCAAGGAAGCCATCAGTGCATACTGCTTGCTTTTACTGGCACAGCCTGAAATGGAAGGACGACTCCTGCCTCAGGGTTTATTTATCGTATAACTGAAACAACTAAATAGTCACACATTACTGTCAAGAAAGTTATTATTTAGCCAAATATATCAAGCAATATAAAAATAAGATTTTTTTTTTACTCTGCAATACCCATGCCTGTTAGGATCACAGAGTAATAATGTGATTAAGCACATCAGTAAGTCACTTTCAAGAGTAACTACGCTCTGGGCCTACACCCAGTTACTTCTCCTTGGCTCATGCTTAACACTTCGTGTTTGCTGGGTGAGAGCTTTTCAACATTGTTTTCTCTGACTCTCTGAGAAAAAGCTCTTAAAATATGTATTGGTCTCTAGTTCTGTCAGTATGGCACAACTCTCCAACATTTTCTGCATACAAATTTGTAGCTGTCATCACAGTTCTGGCATAACGCTGTTCGGGTGTCTGTATGTCCCAGTTAGATTTGTGGTGTATGTGACATGCAAACATTCTGTGCAAACATAATAAATCTGATGTGTCCAACATCAGGTTTACTTTGCATGCACAACTTGTCTGCATGGAAAATGTGCCCTTTCTCTGAAAATCTGATGCTGGGCTGGTGGGTCTCGGCAATTCCTTCACTCCAGAGGCTTCAGGCCCTGAGCAGAGACCATATAAACCCAGAATATAAGTAGCTGCAGTTCTAATTTTCTCCAGGTTTTTATGCCTAATCTTGGATTCCTTCTTGTTAATGATGAATTAGGTGGGAGAAGAAAGAGATTGCTCTGAGGCACCCGTAACTTTTGGATCACTATCATAGTTTAGCTACCAATATATATAACAGTGTGCATTTCCAGGAAGAGGAATATAATTATCATCAATCAATTTATTTTTGGAAGGGGAGAAGCCTTCAGCAGTAAATACTAGCCACTAGGCTACAACTGCACTAATTGACAAGTGCCTTACGGAAGGCACCAGAAGAGGTGGATCCCAGGCTGGATGCTTTTGGCAAGATACTGCTTCTTTTTCCACTTAGTTCATGAGGAGGCAGACTGGCAATTTGACAGGATTAGAACTTAATTTTGTTTTAGCTTTTAGTCATCCATTCATTCATTAGTATCTATTTGTCTTATATCTGATCAGCTGAAGAACATGACAAGTTACCAAAAATGACCAAAATACATGGAATATTTTTTAATAAATTCAGCCTTAGATCCTTCCTCTCTCACTTTGCTTTTCAGCACACTCTATATTAAGAAACACAGTTAATAGTGGCCCTCAATAGTGAAGTAATGCATACTTACATGTTAATTTTTAAGTGACTTACTCATTTTCATGAAAGATTGTATACACAATATTGGATATACCTTAGCCAAAGGCATCTATCTTTAGAATATGCCTTGTTAACTTTCCAAGAAAATAGTACCCAAAGATATTACCATAGAGGAAGCATCTAGCGACGGAGTCATTTTTCGAAATGCCTTTGATTGAACTGCATTGCTACAGCAGGTATGCAAGAGTGCACGCTGAATGCATTTTCAAAGTGACCCTGCCAAACTCATAGTGACTGTATCTTCTCTCTCTGAACTTTTGATAAAATGCTCATGATTACATGCCGATTTTGTCAGAAACTCCATCCAGGCGTGAATAGTGTATCTACTGACAGCAAGGTCACGACATAGCAAGTTTCCATCCCACAAAATAACCTACCATTAAAAACTCATTTTTACCAATTTATTGCCAAAGCTCCTGTGGAATGTATCTATAGATGTTCTCCTTTTATACACAGCTTAGCAGATGATCTGGTATCCAGTGAATTCTAATGACTCAGAGAAGTGCAAAGAAATGCTACTTGTGTACAGCCTGTTTTAAAAATGTGTCCGGATAGCACATACGGCACTGAAACAGGAAGCGTTTTCATGCATTGTTGGTAGTTCAGTTTCTCACGCCTCTAGCATTTTAACTACCCATATTATCACTGACTGCATTTATCATAAAAATCAAAATGGTGACAAGCCAACTTCCATATATTTTTACCACTTCTGCACATTGATTTGTTGGAATGCAAATACATGCTATTAACAGGACATCATCTTGTATTCAAATTTGCTATTCCCTTTTAAGCCTAGCTGTTCTTTTTTCAGTTTGTTTTTCTACCACTTCTGCTTTGTTTTTATTCTAGTTCAAATAGAATAGGAGGAAAGGGATAATTTCATTGTATTAAACTTCTGACAGTGAGATATTTTTGAAACGCTGTATTTTGCTTTGCTTTTTTTTTTCCTTACAATCTAAGTGCTTATTCTTTCTCCACTTGAATACCTTCCTTTAACTTCTGTTTCTCCTCCCTTTGGAAAAAACATGAAAGAAGTAAAAACAGACCTCTGTTTCATTCTAGTAGTGCTTCAAATTCATCAACAGAAACCACAAGAACAACCAATCACTACTTGTGAAAGTTGCAAGAATTTCTAAATCATAATACATTCTGTCTAACCAGATTTAAGATGTTCCCCACGAAAGTTCCACTAAATTTATTCTCTGGAACAGGATTTGGTTTGGTTTTTGTTTTGGGTTTGCGTTCCCCCCCAACCCCCTTAAGTTGTAAGTCTTCCCCTCTTTTTCTTCATAGTACTGTCCTAATCCATTACCCTATTCATTGTTCTTCATAAAAGTGTAATTACATAAGTGGAATTGTTTGACACAGATATCAAGAAATGTATAATACACTTTTCACAGAACATGCTTTAGTCCTGAACTGCTTAAAACCAGTAAAACCAGCAAGAATGGATGAAAAATAGCTCATGTGCTTGTCTGTTCATGGATTTGAACCACAACACCACCAGAAACCTCTATGATCCACAGTAGAAACTAGCCTTTACCTATTGAGGCAGAGATGAAAATTGTTACTTGCATTATTTCATAACTGCATAATCTACATTTTTTTTTCTGAATGTGTCAAAACAACTGGCAGTTTCTATAGGCCTACTGAATGCTGAAATCTATGGTTTGCACTTGAACCATCTACCTATCTGCGTCACAGAGCTCTTCAGCTGCACAGTTTTCCCTATTAGTCTGTATTAAGCCATAAGACCATATATGAAAAAAGTTGAACACAACTTTATTGGAAATTAGTAAAGACTGAAGGCAAAGACTTAAAGTTGTCATCACATTTTCTATTAATCACATTTTTCATCCTCTTTTACTGTTTATCTCTTGCCTCTGTTTCCTGAATTTAATGTAGTTTTAGCAGCGTTCTATTTTCTACAGTCTAAATAGTTGTTTCTCCTTGACACTTTGGCAGTTTTACCTGGCAGGGCATTAGGGGGTAAATTCTTTTAATGAGACTCCTTCACCTGTGCTGTGTATTATTTTAACTTGCTTCTCTCTCCCCAGGGAAGAGAGAGTTGTGTACCCTGCAGGGTGTCTTCTGGTTTACCATTGAGCCTCTTTTGCATAACAACAGGCGTCTGGGTACAGTAAGAAAAAAGTACTTGTGTCATTAGTGAGATTTAATACTGCCTTTATGAAGAGTCCTCTTGCTATTTTAGGAAGAAGGTACAAAGGGTTTGTTAAGAATAGAAACAAAACTCATTTGGTAGTAAAGGCATTGGCACTATGCTTTGATCATTTCACAGAATCCCTCGTGTCCTGAAGGGGCTGTTAACGCAGCCCAGTGCAACTCTTTAAAAGAACTGGTACATTTTGGAAAGCATTCAGTCTTTTGCTGCGTAAAGTGAGTAAACTTCTGACAGATGAGTTTCCTTGAGACAACTTTTAGGAAATGCTTAAGAAACCAGTTCTGAGTCATTGAGACCTGAGGAAATACTTAATAAATACTGAGCTTTTTTAAAGTCTTCCCCCTTGGCCCTCCTGTCTTCTCAGAGAAAAATAATTGCTTAAAATTATTTACTTCATAACTTCACAATCCTGCCACAATATACAGTGTAATGACATCAATTCTTTCCTTGTACACTGAAATTGCTGCACTACTTAAGTTGAGAGAAAACTTTTCTGTATGTTCCTAGTGTTAGAGAGTGACAGAACTGTGTTACAATAGTACCTGTCAGGACAGGTCAGATTTGATATAAACATGAATCTTTGCACAGTAGTGGACATGAAGGCCTGTTACTGAATTAGAAATCTATTTTATGTAACATAGTGTTTGATGTACTAAAATATGACATGGGTGACAACATCACTAGTGGAACCAATCAAAGGATGTTAAAATAGCTACTTAGTCATTTCAGAAGTGTGCCCTGACATATGTCTTGCAGTATTGCCAGGGAATCTTTCTGCCATTTCTTAGCGACTTCCAGCACTGACTTTAAGTCAGAAAGCTTTAATACTGCTGCAGCTGTCTGCCTCATATTTCTGCAATAAGATCATTCTTGAATTTTCTCAACCTTGAGACATTCCAAGGGAAAAGCATCTGATCTTTAAATCTCTAGTGATCTCACGCTCGTCGTAGGTTTGAGTGTAACACATAGCTTTGTTTAAAAATTGAGATTCCTCCTAATCATAACAACTGTGAAACATGACAGTTTGGAAATAGGTTTATAGATTCTTCCAAGAGCTCTTCTCTTATCATCCTTTGGTCAGAATTACTACTACTTTTGTTCCTTCAAATGGCATGTATTAACTCCTACTGTGTGATCTTTTAGCGTAGGGGCACGGACAATGACAAATGCAAGAAAATAGGTTTTTCATACTTCTGTACTGGTCAGAGCTGACCTGCGTCTGACCTGCACCAAATAGTATTAGTGTGACAGTAAGACCATCAGTCTTAACTTATCCTTGGCCTAGTTGCCAAAGAGTGAGTTTATAATGGAGCTTTATCTGGATAGCAGGACCTGCATGGCATCCTTAATTTGCAAAGTCCTACCCAACAGTCCTTAGTGGTGGTGTGCAAATGGGTGAACCTGCTTAATAGCTATGTGAATCAAGTTCAGTGTTCAACTACAAAGCACAAGTAATTTACAGATTCTGCTCAAGATCTTGAATATTCAGTTTAGGACTTGCTACATCACTAAGCTCATTTAAAATATTATCAAGGTTTCTATTTCAGAGAAGACATTAGTAGTCCATATATATCTCTGTGTGTGTGTGTGTATAGGATAGATATTATTTTGTGTAACTCTTTGTTACTTTAGTGATATCCTTTATCTTCCAAAAAACTCATTGAAATTCTGCCCTGTCTGAATTTTTTTGTAGCGTTTCGCCTTTTTTACCTCCTGTCTCCCATTCCATCTGGAGAAGATACGTGATAGTGTTATTAATTAACAGCCCCAATTTGTGGTATGTTTTTACATTGAATGAAGCTCTTTGAGTTTATTTCTGTCTATACAACTTCTTTATTTGCAGAATAATTTTTTGGGGTAATTTAAAGCAAACTGTACTTGAATAGTATTTTTTCACGCAACGTAATTAAACTTTGATGACAAGCTTAGAATGAAAATATTTTTTGCTTGTTTAAGGTTTGGTGCCTCTCAAATAGTGGTGTTATAATGGTATAAATCGTATGCAATAAAATGAACAGAAAGTGTCTCAGGTTTTCATGCCATTGACAGTAATAACTTCATTATTTTTATGTAGGGATTCAGCTAGCATTTGCCACTTTTCCAACAATGTGTCATTCTGCAGTACTATCTCAGAAAGCAGTATCCACTATAACTGTCCTACCCCTGTGTTCACTTGCTTTTTGAGGTGTTACATTAGCTGTGAGAATATTCACAATTTCCTGGGGCTACAGCAGAATATTACTGCATACAAGTACGTTTTAAGGTACTCCACATACTCATCAAATGCAACCGACAGCACTCATACATTTAATGACACAGATAATAGAACACAAAAGAATATATATAATAAAAAAAAAAATTAAAAAAACCTGAGCTTTCTTCCTATTCTTATGAATATTTTATCTTTCAGAAAGCTATATATATGGTACATCTGGGTGATAAAGTATCCAAAAGAACAAAAAATATTTTATTAATTTACTTTTTTTCCCCATTTTCTACCTCAGCTGTATATTGAATTTTTGCCTTATGTTAAATTTAATCACACTGAACAAATTGAAATGTATTTCAACAACCAAGAATGTGTTTGAATGAGAAACATTAACAGTGTTTCCTGACAGACAATAACAAGACTCATGGACTATCGACTTCAGAGAAGAACATCCTCCTGCGTATACTCCTAGTATTACGTCATACTATTGCACACGAATGGCTGCATGTTTTTTGTGAGAAGCTTCCAGCAGTTACCTAGCATGCTAGATTTGAGCAAGAGTTAGAAGCCTGCCAGAATTACAACCATGTGTAAAAAAGTTTTGTAATAAGCAGAGTATTGGGCAATGTTAATAAGGAGACAGAATTATCCTATGGACTTACATAATAGAGATGAAATATTTTCCATTTCATAACAATTTTTTAATGCAGGAATTGACAGAGTAATTTCCTCATGTTATTATCAGACTAATAGGTGAAACACCCAAGAATAAAAATAAATTGTTTGAAAACAGAATATTAGCAAAAAAATGTGAAACTGATTTTCTTTAAACTTACTATTGTTTTTCTTTTTCAGTGACAATTATTAAACACTCCAAAACTGACACTTTAATTTGTAAAGGGTTTTTGGCAGATAAGTACTGAACTTAGAATATATGCCAAAGTTCAGGAGATTTGTATATTTACACAGTTAAAAAACAAATTTCTTTTGGTCACATTTTTTCAGTGCTTCTTTTTTGGCTGACTCTTACCCATAAAAAGTTTCAAATTAAAGAGGCATTTGTTTGACACATTGTCTGCAATAGTGCCTCTGAACACAGTGATTTGCTCAGTATTGACTTAAAGGGCAATTTATTCAATGAAAAGACTCTAAGGAAAACTAGGATGCTTCAGGAATAGCATGTAGTATTGACCTAATCCAACTTGCTTAGACAAACTGGCAATATCGGAATTGAAACAGTACATCTGGAGGCAAGAAGAAAAAAGTCTGGTGCCTCCAATTTACATACTCTTCCAAGTCATGGTATAAAATAAAACCCGAACTGCTTCTGCAAAGCAAACCTTCTGGTTATGTGTAAATTTCTGCATAAAATTCTGGTAGCACATCCTGAGCTGACACAGACTTCAGACACAGTAATTTACATCAGCAGATGATCTAGCTCTGCTCAGTTTTTTAATGCTGCAGTGTGATAGAAAGATCTGGAACCGCATTTCAACCAACCAGCTTATGAAAACCATTTCCCACATAGCTCATTGACTCGAGGAAGGTGACTGCTTGATCTGCAATTGCAGAGCAACATGTTTTGGCCCACAGTGCAAATTTTCACAAGCACAAAAAGACCTTAGGCAATAAGAGGAATTTGGTTTTGTTTGTAAAATGTAAATCACTGCAGATGCCATATTTGCAAAACAGCAACATCACATTATGATCTCTGCTAAAGGTAACTAACATAGAAACTGTAACACTTTCCCTGATGACAACCTCAGAACAATCCACTTCACCTAAGCTATGGTGCAGGAGAACATTTATTGAGTCTGAAATACTAAAATGCTTATTCAAAACAAGAACAGAAGAAAATCCAGAAGTTCTGCCTTGTGAGAAATTTCATTTCACCTCTACTGCAAATGAAATGCAGACACTTCCTAATATTGTTAGTACATACATTTTAGGATTTAAAAAATTTTAACAAATGTCAAAATATTATCCATAAATATTTTGGTACTTTTGAAAACAACCTTGTTTCCTTCATTTGAATTCAGCTCATTGTTTTGTGATTGTTTGATATTAAAGATGATTTCTGATAGGCGTAATGCTTCATAAGAGCAACAGAAAGCTTGGTATCCCCATTCTTTGAAGACCTTTTGCTGACTACATCTCCCATTTGTAGTATTCTCTCACTTATAGAGCTTAAAAAGTTTTGCATGGTTTTATTCTTAAAACATACTCTGCAGTTTACGCTTTCAAAGAGTCATTTTGGTTTCAGGGAAATTGTAGTCTCCCTCTTGCCAACTCACAGATAATACGACCTGAACTGCAGCTTCTCACAGCTGATGGGAGAAGTGAGCTGAGAAACAGTTTCACATTCTTGTGAACTGATTAAAAAGTGAAGTTCAAAATAAATTGCATCAAACTGACATGAAAATTAATTTTTTCCTATTTTATTAATTTAAAAGTTCAGATTTTTAACATAAAAGCCCTTTCTTATTTTCATGTTACAGCAACTTGATTTCCTGTAATGAAACGGTGCCTTTAGCAAATCCTGAAAATAAATCAAATGGAAAAGCCAAGAAGTCCATACATTATTTGGTGCCAGCCTGGAGGGACACCTGTTGATATTCCTACAGTATTGCCTTGATTCTGCAGTTTTTAACGAGGAGTGGCATTTTGTAGCACTAGTACATATTCTCAAAATAAGAAAAGAGTATGAAATCACACACGGGATAATGGTTTCTACCTCCAAGTTTACACTGACTTGGTGATGTGACTTCACCTTGTCATGTGGAAGGGCTGCAGCACACACGCATACAGATACACACAGCTCTTAAAAGTTCTAATTTATTTAATCCAATCATAAAGTGAAAGGTAGTACTTTACAGATGATTACTGAATCTGCAGTAGCAATCTGTGCTGAACGGCAAATCAAACACCACCACTGCAGATAAGCAGATCTGGTGTTCTTGACAGCAGAGACAGAGTTGGAGGCTGGTATTTCTTTCTATTCTTCCTCTGTTTGTGTGCTTTATAAGGGCTGCACATCCTTTTTTAATACACCTTTTTAATCTTCTTTTCACCATAAGATATTTAAAACATGTTTGGCATGCATACATGTTCTTTGTTGTATCCCCAAACCGGTTCCATTCAGCTTTCATGGTTGCATTTCTCCAGTGAGTAGTAATCGGCCTTTTGTGATCTGTACGTGTACGTCTGGGATTTCTGCTATCATCACGTGCCTGTTCTTTCCATGCGTCTGCTGTCCTCTGTCACTTATACCCTTAGGGACCCTTGCTGTACAGTAAACCACAACACTTAGTTACATGTTATTCGAAAACGTTTGTTGGTCTAGCTCCGTATGCCATATTTTCAGGTATGTAGCCATTCGCTATTTTTTTAAAAGCTGATACAGCAGCAGTTTCGGTTATAAAGGAAATGACAGTAGAATTGTATCACAAAGTCTGTACTCCCCCCACCCCACTGGGCACAGACAACTTTTGTCCTATAATATACAACTGTCCCTAACCTCCTCCTAAGGCTGGGGAACAGGTTGGACCAGGAGGTGCCTTGTGGGGACACTCGCTTCACCCACCCCAGCCCACGAACTCCTGATTCCCCACTGAATATTCCTGCCATTGCAGAGATTTTCTTGAAAGAGAAACAGTGAAATAATGTTCTTCAATGAAGTTTTGAAGGAATAAAATGCAAAACAGTCTGCTTAGTCTGACTGCCCTTGCAATAAAACATTTTTTCCTTCATTGTTCTTGTTACTCCTCTAGATCACAGTGAATCTTTTTTTCTAGGGGAAGGGCTTTTCTTTCTGTTTTCATTTCTAAATCAGTATTAGTTGTGAAAGATAATTGGTTAGTTTCTATCTAAGGTTAAACGAAAAGTAAATTATTGACTATTTCCACCTGAGGTCACATGAAAAACACAGTATTTGAGATTACAGATTCATGAGTTTAATCTTAGACTCCAAGTAAGACATTATTGAATCATATATGGACAATAATAATCAAGATTGCAGAAATTATTATTTGATGCTTAAGAGCATTCTCATTGAAAAATTGAATTACTTTATTGCAATAATCCTACACTTCAGAGTGAGGTTTATGGATATAGCTTTATGAATACGTATTTCATAGCAGTTTTTCTTTTCTAACTTTATACAAAAAGTCTCATATGCTAATTCCCACTGCAAAGAATCTCTGATGAGTTCTGAATTCACTTCTAAATTGTACTCCCATTTATTATGGACTAACCTTAGAAACCTTTTTTCAGTTGTCAAGAATGAAATTTACTGTACTAAAGGTCAAATCTTGTGGAAAAGTCCAAATAAAAACCAGTACACTTGGAATATGCAATGCCATAATGATCCAGTATCCGTTTTTCCTGTAAACAATATTAATTCTAATAATGTTCTAACACTAATATCAGGTGCAAAAATAGTCAGTCTTTCTGATGTGTATTTTGGGTCATTCTGCTTACAAAGCTCACATGCAATAGTTATCTTGTACTCTTGTTGATGGTTTCAGTCAAGACCTTTAAAGACTAGATCAAATTTTCAGATGTCAGTTCAGGAAATACTAGCTTCAAAACCTTATTGTAAACTAGGATGTTTTGAAGACTGCAGTCACCTAAAAGTTTCATGTGCATATGTTAAAAATGACATAGACACCTACCTACTTTGACTAACCCCTCCAATTAGCTACAAATTGCAACTGTCTGCCTTAATGCTATTTCACTGAAAACCACAGAATTGCAGCATGCTTTTCTCATTAAAAAAGCTTAACCTAACCAACAGCAGAAGTCGATGTTTTACAAGCCATTTCATTCCTCTCATGTCATGAAGTGTTTTAGAAACATTTTGTTTACACAATGAGATTCTGTTGTATACAGATTGTATGATATTCCATGGTAGCTTTTCAAAGATGTGTGCTGGATTTCGTGAACAATTCCCAAAGGTATCGGTCAAAAATGTCCACAGACTTCATGTGGTTTTGAAAATCTTGGATTTCTGCCTATGAACTTTGACATAAGTGAATGTTTGGGCTTTTTTTACAAAGTCACTAAAAATACAACATAATTACTTGGAATGACTTGCTATACAATACAGTGTAAGATGAAATATTGTGTTTTGGTTTATTTTTCCTCTCCTATTTTTGCTTATGTGATGAAACATCACTAGTACAATAAGAAGACAATGTAGCATTGTCATTACTGGATAAAATACAGTGCCTCAAGGTAGGTGTGATTGTCACCCTACAGCTAGCCCTAATTTACAGTAATTTATATGCTACTAACTACTTGGAAACATTACCTAGCTTTACACTTTTAGATAATGTCCTAAAATTGTTAATGCTAGCGCCATGTTTCATTTTAACAAATTTAGTTCTGTAAGTGATTTCCGTACATGTTCTCAAATTTCTTTTCTTACTTAAACTTTATTAGCTTCTTTGAATGAAACAGTATAATTTAAGAAAAAACTATGCTCGATTAAAATTTTATTTGTATTATTGCAAAAATAGAAGCCCTAATTATAAAATAAAAAGGTGTGTACTCTTAAAGAACAACATACAGTAAGACAAATGGAAGACAGATACAGACAAAATTCATAATAGGATGGAATAACAAAACACAAGGAATGACAAGATATCAAAAAAAAGAGCATGGCTGACTTGTAAAAGCATCTGATAGCTCAAGTAAGATGAGAATGACTTTCAACTAAAAATGTGCGATTAAAAAGTTTGGTAACAATAGTTTTAGGTGAGTGCAGAAGCTGGAGCGGGGTAAGATTGAGAGGAAAAGAGCTTTAGACAGCCTTAATTAGAATATTGAAAAACAAAAGGAAATGGAGAGCAGAGCAGAAGCAGTGTTTCAGGTGTTTGGTTCTTTTAAAGGTTGAGAGGCTTAAGCCTTACTCATGTTTTTATTGTCAAGGGAAATAAAAGGAAAGATAAAAACAGTGTATGAAATACAAGGAAATATGATGGGACAAGCAGAACAGAATACGAAGTAGATGAGAAACTTGAGCTTCTTTGTAGTGAAGGATGTTTATGATGGAGAAAAGAATGTCAAACCAACGGGAAGACATAGATAAACACCTAATTTTGTCAGGGTTTTTTCCAGAAGAAAGCACCGAGATATTACGCAGTGATATAAAAATAAAAGGAAGCAAACGAAGAATAAGAAGGGAGCACAGATTTGAGAGAATTTTAAAACAAGTCCAAAAAATGCAGGGTGCTACGCGCAGAAGGAAGCTGATGGCAGTATTGAATAAGACATCTGCTGAAAAGGAGAAACAACATCATGCCTCAAAGAAAGGACGGTGTTCAATAAAATAGTAAAGAAAAGCTATTTTGGTGCAGAGAAGTGTTGTAGTAGGGCCATAGATTAAATGAAAACACGAACAAGGAAATACACAGCTCAAAAGAAATTGGTCATTAGCCTGTAAACTGAAGCATCCAGAATAAGTGTAGGATATTGCAAGGAGGAAAACAGAGAACCAGGTGGAAATCTGCTGCTGCTAATGGGAAGAGCTGATTGAAGAGTAAATGTCAGTAAGTTAGAGAAAGAAAGGGAAAGAGAAGCTGTTTGCAGTATCGCTCTGGGGAAGAGAAACCATGTGAAGAGAGCAAACTAGTCGGAAAATAAAGTGAAATTTATTTCAGGTGAGGTGTGTGAACATAACCTGTCCAATATCATGTGATTACATTTAAACTTTAAAAAAATATATCATTGATTATTTTATTTTTAGAGAGTATTCTCACATTTATTATGTTTGGGCAGATCATGCTACAGAAAAATATCCTGGAGCCTTGAAGTTAAAGGTCTTGAAGGGAGTTCCTTATAAATTTCAAATTCATTGCTTTTTGATAAAGTGGTCTTTAGAAGTTTTTAGAGAAAAAGAGCTACAGATTAACTTCACTTTTTGCATGTACTTCTGCCCTACCTATCACAGTTGATATAGCAGGAAGCGATTAAATATTAGGTGCAGTGTAATGAAAACACTGTGCAATTAAACGCTGATTCAGTATGAAAGGAATGTATGACAAAATTACTTTCTGTTTCATTGAAATCTATCTTTTGATTAGACAATAATCATGTGATCTCCATGATCTGTTCCCTGTGCGTGAACACACAAGCGTGCACGCTCTAAGTGATAGGGAATAGGTAACTTGCAATCTGTGTATGACATAAAGGATAAAAGATAAGGATAAAGTTCTGGACCTGACAAGATTAGGTAATGTAAATAGTGAGTACGGCTGAGCAGGACTAATTGAATGCAATTCTGATCCAAAATCTGAGCACGAAGCCAGGAATTCCAAAGGGTTTCCTTATGTGTTTTGCAAAACATTTAATCATTTAGATTATGTCAATGTTGCAGATTTACCTGGGTTTTACATCACTACTTATCTATCTCACAACCTCTTACCTGCACTGGAAGTTATTTAAATCCTGACAGACTATAACAGTAAATGTACAGCTTACAAGGAAGGCCCTGTTCTCATTCAAATTCGAACCCACTCTGTCTGCAGTGAGGATTCAGGGTGAGTCATGAGGGCTAACAGTCTTCCAAAGGTAACCATCTCCCCCCGTTGACAGAGCTGACTAGAAAAAGACAAGACTGCCTTTCTCTATTAAAAACACAAATACACATGTACACAAACAAAAAACCCCAACACCCCAAACCCCCAGATGGGATACATCTGTGCACATGATAAGGGACTGTGACTCCAACGATGCTGTTGTGAAGTGATGAGAGAAGTACACATTTGTATTAATACAAATGCTGAGAAGTCTGGAAAACGTGAGATTCCTGATATTCGGGATAATGCTGAACTTCTAATTCTTTTGTACTGCACATTCAGTTATGTAAACCTAGCAGCATTTAGGGCATTTTTTTCTACCTCAGGAAAGTAAACCTATAAAAAAATCCTGTAATATTCCTCAGAAAGTGCGCCTAGTTAGATAAAGCAGAGTAACATATCCCAGAAGAATGAACCATCTTCAGGGAAGTTGTTCTCTGCTCTCATTCTAGAGACAGATGCCACAAGCACTGCTGTTCATTTACATTACTACATTAGAGATAGGCTGTTCATAGGCATTTGCCAACACGACAATACTCAAAAAGGTTAATTGGAATTAACTAAAATGGATGACTTTTGAAGTGGATTAATTACTCTAAATCCTTGTGTAGATATTCTTATTAAAAATGAAAATTATCTGAATTTAGTTTATTTCACTCCTAAATGAAAGATAAAATGAAATAAGATAATTTCAGAACTCATTTGCATTAATTTTCCCATGTACGCATGTGTAAATGAGCACTGAGATCCTAAAACTTCAAACCTCGTTCAGTTTCATTAAACGTATCAATAATGCATCTAAAGTCTAAGAGTGGTTTTCAGACACAAGCTCTTCATGATGACATCGTTTAGGATGATCACAATATTCAGAATAATGGCTACCACAAATCTACTGGCTTTGTAAAGTTTTAAAATCCTTTAGAAACAGAAATTCCTTTAACAGAAAATCCTTTTTATGCAATTGTACTAAAAAGTGAGAGAGAGCAAATGGAAAATTTTATAAACATCCTGATTTATACATATTTCCTCTGTGAAATAATAGCATCCTAAAGACAGAACAAGTTTGAAATAGTACTTCACAAAAAACGATATATGTTGTGATTGCCATGTTTGTTTAAGGGCCAATGAGCATAAAACACATGAGAAAATGTGGAATTCTGTAACGCACAATAAAGATCAAATAAATTTTCCAGCAGCCATGCTGAATGAAGGTAGACTATTGGCATTATTTAGGAAATGGATGTTGAAAAAAGAGTTCTGATGAAATCAAAGGATATAACTCAGGTATCCTAAATAAAATGCTAGAAACAAGTCAGAATCCAATGTGTCATAGGCAGTTTATCTCACATTACTGGCAAAACCCACAATTGTCTTACAATTGTAATAAAAAGAGCTGTAAAAAATACTTTTAAGGATACTGCTTCCAGTGAAAATTTCTTACATTTCTTTATTAATTTTGAGGAATATGTAGAATGGCAAAAATATATTGAAATGAGAGAACTGTTGGAATGTTTGTTGTGTGACAGAATGTTCCAGTGAAAACAACCAGGGATCATAATAATACAATAGGTAAATTAAATCTTACTTAGTGAATAATACTACTAAAGGAGCAGTGCACTGAATGCCCAGAACCACTATGCGGTGATTAGGAGGCTTTTCACCAATCAAATAATTAAAAATTGCATTGTATCTTCCTAATAGCTGAATCATACTAATTATGGATACATAAACTGACAGACATGAGCTCTATATTTAGTACTGCTGTTAGATGGATTTTATATATATATATATATATATATATATAACCTTTGCTACAATAGTTTTTCCTGGAGCAAAGTTGTGACGAATGTGCTTTAAAGATATTATTTTTGAGTGGAGTTCTCACTGTCTTTTGACCTGTGAGAGGACAACATTTACTGAATAGTATTATGAAGAAGTGGTATAAAATACTGTAACAATGTAAATAACAGGTAAGGAACAAGAATCAGGAGAGGCACTTGCTATTTCTAAATCTACCACTGGTATCTTGTGTGAGTTCAGGTATCTCAACTCTTTCTATTTCAGTTTCTCAATTTTTCAACTGAAAACAGTATTTGTTAGTAGATCTTCATGATACATAAACCTAAGAAGAGATATAAGAAAATATCATTCAGATGAGTAAGAAATTTATTATTGTTAGGTTAATTAAAAGAAATACTTTCAAAGCTGGTGTGCTGACTGTAGCACTCGTTGCTCTCTCAAGAAATGGGACAATGCCTAAAAAAACAGTGGAGTTACATTAGCCTGGATTTAAAAGACAGTTTTGAAAAGAATCAGAATGTAATGCTTTCCTTTAGATCTCCATCAGACTAGATGTTCTTTCTGCTATGTTTTGCATCTTATAACCACACACAATTTGTACTGCAGTTTTGAACTACCATTATTCTTCCTCATCTTAGGCACACTGCTCTGGCAGAGTATTTGCTGCTTTTTCACCACAATCAGAGCACTTAGAGAATAAAGAATAACATTAGTTCAGATTGCTGCTGGTCTGACTGCAATTATAAAACAGAACCATGGCCGGTTTCTGTTCATTAAATAGGAAGGTCACAGGTATCTTTGAACTGACTCTCATTCTTTGTGTGCAAACACATTCTCTTTCATGTACTTATCCCCCCACACCCCCCCGCTTTCATAGTATCCAATGTGAATTTTTTGACACTTCTTAAAATATTTTAAAGAGAACTTATTTAAAAACTGGAAAAGTCATCTCATTAAATAACGTATTTGTAGTAAGAAGCTTTTATCTTCCACTGAAGGCAATAACAACAGTCTCTCTGAAAATGTTCAACAGACAACAAACAACCTCTCTGAGTTCAGTGCTTTCTGAAGTGACTGATCCTGACTTTCTCAGAAAGGTATTTTCCACACGTACCAGATATATGGAAGCACTGCAAAAAAGAAAGCATCCTAAATTACATTTACTAGAAGTTATACCATTTTACATCTTCAGATTTATTAGAAATATAAAAAGTATTTTTTGAAAGTCATATGGCTTTCCTATTATTTCCTTTATTTATGATGGCTTAATTAAAAACTACATTCATTTCTGGACAAACTATACACTAACTGATTGTGAACCAGCCGGACCTCTACTAAAGACAACATGTAATCTGCATACTCAAGTGATGCAGTTAATAGACATCTCTGTTAACAGATACATAAGTAAATTCCAGTTTGAACGATAATTCTTCATGGAACCTATCTTTGATTTTTTTTTTAACATTATTCACAGTAAGATCTCTCCAATATTAACTGATAATCAGATTAATCAGTAGTAAATACATGTTGATGATTCTGTCTTGCACGTACACAGAACAATGCAAGAAACTGAGATTCCACTAGGTAAGCACTAAAAAAATAATCACTAACCTGCAGGTCAAGAATTCAGCAAGAAGCTGAATTAGAAGCAACACGGTATATGAGAATTCTTTCCTTTACAATCCTGCCTAAGATACAAATGTGGTGTACCTGCCGCACTCAGAGATGTGTCTGTCTGTCCATTAGCTGAAGCATCTCCTACGTCAGAAAGAATACAAGGTGAAACTGTTCTTTAAAGTAGAGTATTTCAGCATATCCAGATTGCCTGTACGTCTTCCATATTCTTTGTAAGTTTACTTTTGGTTTATGTCTTTTTCATTTCCTATTAGTAATGTTTACATTTTACCAAAAAAATGAAATCTCAATTTTTTCTTTCTTTCATCCCTTTCAATTTAGGTGGAGAATAGACAGACATGTATTGAACTTGCTCATATTTGAACTTTCTAGATCTGAACTGCTCAGCCAGGAATGCAAATTACGATCCTGTAAATTATATCACTCTAATGCTCCTCACACCTCAGCAGACTCAAACTTTTTGATACCATAATATGCAGAACCAGAAAAGCACCTAAAATACACTCAGTTCTAGTTCAGTACAGCAAGAAAAGGAAGAAATGTTTCTTGTAAGTTTGTCTTTTCTGTATCTCACACTGAAACTATTTCTAAAAAGAGCAGAGAATTTTGCTCATTTAAAAATGAGGTATGTGATGATTACCTCGAGGAATATTAAGAGAAACACAAGGATAATTCCATCAAGGCTTTTAAAAATCCTGTAGGCAATTTGTCTTTCTTTTCTAAGGGTTAAGAATCTAAACTGTAATGGCAGAAACAACCATTTATCTGCCACTGTTCATTCCCAAGAGTTATTCATAAGCACCACATTAGTTTTCAGAGGGAGCTAACTACCTCAACTTTTATTCTGCACATGTACTGTCTGCACTGTTCATTGGTTGGGTCATACACAATTTACTCTTTTATGCATTCTCATCTCATTTCTGCTTTCTTATTTAAATGCAGTGTTATTTATTGTGGTGTAAAAAGAAAACAGCCTCAATCCAAGGTGATCGCTAAGACAAAATAAGCGATAAGTAGCTTTTGTCATTACTGCCCACATAGAGTCATTTTCTACATGCTCGTGCCTACAATTGGGAGAGTGGGAGGCTGTTGGGGTTTTTTCCAAGTCTTTATTTCTAAGATAGTTCTCAGCGTTTGTTTAATTATAGAGATGTCAGTAGCCCCAAAAAATCTAGGAAATGAGAACTAGACTCATCAGCACACTATAATAGTGTATGACATTGGCAGAATGGATTTTAATTGCTGTTGTTGTCACTTCTTGCAAGTTTTAAAAAATACTTAAAAATTATGAGTTATGGTATGTACAGTTTCCCATATGCTGTAGAAATATGTAAGCTTTGACCAATCCGTAGGAATCATATGTGCAGACATATACTCCCTCACACACTCATTTCAGACAGAACACTGTTAAGACTGAAAAAGTCAAGTACTGAAAGAGATGATACGCCTGAATTAAGCCCGTGTTTGCAAGCTCCAAGGCCTCTGTATGTATGGAGTTTGATACAGATTTTGATAACATGGTCTTCGACACAGAGTTTTTATTTAACACATATTTCATTTTGCTGATATGTCTTCATTAGTGTGTGACGTTTAATTTTTACTGCACACTTCAAAATCAGCTCTCAGGACAGATCTGTTCACCTCTTGATAGGAGAATTATTCATCTCTTCACTATCACTTTGTAGCATTCATCACTGGGATATCTGACTTCGCTAATAATAATGAATCTACTTTTGCAGAGTCTTTGCGAGATGAAATATGTGATGAATGAGAACTAAGGGAAGTAAGGTGGAGAAAAATTAAGATTAAAGGTACTCACAAATGTTTGATGAGCAGTCTGAGGTAGTTAGGACCCAGTAGTTCAGACTACTTAGAGCACTTTATAATAAAGCTTGTCTGAAAAATTCTACGGCAAAGTTTTAATTTGGAATTTACTGATTTAACAAAATTGTAACGCATACTGAGAAATATACTGTTTGGCATAATTAGACCTGGTCTGGGCTTCATGTTTAATTAAAGAAACACCAGAAAACTGAATCACAACCTGCTATCTATTCACCCCTATAAAACATTATGTAAATCATCTTTATACCCAAGTGCTATTAATCCTACCTGAGAAGTATTCCAGTCTGCACCTTTGTTCCACTTATGGTCCATAGTGTCCTAACACAACCTTGTGCTCTATGTACTAGAAGAATTAGGCAGTCCTAGTCTCTGTGTTGTTACAATAGAAAGTCAGCAATCAAGAAACATATAAATGAATCCAACAGTTTGCTAAACAGAAAGAAAAATAAGTGCAGTATTGGTAAGAAGAAAATACTATCAGAATAAGAAAAGGAAAAAAGATAATTGTGAGTAATGTGTATTCATGTCATCTGCTTTGCAAAATGTATTCCCCACTTAAACTCTTAAATGAAGAGGTACAGAAGAGCATGGTTACACTCAGGCAGGCATTAAGAAGTTTGCCAGAATAGTTGCTAGTTATTCTATCAAGTTCTGCTTTCTCTTTACATACTTCACTTTTGCATTTCAACATGCATGGCAGCCATTCTACTCCTTTCTTGAAAGCCTCATTTCTATTTTTACTTCCTTCGGGAAAGCTACATATATTATCTGTTAAGGAGGATGATACATAACCTAACTTTTACTGTGTTCACTTTGGACTACAAGAAGGCATTGCTATGGATACACCACCCAGTTATGAGAAGGTATGGGGCAAGACAGTCCTTTTCTAGAGCTAGAATTATTTCCCATTAAGCTGCCTAATGACCCTAGGATATTGGTGAGTCCTAACCATTTCTTAGTAATGGATATTATGACTCATCCATCCATCCTGCCTTGCTTTCCAATGCATCATTGAAAAGATAGGAAGCCAGTTTAGTAACATACCCTAATATATCATAGCGATTTAACTTCTAATAGATTTTATTATTGCTTTGAATTCTTTTTTCTTTCAAGGATATTGATTTTGAGAGTACACTATTCTTGCAATTAGATACAACCAGTTTTTCAGTATGTAATTATTTTTGCTTTGTAACTTTTGCAGGAGACAAACTGCCACAATATAACCTCTGATCTCTCCGAGTCATGTACAGATGTTAAAATAACATGGACATAAATACGATACACAAGTTCGTGAATACAAACCAAGACTGTACCTACAATACGTTACATAAATGGCTCTATTGTCTGACTTCTCAACACACTAAACCCTAAAATGACTACATCCTTGCATACACACAGCACTCACAAAGCAGTTAGGTAAAGCAGCCTAAGGTAACAGCTGGCTAACATGAATGCTTGTGGGTTTTTTTGAAAGAGTTCTCACAAGCAGCGTACCAAGAAATGCAGCAGTCATCTCCACTGCAGTCTCAGACATCCACTTCTCAGCAAGCACATACTCCACCCTCTGCAAAAGTATTCTATAGAGAACATATTTCATGGTCTGTTTCTCTATGAAAATTTACATAAAACCAGCCAGCTTCTTCAGTTAGAAGGTGGTGCTTTACAAGGCTAGATCACTGTTTGTTCTATCAATAGTACTTGTTTAAGCATTACACTGTGAGCTGCTTCTCTTCTATTAACAATTTTGCTGCTGTTCTGCACATACTAAGCAGCTTCCCTAGTGATGCAGAAACGAGGCATTAAACCATGACAAGAAACACTATTCTAATATTATCACAAAAAACATATTATATTTATTATTCACAGGAGGAGAATCAGTACTGATGTTAAGTTCTTTTGAAGAAATAGTGTTAAAAAGCACACTGAATTTTGTCACTACCTTTTCCCACAATTAATGCTGATTGCTATATGTATAACCTAGTTCAAATTTTTGCTTTATTGTCATAATCTATGAAGCCAGTCATAGATCTTTTATTTTTAATTCCAAATTATTTTTTTTTCATGGTGTACTTAGAGCAAGAAATTGACATCTCCTTTAGATAGCAGCAGGGTGGTACCAGTCCTTTTTTTATGATCTACATGAAAACATGGTCATTATTATCATATGGAGTTTGTTTTTAGTACACACAGAATTTTCCCTACGGTGTTCCTCAAACTGTAACTTGTAATTATCAATGCCAGAGTAAATAGCAACTTCCTGCCAGAGACTACAAGAAACTAAGCACTGCTGCTGGTTAGTGATCCAGAAAAGAAATAGTAATTTCTCGTGATTCCATCAATATTAAGTAGGACTTAAATGACACAAAGATGACAGGCATCATTCAGGGACCAAGCTGTCTTGTTTTAGACACCTTCAATGTGCACACCAACTCTGTAGTCAACACTGCCTCAAAACCTTTTTTAAGTAACAGTAGAAATTACTACAAAAACTTTCATGTTTTGAAGCAATCGTGGTCTTTCCCTGTCTGCAATTTAGATTAGCACCTTTTCTGAGAAAGCACCAGAAAAGCTGAGTCACAAAGAGCTACTCCAACAACCCCAAACACCTTTGGAAAAACACAGAAATCACCGGGCTCCTAGTCACCAAGAGTGGCCATGAAACAAAGCACCTATTCCTACGAGTCACGTAAAAACTAGTAAGAACAAATTCAGGAATTAGCCATTTTATTTCTCTTTTTAGTCACAGGAACATAGTGAGATAAATTTTTCTGCATGTATAATTTTTTGTGCTTCTAAGAGAAATAATAGCTTGTAGTGTATATTGCATTTAAGACACCAAATGCATACCTGCTGTCCTCAGAAACACCAAGCTTCTGCACCAGCAGAGGTATCTGAAATATTTAAAACTATAAAGCTGTCTAAGACCATTATTGATTTTACCATGTATAAAGCAGCTGAAGCATTAGACAGCAGACATTCCAAGTCATAAACATTAGAGGGTATCTCTGTATCTTCAGCAAATACATAATGCTGTTGTTAATGTAGCAGATTATTCACTTTGGAATTGGAGTCCTGGAAGTGTCCTTGGTGTCTGCTTCTACATACTTCAGCTGCAATGACAATCAGAAGGGCAAGGCTACTACTGCTTGTTACGATGTAATGCCATGTTAAGCACATACCTGAACAGTCATCATGCTGGGGACTTATCCTTATAATTGCAATTGCAAATCTGTCATATCTGGAAGCCTCTGGAACTTTCTGTGGCCTTATTAGACATGAGAGTGCCAAGCAAGCTCAGAGGCACTGTGGTCATGAAAAGCAGCTCAGACCAACTTAACTGACCATATCACCTGTTTTACATTTATGGCTTTCCTAATTCTAATTTAAGAAAAAAAAAAAAAAAAAACCAAAAAACAAAACAAAGCCAAAAAAAACCCCACCAAAAACCCACACTTAAAAGTGTAATGGCCTTGCTTTAAATCACACACTGTACTGGGATTAGAAAATAATTACTATTCCTCTTTTAGGAAAGTAGATTATCATTCCGCTAATTATTCTCAGCAGACTAGAAGAGATGAGAAAATAATCTAAAACTTTTCCTGATGGAACTAAACTCATGACTAGACTTAATAGGCTCATTATTATTATCAACAACTTTCGCTTCACTAGTTCCAGAAAGAATTGTTACTAGCATAACATTTCAAGCTGCCTTTCTTCCTATACACAAAAATTCTGCTGGCTGCCTACACTATTGCACAAATAAAGATGGAATAATCTCTCCGCAGTACTTCAGAAAAAAAGTTCATTTAAAAAAAATTCTTATGATTTAATGGTAGTATATACATAATTTTGGGGCGGTTTAGCACTGCCTGACCTGGGCAAAGAGATCTCTGGAAAATTTGGGTAGCGGAGCAGGCTCCCCATACAAGCAGGGAAGGGTAACAACGTTCTCAGCGCCCCAGCTAGCACGGCAGCTCTGCGCAGCTCAGTGCCCTTCCACTGAAGGTGTCCTTTGCAGCTGGTGCTTCAGCAGCACAAAGCCTGGCATCTGCTACACTACCATATAAAGGATACAAAAAAAGGGGGGACGAGTAGATTTTCCATGTGCTCTGTGGGAATTATGAACCAATTGGCACTTGAGTATCCAACTTCTAGGTTTAATTAGAACTCCACTTGAAACCTGAGGTATATGTATAAGCGTTGACCCAGTGTAGTGGACTGGATCACCACCAGCAGTAATGTAATACTTGCACTTTTAGAGATATCATTACATGGGAACGATTGAACCAGTCTCTATACAGTTAGAGAGGAGGAGCCAGAAATTATTTAGGGACTGCATGACAATTTACAGCTGAGAAAAATTAAAACAGATAGCAGATAGCTGTGTAAACAAGAGCCTCAAAATATCCTTTTCCCGTTCTATGAGTGAGTAAGCAACCATATCAATGTCCTCTGTAGTCTACCTCTGCAATGACTTCAAATGAAACTGGAACTTGGTAATATAAATTCATGAAGTACAAGATCTTACTCACCAGGTGGGTTTTCCCAAGAAACCTACAATGCTAATTATAAAACTTCATTAATAAAATTGTATTTTTTGTAGATTATCACAGTTTTATATAGTTATATATAGTATAAACTATTAGACAACTCTTTTCAGTTTTTTTCCATGCAGTTTGTGTTAGAATTTACTCTCTGTGCTGCAAAGTGCTCCTAAAACTTGATCAGTCTGATGTTCACTTCTTGCCTACAAAGAAGCAAAAGGTATTTCCCCAAATCTTTGGTTTTCTAAATCATCCGGTCTACCTCCAAAGAAGCAAAGGAAAATACACTCATTTCTACAGTCATATAAGTTATTCATATATATCCATGTACTGCACCCAGCTCTGGAGCCTTCAGCACAGGACAGACATGGACCTGGTGGAGCAGGTCCAGAGGAGGCCACAAAAACAGTCCGAGGGCTGGAACACCTCTCCTGTGAGGAAAGGCTGAGAGAGTTGGGGCTGTTCAGCCTGGAGAAGATAGGGCTGTGGGGAGACCTTATTGCAGCCTGCCAGTACCTGAAGGGGGCTTATGGGAAAGATGGGGACAGACTGTTTAGTAGGGCTTGGAGTGATAGGACAAGGAGTAATGGTTTTAAACTAACAGAAGATAGATTTAGACTGGATACAGGGAAGAATTTTTTTATGATGAGGGTGATGAAACCCTGACACAGGTTGCCCAGAGAGGTGGCAGATGCTGCCTCCCTGGTAACATTCAACGGCAGGTTGGATGGGGCTCTGAGAAACCTGATCCAGCTGAAGATGTCCCTGCTCACTGCAGCGGGGATGGACTAGATGACCTTTAAAGGTCTCTTCCAACCCAAAGCATTCTATGATAAGAAGATCTACGGAGATAAACTGAATAGCACTGATAGTGCTTGGATAATGTAGGGAAGAAGGTCAAGCAGAAAACTGATCAAGCCTTTTTTTGAGTTAGTATTTCTTTGAACAAGCTAATTCACTGCACTATGATTACAATAAGAAACACCACCAACACAACATTACCAAGCATTCCTGCCTTCCTAAAATCCACTAGATCAGCGGCTCTGAAATCTGCACATTTGTCTTCCTAAAGATAGAAATTAAGCATATCCATCTAGAAACTGTAGAAAAGTATACTTACAATTAAGACTATATAAGCAAAGATCAGAGAAAATTTCCCAGTCACTGTTATCAGTAGACATGACACGGGCCAGTAAATTCAGCAAATGATGATGATGTTCTACTATTTTATGGTACTTGACCTACAAGAGTAACTGTGCACACTGCTAACAGAAGTTTAGTATTTTTCCCCATAAATTCCAGAGAAAAAAGTAGCTACTGAACCATAACTATTTGAAGTCAGATATTCAAATCTCATTAGCTATCAGGCTGTCAATTTTGCTCAGCCAGATCCCTGCTAAGGTAGGTTTTATAAAGTACATTCTATGTAGTCAAGTACTGAAAATAGAATGTATTTTCAGCAAAATATGCCAAAATTCACAATGATTATTTGATTCATTCTATGTCTTATATTCTGCAGCACAAATGAACTTCAAAGTACATAAAACAAAAGCATTTCCCTAGCATATGAATAGAAAAAGTACTTGTAGAGAGGTTTCTATATGGAGGACAATGAAATGTGAAATATTCAGTTCAGTTTTGTACTTTAAGAGTAACCAAAGGTGACTTTAATCCCCATTAATATATGCCACAGCATGAATTAACCAGCTGCCTTTCTCACAAGTGGGCAAAACAAGTTAAAGCAACCGGAAACATGGTTTGATTTGTACTTTCTTCTATAGTCACATTGAATAGTATCTGTACTGCCATGAATTTCACTAGGATCCATGCCACGTGTCCTGTCTGAGAGCAGATTATTTGATCTAAAGAAAACCCGCCCTGGTTCTTTTCCACTGATTTTAGAAGAGCTTTGATATTTTTTAGCTGGAATTATATTTACTCTAATTATAAAAAATAATAGCCATTTCATTGAATGTATGCAGCTGTTTGTGAAAACCAAAACACCCTGAAAAGACTGAAGACTTTGACATTTAAATAACAAAACACTTAATTAAAATAATTCAAAAATGTATCTTTTTTATGTTTTTAGATGAAAAAAATTAATTGGAAAATGCAGCAACAAAATATGTGATTTCATCCAAAAAGTAGTACTTTAATTTTATTTTAGAGTCAAATTTCTAGTGTTTTTTAAAAACAATTTTTTAGAATTTTTATTCAACTAAATATAAGCTATTCCAACACCTCAAGTCCTTTTCTGTCAGGTGTTAACTGGATTAGAAAAATATGAATTACTGTGAGAAATGAACAGCTCATCAGAGTAGTTGACAGCAAATGAATAAGGACTGAGGCACGTTTCAGTCTGTAGTACTAATTGAAAAATAGGACACCCAGGACTTTTCAATACTGGATTTGGGGAGGATAATTTTAAAGAAATGTTTATTACATTAAAAAGTATCAAACATTTAAAAAATATAAATACCTATCAGTACTTGTCTGTCATCAGTTACGAGTAATAAAATACTTTAGAATAGAAGCCTAATTGAAAATTAGACCTCCTTAAACACAGTCAAGTTACAGAGAATCACCTTACTTACCTTCTGCAAAATCCATGTCAAACCTTTATGATTGGAAGCTGTAATTACCAAGGCCAAATTTATCTCTCCAGACAACCATGTGCATCCACATCTTGCATGCACGCCTTTCATTAAACACATGTTTAGAGCTGTCTTTCCACCGTAAGATCGTTGCTTATTTCACTGCATGAGAAGCAAACCACCACTGCAGAAGATGGCACAGCAGGAAAGCTGCAATGAATCCTAGGACAACGCAGCTCATCTGTCGAGGTCTTAACCATAGCCTAGTTTGTGGCCAGCTATTTTGGTCCTGTCTTATTTTGTTCTGGAGGAATTCTCTTCTGGGTTGTTGCAGGCTTTTACAATAAATAAGATATGCAAGGTAGAAGCTGGATACATTTGCCCTAAAAACCATGTCAAAAGATAACTCTTTTAAGAAATGTTTGAAAAAAACCTACCCTACACGTGCACAGTGCATTACTCAGGGCAAGGGGAAATATGAGCTGCCTTATCTTGTGTTAAATAAACCAAGCTGATTAGAGCAGCAACACTCTGGAATTATTCATTACATGGAAATTATTGCCTGGTTGCAAAAAGAATGTACTTTAAATGTTTTAGAGTTACTTGAAGAGAAGGCAACAGATAAACTCCGAGGTATGACGTTTCTGTTTATGTGAATGTGATCACACTGCTCTTAAAAATATATTTCAAGTGCAGGAAAGATCATATATGAAGTTTGTACCTTCCTATGAAGTAGTATAAAAAGGTCAGGTTGCGTTCCTTAACAACATACTAAAAACGGCAACATGGAACGTGGCTAGGACATGTTGGCCAGAAAGCGAAAAAGGATCATTTCAAAATTGTTGGGAGATTCACAGCTATTTATAGTAAAAGATGCTCCAAGGCATGAGCAAATACGGAAGTTCAAGCACATTTCTACCATACCAGCTGTAAGCAGATGGGAGAGAATTAATTATCAAAAAGAGAGAAGTGTAAGATAGATTTTTGTTCCTGCAAAGGAACATCACATAAATTACCAGGGCAACTCATGAAGAGTTCTAGGGTAACATGAAGTTAAAACAGTATACTGTTTGGATAAAATTAGGCTATCTCAGAGTTTAAAATGGTATTTTTCCAAGGTTTATGACTAATCAGTTGAAGAATGTTGGTGAGTCCACTTGCCTCTACGGATCATTGCACCTGAGAGTTTATCTCCCTTGGGAGCTTATTAGGCAGTAAATAAGGCTGTAAATTTATCAGGGACTCTGCACTTACTCCACCTGTAGACACTGTTAATGTGCCATAAGAGCCCTCTGTAAGAGTTCACCCTCCCTTTTCAAAAGTGAACCACGCTGAGCATAGAGAATCTACATGGGTAGTCAGTATGGATCACCGAATGGATGTAATTTCCCCTCTACATTTACTTCCTTGCAAATCCAAACTCGCCTATGCAGAAAGAACACCAGACTTCAATCTGTAGGTGCCACAGCGCTTGCTGCAGACACTCCTTACCGCTGCTCGGGCTTCCGAAACCAGGAGCCTCCGCTAACCACTGCCACATGACTAGCTTTCACTATTGCAGGTGTCAGAACTGCCCGTCCTTATTAAAGCATCAAAATAAATATAGATCAGTATGGAAGTAAATAGAAGCGTAAATAATCAGAACAACTGCAAAACAGAAAATATTGCCCTTGGAACTATAAGAAGTTGTGCCACAATGTTTCAGAAAACAACGTGCACAGGCTACAGTGCCACTCCCAGGAACCTTTTATATGATTTGCACTGAATATTAATAGCAATAATGATAAATGCACAGAGGTTTCAAGAGTTAACGCATGAAATGAGAACATAATTTTGCGTACTGTCTCCACTACAGCTTTTAAGTTCCACTGGTGCTTGAAGCCTACAGGAAAGATTTTATTTCTTTTCAGCAGTAAGCTGAACATTTGCAAATGTTATAGCTTAGTAGACTTCTGTGGTCTTATCCATAAGCAGACGCTGAAGCTAGAAATTGAAGGCAGATATTTAATAAAGTTAATTAAATTAATAAACAAAAAATTTAAATTAATTAACAAAAACTAATAGCTGCTTTTCTTCTGCTGCACTGAATAGAAAAGAAAATTTTACCTAGTGTTCCTATCAGAACTTCAGCTGGTATGGTATGTTACAGACCTTAACATAGCCTGAATAAGCCTTTGAATCTTGCATTCTTTGCTGTTGTACAATCCATTTCTTTTATTAAAGCATCAGCTTGCAAATGCATTATGGAATTTCATTTTCTGCAGTGAGAAAAACAAAGCAGCAGTAAGAGTTCAAAAACCAACAGTGCTTCTATCATTTATAGCTGCAGAGAAAAAGCCTCAGAAAATGTAACAAGTTTCATAAGAACAAGTGGAAAATTATCCAAAGCAAGCCATCCTCAAAGTTCAATATTAATACAAATAAAAAGAGCCTCATGATTCTTTGTAGAGTGCCCTTCACTAAATTTGAATACATGGGAATGACACTACCAAAAGCACATTCGTGTTTTGTATCCGTTGCAAGTGACAGAGTTCTGGAATCAGAGCCAGGAATCAGATTGTTTTTTCATTAATGTCTGGAAAAATAGAATTTTCCAGGCTGTTAATACTAACGATTCAAGCTTATAGAGAACACTAAAAAGACAAAAAAAAAGAAAAAAACAGAGCAGTACCATGTTAACAAGCCTCAATCTATACAACTTTATGACTTTAATAGTGATACCTGACCTACCTAAAGGATTTTTTTCCAGTATTTCAGTACGCTGTATTAGTCTGAAAACAGAAAACAATAACCCTCTGCACTGTGAAATAGGTACACACACATCTACATGAGCTGAGTTATTTGAGGATAATTCAACTCACCACATTATTTGTAGCATTTCTTAAAGCAGGATGCGAGTATATTCAGCTGAAGGCTTTCCAATACAATTTGCAAGGAGTTATGAGAATTGGATGTACTTTTTCTTTTAAAATATATACTCCATCACTTTTCCAAAGCTATTGCCATTCTGTAATGAATATTTCTGATTATTTGTAACAGAGTAAGGGTCAGGGAGCACTAGAAATTGAACTCTGACAGAACAGAGCTGCATCCCAAGACACAGTGCTAGCAGGCAAAGTCTGAGATTTCTTTCACTCTGTTGTTCGTGACCTCAGTCCTGACCCGTCTGTAAATGTGAGAGGTAAATATGTCTGCTTCCAGCACAGTCCAAGGTCTTTGACAACCAAATATCAGGTAGCTGTACGTGACTGAATATGTCCATCTGCCGAGCCTGCTTTAAACCGCAATCCATAAAACTGTCATCTTGAAATTGAAGTGTACTATTTTTCTCCCCCATCCCCAGAATTGATTGAATTTCTTTTATCTTTGTTATTGTATGTTAATTGTGCCATCAAACACTATGAACTACATTTCAGCATTGGTTGAAACATACAAAATAAATTCTGTGAATTGAGGAAGTAGCTAATAACATGTACAGCCTGTAACAACATGTACTATAATAGATGACCTTCTTCAAAAATAATAGGATAAGTGCAATAGTTATGTATTTCTCAACATGATATGCTATCTGTGAGTATCTGCAATAAATTTGTACCTCAGGACCACTTGCAAAAGAAAACTAAGAAGACATAGTTTTGTTTCGGATTGGGAAAAGGACTAAGCCGAACACCATCAAATAGAAAAACCCTAAGGAAAGCTTGGTTGGTGCACACACGCATTGCCTGTGACTTCTGCTTTGCAGCTGCTCATTCGATACCTCAGTAGATACACACACAAAGAAAATATAGACGAGACATTAATAAAAAGAAAAATTTGTATAAAATTCTTGGAATTTGTAAAAGCAAAAGAGCAGACATTTACAAATTATTTTATGAGAGCTGTTTTCCAGGGTATTTTTTACAATAGTAAGGTGATTTACAATTAGCAAATCCTATTTTTTTTCACTCTGTCAGTTCAAGATAAGCATCTGAAC
>Ga0065711_1002247_pt1 | contig 35249 bp, 18 predicted proteins | sample Hoacrofraction12_FD_59098 | JGI IMG/M metagenome (GOLD analysis project Ga0065711, IMG submission 59098) | Hoatzin crop microbial communities from Cojedes, Venezuela - Epithelial fraction 12 v2 (version 2) | ecosystem: Host-associated > Birds > Digestive system > Esophagus > Crop | place... | reverse complement strand
TCGCCACTTTTCTCCTGGAACTTGTCCTCGCTGGAAATTCAGTGACTGCGTAGAGACTGAGCCGACTGGACATCGCTGGACATCGCTGGATCCATGGTGGTGGTAACCGATCTCCCCTGCACTCCTCACCTACTCTGGTTGTCTGACTTTACTCCTTTCTTTCTTTCTCTCTCCCTTTCTTCTTTTCTCCTCTTGTGCTCCCCCCTGCTGCCTCCCTCTGGTTCCCAGTTCACCAAAATAAAGTTTGCAAGTTTGCATGGCATCTGACTCTGTTTGTGTCTTAATCTTGTCCTTGGAATCGTATCAAAACTCTCCCGACATTGGATCGGGACAAGGGGGAAGGATGATTGGACAGGGCTCTAAGCAACCTGACCTAGTTGAAGATGTTCCTGCTTATGGCAAGTGGGTTGGGCTAGATGACCTTTAAAGGTCACTTCCAAACCAAACTAGTCTATGTTTCTATGAAATCATCAATGCCTTTTCATTAACTTAGCTGACTGCAGCTCAGGCTCAGTCACACAAAAGGTGTTTCTCCTTCCATGGAAGCAGTAGAAGGCGCAATCAATAGTACTAGAAGTCTAATACAGCATGAGCTGGGCTCCTTTGCTTCTCTAAAGTGAGAGAGCAAAGACGTTTTGTCTAAGTCTTTTCAACGTACAACCAGACTGCTCACCAGCTGTCTCCCTTCCTTCTGATGCACTTAATCCAAACTAATAGACAATGTAATCAAAACATGACCCCTACTAAAATGTTCCTAGCAGTTGAAGAAGGAAAATTAAGCAGCAAAACCTGTTTTGCTGGCTGTGTTTGAACAGCAAGTCGTGTCTTTAAAAATAAAATAATGCAGCCTCAGGCTATTTATCTGAACATGACTGGAGCCAGGGGATTTGTATGGGTATCCACAGTTATAAATAAATGCACTGAGTTTTCAACACATGTCAGATTTTGTAGTGTTATAACTGATCCCAGAGCTCTTAGATAAAAGGGATGTTCTGATAACCAGGGCTCTCACTGTGTTTTCAATTTTACCCTCATTATTTTTAGAGAAAATCCAAAGGAGACAATTGCAATAAACGTGATGAAAAGTCCATTGAGATATAACAGTGCAACCAACCTCTGAGTAGGCTGGGCATTTAACTAATGCTGCAGAAGATAATTGCTGAGTCAAGTAAGTGAGAAGTTGGGTATAATTGCTGGGAACTGTGTATTTTAAGCGGATTGACAGTGCTGACTGGTATATTTCTGCTCTCACAGTATGCAGGCCTTGCCTCGCAGTCTCAGAGCTTCCTGGCCAGCTGCCAAAAATAAGTGTTCTTGTGGAATATAGTTTTTTACATGTTTTCACTTAAAAAGAAGAAAAGCGAATAGCTGACGCTGCTGTTTTAAACCTAACAGTACATGTTGGATAGAAGTGCATGTTGGAATCAAGGATGCAAGGCCAAGTTCACAGGATTCATGATTGTTTTGGAAATGAGTCTTTCAGAATGGTGAAAACATAGCTATGAAATCTTGTACTAAAGTATCTAAAGCTGTTGTGACTAAGGCAGTGAGATGGAAGATGATATACTACAGTAGCCACAGATAGCATTGTATGTCCTTGATCATGTTGCTTAGCTGCTCTGGGGTTCTCTTTTCCAGCCATGGAGAGCAGTGAATGCCTTCCAGTACATAAGACCAATGTGTTCTAAAGTTATAAGGACACATCCACACTTAAATGTTCAAGTGATGCTGTCTGAAGGCCACAAACAGTTGTGTGAGGGAGAAAATAAGTACTGCAGGGTCCTCTTCTGAGAAACTTCAGGCACTTGTCTTTCTATTTGTTTGTGGACTCTAAAAAGATACTTATTTGGAAGCGAAAAACAGATGATAAAATGTCATCTCTATTGCCCCATCACCTCACATTAAGTAAAACCATTGTAATGTAAAATCTAAGGCAAAGAAGTCTTTTATGTAGTCTTTTCTGATTAAAATACTGGGGGCATGGGGCGGGGGGGGAGGCAGTATCACACACATCGCATCTTCTTGAGTATGTGACATCCTTTAAGGCATTCTTTTGGCTAAAACCTAGCCTGCCTTTTCATCCATGTCATAATAGTATGAAAGAGGAAGTTCAACAGGGCAGTACAGCCTATTAAAGAGGCAGGAATATGCATAAATACCTGTCAAGAAACACTTAGTCCTCAGTAAGCAGGTAACTGGGGTGGGCAGAGTGCATGGGACAGAGCAAGAGGGAATCTCATATGTTCTCCCTGACCAGGAAGACTGAAGGCCTGTCTGCATCACCTTAGAAGAGGCTGCCCTGAAAGGACAAAGGAGTCCAGGTGAGCTCGTTGATCTCTTAGGAGAACCTTTTAAAAGTGCAGAAGTAGTACAAGGCAATACCAGAGCAAACAGACTGGCAAGGCAGAAAGCTAGGCAAGTAACTCTTGACAGAACACAAAACACAGAAATGAAGCTGGTGCAAAGTGGAAGAACAGCCATGCTGCTAGGAGGGAGGAATATATTAACACCACCCAAGACTGGGCTGAATTAAGAAAAGACAAAGCTTGGTGGCAGCTGAGACATCCTTGAAGATTTTGAAATCTCATCAGACAAGCAACCTGATGCAGAGTTCAAGAGTCCTGCTCTGAGCAGGATGTTAGGTTAGAAATCTCCAAAGATCCATTTCAACTCAAATTGCTCTATAGTGGTTCTGTGATGTTATGACTACATTGCCACATCCTGCTTATGAACGGAGAAGTTTAAAATGGATATTCAGAGTTTAACATTTCCTCTTGTGAGAGCAGATTAAGTCTTAAAAAGATTTTACCCCTTGTAGGAAGCACCCAAAAAAATGAAACTTGCATTAAAATCTCAGTCAATAGTAAGCATTATAAGGAGAAAAGAGACATATAGCAGTAAGATACCTATGATTTGCAAGTAGATGAGGTATTGGCAGGAAGAAAGAACATATCAGAAGCTGACCAGAGGGACAAGTAATCTGTGCTACGTAAACATGGAGCGAAGCCACCTTCTGAGATGAATGCCACTCATCAATGCCATCCAACCTGTGCTAAATGAGCCCCTCAGTTCTCTGAGAAGTCAGTGTTTGGTAGTATCCTCTGTGCATGGCTACCTGTCCTCTAGCACTCTTTCTGACTTCAGCTCTTTCAAAGAATAGTCTATGTGCTTGACCATAGGTTCACCCATAGGAATGGAGGGTGCGCGCAAGCTATGGAAATCCTATTGTCTGCATACCCTTCCAGACTTGCTCCTCAACACTATTGAACATAACTTCATATTAGTGCTTTCTCTGGGTTTTGTAAACATGTGGGAACACCACAAAATGACTTGGGAATTGCATTCAGATGGTGTAAGGGAGAATGCATGTTTTATTTGTCCTCTAGGGGGAATAGAAGAGGGACTCTGACACTCTCACTCATTTCTCTCTTTTTCCACAGAATAATCAGAAGTCTTTTCCCTTTAGCATTGCATTCATCTTATATGAGCTATCCATCTTTCAGTTCATTGGTGAACCATGCTATTATGAGGTGGAAAAAAGGGATTGTTTCAGTAGCCGGTAGGAAGGAGGAGGACACAGGCACACACAGACACAAACATGCAAAGCTCCAGGAGGGAGAATCAATTCACATTGAAGACCATTTGCTCATCCATGTATGTTTGCTAGGTAATTTAGGCCTCGAAAGCAGTACAGCTGGCACACTGAAACAGCATTACTTGTTACTGTTCAAGGTGAATAATATGGCCTTCTAAGGGCAGGGTCATTATCTCTCTGAGCCTGCCTGTGGCAAGGTAGAGGAAAGAATTATAGTGTCTATCTAAGAAGACCAATATTTTCAAATCAGATGTGTATGAAACAGAAGCTCAGTATTTTATGGGGTATGGCATCATTTTTAGCATGTCTTTTATAATATTTGCTTGGGGCTGGCAGAAAAACTAATACTGCTGAGCTAAACCCCTAGAATGGGACAAATTAATCACTGCAAAGGTTACAATTTTCCATACAAATCATAGGAAGTATAATAGGCAATAGTGAAAACAAAGGAGTCCAAGTCAGAGCCATGATGATGGTGTTAGAACTGAGCTTTCCATTTGACCATGGATCCGAAGGACATATTCAAACTGCCTGAGTTCAGTCTCAGAAGGATTCATCCACACTGAATTCTGATGACTACGACGTAGGTGTCTACACTAAACCAAGTTACCTGAGATTCTGCTGTAGCTGGAGGACATTGAGGCAATGGAATGACAGGAGTTTGGGGTACAATTCCTCTGATTCAATGTGTATGTACCTACGTTATGAAGACTTGAATTACACACTGAAACATATCAATTCTATTGACTACTGACTCAATTAATGTAGCTAAACAAACGCATCCAGTGCTACTGGAGATGCCCTAGCATGATGCTTTTGGAGTTCATTTGGCAGTCCAGAAGACCTTGGGGCTCCCAAATGTCTGGTGTCCTATCTGTCTGATGTCTCAGGTACCTTAAAGCATTTCAGAGAGAAGTTGTGAATGCCCCCTCCTGGGCAGTGTTCAAGGCTTTGAACAAGTTGGTCTGGCGGAAGGTGTCCCAGCCCATGGCAGGGGGAGTGGAACTAGATGATCTATAAGGTCCCTTCCAACCCAAACCATTCTATGATTCTATGAAATGCCAGGGCTTACCCAACTGATTTAAGTCCCAGCTCTTCACTGTCCATAAAGGTAGTTTAGGGTGATTTGTTCAGATGTAGACAGGTTTCAATAACTCCTCAGATGGATTTCACCTTCTTACTCACCAGAGACATTACCACATCTAATGTTAGAGTATAACTGAAATATTCATATGTCCCACCTCCCACAGTGATGGCAATTTCACTTCAAATTATGAAAGAAAAAAAGCAAAAGCCACTGGAAACACATGAGTTAAATGTTTCACTTAATAAGGATGATGGTTATTTTGGTATTAGCTATGGGGCCAAGTTCAGGAAATTATTATTCTTCTTAAATGTTTTCATAAATTGCCTACCATTCTCTCCCATTCATTCCCTCCCCTCTACAGGGAGTCAAAGTTTTTCCGCCTTAACTAGCAGACAGTCTGATTTACTCATCCTTTTCTTATTTTTCATTGTTGTGATCATTGTTAAGTTAAATGGCAATTCAAATGTGAGCCAAAGTAGTCCTGACCAATGAGATTTTGACTTTTCCCTTGGTGGGTTATAAATAAGAACCCTTTCCCTCTTTGCTGGACTGTAAAATAGTTTGGTTATTTGGAGCAGAAAAGATCCTAACAGCAGAATTGTCATTCTTGCATGTGAGTAAGGATAAAAAAAATCTATAAAAAGTCAGAGCTCCCTCTGTTCCCCACATTCCTTTTGTACTAGAAAACAATGAGGGACTGAACCAGGATCACGACTATGTCATTGAAGAAATCATAATACAGATTCAGAAGAGAAAAACATTCTTATTGTAGAATCAATACGGTTTCAAGCACTTCATAACTACTGAGTGATTAACTATTGTCCTTGATATACCTTTACAATAGGTCCACTATAAATTTTATTTTCATAAAAAAACCCCAATAAATAAAATAAGCAAACCTGATAAGAGTTTTTCCGCTATTCCAAACATTGCAGGAGTCATCAGCAATCTTTAGGTACTTCACTCCCCAGCAAAATCATATTTGATTTTGATGAGCCAATGGAATAGTTACATTATATCTTCACTGATGGCATGCTACTGTAAACCCATCTTACTGTAAGCTACATCAAGCCCATTTTACTCTCTCAGAATCGTTCCCTTCATCGGTCCTCCTCTGCCTTAAGCTTGCCCCTGCCTCCAGGATATCTTCTTTTCTTTTGTCTTAATACCTAGTGTCCTGGTTTCAGCTGGGATAGAGTTAATTTCTCTCCCAGTGGTTACTGTGTTTTGGATTTAGTATGAGAATAATGTTGATAACACCGATGTTTTTAATTGTTGCTAAGAAATCAAGGACTTTTTCCAGTCTCCCACAGTCAGCTAATAAGCAGCTGTGCAGGAGCTGGGAGGGAGCACAGCCAGACTGTTAGCCCAGACTGGCCAATGGAAATATTCCATACCATGGATGTCATGCTCAGTTTATAAAGGGGAATTGGCCAAATGGCAGGAATGCTTTTTTTTTTTTTTTCTTTTCTGTGAGTTTGAATCCTCTCTGGTCTGACAGTTTGAACTTCTCCATGAGGTCACTCTTTTTTCTGTGAGTTTGGCCAGGTATGCGAAATTTACTAGTTTGGCAAAATCCACAAAACTCGTGAGCTCTGGGAAATCCACAGTTTGTTTTATTAAACTGTCTTTGTCTCTACCCACAAGTTTCACCTTTTGTCCATTTCTCCTCCCCATCCCACTGAGGGGGGAAGGGGAGGGGTGAGGCAGCAGCTGTCTAGCGCTTAGTTGCCGGCTACCAGGTTAAACCATAACACCTAGTTCTTAACTCCTATTTCTTCATCTCCCTCTGCTAGAGTATAAATTCTAGTTCTTTGCATTTCTGTCTAAAGACTTATAATTTGACTATGTTTGACAACTCATCATATGAGAACTACAGGCTCACCTCTGGTAGAGGTGACCCTCTAGATTTTAAGTCCTTCCTCAAAAGAGTGGAGGAACTAAAATGTCTAAATCGAATGAGATCTATCTATATCAGGTCATCTTGATATCATTTACTTCGTAACAGAAATGCATTAGGAGCAGTATTCCATAATCCAATTCTTAGGAAAAGATGATTTAATTGAGTATGTCAAAATTTTTACAGAAAGCTAAATAGAGCTTCCCAAATTGAGAAATTTAAATTCTGTGTGACACTATTTGTGTCCTGACTGGAATCAAATATATTAACCCTTGAGCTATTCAAGTTCAGCTCCTGAGGCTGTCTGATGTGCTGACAAGGTGCTTATTTTTAATCCCAGGTCCCAACCGTCAGAAAAACTAAGACAGCAAGATTCTGCGGCTGTGGACATGGTTGATTTTTTTGAGATTTAGCTGCATGCTCAAATCTTTCATAATCCCACAGAGGACTGCTGGGTTTACAGTAAATCACTGTCATAGTCCATCTTAAAATGATTCCTATAGCTGTTTCCTCCTTCATATGTGATACCTGCCATGTGGTTTTCAGTCATATGACAATTTTGATGTGTGGTTTGTAATGTCAGGAATATTAACTACTGTACTCCATGATTATATCTCCATAGAAAAGTAATTATTATTGCAATACAGTTGGATTCAGCTTTAAGACTGGGTACTTTTGGAATTGAGGGCAATTAAAGCTATCATCCTGGCTTCACAACTGCCGTGTCAATGCTGCATTGAGGTAGAAAATGGCTGAAAAAAGCCTGTGTCATTTTGCCCCCCTTCCATACAGCGTGTACCGCATACAGAAATTCACTTTGCATTCAGCACAAACATGTCACTCTGAAAGGACTGTGTCAGCAGCCTTAATTGCTTGGCTGGTGCCACAAGAGTGATGGATTGTAGGCTCCTGCATTTCTAGAGGAAGGATGAGAACAGATGGGATTTTGCCAATTTAAACTTCTGTACATGTTTAATGTCCTATTTATCTCTTCCAGTGAGCCTGAAATGGTAATAAATGAACTAGGTTTTTACTGGAATCTGTTAATGTCATGAGAAGTGTTTGTGAAGAACAAAAAAGCTCTATTAGCCTGCATTGACCTGCAAATAAACAACAGGCTGTGAGGAGTGGTTACCCACTTTCTAATTTGCTTAATGGCCTTTTAATGAGTGGGCTTATGTCTGTACAGTAAATACACTGGTCTAGCACCCTAGAGGCCTCTATTCATGCTATTTCCTGAAACTTTGAGACACCTCCTATTGTTTCTGTTCCTCCATTTTTCACTCAGATGAATTAAGCAGTTCATCGAACTAATCCTTAAACTATTTTATGGGCTGGAATACAAATAACAGTACTAAGACGTTCTTGTTACAAATATAGGAAAATCAGTGCCCCATTTATCTACCTACCAGGTCAAGTTTTCCTATCTGAATCTAAATCTAAATCTAAATCTAAATCTAAATCTAAATCTAAATCTAAATCTAAATCTAAATCTAAATCTCTAATGAGTTTCTGTACCTAAAGTGTATTTCACACTTCATCTAGAAATGCAGCCAATTTTTGCTGCTGCAGAGATTATGATTTACTAGGGTTCAGAGCTGTAAAAGCCATAACATAATGGAATCATTGTTGTCTGGGAAAACAAGCAGAACTGGCTGCACACACCAGGAAGACAAGGAGGAAAACAGTTCAGGTTACTTTTAAATTTGCAAGCTGATTCTGCTACACATCTTGTGTTCAGTATGGATACCTTCTGATAGCAAGATGTTTGTTTTTTCTAGCTGAAATCCATTGGGCATGGAAGTCACAACACAATTATCTTTGTGGTACTACCAGCTAAGAAATTAATGGGAAACCACCCTCCTGTTTGGTCTATAGGAACATCTTCAAGAATCATAAACTCAATTACTTCTGAGAAAGGAAAATAACAGAGGAAAACAGCTTTACATAAGTTTTCAAAACTGTAAATGTTTGGATGAATTCTAGCCTGAACTTTAAGTGATAGAAATATTTTCAACATTGGACATGTTTATAAGCAAAGTGTAGTATATCTCGTAGGTTTTAGGGCTTTATGAAAGAATTACTGCTTATAGTGCACAACCTGTATACACTACAGGCACACACAGGCACATGCAAATTACACCATTGGTCTTTTCTACTGAAAGTCTTGTTTTTTTCTGGATTTTTTATTTTTTAACTAAAGTAAGAGCCGCAGCTTTTGAACCTCTGAAAAACAAAGCCCTTTTTAGATGCCTTGATTTAGTCATGTGAATTAGAAAATATTGGCTCAAATAGTTTAAGGAAGACCAAACAGTCAAACAGTGACGCTTTCAGGAGTGGGTAAATCTCCTAAATCCCCCAGATTAATCCCCACTTCTCCACACAACTGAAGAGTATTAAAAAATAACATTCACATTAGCTCAACAGGTTATTTGTTCCCCTAGGCTTTACTGAGCACCTTTGTTAATGATTTAGTGCCTGAAAATGAAATAAAAAACACTTAGCAAGAGCAAAAATTCTGAAAATAAATTAAAGAGTAGCAAGTTCCAGTTAGTCCCCAAATAGAGTCTGTGACTAAATGGTTTCTATTTAAGCAGCAGCAATACTAAACTTTTTTATGCAAAATTGTAAAGGCTAATAGATTCAATGGGCTTTAAATTGAAAGGGGCAAAAGAAGAAAGGAAATGTTTTCTCAGCCTAGATAAAGTAACTTGTCTTTCAAATGTCGATGTACAAAATGCACTTATCATCTTTCCTTTGCTTTGAGAACAAGTTAAGTAGTAAAGTATTAGCACCTATATGCTAATGGATAAGGACCAAAAAAAAAAGAGGAAAAAGAGCTAAAAGCATTACTAAATGATAGAGATATTGATCTAGAGATCACTGATTCAATCTACTTGAATGATTTTTATAAACAGAATACCAGTTTATAGGTACGTACAATCTTTCTGGGAGAGATAGCACTGGAAGGAGAGGTAGAAGTATCACAGGAGTGAGAACGGTATTTAAAATTTCACACAATGACGTCTTTACAGTGAAGACTATTGAGGAAAAAAAGTGGAAAGAGGAACATAAAGCTATGAACGTCTTTCTTTGAAGAGCTTGGAGAAAAGGGGGTTGCATTAATTATATCTACCCAAACATTTGCACGGTCTAGAACTAATGGTGGGCTTTCAAATGAACCTGGAGTCACTGGAATCTCTGTGGTTGCTGAATTTTTTTTTTTTGGTTGGTGATATTTTTTGTAAGTTCACGTTGATGTTATTTTTTGTAAGTTCACAGGTAGGATAAATTGAAAGCTGTCAGACTACACCAGTTGAAAAGATGGCATGAAGTTAAAATCATAATCTAGAAATGCAGAATTTTGAATGAATTATTATTCTTAAATGTTAGACATAGGACAATTTGGACAAGCAGAACTTGTGCAATCCATGGAGCTAATACTTCAGTCCAAGCACAACTCGGAACTTCTGTAGTTCAATGACATTGTACAAGCAAGTTACACAAAGACTTAGACACTGATTCTTCAGGTGTCAAAATTTGGCTAAATGTTTTTAAAATCAAAATAGACCTAGCACTCAGAGATCACACACTTAGATTACTTATGTAATGTGGGTCTCTATCCAACAACCTGTGCTTGAAAAACTGTTAGCGCACAGAATATTATATTCATAGATTAATCTCATTTAATTTTCAATAGCTAACTAAATAAGCTAGTAAGGAGGGATAGTGATCTATACTCCATCTAAATTCAAAGGAGAAGAATTTACACTTTAGAGTGATTGATATCTTGGGTAGCTTCAATTGCCCATGGGAATTACCCAAGTCTGTGTCCACTGACTGGAAAGGAAATAAAAAGGAAGGAATCCTAAGGCTGGACAACATAAACTACAAAGGCACACAGAAATAAAGGCATTATCATTTCCTTAGTAGTTTGTTGTATCATCTGAAGCTTATGGTTAATTTCTGCTTACAGTTTGTCTTCAGATTCCAAATTTTGGACCTTGTGAGATCAAGCATAATGCATTGAGTGTAAACCGGGAGCTTGGAGTATGCAAAAGGACTAACTCAAGGGTCAGGTTAGCACCTTATGGTCAGTAATACTTTAGCCAGAAAAGTTCATGGCTTTCTAAGATGAAGTCATTCAGCAGCAGAGATAGCCAATGCAATTAGAGCCACAGCAGTGCTCGTTTATGCATGTATAAATTCAGTGATCCTGACTGCTAAAAGTGGCTAGATTTTAGAGATAAATCAGGAAATTCTGTTATCTGAGGAACATCTTCACAGTCACTGGAACAGGGTGTCTAGTCTTAAGATATCAATAATTAAAATAGTGAAAAAAATATATAACATTGCCATAAGAGGAATCTGTCCACTAAAATATATTTTACATAGCTAAATGAAAATATATTGCTACTAACTTTAAAAGAAAGGATAAAGCCTGAGGGTGAAATTCATCCCATACAACTTTATTTCCACTAATTCTTTTCACACTCAGATAGAATACCTGAGGAGCTGGGCTGTCGTGTATTTGGATGACTGATAAAATGTGACGACACAGACCAATCACTTCATCTAGATAGTGACTATCAAAATCAGTGCAAGCTCGGGTACTTTGTCAACATAAATCACTAACGAGGGAGTGCATGTGAATAATATAAGAACAGAAGAGGGACTGACACTCTTGAATCAATTGCTGGCTTAGGATAATCCTTTACTCTGTAGCAAATAATGAAGAATGAAAATAAATAAAAGGGCATGTTATGACCAATAGCAAGATAACTTTCCAAAGGCTTATTTTGTTAATTGGCAGGAAAGTCTTTGAAGCAAAAAGACTCATTTTTAATTTGAAATTAAATTTGAATACAAAGAAACATGTAAGTAACTGGAAGTGATAGAAAAATAGATTAGATCTCAAACCTCAGAATTGACAAATACTCCTTAGAGTGGAGAACATGCTTTCCTGAAGTCCAAGATTTCGGGGGTGAAATTAAAAATTGAAGTAATTTTTTTTTTCCTTTACCAAATGAATTGCATACTCTAATAGCCTCTGGGTAAATCTATGTAAGTCATCCTATAAAAAACCTCTGTTAGGGCATGGAAGAGAAAAGGTGAGTGATGTTGCCTGAACAGAGTGGAAGGATACAAGGAGTCTCGCTGGCATTGTTGTTCATTGGAAATTTGTAGCTCAGCTCTTCAACTGGAGAAACTTATTTTCTGAAATTGCATATGCTTGTGCAAGATTTACAGACCTCTTTGTGGGTAATTAAGCATTGAGTGCTGAATAAGAGAGTGAGGTTTAATGTAGTAAGGTGCCTCTTGTTCCCTTACATATCTTTTATCTTCAAAATGAATACCTGAAATAGTATGTGCTATCTGCCTGTTAGCAAAGGATTGGATAGTAGTGAGAAGGACTAGGCAAACGTACAGTTCTTCTGTGAAAACTTTTTCTTCAGTCAATTCAAGACACTGCTACTCCTGGGCACCTAAATACGAGTTAGGATGCAGATTTGTTTCAAGTAACTCCAGCAGTCTGAGGTGTCTAAACTATCTACTTATTTTGGTCCATTTGTAGCACTGGAGAGACATAACGTGTCTGCTGGGTGATTCATCCCACTTATGTTAGATATCTATCTTAGACTGGGATGAATCACCCTCTGGAACTTCCAGTCCCTCCTGTGTGACTGCTGGGGAACTTGAAATAACTAGTTAAGATTTGTTGTCTGCTTAGAGAGGAACTTTTGCAGACTGCAGGCACAGATGTGTTATCCTACTGTTGACTCCAGTGCTTCCAGGTTGATATGAATTATAGCAACTGCGAAGATCTTTTTCTTCCCCTATCTTTTCCCATCCTTTCCTTAGAAATAAACTGACTGACCATGTGTGATAGCACCTGACAGCTCACCAGAAAGGAAATCAGCATGCCTTTTTTGCATGTTTACTGAAAAAGGTAAGAATTACCAGATACCTTGAGTAAAGCAGGGTCTACCAGGTCTTACAGTTGATCTCAAATAATTTTCCCCTTCTGTCTTCATGGAATAAAATTATGATGGGAAATCCTGGAGAAAAAAGTCTCATACTAATTCTCCTTGTTCAGTAGTAATCAAACCTCCCATTCATGCCCTAACAAAATGCTTGATCGTCTTCTGGACAAAGGTGACAAAAATCCAGTACAATTTCCATGGTTAGAATTAGGATTTCACCTATTCACTGAGACTACCAGCAAGAGGATGATTTGGTGCCAGTTAGTCTCAACTTTTATGCCATAAATACTTCTTTCCTGCAGTTTCCAGTTCTGTTTCAGTTAAAGAGATGATGTGTGATAAAAACTCTGGGTCTGCACAGGTCTAGGCTGGGTTTGATTCAGATACTTGCTAGTGAGATTTTCTACCTCTCAGCTAAGCTTCAGTTAATGTTGCCCCCAGCATCAATAAGATTGCAATAAATGACTCAAGTGCCCTCAGCACCACCAACGTACAAAGCAGCCGCTTCTAAAAAAATTTTAAAGACAAATAAAATGTTAAAGGAATAATATTTAAATACTGTAATTTAAATTGTAACTCATCATAGAAAATTAATAACTGGTCAGACTTCACTCAGAGTTAGGAGGTACTCCACTTAACACTAAGTTTGTTAGTTTGTTTTCCACCTCCTTGGATTTTGAACATTTAGCCTAAAACTACGTAGGAAGTATTTCTCACACTTTTGTTTAATCAAAGCAACTTGAGATTGACCAAATTCTTTTACAGATTTGCACCATTTTGTCCTTTAGAGATAATGACAATGACACTCTCATCTCCATTATTTAATATGCTTCTATTTCACTTTTAATATGAAGTTCAATTAAGAAATAAGTATGACTAAAACAGGTATAAGAAAATATCCTGAGCCTCCATCTATCCCCCAGATTTAAGTAGTAGAGAACACTAATTTAAGACTGGAAATTATTAATACTTTTTACATGGTTTCCTATTAATCAGCATCAGAATGAGAGCAATTTGCAAAATTCATGTGGCATCTATTAAACATTTTCTTCTGAGTAAGTAAATGAAAGAGATTTACTAATTCCGGTAGACACTTCATGAATTGGTAATGGGTGAGAGATACTAAACACAGAGGGACGTATTAAATCTGTACAAAATGCAAAATACTCTTCAGATCTCCACTAAATTCATTTAATCCCTTTTTGCATATTTTAAGGCCCATCAGATTTTATAAATATTGATACAATGTAGTGAAAAGCAACTGTTTGCAAAGAAAGGACCGGCATCCCAGAGAAAGACAGTTCAGCATGACTACACTGTCTGCACTGGAGTTAGACTGTGGGATGTTCTCCGTTTTTGCTGTGATTCTAAATCTGGCTGAAAAGGCCAGTTTCACTGAATGCTCTGTTCCAGGATGGGAGGGAGATTCTATATTAGAAGTACCTGGGATTTGAATAGGGTTTGTCTCTACAAGCTATATTAGTTTATGGATATACAAATGAAATCCAATCAGACAAGATATAGAAAATGTTTCTGAGGTGACAAGCAGCATGAGTAATGGTTTAAAAGACAGTTTTCAGGCTTTTTGGACTAGCACCTTCAATGCTAAAAATTCTTGCTGGATCAGTATAAACTTTTAACAGAAAAAGTTCAGTTAACACTCTTGCTGATGTTTCTACACTACCATATCCAGTGAAGCACCTGCAGAACACACAGCACAGCCTAATCTGCCATGAGTGCTCTGTGGATCATGGTGCTTGAATCATGGTCTGTCCTGTCTGTGCCTTTGACATACCCCGGGGAAGTCAACTTTTTTCATTTATTTTTAGAAATGCACACTCAGTCGCTGGTTTTCCTTTTCTGACCTCCCTTTGCTCTCTGGTCGCGTTCTCATTTTGCCAGGAAGAAAAACTCATCTACTCTTATTATGTTACTATTTCTATTGCTGTAGCATCCAAAAGAACAGTCGGAGACAGAAACTGGTAATAAGAAACATGGTCATGGGGAGGTCAATAGCTCTGACGCTGAGTGGATTTGTGGGTGCCACTGTAATAGAGATGATAAACAAGCTGTGCTTTAATTGCAAAGACCCAACAACAGTTTGGAGAAAAGCAACCTGTGGGTGGGTTTATACCTGAAGAAAGCACTATGCCATGCGCAAAGACAATCCCTGGCTGTACGATGCGACAACAATGTTCACAGCGTGTTCTTCAGAGAGACAGATTAAACCTTTCTGACGAAACCTAAGTACTGGGAAGTGCTCACTTGAGCAACTTTGAAAACTGACCTTCAAATACATAAAACCAACCAAAAACCAAATCTGGGTTTTACCCAAGCCTATAACACGATTCCCACAGATTTTGATCCAGTTCCAAATTCATTAGAAAACTTGGCCGAGTTTTCAGTTCTCCTGACTAGAAAAAACTGACTTGTAATTAAACTCTATGTCCATTTGGGCCAATTGGTGATTTCAACACAGATGGAGATGAAAACTCAGTTCTTGCAAAGATAGTGAGAGTTTATTCCTGCACAAAACAAATATAATAAAAGAAACATTGACTTGCATCTTTACTAGAGGAAGGTGAGGATGTTTTTGCTTCCAGCTGTCTCCCTACCTTTTCCTCCATCCTAGGATAGATAGCTGAGCAACTGGTGAGCCTGAACTGCCACAAGCTATAGCACAGTATTTCAACACAATCCAAAATCAGAGGAGGTTTTCCTGAAATACCTGCTGGCTTCTGAAGCCACTTAGAAATTCTTGAGCTGCATTGCACAAAGGGAGGGAAGGGTGGATGACTGGGGGGTTGCTTCCTATTAGCCATACCATAATATGCCTCCCTTATTGTCAGATAGGACAGGACCCTCACATTGCTTTGTGGGAATGACCATGCAATGCTTTAGGGAAATGCTAGCTTTGGGGAAAAAAACACACAAAAAAAACCTGTTTCCCCTTTATTTGTAGTCTCGCAAACTTTTTTAGATTTAGATGGCAAGAAATGTACCAACTGTAAAATTCAGTTTTGCTTCATGGTTCTCTTTCTTATTTGTTTTATTCAGCTATGCAGTGCTGTAGTGCCAAAACATCATCCCAACTTATGCATTATTTACTAGTTAATATCTCAAAACAGATGTCATTAAATAAAATAATTATTTTCCTCTTGCTTGTCTGCCTGAGGACCAAATCTAAGGAACAGAACCCCTCCTCGATAATGTGCAGTAGACTCATATCATGACATTGGGATCACCGAACCCCTGTGAGAAATGGACCCTGGGACACTGAGAAATCTGTAGCAACATGTGTCTTTCTAAATCAGTGTCAGTATTTCACAGTCCAGGACTCTCATATCTCTGGCTTTTAATCAACCATTTTAGCCATGCACACCTACTGATTTCAAGGGTTATATATTCCTTGCAGATTTGTGTCGCAGAAAGTCCATGAATAAAGGGATGGTCTTGCTGGGTCAGAAAAAATTACTCCCTGGAAGTAGGCAAGTACCCATAAGAGCAGGCACAGCTCTTTAATTAGTCAAGTGCAACATGCATTTGACAAATTTACTCAACTATGTATTTAGCACATATTGCTTCATCTCTGTTTTTCAATCTGGTGTTGAACAGTGCATAACATATTGCAATGAGGTCTTTATGTTGGTTTTCCCCCCCAGTGGGTGAATATTTTGAATCATGTTACTGATCTTTCCATTAGGTATTGTGAGATTTGTGGACTAGCAAAAAGTTTCACAGCATGAAGTTGAAATGCCCCTGAGAACCCTGTTCACAATACTCTCCCTACCACACAAACAATATGTCTCTCCTTCTTTGGAAAACATATGGGCTGCAGGGAAACAAGTCCTCAGCTGGCATGGACTAATTCTCTGGAGGACTTTGATGTTCAGGATCAAAGACATGAGTGGGGTTGGCATTTCACTGGGGCCCAAAACACATTTGAGCTGTGCCTTCAGCTTGTTGTTGAAGGAATGAAGGACAGCTCAATTAATTCTGGTAATCAGACTTTCTCCACAAGTGGAGGCTTTACCCTCAGCTTTAATAAACTGTAAGAAACACATACATAACTCAGGACTCTGTAGCTGCCTACGACTACATCTGGATTTTCTGTCCAGACATGAATTAAAATAGACAGTTTTAGGGACTCTCTAAAAGCTTGCCAGTGAAAGTCTAAGACTGGTCATTGGTAACTTGATTGCAGATATTGATTCTTCATGTGTTTGTTCATATCTGAAAGTCGATCTGGAGGGCAAGAACCCCAGAAGGATTTTTCTTCCTATATTATTTTCATTTATCTATTTTTTTCACCATCACTTACCTTATATTCTCATAGTCTTCACAGAGAAAGCGGTTTTTTGATAGTCCTACATGAGTGTACTAGGAGAAGGGTAAGTTTCTTCAGCAAGGGATCAAAATCCTAAACTTTTAATTTTATCTAAAAGAAGTTTGAGATGAGATATATTAAGAGATATTTTTGCTTCCATAAAAGAATTTAATCTATGCAAGGCTTTGTCATCAAACATAGTAAATAAATCTCCCAAACACAAAATCACAGAATCACAAAACCACAGAATGTTAGGGCTTGGAAGGGACCTCTGGGGATCATCCAGTCCAACCCCCCTGCCAAAGCAGGGTCACCTAGAGCAGGCTGCACAGGACCTTGTCCAGACGGGTCTTCAATATCTCCAGAGAAGGAGACTCCACAACCTCTCTGGGCAACCTGTTCCAGTGCTCCGTCACCCTCAAAGTAAAAAAGTTTTTCCTCATGTTCAGGCGGAACTTCCTGTGCTTCAGTTTGTGCCCATTTCCCCTTGTCCTGTCGCTGGGCACCACTGAAAAGAGTCTGGCCCCATCCTCTTGACACCCACCCTTCAGATATTTACAGGCATTTATATGGTCCCTTCTCAGCCTTCTCTTCTTCAGGCTAAACAAGCCCAGCTCCCTCAGCCTCTCCTCATAGGAGAGATGCTCCAGTCCCCTAACCATCTTTGTAGCCCTCCACTGGACTCTCTCCAGTAGTTCCTCATCTTTCTTGAAGTGGGGAGCCCAGAACTGGATGCAGTGGTCTCCACTCAAGGGCAGAATAGAGAAGGTTGCAATCTGTGGAAAAGAAGGTCATGAGTGGGACAAAACAATTAGTTTTGTGACTATATTAAAGAAAGGGGCCCAAGAGAGTTGGCACAAGTAGGCCACAGCAGCTCCAGTGGCCTTTTTGGGAGCTCACAGTGTGAGGATGTATTGAGTGGTTATAAGACGTGTAGAAGATACTACACTATGATTTTGGTGGTAGCAGGAGGGTAGGGCTTATATCCTGGGTAATAGAAAAAGGAAAAGATGGGCATCTACTGAATAAAAGAAGAGGTAAGGTAAAGGCAGTGAAGACAGCCAAAAAAAATATATACTTTAGAATCTACTACTATGGCTACAGAAGAAAGCCTGAGGTGATTAATTCACGTGCCAATAATCACAAAGCAGATAAGAAGCAAGGTTAGGAGTAATACCCTGCTGAGTCTGCGTCTAGAGCTGTAACCACAAAGCCATTCTGCTCACAGCTGTGATCTGCAAATCACAGTTTGCATACCTTCCCTATAGATTTACTTGCCCCTGCAACACTTGGCAAAGCACAAGTTCTGAATTTCAGGGAAATTTGCAGAAGCAGCAAAACAGCCATTTCAGAGCTTAATAGCTAACTGAAAAGGGTGGAAAAAAGAAAAAAAGAAAAACAGCAGTCAGAGTACCTCATCACTAATAGCAAATTATCTAATTATAAAGAAGTCAAGACCAAAGTTAACTAATTGTTCACAGATTTCTCATCCTTACCCCTGCCAACCGCTAATACACGTGTGCCCCTAGCAATTACCCTGCAGTTATCCACAACATTCACAAAATTAAGCAAATTGCGAATGGGCCCACTATGGGCAGTGAATGCCAGGCTTGGCTCTCCAGTGAACCACATAATGCTCTGCAGCATTTGGCTGCTCTCAGCAGGTATATTAGTTAGGGTGTATGAACCTAATCACTTGGAGTGAATGCACACCAGTAGGCATGCTTGGAAGAATGGAGACATTTGAATTTCATGAGAGATGAGGAGAAAAAGAAACTCTGACTTCTCTGCTTTGGCTTCTTTCCCCTCCAGTAGTATCTATGCAAAGTTTAATTCTGTCTTCAGTCCAGTACAGACAGATGTACTCTCCTAGGCTTCTGTCTTTGCCTCTATCATGCATGTCCAGAGTAGGCAAAGATATCTAGAAGGGATCTGAAGTAGGGTATGGCAGTTACCGAGCATTTTCTGAAAGAATTGCTGAAACTTCAGAGGATGTTGCTATCAGTTCCCAGTCGGCAACTGGGAGCTGAACCAACTAGAGGGAGAAATAGTCGTAAGTATTGGAAAATAAAATCGCTTCAATTGAGACAAGACTGAGATGGCTAAGTTTAAGGGCTGGATTTCAATATCCAGTGTCAGCTGAGACAGTTCAGCCTGGTCTACGTTTAAAAAACACATCTGGTTTGTTTCTGAGCCAGCTATTAAAGAAGCCTCTGGAAACCTGAGTGCCTAAATTTTCTGGTGTCTTCTGAGAATTGCGTTGTTTTTACTTGACTAGTGAGTCCTCTTGCCGTTCCTCTTGCCTTTCTACTCTGCAGAAGGCCCAACACCACCACAGAGAGAAAAAAAAGGATCAATTTCTGCCTCTATCCCAGCTAAATGAGCAACTGATACTATTTCTGACAATACGTCTGCCCTTATCACTGGGTCCTGAGTGACTATACTTCCAGCTTCATATACCAGAGAAGTCTTCATTTAGGCTGATGTTTCGTCCACGGTGGTGTATTTATTCATGTTGTATGAATATTGCCTTGTTCAACTGTGCCAAAATGATCGGGGATTAGTCTCCAGCAAGTACTGGCTTCTGCAACTGGTACAACTGGAGACAAAAAAGAAAAGGTATTTGTATCCTTATGTCATCTGAAAAAGAGAGAACCTCAGAGAGATCAAGAGAACAGATTTCGTATAGGCCAAATGTTTTTACAATATCATTCTGTATCAATAACCTTACTGTCATTTTGCCATCAATTCAAAAATCAACGAGATATTAACAAGAGTTGTAATCTCTGAAGCTCCCTAGATCTGTTTCCTGGAAGAGATCCGAATTGTTTAGAGAACAAAATATTACTATTCCTTTCTAGGAATAGATAATTCAGTGTCTTCGAACACCGAGATATCTCCGACTGAAGATCAGAGGTGAATGTATGGATTCTGAGTATCTAAAGAAACAAATTGCAAAGATTACGCTCAGAATTTGCAACTGAATTGATGCAAGAAAATGGAAGAAAATTCATATAGGAAGCCCTCATAACTGCAAGATGGAGTCCATGTCATCTACCTGTTTTCTTCTGACTTAAAGTTAGGTGTTTACTGTTAGCTTGTCAACCAGAATCCTTCTATGGTCAATAGAGATGAATAGGCACCTACAGAGAGTGAGTCATCCTGTCTATCTTAGGAAGGGATGAATCATCAACTATAAGTGCATTTCTTTCTCCATCTTTGGTTTCAGATCTGAAGAGAAGTATGAGCAACTGAAAGATGTGTTCAGGTTTTTACAACTGCATAAAATGCCAGAATAAAAATATTGTCTCTCCTTACAAACACCGTCTTGCTTATTATCTTCAAGCCACCATGACATCAACAATAATGTTCTCCTCTGTAGAAAGGGTTCAGCTTAGCCTAGAGGCTTATCTTCCTGATAGATGAAGTTGTGACATGAATGTCATGCAAATTGTTTACAAACTTTTGTCTGAAAGTTACACATACTTCTCCAAAGGCTATGAAGGATGCTTTGAACACTTTTAAGTGTTTTTTCAGATACATCAAATTTGTATCTGATTAGGACATATTTAGTCCTCTTTCTCTGAAAGTTGCTGAAGGTACATTAACACTTCCATAACAAGCTTTGCATACAATTGCCACGAGATTCAATCTGATTGAACATAAAATGTTTTGAAATGCCTTTGCTTTGCTGGTTATTCCCTTCCCCCATAGAATGGTTTCTGTTTTCTGGCTGGTTCTGAGTAAACAATGTAAGAAATTCAGCTTTTCTGAAACATTTTGTAGGGAAAGAATTTGTCAAAGAAATGATATTATGTCCAGATATATCCTTTAATTCATTATCAACTCTCTCAGTCAATCTTACGAGAAAACTGAAAGGATATGTTTTGAGTTGAATTAATATGAAAGTTACCCTGAACATGTTTACCATACAAGGTCTAATTGAATCAAATATTATAAAGAGACAATATTTTTTTCTGTTCCAGAAATGTGAGACCTGGTCCAAAATCTGTCCTGCACTGGAGATCAAATCAGATGTTTGTTTTTCCTGGCCATAGAACACATGAATCATGAGAATGGTCTCATGAGATTTCTAGCCTCAGACTCTAAATCCTAAAGGGCCTGACACCTAAAGAAAACTTCATTAAGAAAAAACAAGTCTTCAGATCCTTAATCTGCTTGAATGGGAATGTTTGGGGAGTTTGGGGGAAACAACTAATTTACCTAATCAAAATGAAATGATCCAAAATTTCAGGTTGTGGATTGATTTTCTAATAGTTTTGGTATTTTACTGAAGTTGCCCCTAAATAATATTTGCATGTATGGCCATAACAGAGACTGGCATATACCTGCTTTTTCTTCTGTGTGCCCACATTTTTCCAGTGTGGATTGAAGTTTTTATTCATTTGCCTATGGTTATCTGTTGACGAGACGTCATAGGTCAGCCATTACTGTGAACGGCCAGGAAAGCATATTAGATTAGAATGAATACAGAAATCCCAAAACATGCATGAGAGCACAAATCTAATGATCAAATTTTCAGATCTGTCGAGTATGTCCAGAACAAAAGCACAACACAAGTGCAAGACAACTCACTATAAAGTTATGAACCTGTTTCTTTGGTTCGTTTTTTCTATTGTTAGACAAAAAAAATGAAGACAGTTGAACTAGTAGTATAGCTAAGTTCTTTTAGAGTTGTTAATGAAAAGCACAAGTAGTTTCAGCTGGTGAAAAGGGACATGCTTCAACTGGTTCTGTGGGTGTCACGTCACCATGTACCAGCTGAAATTCTGGCATAACAAACAGAGTTATTAAGATATGGCCTGTTCTTTCATGACTAAAGCCAGGGTGCCAACCCAATGAAAAACTGTGGAACAGCCATTAAAAAGCATTTTAGCACTCTGGAAATCAAGAGACCACATTAAAAAGTTTAAGTGGACTAATTACTTGAATTACATTACATACATTACAAACCTAAGCTGGGTTTTTACAGCCCTGTATTTCAGTCCTTGCTGTTTCTTTCTAATGAAGTTAGCTATAAAATAAACAGGATGATGCTCTGGTTTTTACTGACCTGCCAAAAATAAAGACTTTTTACGGCTCAAAGCAAGGCAGAATGCAGAGGATAAGGACTGAGTTAACAAGCTCTGTGAAAACTTGTGTTCTACAAGCTGTAGGGAGAAGTAATATTCATACATATCAAAAAAATTTGGCTCAGCTCACAGTCAAACATGTCTGTCCCTCAACCAGCAAATATGTAAGTCATGTTTTGGCCCTTGTCCCGATGCCAGATGGTTACATGTGTGACAACACTAAAAGCAGGATCAATGAAATCTGAACAGTTAGCGTAAGGAAGGTCTTGTACAACTAAGCAGTGGGGCATCAAAGTTCACTGTATTTGATAGTAGAGACTACAGGAAGATCTCTTTATCTCTGATACTGATACTATGATATTATGATTCTCATGCAGCACTACTGATCATTGTGCTTCTACTATCATGTTGATGGTCACAGGGTCATGTAAATAGAGCCATGGTACTAAAATCTGTTCCCCAAAGAACAACTCTGTTTCTACACAGCAACATCCTTCCAAATTCCAGGGAGAGAAATTTTCTTGAGCACAATAAAGAGCAAAACAGGGCTTCAGAGAGTCCAAAGTCCTTTTACCTGGGGGCTGGAAGATGAATCTCATTCCTCAGGTATTGAGCACGTTTGAAAATACTACTGCAGTAATAAAGTCTGATTCAAGTAGTGGAAAAATTCATGCCATCCGTTAGTGGATGAAGAACTCCTTACAGCAGATTCATTATCATTGTTGGACATTTGCTACCCACAGAGCTGAACTACACAGTCAAAGAGTATCAGAAGCTTCTTTTTCTGGTCTTCACACAGAAAAGGTAAGCTTGTTGATTGCTGTGTAACATTTTTGTTTTATTCTGCTAAACAGGCTCCAATTTTGAGAGTAGAGTGATTTAAAAAAAATAAAACCATCAGCTGGTGGACTCGGTTTAAGTGGTAGAGAATCCACTGACGTTAGTATGTGCATGCTGAGACCCAGCCAGATCATTTTACCATCACGGTCAGATGGCAGACTTGGATCATTGCTAGGTTTGCATGGATGGTGTATCATTTATGACGCATTGCACATGGTTACAAGAGTGCTTTTATCTTCAGGAAATGGCAAGATTTTCCTCTGGGCAGAGTGTAACTGAGAACAGTCTGCAGCCTGTAATTTTTGGATGATGCTTCTGACAACCTTACAGAAAATGCTGTGAAACCTCCCCTTGATTTCTGCTGAGTTACAATCATTAGAAGTGCTGAAGTTCCACAAAAGGAAAGCATACAGTAAAATATGACCAAATTGGCCTTCAGAGAATCCGTAAGAGAAATTCAAAGGCAATTTTCTTATTACGATTTATCTGCTTGTATTACATTACATTTACTTATCTATTGTTTTTAGAATGAACTCAGGGCACCAATTCAAGACTTTTGGCTAAGGCAGCTGAAATACTCTAGTAGATGCTTCATAGTAACCACTGACTGATCTACAGTATGGATGCTGTAATGCTGCAACTAGCACCTTAAAAACAAGTTCTTTTCATGTGATTTCTATTGCTGTTTCTCCATGATGTATTTTATGCCATACTTCCCAGTTCCTGACCATTCCTTAGTGGTTTAGATAGATTCCAAGTTTGTCTACTTGGCTTAGCAATAAATAAATCCTGAAGTGTTGCATCAAAAACATCAAATTTTACTCTGATGAGGAAACAGAATGTTATTAGTCCTTTCATAGAGAAGCAGAACCGAGGTTTAGACAGGCCAGGCACTCTTTAGAAGTTGCTGACTGTTTTTTATTCAATGGGGAAGGCTCTTCATGAATTCAGCCAAGTGCTTAGGAGAAGGAAATTGCTCGCCCCATATTCTGTATGTTCTCCATCCTATGCATTAGGGCGTTTCTTCTTTACAAAGAGATGTTGCTGGACCATGTTCAGAGCAGGTTGTTTTCAACAACACAATGTTAAATTAGATGTAGTACTGGGGCTCAGAGAATTTGTTTTTGTTCCTTTATAGATAACCTACTATTTCCTTAAGCCAATATGAGATCAATGATATAGGAGAAATAGAGAGCATGTCACAAGAGAAACAGCAGCCAAAAGAGTTTGTGTTGGAGAAGAAATTAACTTAGAAATCAGTGATAATTGTTCATCTTCCAGTAAGTTTTGGGAATCAAGACCATGACATTCACTCTTGATTTTATAGATAGCTCATATGAAAGACCTAAATTGTTGATTAAAAATACAGAAAGAAAGAGAAATTTTATTTCACAGTCTCTCTGAATAAATGATTTAAGTTTGGGAAGGTATCCAAAACTTTATGCATCTTGCAGTCTTTGTGATAGGAAATTTGCTCAAGACAGACTGCTTGTAGGATGAGAAGCACAGCAATAGAATGGCTTGTGTAGTAAATTACAGGAATGTCGTTCAGAAATGTCAGAGAAATTAATACCTGGATGGCCTTAAAAATGCATTCAAACGCTATTTTTTTTTCCTTGGACTGCAATGCATAGCATACACAAAATCCGTCATGTTCTGGTGTTCATTACCTACAGTCAGGTAAAGTAGTTCAAATGCAGAAAGTGAAAGTAACTCCAAAACTCCCCAGAAAAAAAGAAGTGTTATATGTTGTAATGAAATGAAACAGATACTATCTGGACCAATAAAGCTGAGAAACAGGGGGCTTGGTGAAGTCAGATCTTCCTGTGTGTTCTCCACCTCCAGTAAAACACAACACATTGCCCTGTCAACAACATGACTAAATGCCTCTTTACCTAATGATCATGATGGGGCTGGATTAGAAGGACAGGTCTTCGGAAACATATTTGCCAATTATATAGATGGTATATGCCTGAAGACATATGCATGATGATATAGATCACTGTAGATATCAAAACGGAGAAAAGCAAGATGGTAAGGACTGTCTTCTTGGGTTAAATGCCACTGTATATCCTACAGTGAATTCACAGTCCACCAATATTCAACTGGGATCTGAAGCGTCTATTCACACTTTGAGGTCTCTCTTCTGAACTCCTGTAAGCACAAGGCTCCCAGACTGTTTGGTTTGCCTTCAGGGCTGAACGAGACTGTCCAGCGATACCAAAGCTGTGTCTTGCCCTAGCTTTCAGCTAAGACAAATTAATGCTCTTGTCTTGCCTTCAGAATGCTGAGATCCTAAAAGCAATCACATCCAAGAACAATTTCCCAGCATTAATTTACCAGAAAGGATGGTCCTTGAGATGGCATGCCTGAAAGTACTATGTTCATGAGTAGGTCATTTCAGGACCAGCATGATGCAGCCTGTTTGAAAAGAGAGTTGGTCTAAACACAGAGAGGTTTAGAAGCTGAAGTTTAATTTCTAATTTGTACAATCATTTTTTTTCCAGGAAAACAGCAGTCACTTAAACTCAGATAAGCAGCCCAACAACTCTGGAGATGTGTCTGAATAGACACTTCAGAGGAATGTGAAAGAGAAACAAATATCTCACAGTGAAAATGTTTGCCATGCAGGAAAAGAAGTAAGAATTGGATGAAACACGAGCTTTAAAGTTTTGTGGCAGATGACTTTTTTTCTCCTTATTTACTATTTAAGCACTGATTATTCTTTTCAACAATTTCAATGTTAATCCATTATTAAATGGGTTAGAGAGACACTGAAAAATTCATGACAGACTTTGTAACTGCCAAAATAACACTCTCAGAAAGTGCTTTTAAAAGGAAGGAATCTAATTACTTCATTGGTTAATGAAGTAAATCGAAGGAGATTGTCTATGGAACCAATCTCATTCGTTGCTTTCACTAACTCCTAAAACAGGGTGGGATGTTTCTCTTTGTGGTCCAGTTATTGTCCCTGTGCAAAGCAAGATAAAAAATGTAATTAGTGACACATTTTGTGAAATGCTGCCTTGGCAGATACATTACGATGTAGTATAATGCTGTATTATCACAAACGCGGTATGACATAGCCCTTTATGTTATACAGGGGAAAAAGCAGAAATGTTCCATTTTCCATTGAATTCCAGTTATAGAAGGTTGCTGGAAGCACCATCCTATGATTATGTTTGAAACTATCTTTCTGTATCTGGACTAAATTTATTTCTCAGTATGGATACTGTACATTGACTGCTGTTCTGCATTTCTGATAATTAAGAATTTGAACTAATCTGCAGGCTGAATGTGTTTCTCATCTGAGCAAGCTTAAAGATATAGCAATTCAATGGAGTCCAAATGAGGACAGGGCTCAACTTCATTTGCTTAAACAGCCCCTATTCAGCCAGTGATCTTCCATCCCAGGAACTTTAACATGCCACTGACCTCCCAAGCACAAGTCACACATACACTATTACAAACCTCTCATACATAAGATAGTGGAAATGCTGTATAAGCGGGTATCATTAGTTTTGTCTTTCAGCTAAACCGGGCTATGGAAAAAGGGTGTAAGGATTTGTCCAGAACCAGCTGCTAACTGGCGCTACGCATATTTCACTATGGATGGCAGGGGAAGCCCAATATGGTTGATACAGCAGCAACCACTTCACTGCCCTATGGGCTGTATACAGAAATGATAGTCAACTGTTCCATAGCCCAGTGTAAAAACAACACTTAAGAAGGAGCTTTGATACTTTTTTAGCAAAAGATGCTTCTCAACCACTTGGAACAAAATCCTGTCAAACACGAACTTGTGTTTGCTGCTTGGGAGTGACCCTTTCTATCACAAGGTAGGAGTTTGGGTCTGAATACAGTTGCAGGTAGGATGTTAGTGGGTAATTTTTTACCTGAATGATATGCATACTGGAAATTTTGCAGCCTGGACTCCAGGGGATTCATTACACTTAAGTATTACTGTAGCATTACATTTGAGCGAAAGGTCAAAGAAAGGGAACATATATCTTATCAGGATGTTGTCTTGCAGTATTGTTGTGCTGCTTTCTGGGGATGTAATAACGCAATGGAGTGTTTGCATAGCAGCAAGGTAAAGGTTTCTTTTTTAAATGCATGTGTCTGCCCTGAAAAAGAAAACATAGCACCATGGCAACACATAGTGATTCCTCCATCAAATATACTGACAAAAATTGCTCTGCTAGATTTAGGCATAATTACTGAAAAGAAGAGAGATATTAACAAGCTTGCTTCACGGGTTTTTTTACATTCACAAGCATTATTACCTCCACTTTTTTTATTAGTTAAGTATTTATATCTGCACAGACTCCTACAATATTCTTCCTGCTAACCCTCCTGCTCTTTTACCATCTGTCACTTCAGTTGCAACAGTAAAACTGAAATATTTTTTTTTAAGCTGCTAAAATACTGCTAAAAGCAGACAACTTCCACCCATCTGAGCTTTTAGTCAAAAAGCATGTGCAAGCCTTTATGATCATATCTAAGAATAAGGTAGACAATATGTGCACAACTGGACCAGGAAGAGCAGTTCCTCCGCTGCTTCAGTAAGTGCTTCACCTTCCCACGCAATCTGTGTGACTGCAGAGTCTGTGCTTCAGTTTGCGAAATGGAGATGAGAACTGCTGAGGAAAACCAGCTCTTTCAAAAGCCTGGATCTCCCTCCAAGTGACTGATTTCAGAAGCTAAGACCACCAGTGTTTGTCAGACACTTCCAATCCAAACCCCCCCAAAATCTGCAAGCAAACAAATAAAACCACCTCAAAACCCCCAAAACAAACAACCAAAACCTCTAGTTGATATTTTTTTCATAAATGAAACGAAAAAGCCTGAATATCATCTTATTTAAATAAACTTAAACATTATATTACTTTCACCTTCAACTAAAAAGGAGGGTTTTTTCTCCTATTTAGCATGCATTTCTCCCCTCTGTTTGCATGGGTGGGGAGGAGCTTGAGCTTCTTTATTTATTGGTTGGCTGATTTTGGCTGCTGTGGACTCCTTTTGAATGTCACTGCTTGGATATCACTGATTTTACATTCTGGTCATCTGTAACGGAGAATCATACAGAAAAGTGCAAAGCAGGGCTGAGGAAGAGAGGTTTCAATGGTGACCTGTCTGACTAACTCTTCAAAAATGTGATCTCCCTCCAAATGATTTCCACAGTGCGTGGGTCAGAGCCTTTATGGCAGTGGCAGGTCAATCTCCATCCAGGCTTTCATGATGATCTCGCAATCAGTTGCATCTTCACAGTTGGTGCTGCAATCAGATCCATGATGCCTGCTGAATTTTGATCATTTTTACTGACAAATGGTTAGGGAGCAAAAACCAAAGAGAGCAAATAAGAGGTCATTGAAATATGCCCCTACTTCCGATAACATTTCCAAGCCTTTCAAGAGATAGCATTATGGTACTTAGCTTTCCTTTGCCTTCTTCCCCCTCCTCTGCTAGTCTCAGTGTTAAATCACTGACAAGGCAGAGACGGGAAAACAGAAAAAAGAAAATAGGGCATTTAAACCCCCCACCATACTGTCATTGTTTAGCAGATACTCTGCAAAGGTAACTTTGAGCTAATGTGAACTCATTTCGCCCATGGTGAAAAGGCATTGAGCTCAGATGGATCTTCCTGCCTTTGCCTGGCATTGCGACTGCCTGCACAGCTAGTTGCTGAGATTAGCAGAGGTGTGAGAATTTAACACGCCATTAAAAATGTTTGTTGTGAGTTTGAGCCCTTGTTCTATTTCTATCCCATTCTGCCACCTCCCAGCTAATCTTGCATGCTTCTTTGGTGAAAAACACTTCATGCACGAGTAAAAGCTGATGGAAAACGCTAGCATATGCGTTACTGTAAGTGAGAGTTCATACTTTGGACTTCACATGTCAGGCTTCCCAAAAACTGCGCAGTTATTCTCTGATCATTTTTTGACAACTTTCTTCTAATGTCAGAGACTGACTTTTGGACACTCAGAGTCTCGACATGTATGCACGCACTGCCCCACTGATGCACTTCTGTGACAGTAAATGGTCTGTTAATGAATGGGATTCGTTACACACATTTAACTTTCCCTAAAACTATTAAAGGAAAATATACTCCAATTCTGAACATATTTTAAAAATATTTTTTAAAAATAATCTTTCCCCCAAGAAATCTGAATTTCTGGGAAGCTAAGCAAGCCACGCAAGCAACATGGCATAAAAAGTGATCATAAATAAGTCTGCTTTTTAATATGATCGATTTAGAAACATCTTTTACGAAACATTCATAATGCTGCTGAAGACATCCATTCTTCTGATGGATAAAGCTGTAAAATACATATATGATGAAAGAAAAAGGACAGAATTATCTCCAATAATGAGTAGATTAATCAGTAATTTCAGCCCTCATATATGTATATGATCAATGCTTCCAGCCAAGACTGAACAGACATTACCTCCAATTAAATATCATCTGACAAGCCCAACCAGTGATCAGGTTGGAGTCTTGTACTAAGCTATTGTAAGGAACTCTGAAAGGTCAGAAGAAAATTGCTGTCCATATAAACTTGTCAAGGAAGAGGCAACTCCGCAGCTTTAACCCAAGCTGTATTAGCATTTGAATGCAGTTGTTGCAAACATGTAATTCCCCAGAATTCACAAATTTGTGTAAAGTGAAAGATTTGCCATATTTCTAGAGGGAATATTTCCATGGGGATCAGTTTAAAACTCTGTTTAGTATAGCACCTGGCCTTTTACTGCAAAAATTTTTGCATCAAAATACTGCATATTCAGTAAATTTGTAATTTTTAATCATTGAGTTTTTCCTGTATTCAATTTTTTGCTCATCTGAAAGAAAAAATGAGCGTGGGAGTTATAAAGTGGATTTAGCCAGTATTCTGATTCTTGGTTGGAAAATATCATTCAGAGATTTTTAGGAGAAACTGTGATTCCAGAAAGATTTTTCTCTCTGATGCTTTGCTTCATTTCCCTCCATCTTTAGGTAAGAGCCATCTTCCTGTCCTCCACTTCACTTCAGCAAAACAGGACAGATTTGCTTTCTCCAAATGGTACCTGTCATCTTGGAATATGTTCACCGACATCTTGACCTTGTCAAGTGATAACTCTTCTGAGATGGCAAATGCCTCCAGCTGCCACTGACTCCAGTAATCTGGAGAGAAGCAGATATGAAGAGAGGATACCTTGGATGGCAAAATCTGACATTACAATTTAAACTGTAATGTAACATCACATGTATATAATACAAATATTTACACTTCACCTAGTCATCCCAGGTTCATTTTATAAAGCAATGGAAAGAAATATATCCTTTCAGGGTGCAATTCAGCTGAACTGTTCTGAACATCAACTTTGAAACAGGATGCATTGCCTTTCATTGCACCTTAGCTGTAACACTTTGACCTCTCTGACCAAGGGAATCAGATTCCGGCTCACATGTTGAATTCCACATTTAATAGGATGAATGTGACCAGAGAAAGGAAAGGATTGATGGGCAGAAAGGAATTTGTAGCAGTGCATTATGACCTCTATAGATCTGCTCCATAAAGGACTCTTGTTGCTCTATTGTAAATGAAATGAGAGATTTTAAAAAGGGAGGAGAAAGAGTGGAATTATGCGAGCTGATTTATCTCACTGCTTTAACCTATGCCACTTTAGTCAAATTAATCCCCTGTAGTGACTGGTGATTGCAGCCAGCTCCTGGAATAGGAGTGGATCAGGAAGGTCACTGCGCAGTACTCCAGAAAGGTGGAGCTGGCCCACACCAAAAAGAAGATCCTTAGTGCTCTTTTTCTTATACCAGTTCTATGGAAAGAACCCTGACTTATTTGAATAATGAAAGAAGAAACAGGACCCTGATTTGTCAGGGTCAGAGAGTGCTGAAACTGTGAAAGCATCAGCATCTGGAATTGGCACAAGCCCTGAGAGATGATGACTATCTTTAATATAGGTCTGTGTGGCATACTCAAAGGGAAATCACATGTGGCAAGGTGAAGAAGGAGTTAACTAATACTGGGCAGAACAGATACATTTCCACCTGAAACTAATACCCATAATTCCATTTGAAAGAAGTTGTAGATTCTCTGATGTAAATCAATGTAAATTCCTCCTCGTTCTTTCCCATAAAATACAGAAGGTAATTTCTTACTTCATACTTAATTTATAGGTGTTCTTTACTATCCTGCCTTGCTATGATAAATTAACTCCTTATATTTTTTCTTTTTGCATCATCAATTGCCCATTCTCAAAACACAGTATTGTAACTTTCTGGGTGCCAGTGTTTAACAGAGCTGTGTGCAATACACTGTGGCACTCCTGATAATGTAAGTATGGTAGCTGCTTAAACTATTGTCATCTAGCAGTAGAATGTACATATATATCTATAAATATGCTAGTGTGTGGTAATAAAGCCCAGCATAAATTCAGCTTCGTGAGTCCTTTGGAAGAAAAGGAAAACAAAACAAAACTGCTGTTCTTTCAAAGCACATGCAAATATAAAATTTCTGCATTTCTCTTCCAATTTCAAACGCTATTCCTGTCCAAAATTGGTGCTTAAGTGGGGTGTAATCTGCCTGATGCTCTGTAAATAGACAGACCACCTCTAGCCTGTCTGTCTCTGTGCTACCAGGTTATTCAGTTCAGCTCTGCCACGGCCTGCCTTTTAACTTCCAAACAAACAAGGTCAACGAAGCTGGCAGCTGGTAGTTAACTCAGTATAATAAGATTTTGATTGCTTTCCTAGAGCAAGATGTATACAGGGAAACAAGTACATTATACTTTTGAATGAAAGCACAAGACTTATTTCAAGGTCTTCTTTAAATGTATTTATCTTTAAAGATAGGAATACCAAGTAATGATTAATTAAACAATGAAACCTTAACTTCACACAGTGAGTTGTAATAAAAAAGCAGCCAGCAAGAGGGGTTACTGAGAAGTAGAGATTTTTTTTTTTTTTTATAGGGAGGTTGACTAACATATTTATTCTGGAACAAAATATTTCAGAATAATGTCTTGCTTTGTCACTATAATTAAAAATAAAGCTACCTTATTCTGCAGAAGGGGCAGAATCCTTACCATCCTCCCTACCTACATCTGACTCCATGCAAGGTCTTATCTAGTAACAATTATCATATCCCAAGAGTTGTTACTAGAGGAAATATTGTTCATGATCTTTATCACTGATCAAGGTGAAAACACTGGATGCACCCTCAACAAATTTATGGATTATATTAAATTAAGGGGAAAAACTGACTCATCAAATAGGGTTTTAATGATGGAAAATTTTGAGAACTGGGCCAGCAGAAACTTCCGTATCTTCAGATAGGAGAAATACACAGCTCTACACCTGAGAATGATAAACATGTTGTGGTTTAATCACAGTAGACAGCTAAGCTCCACACAGCTGCTCACTCACTCCCTTCCAGTAGGATGGAAAAGAGAATTGGAAGGGTAAAAGTGAGAAAACTCGTGGGTTGAGATAAAGACATTTTAATAGCTAAAGCAAAAGCTGTGCATGCAAGCAAAGCAAAATAAAGAATTCATTCACTACTTCCTACCAGCAAGCAGATGTTCACCCATCTCCAGGAAAGAAGGGCTTCATCGTGTATCTCCATTCATGGTGACTTGGGAAGACAAATGCCGTAATGCTGAAAAACTCCCCTTCCTCCTTCTTTCCCACAGCTTTATTGCTGAGCATGATGTCATATGATATGGAATACCCCTTCGGTCAGTAGGGGTCAGCTGTCCCAACTGTGTCCCTGTCTTGTGCACCTCGAGCCTACTCAGTGGCATGGGAAGCAGAAAAGGCCTTGATGCTGTGTAAGCACTGCGTTATCAACGCTGTTTTCTTCACAAATCCAAAACATAATCCCATACAAGCTACTATACAGAAAATTAACCCTATCTCAGCCAAAACCAGTACACCCATGCACCACAACAGGCTTGGAATCAGCTGCTGCAATAGCATCCTTGCAGAGAAGTACCTGGTTGTTACAATGCACTTGGGGTTGAATATGAGCCAACAGTGTAATCTCCTTTTAAGCACATGCATACTGGGGCATGTTGGGAGGCTTTCTGGGCACCCTGGAAGATTGTCACTGGACATAAGGAAAACAGAACTTCTTCACTAGGAGGAAAGGCAATGCTGAAACAGGTTGGCAGAGGGACAATCAAATCTGCACCCTTGGAGGTTTTCAGGACTCATCTGGACCAGGCCACTGCTGACCACAATTAGTACTGGCTACAATCCTGTTTTAAACATCACTAGGGATATCCAGAGGTTCCTTCTACGCAAAGAATTAATTCTGTAATCTGAATTTCTGAGTCCCAGTGATTCCCTCCAATGCAGTGATCTATAGCAGAAGCATGTCCATTTTGACAAGAGATGGCTTTATTTGACTATCCCACTATTCTATTTCATGCAGCACAAAACATCTGCTGTTAAACCACTGTCTTTTCAAGGATTGTTTGGATCCCAGCTTTAGTTCCCAGGACAGAGAATATTCTTCTTTTGGAGGATGGGATGCAAGAAGACTGCTTGGAGGCAGTTAATAGGGATTTATCTACATGTTGCAAAGAGAGTCATGCAGCATTTCATTAAATCTTAATGTGAACATTTTGATAAATGCTCCGGTGTTACTGCTGGAAGGTTTTTCTGCTCCTACATGCGCGGCATAGAAGTCCCAGGAGTGGAGGGATATTTGCCGCTGCCCATTCATTTCCAGGGAAAAGAGTACAGTTTCTCTGGACATAGGGTATGATGTCAGGCATTTGTTGGGCTGAGATGGGAACCTAACTGAATTGGCATTTCTGGAGCGGTCATGGAATTTAACAAAGACAAGATCCTTCCACACAGCAGGCTTTACCCTGCTGAGCCAAATGAATTTCCAAATGAGAAGCCAGATTCCCAAGTAGGGCTCGTTTGAGAGCAGCTGTGGACTTTATCCACCGTACTCAAGAGCCTGATGTTTTATTGTTTCTTTTCCTATTGTGGCAGCAATTTTCTTATGTGTAAGAGTTGAGAGTGTAGATCCTTTCCAAACACTAATAACTCATAATAGCTCTATGTAACAAATGAAGAGATGTTTGCTAATTTAAAAACAGGGAAACCAGGGGATGCACAGGTGAAGAGACAGCGAGAAGTGCGCATCATGAGTACTGTCCTATACTAAGGCCAAGGTAGAACTGCTACATTTTAAGGTAATTAAACATTTTTTTTCTTTATGCCAATGAAGAACATTGGGGGTTATGTCAGCTGACACGAGAAGATCCCAGCAAAAGCAAATGAAGATTACAACATATACTGCTGCCAGTCACACAGTTCCTGAAAATCATCAGTTTATACTTCAAAAGGGAAATGGTGTATTTTATACCTAAAATTGAAGGCAGTTCTACAATTTGTTTCTGACAGCCTGGTAAAAGCGGGATATCATGATATAGAGGCACAGCATCTGAGGAAAGCATCAGAGATCATTCTTTTTCTACATTATTTCATCTACTGAACATACTCATTTTCTAAACATCACTTAGCCACTGGTTAATACACCTGGATGCTGTTCCTATTGGTTACAGAAATCAAACATACATCAGCACTTAGCATCATATTACCATGGTGTTAGTGTTATTACAGCTTAACTCTGCACTTTACTACAACCAAAATCAACCACAGCAAACCACTCAAACCATTTAAATAACAGGATTTCATGATGTTTTAACCAACAAACAGGGTTTCTACAATCTTTGCTAATAAAGTACATATAATGCACTCCACTCCTGAATCTTTCCTGCTTGCATTGCTGCCAAATTTGAAGACAATTCCTCCATGAAAACCTGTGTTCTTGCTAGTTCCCATCCTGCCTTTGTAATATCCACTGCAGAAACACCAGACAAGGTTTGATTGTGGAGGTGTAGTATTATTATTTCATGTTTTCCAGAGCACATTTCACCTGGTGTTTTCATTCTTTGGACAATTGCGGAAAAAAAAAATGAATTTTTTGAACTGATTTGGACTGAAGGAAGCCAGCAAGGCAAGGAGAACTTTCAACAGGACATCTCTTTTTTCAGGTCAGTCTGACAATGAGCACAATATCCCTTGTGGCCTGTCTTGAAATAGCCTGCACCATTACAGTTCCTGACGGAGATAAAGGAGAAATAAATAAAACATAAACAAAATAAATAAGAGTGATGGAGGGTTGCCTAACTTTTTTTTTTTTCAGAATTACCTTTTTTCATCTGAAGTTGGCCTTAGGCTTTTTTTTCTGTATTTTGCAAGACAGGAGCCAAATCAGACTTGTTGCCTTTGTTGGTGTGGCGACCTGGTTCAGGAACGGCACGGCGACCTACTCCCCGGCCACTTGGGCCATCAGCTCGCAGACACCAACGTGGTGGACAGCAAATGGCGTTTATTGACGGGTA
>Ga0065711_1029679_pt1 | contig 35252 bp, 26 predicted proteins | sample Hoacrofraction12_FD_59098 | JGI IMG/M metagenome (GOLD analysis project Ga0065711, IMG submission 59098) | Hoatzin crop microbial communities from Cojedes, Venezuela - Epithelial fraction 12 v2 (version 2) | ecosystem: Host-associated > Birds > Digestive system > Esophagus > Crop | place... | reverse complement strand
TCAGCCTCCTCTTCTCCAGACTAAACAGCCCCAGCTCCCTCAGCCGCTCCTCATAAGACTTGTTCTCTAGACCCCTCACCAGCCTCATTGCCCTTCTCTGGACACGCTCCAGCAACTCACCAGATGTGGGTGCAGATCTCCCTCAGGTTTTGGCAGGAGGTATCTTTATCTTTGAAGTAGATGATGGACCACAGACCACAGTGATGACACTTCACTGCAGCTGAGGTTTTCTGGGAGGGATTTTTTTTTAAAAAAGACAGTTTGATCTCTCCCGCAAGGAGCGCTGGGTGAGTTGTGGAGAAAGAAGGGCTGTGCTGAAAGTTCACTTTCTCTCAGAACAAACCTAGTGGTTTCAGCATGGCTGAGAGGTTTGCTTGCTGCAGACATCTCTGAGGCAGCCTCTTGCGAAACCTTACGTGCTTGCTTGTGGAGCATGCAGGTCCTCACTGAAGGACAGGAGAGTCGGCATCTTCACTGCATTTACATCAGGGTTGGGATTCTGCCCATCCTGGTCAAACATGGAAGAGATTTTAGTTTTTTTTTCCTCCTGCTCCACTTAGCACAGGTCATTTTCTACTCCTTCCTGAAGCTGCCTTGTTGTTACAGATGAAGTTCTTGCTCCATCCCTGGCTCATGTGTTTGGAGATGCTGTGGCAGGTTTTCCATACTCATCTTTCAGAGAGGGCTCAGGTGTGTAAAACCTCCTGTTTCCCTCTGCGAGAAAGCATGAGCTCTCTTCTTCTTTCCACACATGGCTCACTTAGCTCCCCTCTCATTTCCCATCACTCATTTTTCTGTGTCTTCAGGGAAATCTTTGACCTCACTGAACTAGCCTGAAGCCTTCTATGGCTTGGTGCTACTAAATTATGTGTTTGTAAGGCTGCAGAAGCACAGCAAAGCCATGCAGTGGAGCACTTCTTTCCTGCTGTGGTCGTGGCCTTTGGGAGGTATTCGCACCACATTTTTGTAGGCCTTTGATTTAGATACCGTGGGAAGGATGCCTGGAGGATCCAGTGAGTGTAAAAATATTTTTAGAATCTAATTAAAAGAACAGAAATAAAAAATGACACAAATCAAAGTCTTGCCTGCAAAGGTACAGCTGCTGCAGAAAATACAGAAGCCGTCAGGATATTTCTAACATGTTTCAGCTGATGCTGGTCTGGAGAAGCCCACAGATCAATGTGTGATGGCCACTTTTCTCAATTACTGGCACCCAGGAAGCGGTTAGCTTAAATATAGTCACAGCCTAGATCCTCACCCTCCTTCTCCCTTTTCAGAATTGCCACTCAGCATGCACAAATATTAGCCACCCGCAATGACTACAAGCTTTTCCTTCCTGAGAAAACACCACAATGTTTATCAATTTATACATTAGTCATACATCAAAACCACTGTGACTACTATCAAGACGATTCAGAAACCCTGGGATTACAGTATCTCTGTCAAGTTCTCCTTTCTTGCCGCATCCACATTTATTTCACATTTCCTACCCAAAGCAGAAACTTGTACTAGCTTGAGGACCAGCTAGGCAAATGCACGTCTTCTGGGACGACGTGGCGGGGATTCACCAAACTACCCGGGCATTTCTGGGGGAAACCCAAGCACATCACTTCAGAAAGTGATGCCCGGAGCTGGGCTTCACTATGAAAACCTACGTCTAGGCATGAATCAAGAGGGCATGTCTGAAAGGGAACCACTGGTTATGTTCCGTTCATCTTCGTAGCCATGTGGGCAATGACTGCCATGCCACCCCGCCGCCTGAAATTGCAGAGCTGAGCCCGCACTTTGGGCTGTGTTTCCAGAAGCATCCATGGGCCAGGCCAGGGATGCTGTTGGGCAGCACCGCCTGCCCAAAGGATGCCATGATGGCTGTTGCTTCCCCACAGCTCCAGGGTGAGTGTGTTATTTTGTCCTGATAGTACTGACTTCTCCTACTTGGAGAGGAGCTGCTGCCAAGGCCACTTCTGCAGACGGGACAGCTTCCCTGGTGCTCGTGATGAAGAGGACACCCTCCTGTCACCCCCCTGAAGGATGTGTGGGTTTCATCCTGTGTACAAAGTGAGTTAATGAGCACCACAACTGTCATGGAAGAAGTGTTGCAAGGACAGGCATAAGGCAACATGTGAGCATAAAGCAGCACATCCCTAGAGGAGACAACCTCAGTGAAAGCACCTGGGATCTTGCATAGGCCTAGGGGCAAACATCTGCTCCAGGCTAAAACTGAGGTCACTGTGGCCAAACTGATCACCCAGGACACCTGTAAAGCCACCTCTCTAAATCCACTCAGCCAAAACAGGCTTCTGTAGCTCCCACTTCTCTCCAGGGTAGATGGGAGATGGACACACCTTCCCTGTAGCCACAGATCTAGGGTGTGATCTCGCTCATGACTTACCTTGGTCTGTCCATTACGTGCCTGCCTCGGGTAGCTTTTTGCCTTACCAGTTTTCCTAAGCGCTGCCAGCACCAGCGTTGGTTTCCTTTGGTTGTGCAAGAGCCAGGCTTGGGGTGCTGGCCATGTGCCCCGGCTCTCTCCTCTCCATCGTGCTGCTTTGGGGAAAGTTGCTTTCACTTCTTTTGGTTTTCCCCAGCTATAAAAGCAGGATCATTCTGAAGTCATGAACTTCAGAAAGATTTTGAAACTTCTTTGCTGCCTCAATAGTATTTTGAGTAGGTGACTGGTCATCTCTTGCAGTAAATTGCTGCATTCCCCACCATTTTGCAGACTTTTCTTTAGGGAGACCCCTGTCACAACCCAACAAAACCACATAAACCAGCCCTAGGTTGGGCTCCTTCTCATACTCTCTGTGAGGAAATTGAAAACTCTGAAAGTATTGGAAAAAAAACAGTTTTAAGGCCATCTCCTTTTCCACTGCCATAGCAGCAAGGCTCTCATTCCCTTCACAGGATGTTGAGAATAGCTCATGGAAATTGTCCCTGGCCTCTCTGCAACCCTGATGGGCAGGGAGTTAAACTCCTTGCTTGTCAGGTTTGACCTTGACATCTTGAACAAGACCTTTACAAGGCTTTTGGACCTGTGTCACAGGGAAAGTATGATTTTAAGAGAAAGATGAGTAGCTTACAGCTGGAGTGGAAGATTTTTTTTCTTTTTTTTAAAGTTTACCATTTTGTTACTATATAAAATGCCAATGTGATTTAAAAGCTCCAAATTACAACATTATCACACAACCACATCTTTTTTCTTCTGTCCTCTTCCTTCCTCCTTGCCTTGCTATCGTGGCCACGTGTCCCCTTCCCCTTTTGCTTCCCAGCTGGTGACTTTGCCTAATTCAGGGCAGCCCCCATCCCACCAGAACCCGAGAGCGTGGGGAGCTGCTGGGGCCATCGCTTTGCAGTGGTGGCCCTTGAATATCACATGTGAGAGCTGAAGGTGTTGGCATTATAGGACTAATCGCTGGCTTGCCAAAATGAATTCCTTTAGTCCTTCAATGGCTCATTTTGAGACAAATGCAAAAGATGCTGTGAAGGGTGAAGAGAAGCAAGCTCCAGCCAATGGTCCCCAAAAATGGGCAGGCGTATTCCTTCATGTGTAAAGCCTAGAGGGCTCCCTGTTGCCATAATAAAGCCTTAAAGCCATGTGGACACGATGCTTTACAGCATTGTAAGGATGTGCATGGTCTGACCTCCCTTTCTGTATGCTTCTGCAGTTTCTCACTGGCATGTACACATCTACTTTCGTGTCAATAGTTTGCCCACTACCATTTGATTATCCCTGCCGTGAGTGATGGAGAACGGGCTCGCTGGCTGCATAGCACTTTGCGCCTCTGAGCTGGTCATGTAATAAAAGCTGCTTTTCCTGGAATGGTAGGCAGGAAGGACACCTCTAACTAAGCCCAGACTAGTTCAGGTCCTACGTGCTGCAATATTTTACTAAATGGGGCCAAATAGAAGACCCCAGAAGCTATCCCTGATGCTGCCCTGTGGCTCCTTGCGCATCCAAATGGGGATTGGACCCCTATGTTATCGAAGGGTGCTCTGTACGTAGCGTAGAGAGATGTTCACAAGGGAAACAGCAGAGCTGCAGTCCCTCTCCCTACAGTCCCAGCGCCGCAAGGGGAGAGCTCAGCTCTCACCCTTGCAAATCCCTGAGTCTATCCCAGCCCTGCTGCTGTTCCGGCTGCTGTTCTCTGGCATCCCTCTGCGTTTCACTCCCAGGTCGCTGCTACAAAGACAGTCGCTGCTGATAAATCTGCATGTCAGTGCTTAGCCACAAATGTGCAGAGATGTAGGAATAGTTTGGTTTTTGCTGGTGCTACTGTACCAGTCATCTCTTGCATTCCTGGGTGTTTTACTCTTACAGTGAAGTGCTAGATTTGAAGGGTCTGAGTAGAAACGTATAGCAGAGATCTTTATTAGTTTTCCACAGTACAGTGCTATGCATTTTTGCTGATGTAAGAACTAGCAAAAATAGCATGGGGTATTGTAGCCCTAAGAAAGGAATATGTAAATATCTGAGTGCATTAAAAAAACCCCTGTTTACCCGAGATTTGCGCTCCGATTTTATTCTGGGCTCTTTTTGTGGTTGAGGGGTAAATGCTAAAGGAAACGATGGGTGATGTTTGTACAGACTGAGCTAATCAGAAACGGGGCATGGGGAAGATTACGTGGGGAATCCAAACATGCACTTTGTCCCAATGGCTGATTGTAATCAATAATATTGTAAATTTAGCTACTGACCCAGCTGCGGGGAGCATCTGAGAAATTACGTCACCTCTTTTCACGGTCCGCTGGTCAGATGTGACCGCTGAAGTTTGAATCTTGCCGCTTGTGTCAGAGCGTGACCCTCCCGAATAAATAGGGGTGTTTCTTCACCCGGTTCCTCAGAGCATTGCTGGGGCTGAGCCTGCCACGAGGATGCAGACGCTGGCTGGGGTGGGGACAGGGGCCCCCATGCTCCCGTGGCTGCTGCTGCTGCTGCTGGCGACGTCCCACTCGGCCCGCGCAGGTGAGCTTCTGGTGTCTTTGCAGAGACACCCACGGCTGTCAGCTCCCAGCCTGCCGTGGTCCTCACGACGGGTGTGCATCACCTGCACCCTGCGCCGAAAGGAACCAGAGGAGACAGGGACTCCTTCTGGCTACTTAGTCCAGGGTTTTTCTCATAGCCCAGGAAAGAGCGTGACCATCCTCCTTTGCTAGGACCCGATTCAGCTTTCAGGAGCTGTGTGACAGCGGGGTACAGAGGTAGAGGCACAGAAAACAGTTTCTCACTATGGTTCCTAAAGCGTTGCCAGTGAAAGCACGGAAGGGGACAATTTCTTTGGCTCTCTAAGAGATCTGGAGTTGCTGCGTCTGTAAATAACGCTGCCTGTCTCTGTAAGTTGCTGCCTTCTCTCTTTCTCAGCCATCCTGGAAGTGAACGGAAACCTGAACTGTAGGTGCGTAAAGACAGCTTCGGAGTACATCAGTCCAAAGAGATATGAGAGCATTGAGATCAGACCTGTGGGAAGCACCTGCAGACGTACGGAGATCATGTAAGTGCTTCAGGGGGCAGAAAGCTGCTTTCTCCTCCAGCTCCCGCAGAGCAGTGGGGCCAGCGCTGCGCCTTTTTTTTCTGCAACCACCCCGCTTCTCCGCTCCCTTTCTGAAAACTGAAGCTTTTAAAAAATGCCAGCAAGCTCACTCACCCTTGGGGGCTGAGAAAAGTCAAGCCAACCTGCCAGAGCTCCCCAGGACCTAAATGAGCCTTTCCAGCAGAGCAAAGCACGGTTTCCTCATGCTGGTGCTTAGTGGGGAGTGTTTGCAGTTTGGAGGAGGCACATCCTCAGGCACTGAGGCAGGATGAGCCGTAACCAATTTTCCCACTATCGATGTGCAACACTCCTGAGAGCCAACAGAATCTTGGGTCAAGCCCTCATCCCATTGCTCCTGTCCTGAAGTGGTGCGTTAAGCAGAAGTGTCAGATTTCTTCAACTGCTTGGCGTTGACACATCTGTAAATCTACAGAGAAAATCATCTTTGAAGAGTCGCCTCTGGGCTTCAAGCGTGGTCTCCGCTCTGCACGGGAACGTGTTGCATCTCGCTTTTTCCTGACCGCGTGGCGGCTTCCATATGTTGCTAGCAGCTTTCTGCGATCTGCTGGCTCCGTAAATGAAAGCTGACTCCTGCAGATCAGCTCTGGCTGCTTGAATCCCTGCCCTTGGAGGGGAGGGAAATGCTCATAAACTCTCCTTGATTTTCAGAATTAAATTAAAAAGCCCAGGGAAGTTGTGCGTGAATCCTGATGCCCCTTGGGTAAAGAAACTGCTGAAGCGTATTGCTAGCACGTAAGTTGCTTTGATGAAAACCCCTTTGGCTCAGGTGGCCCTGGAGAGCATCCCATCGCATCTGTGCTCCTGGGGAGCACTCGGAGGACCGAGGGCTCTCGGGGAGCTGCTAGGGCCCAAGGGACCCGCTCCCAAGGCGATGAGGGGTGAGACCTCGCTGCGCAAAGCAGCTTTTGGTCGTTCAGCATGTCGATGCTGCCATCCGTGGGTCATGGTCTCCCCGGCTTGTGCATGGTGCAGTGCCTCTGAAAACATTTTGGCAACAGAAAAAGATATTTTCTGGGGAGGGGAAAAATGGCAGGAGCAGGGTTTGCTCCTTGCGAGGGCAATAGCGCATTGATGCTTGGTTGGGAAAGCCGCTCTCCTTCGTCGTGCCCAGGTTTGCGGCACAGTGTAAGGGCGGCCGGGAAACACCCCCTGGGGTGATGCCTGTCCTGGGGAAACGGTCGCCACTTCCTTCGGTTGGGGCAGGAGCTTCCTCCCCGAGGACCCGCTTTTCTCTATGTTCACACATTTCTCCTCCTTCTGCTTTTTGCAGGAAGAAAAAGTAAGTTTCCTGCTAAGGAAGTTGACGCTCAGAGCCCTGAGACGGGCCGGCAGATGATGCACAGGCGTGCAAACCTGGCCGCTCCTCACTTGGCCCTCGCTTCCCCCCTTCCCAAAAGCCCCGTGTCCGGCCCCGGCCCCGCGGCAGGTTCGTGGGGGTGTTTCCCCCCTGCACTCGGTCCTCCAATCAGCATGAATGTGAACTCTTCATTTATTTACTGCCCGTAGACTGTGAAGCTTTGTCTGTCAGGGGCTGCTCCCGTCTCCGTAGGAATGACTTTGCGACTCTTTCTGTGCGAAGCACTGATGGACAGAGTGTGTGTCCTGGTTTTTTATTACACAGCGTGGTGTGTCCTGTCCTGAGAACTCAAGTCAAATAAAATGCAGATTTTTTTCTTCTGCTAAATTTTTCCTGGATCTCCTAGCTTTGAAGACACTCGGCAGAGCTTTGACAAAGCCCACTGTCGTAGTCTTCCTGGAGCTGAATTTACTGATGTTTGCATCCAGTGCTCTTGTCGTGATGGTCTTTCACAGATATACCACAGTTATTAAAATGTGCATTTGAATATACATCAGGTGAGGTATCCGGCGAGGGCAGTGCCCAGGCGTGCGTCAGGCATGATGGGAACCGCTTTTACGTGGAGGAATGAGACAAGGATGGGGAAAGGTTTGTCCAAGGCAGCGATGGCAGCTGGGATGGGTGTCCCAGCCCTGAACCACCAGCGAGGGTCTGGCAGCCCCAGCACAGCCACTGGGAAGCAAAGCTCCTTGGTGACATAACCTGTTCTCTCCCTCGGTGCCGATTTGAGGGCACGATGTTGCTGGCCGGGAGCCGGGTGATTCAGCCAACGCGCCCCACGTCCAAGCGCCGGGTTTTGTGATGGGGCTGGGGTTTGCAGGCAGCCGTGTGGCTTCTGAAAGCAGTGAAGGGCAATAGGGAAATACAGGGGATGGCTGCGAGGTCACCTGGCAGAGTTTTGGGATCATCAGCCACGGAGTGGGGGAAAGAGCAAAAGGAACGGACACCAAAGCTCAGGCTGGGATGCACCTTGCAGTGGGGGAAATCTGGTTGCAGGAGAAATGAGTGACTTCTGATCATGCAGAAGAGAAAAGCACCACAAAAAATTCCAGGCTTGTGCGTGGGCTAAGAACAAGCGCTGGGGGAAACGACCCATATCTTCACAAGACCCGGCTTCGTAGGAAGGGGAAAACGGAGCCGGTTTCAGGAAGCCTGGGCCCCCGCCAAGCCCCGAGCCGATTTTTGTCAGCAGGGTTGCAAGTTTAACGAGCGCCGTCAGCAGGGAACGGAGATGGGCGAAAACCACCCCGACCCCGGGGCCTCCCACCCGCGCCGCCCCACTTCTCCTATTTTCCGGCTCAAATAGGGGGATGCTGCCGGGGCCGGGGATGGGGCCGGCATGGCTGCGTGGGTGGCCCTGCTGCTGGGGCTGCTGCTGGCGACCCACAGCCCCGGGGATGCAGGTGAGGCTCCCCGTGCCCCCACGCGTGGGGCTGGAGGATGCTAGGGGGGAGGCGATGTTTGCGGAGGCGGCATCCTGCTGCCGTCTCTGGGAATCAAATTCCTCTGAGGCTCTTCTGCAACCAGGTGCGGTGATTCCGGCGGGATGTGGAGGGAGATGCATGGCCCAGAAAGGGTTTTGGGGGTGGTAGCAGGTATTTCGGGCGATGCGTGAGCCGCGGCTGTGTGCCCCTCCAGCTCTCCTGGAAGCCAACGGCAACCTGAGCTGCCGCTGCGCCAAGACGACCAGGGTCTTCATCTCCCCGCGGAAATACAGCAGCGTCGAGGTGCGGCCGGTGGGGAGCAGCTGCCGGCGCCTTGAGGTGGTGTAAGTGGCTCCTGGAGGGGTACAAGCCCTCTGCTCCTGCCCTGCCCTCCCTGAATTATTTCAGTTTCGCTCTCTTTTTCATTATGTGAAGCACAGGGGGGCTTGGCTGCTTGAGCCCCCCCACTAGAGGAAGGGGAAGCGACGGTGCTGAAACCCTGTTTGTTTTCTAGGATTAAGCTAAGAAGCCTGGAGAGGGTTTGCGTGGATCCTGATGCCCCTTGGGTGAAGAAACTCCTGCAGGACCTCCCTAACCTGTAAGCCCCCCTCCACCCCGAGCGAAAGGGGCTCCCAGTGGGACACGGGGCATCTCGTGGCGATCAGTCTTCACATGTTTCTCCTGCCTTCTGCTTTTGGCAGGAGGAAGAAAGAGGCTCCCCGCTGAGGAAGCTGCCACCAGCGGGACGGCCAGCTGTGCCCGGCCCAAAACTGGATCCCCCTCACCCTGCTGTCGCCTTGCCCTGGCGCGGAGGGGAGCATGCTGCTGCATGATGCCCTGAGCTCCTTTTTCCTTTGTGTTTTATGCATTTAAACCCTTCAAAATGCCAGTCCCCACTTTCCCACCCTCCCACACCATGGCCATGAACTGGCTGTCCCCTTCGGGCACAAGCCAAGTGGTCCAATAAAGGCAGCAGCCCTTGGTCACTGTCCCTTGCATCCCTTCCTGCGGCACGCCAGGGTCTTGGGGGTGCTCCAGGGAGCGAGTCCCCACGGGTGGGGAGCAGAGCGGGGCTCACTGGCATTTCTGCAACAAGAAACATGGGGCAAGCTGGAGGTTTTAGGGGGCGGCCACGGTAGTTTCTGCCTTTTTTGGCGAGGAGGCGGCGTGGGCCATGTGCGGCAGGGGGAAGCGACGGCAGGGAAGTTGAAGCAGGGGGCAGCTCCTTTCCCCCCACGGATGTTTCCCAGCCTGCGAAATCCCCACCAGGGCTGGTTATAAAGCGGCCCCCGCCGCGACCTGGGGCGGGCGGCGAGGATGCGGCTGCTGCCGGCGGTGCTGGCCCTGGCCCTGCTCCTGAGCAGCATGGTGCCGGGGGGCGGTGAGTGACCTTGGGGGGTCTGTCCATCTCCCCCGCCAAATCCCTAGGCAGGGGCACCGGGTGCCCCAGATGGGGCTGGGCATGGGCTCCTCTAAGCTTTCAAGTTTGCTTCTTGCCTGTCTTTGATCTTGAGTTTGTCTTTTAAACACAGTGGCTAAGCTGGAGGGGGATGCCTGGGACCAAGGGATATTTGCCTGATGGGTTTAAGCTGCTTCTTTTCAAGACCTCTGTGGAACTCGAGCGCTTGGTGGGCGGGCAACGGGTTTAATTCATAAAATGTTGGTTAAGTTTTCAAACCCTGAAGCTAAACTCCCTCCGTATGCATGGAAAGAAAGCTTTGAGACTGTGCCGGGAGGGATCAGCCTTGCGTCAGCCTCGCTGCTCTCGCTGCTTGCCGCTGCAGCCCCCATCAACACAAGCCCTGCAAGCGGCCCCATGGGCACTGGGGAGGGGATGGGATGGTGGCACGGGGAGGGTGGCACGGGGACGGCAGTGGGAGGGAGGCGTCCCCGTCTGCTTTCCCCGCGGGGCGTCGACACGTGGGTGTGGGCTGCTCTCGGGCGCAGGTCTGTCGCTGGAGAGCCTCCTGACCAACATGCGGTGCAAGTGCATCAAATCGACTGCCCAGGTCATCAACCTGGGGCTGATCCTTGCCATCGACGTGACGCCGCCGGGTATTCACTGCCGGAGGAAGGAGATCATGTAAGTGCAAAGTCTGCAAACCAAGTCCTGCAAATGGCTTGCTCACATACCAGCGCAAAAGTACGCAGGCGCTGGCACCCTCTCTGAAGTCCCCAAACCTTGTGGTGACTCTGGCAAGGCATAGGCTGTTGCGCAGGATGCTGCTGCCCGTTTTAACAGGGGTTACCCCCGGTGTGGCTCATGGAGCAGAGATCGAGGCCCAAAAAATCCCATCTGTCTCCCAGCAAAACTGGCAGGGGTGTGCTCGTAGCTGTGCTGGGGAGCAAGAAGGGTTTTCTCTAGAGACGGCAACATGGTTAGAAAAACTTTGGGGAAGGGACGTGTGTGGGGGCTGAGGGGGGTCTTGTCGCCTTGCAGCCTTACCCTGAAGAAAAACAAGAAGCTATGTGTGGCCCCCGAGGCTCCCTGGATCCAGCTGCTCATCTACAAGCTGACGCAGAGGTACACGACGCCCAGCGACCATAAAACAGGCAGCGTACCCAATGTGTTGGCAGGGCTGCTCGATTTACATCCCTTTCCCCCACCAAAAACCTGCAGGAACTCCATCAAAAAAGAAGCATCGGCGCGGCCGCGGCGGGATGCGGAGCGATGGGCTGGGGGAGCAGAGCGGCGGTGCCGGCCCCCTCGCAGACCCCCTGCTCCATCTCTCCCTCTGTCCGGGTACCATGATAAATAACCGGCCACGGCTATTGTTCCTCTGCGGGGACAGCAGCAACGTAACCCCTCCACGCTGAGATGCGCCGGGTTTCGCAGCACAACGCCGGCGCTTGCTCCGCTCCCGGGTTTTGGCAGGGGACAGGAGCCCTCCCCTGCTCCCCCCAAAAAAGGCTTTCCCCTCGGGCGCCTGGCATCACCCTCAATTTTGGGTGCCTGCGCTGTTCTTGGACGCAACAGCAGCCTGTCCGGGGCGCCATCAATAAAAGGATGAACCTGCTTCTCCCCATCAGCTGCGGCAGCTCTTTCTGCACAGATTTGTATAAAAAATCAGGATTTTGGGGGCAGGGGAGCTAGATGGGACCGTGGCACCACAAAGCCCTCGGCCGCTTTGCCACGGGGCGCTTCCTAACACGCCGCCTTTGCTCTGCCCCATTTTCGTGGCTTTTTCTGACAGCTCCTGGGAGGAGCGGGGTGCGCTGGCAGGAGCTGGATGGGGTCTGACCTCTGCAGCCCCGCAGCGCTGGCTTCCAGTTGTGCAAGCACAGGAGAAATGGGAGATACTGGGAGGTTTCCCAGTGACCGGCTGAGGCTCTCTCCACAGACCCCCATTTTCCTGGGACGGACACACACATCCCGTGAGGACCCCGGCGTGGCACAGGGACATCCCTTGGCCACACGGACTGAGGTGACACAGGTGTGACTTGCAACCCTGAGCAAAATTATCACCATTTCAAAATCTGGTTTGGCCATGCTGGTAGTAGCATCTGAGGTCTGGGGCCTCCCCAAAAGGGCCGGAATCAAATTTGTGTCACCCACCCCTCCACCCTGGATGCCGAAACTGCGTCCCAGGGCAGTGGCAAGCTGTGACACACCGGGCCGGTCCCCATGTCCCCCTCCTTCCCGCCCTGTGCTTCTAAGGAACCACAGCAGGGGACAAAAGTGGTTGCAAAAGGGCTGTTTATTGCCGACAGAAGGAAATAAAAGTACACAGGTGGGTGGGAAGAAACAAGCAGGTATTTAGCCCTATCCATCGTGCCAGCAGTACCCCATCTCCACGGTGCAGGTGTGTGTGGTTAAATTTAAAAAAAAAAAAAAGAATTTAAAAAGGGAAGAAAAAGTAACAGTTCAGGGTTTTGAGGACCTCCCTTTCCCCAGCTGCCCTGAGGTTAAAGGAAGGCAGGGCTGCTTAGCTCAGTCACCAGTGTCATTCTCTCCAGCTGGGTCTGCACAGGGGAGCAGCTCTTCCCCCTGCCTGGGTCCCCGCAATCCCCACTCGATGGGAATTTGCTTTCTCGGTGAGTTTTTCATTGCAAAGTATAATTACAGGGGGAATTGCACTGTGGTATGGCACTTTCTCCAAAACACGAGTTCTTTCAGAGGGAGAGAAAAAAAAGGATCTTTTGTAAAAGCAAAGGAAGAGAGCTGGAGAGAAGGTTTCTTACTATTTATTCTCATGGGAAACATGGAATAAGCAAATTACTCAGGCTTTTTGCTCAGGTCTCAGCTGAGGGCTGCACCTCCTGCAAGCACGGTGCCTAGGGCTGGTGTCAAACTTTGCCTGGGAGACCTACCCCATCCCCATGTCCAGGCTGGTGGGGCAGGCAGCCCCCCAGGCCCCCCCCCGGGGTGTCACAGTGCTGCCGAGCAAAACCGGGGCCGGGGGGGCCAGCAGCAGCTCCAGCCAATGCAAGCAGCAATCTCCCTATCCAAGAGCCCAGCGTGCTCTAGATTTAAAGCAAAGCTACTATTTCCATCGAATGAGACGTAAATCCCCCTAAAATTTCAGTGTAAGCATGCCCAGGAGCGACACAGCAGTTTCCTCTGTCTTCATATGCACTTCCATCTTTTGAGGGACAGGACCTTGTGGTTGCAAAGACAACACTCAAGAAAGAAATCCAGCTAAAAAGAAGCCCCGACCTCCCAAATTAACCACCGTGCAATGGGGCAGGAGGGGGAGCCCAGGCTCCCGTCACCACTGCTCCAGTCCAGCCTGTGAGTTTACGAATTAAGGGTATATTTAGCTAACATGGTGCACACAAAGACTTTTAATTGCTCAGAAAGCAAACACACGATGCAATCATTAAAATCAGAAAACAAAGCCAAAGTCATGTAAGATGTCACTTGTAAAGAAAGCCACCATGAGTTTTTTTTTGTTTTGGTTGGGTTTTTTTTGCTTTGGAACAAAGACAAATACAGACAAATGCAAACTCAGTAAATGCCTAAATTGTAGGAACTGTTTAACAAAGAGCACAAGAGCCGGTACCAGGATCACTCTAATCTTCACCACTCAAACAGTGAGAGATTTTGCAAGCTAAACACACCGTATGATTGCAGGAGGGGAGGGGAAAAAAGAGAAAGTTATATCACTTCGCGTGCTTTGCCATCAACATGGTTTAAAACATCCTGAAGTACCGAAGTACCCAAGCATTTCTTTATCTTCACGCTTATTTTCAGACGTAGTCCTAGAAACTGCACTCCTAAAGTCCGTCATCCTCGAACATAGCCAAACCAGCAAACTTTATCATCTCTTAATACCTTTTATAGAGTTAAATCATTTTTCTGAGGAGGACGTTCTTTAAAGGTGTTAATTTTGTCCCTTTTCTGACCGTGCAATGCTTATGCCTGCCTCATCCGCTCTGTTTTTTGTCCCTGCTCTTGTTTTCTGGAGGAAAAGCAAACCCGTGGTGGGTGTCAGTGCAAAGAGTGGTCAGAGGAAAAGATACTGCAGCACTTAGAGCTGTGCCTGGATCTAGAGCTTTATAATCTCCTTCTAAAATGGTTTTTAATCTTAAAGTGAGTTCTTGTCTGATGCTTGGCATAGAGACTTTAGACATGAACAGTTTCCACCAGGTTCTCTTGGGGCTTGTGTCGCCTTTGAACACTGAAGGGTGAGAAAGGGAGGGTACGTGACTATACTCCTGTAATCTTATAAAAAAACTGACATGCTGCACATCGCAAGATGCTTTTTCTCACGATGAAATGCTAGTAACAGTATCTGTCAGAAAAACCCAAACCTCTCTGCATCTAGGGCTCATTTCTTTTCTGGTGTCTAACAAATCAGGTCCTCTGCCCCCCTGCGTAAAACCCCTCCAAGACCAAGCACTTCAGCTCCTTTTGGGACATGTGAAATTAGGCAGGTAAGGTTTCTCAGTGTGCGTGCTTGGTGCCGACACCATACCACCTCTGAAGCCAACATGAACTTCAGTTAGTCTTCTACGCTGCTTCGCTTCCTACCAGGCAGTTTTGGTTGTGAAGATTGTCCAGAAGAGCATCACACCTCCATGGTGACCAAGTAGGACAACAACCCGCTGCTCTTTTATGCCGACAGCCTGATTTTAGCTGAACCACCACCCAGTGCTGCCGAGTGTACCAGCGTGCCAGAGAAGGATGCGCTTACATCAATCACCTCCCCATGCAACAGGGAGAGGGTCCTTAGGTTCAAATCGGGCCTTAACTCTTCATGACTATTACAAGAAAAATATTTGTCCAGAAGCCAAGAACAGAGGAATCATAATTACATACAAAGCTGAGGTTGCTGGGGAGAGGACAACTGCTACTTGTGACTAAACTCCCTTTTAAACCAGTACAAGGGTGCGTATCACATTTGTGTGATATTTCTAATGCAGGCTACTGATTCGGTTTGGATGGGACTAAAAGACCTTCCACCCCACCCCGCTATGCCAAGTTTCATGCCAAAGGAAGGTTTTGATGCTAGGAGCTGAAAATGCATCGTGGAAATGAAGTAACTGCTGCTGTGTTGCTGGGTTTAAATCTGGTCTTCACACAGTAAGGACCAGCAGCCATTTCTGGCTCCTGCTCCCTGCCAAGAAGGGGTGAATACTGTGCTCTTGGTGTAGGAATCCTAAAAGTGCTTCCCCAACCTGTCTTCTAAATTAACAGAGAAACTCTGGATTTCAACAAGCCCTTTTGGCTTCCCTCCCGCCACCTCAGCAAAACCAACCCCCAGAGAAACAAGTGATATGAACCTTTGAGGTCTCAAATTCTCACTCACAACTCAGAACTGACGTCTCACAAGCCTGGTGCGGAAAGCCGGTCTCCAAAAGCCCGATATTCGGCACTAAGTGGGAGTTGCGGATGCTCAGCATCATGGTAAAGTGGGCCTCAGGAGTTCAAGAGCGTGAACATGGCTTTTAGGAGTCTCTGCAGCAAAGCCAGCACAGTGTTACCCGAATGCTGAAGATCACGGTATGGTTTTGAAAGCTGCGTTAGGTCAGCGGCAAGTGCTACTGAAAAGTTTAGGAGTCAAAGATTTTGGCTTTCTAGTCTATAAAACACAGAACTGCAAGGATTTAGGACTAATGAGACCTTTGCTGAATGTGTCTGCAGACTAAACAGGAGTGGCTTCCAAGAGACAGAGAAAGCTTACCAATAAAATGAAATATTTTGTCAACGAATGCTAGAAAGAGACGACAAAAGCTTTTAACAAGGCAAATGGGAAGCAAAGCTGGTCTCAGACCCCATTGTGCCATACCTGACTTCAGCATGTGGTACGCAAATGTTCACACTCCTTACATCAAAATAAGGAAACAAAAATATTCAGCTACGTTGTACAAAATTCTCTTTTTTTTTATATATATATACACACACAAAACCCCATATCTAACAGATTTACCATATTAAATTTTAAAAAGTTGCTTGTAGAAGAGTGTTGGATTTTTTTTTCTCTGCTTGCTTTAGGCAGTGCTGTTGCTTAGAAGTTGACACCAGGCACCATATTTTTGAAAGCAAACCAAGACAGTGAGGAGCAGTAAAGGACTCAGAGCTTTTTTCCCAGGCGTCGGCTGCGAGGGCACAGCGATGTGCTGGGAACTGAGGGTCAGCGATGGAGAGAGCTGATGGTTTCTCATCCATCTCTGCTTAGGGTTAGTGATATTTCACTTCATATTGCTCCCTTTCCCCTAGAAAACACCCTACCGTCAGCTTCCATCTGGGTCAAAAGAAAATTAGCGTTGCCATCTGGATGCTGCATATGTTTATGGAGAGGGATCTCGCCCTGCGCACGAGGCTGGTGGCTGCCTGCTCCCCACTCCCTCTCTTCTTAGAGCACAACATCGCTACGGAGAGCGGCGTTTCTGCTCGGCTGGGAAAAAAGCGCAATGCCCTTACCGCTCCTGTTGGGAAGGGAAAGAACCAGCAGGAAAACGGGGAGGCAGCCAGACATGTGAAAGGCGGGTAGACATGTCCCCGGTTATGTGCATCGACTGAAACATAAACAAGACTAAATTTTTTTTAAAATCCAGAGGTTTTGTGCAATGTCTATTAAAATAAGTTTTTTCTTTCTAAAAATCGCACAGCATTATGGACGTTCAGTTCGCAGCAGAGAAAATCCAATTAAACACCTTCCTGCAACAGAACACTTCAGTCAGTTAGAAACCAAAGGAAAGTCAAACTTAAGCAGTTTACAATGTTGCCAGGGTTGTTTTTTTCATCCCCATCCTCTCCCACCCCGGTATTACAAAAGATTGTTGTTGGTTTTTATTTTTATTAATAAACGGGCTCCTCTGCAGTTCATATACAATCATAGGTGAATTTTAAATTCCATTTTATACAAACATCTCAAAAAATATTGGGAGTGAAGTATGGTAGGAAATATTGCTCACGTTGCTAGTTAACATGCGTGTAGGAAAAGGAGGAGAAGGGTTTGTTAGTGCACACCTCCAGAGCAGAGCACCCCCCCCTTCCAAAAAAGATACAGTAGCTGATTACAGAAAGGTAATGTCCACAAAATTAAGTTTTTCATGCTATTCTACTTTCCAGTACTATACTCTCAAATCGCTTTCGCAATTTCTCTGCAATGGCTAGGTGTCGAGCGCTGAGGTATATTAAAAAAGAGATACCTGCACCTAGAGGAAAATCCGGCTTCAGAAAGAGCTTTTTTTTGGTGCTGCACAAAGCAACTGCTGTACAGGAATTTCAGCCAGCTATGACCACTTCCAATTTATAGTAGACAATAGATGACGCCTCCATTTTTTAGGCACTTCTTTTAAAAGGGAGTTGTTGTTTCGTTCAACCGATTTTTGCGTTCTGTCCCACACCACCCCCTCCCCGGCCCCCAACAAGAGTCAGGGAATAGTTTCTACTCTAGGTCCAATTGATTTTTTTTTCTCTATGGATAATTTCCTATGTATAAAACGACAAAGGAAATATTTAATTAAAGAGTAGAGGAACAGCCTGACTCCGCAGTTTTGCAAGACAGAAGATGGCTCCTTAGTATTTAAAACTAATTTCACAATTTAAATTTGACTTTTTAAAGTATACGAATGAGACATAAATATAGGCTATCAATCTGTTTAAAAATTTCATTAACATAATGGAAAATTTTTTCATTTATTAAAAATATCACATTTCGAGACTAGAAACAGTAAAGTGCATGAAAAGTTTAAAATATAAATTCAAGAAAATTTTATAGCAGCAAAAAAGCAGAATAAAGAAAAACTTAAAAACACAGACACAACCTTTTCCTATCACTGTGCCATTTTTTTTTAAACATTAAGCAGCCAACCAATTTTTCAGAAAATTGCTTTATGTTTAATGCCTCTTGAGGCACAAGGTTTTGAACTGGCCACCTAGAGCATAAAAAGAAAAAAAAAAAAAGATTTCCAACACATCCAAAGAGCATTAACAGTTGGGAATGAACCAGCAGCTTTTTAATTCAACCCTGACCGGCAACAGAAAAGAAAGATCATTAAAAAAGTGTGATGGTTATTTGGCAACTAGGGTCAGGGAAAATAATCCAAGGAATGATTACCGCTACCGCGTGCTCCCCCAATGAAAAAAGCATGCTGACAGCTACTCCGCATGCCCTTCGGAGACAGAAGTAAGATCATTTCCAGCGGCTTTTTCCTGTACCCTACGCTTAAGCATTTAATCCCAAGTTTCCCATCTTTGCAACCCAACTTCAGAAAAGGGAGCCTAGGACGGATTTGCAACTTCTTTATTCACCTGGAACACGAATGCCTGCAACAGCTCGCTTCAAGCGCAATTTCTCACCATTTCTGAGTCCCGCTCCCAAGCGTGGTGCCCTGGCTTGCCAAAGCAGAGAGGCAGCTCTGTTTCACAGAGGTCCTTTGGATCCCTGCGCATCTTGCCCGGAAAGGACCAAGTTCTTCAGAGTGCCGAAAAAAAGCCACCACGGCGTCTTGCTAAGCAAGCGATCTATACACAGCATTAAACGCTCACCTGCAAAGCCTTGTGAGATGTAGCTTCACTGGAAATTTCTTTGTAAATTAAATTACATCAGGAGAATTTAGACCTCAAATTTTATCACAAGTATTAAGCCATCTTTGGTTTTCTAACATGAGCTAGACAAGGGGCAGGGCCACACTGCTGATCATTTATAGTCAGGTATTAAGTGCTTTGCTAATGTGCAAAATTTATTTTGGATGCGGAGTTCAGTCTCCATTTTGGGTTCAAGCAAACAGTATTTCTAATATTCTTCCTACAAAACAAGCATTTCTATTTTTGTTTTTCTTTCTCCTAAAAGGTTGGCTCATTTCCCTATGTTCTGGAAAAAAGCATTATCTTGAAATACGTTAATAAGCAAGTTTTTAATTTCATTTGTCCATTTATAAGTGCAGCTTCCTACTGAAAAGAAAAAGCTTGCCAGTTAAAAAAAAAATTAAATTAAAAACCTGGAAAGGGAATAATACTTTGGTTCCAGCCCTAGTGCCAAATGATACCAATATGCACCAAAATGTGCAAAATCTCATATCAAACACATAAGGAAAGGAGCTTGAAGAAGCAGCTTAAGGTTGGCCATACTTCACTCCTATATACTTTGATTTACAACTGTACAGGTCCATAACAACAGGTCCTTGCCCTCAAAGGGGCAGGGCTCCACTACCTCCTGTTAGGCAAGTGCACACCGTTGACAAGAGGCAGGAGCGGAGGATGGAGTTCGAGTTGTGTTAACAGTGAGAAGTGGTCTGAAGGGATGTGAGGGTGTGGACACCCAGTGATGTTGTTGTCAACCAGCCACTGAGGGTCCAAAGGCCCCAGGACACCAAGCACGTTCATGTGAGTGTTGGAATAGAAAATGTAGTCAATCACACCCTAGGGAGAAAGAGAAACATGACAGTGAGAACAGACCTCGCTGCTTGGCAACCTGAACTCGACTGGCTTCTGGCTGCAATTCACGGGAAGAGGCACAGCACTGGAATTAGGGTCAGAAACACGCGCGGCGGTTTACGTTCAAAGCGCTGCATCCGTTCTCACTAAGTCACTGGCCGGAGCCAGGTCGGAAGCTTAAAAATGCCATCAAATCAAGGATTTGTGTGCGGTAGGAAAAGCGTCCAGCGAGTGTAGGAACCAGTGATGAAGCACTTACAGGAACAGAGGGAAAGACAGCCAATGGTCAGAAAATTAAGACAGCATCCTGGGAAGACCAGGTCAATGTCTGCCATTTCAGAAAAATCGCTGCTTACTTTGAAATCAAAAGTGTAATTGGTGTAAGGCATCAAGTTGTTTTCATAGGCGCTCTTGAGTTGGAAGCCATGCGTAATTCTTCCTTCAGAAGCCCCGTTTTTTCCATTGCCACTGAAGTTCATGAGACACTCGTTATAACGCAACTCCTTGAAGTCCTTGTGGTTGTCAGCTACTATGCCATTGCTTAAGTATTCCACTACACCTGTTTGCAAAGGAGAGGATTCAGGGAGTTGCTTTAAAATACAACATTCACGGAATGTTGGCCTCGGAGCTAAAAATCAAACCACCAACAAGACACCCCATGAGATAAGAAAAGAGCTTTCCATCTAAGGGGAAACCTACACAGCAGCTGTCTTGTCCATGTCTGAGCTGTACACACTTTTCTGACACACAGCCAGGGAACTGAGGCTCTCCAGTGGTTTTAACAATATTTTTTGAGGATTACAGTAAACCCATAGTACTTGTACTGCAGTACGCGTGTGGCAGGGTGCTAGAGAGGCAGCTTGCATAGATATACCTGATATTATAGTATCAAACGTCACAATTACTAAAGCAAACCCATCTCCTTAGCAAGTTTTTGAGTCCCACCATGAACTCACGTCTTTCCTGCTTATTAATGCTGCTCAATGCATGGGTATTTCATTAATGATTTACTTAAGATCTATTTGTGCCTTTCTACCTCTTTGTAGGCACAACCAACTTTTCTGGAGTGTACAACTGATCACAAAAAGCAGTCTACTCCACCAGAGGAACTTGCATTCTCTTCATCCAGATTTTGAAAGACAGCTATTACTAAAAAGGTTTCATCCATACCTACCCAGGGAAGTACAAACCGCCCCATTGCCCTCAGAGGAAAAGAGGATTCAAATGTTCTAAAAAGGTAAGTCAAAAATGAAGCCAAAACCAGTCTTACCTGAATCAGGCAATGAGTTGAGATCCGCACACAGCACCAGAGGGATAGAGTTTGGATCTGCTGTTGGGCTACCGGGCCTGCTTGAGGCTTTCTCGAGGATGTTTTTCAGTTCTGAGACAAACATCATAGTCTGAATGAGTTTCACATCTGAGTATTCAGGGTCCCAGTGCATGTGGGCATTGGCCACAATAAGCAGCTGTTTGTCCACATGAAGCGATTTCATACCTAGATAAACAAATACATTTTTATCAGTGAAAGGCTGACTGTGTGAATACAGCAGACTCCCCCCTGTTAACATTCAGGGTCTAGCTACTAAGGACTCCGAGTCAGACACACCAGCAGGTGGATGTACTTTCACTGCTGGAAAAAAAGCATTACCCGAACCACTTCTCCCTCCTAAATTGGCAGCATTTACATAATATTACGTGATAAAATCTCTCCAATATAGGAAAGAAAGAGCCAGCATAACTTGATACTGTTACAATTGCATTCCTTCTCTACCGCTCAAGTGGTGATCACTTGACCGTGCACGACGATTCAATATTTAAGGCCCAAGGGAGTTTCCTGACTCTTAGCTGCCACAGTGTGGCAAATCGTTCCCTTGGGAAAAAACTCAAACCCGCTTAAATGAATGCAGTATGAACCTGGCTGCTGCAAAACGCTATAGGTGGTTTTACTATTTATCAGAGAAACAGTACTCTGAATGATGGGGCATCAAGTCAGAGGCAGCTCTTTCCAGTCCCACAATTTAGAGATTCTGCTCCTTTGAAGGGTACACTGGAAACTAGCAATCAAAAAACCGGACATGCAGACAGAGCAGGGTGACAATTTTAAGTATGTTGAAATCGTCTGCCGCATCTGATCAAACTTAATGAAAATGTGACAGTCAGTCAATCAACTGGCATGAAAGATACCTGATGATCTCATTCTTCCACATCAGTATATAAGCACTGTCATATAATCACTGGGGGAGGATAGAAAGATTTAATCAAGGGGAAAAAAAGGGAGTAGAAGATAGAAGCTGAACATCACTGACAACTGTTGGTAAGACCATATGCATGTAAACACACTGACCTTGGAAAAGCTTAATTCTTCAAGCAGAATTTAACAGAATAAGTAAGCACGGACAAAAGCTCGAAAGGAGAAAGCTAAATGCTGGGCATCCGGCTGCAAGTGCAACCAGACCAGGAAATCGTATCATCTGTGTGCTGTCTTAGCTACCGATGGGCTGTCACTATCCAAATCAGCACAGTGAACAGCATTTCCTCCTTTGTGAGTATTTGGTTACCACCACCAACGGCACCAATATTCTAGACAGCCGTATTACCTAAGGAATAACTCCTGCCTTTACGTGGAAATGAATAATCAATGAGAGAACCATGGTCATACTCACTTGCTCCAAATAATTCTTTGTGCACCTCTAACACCACGGCAACTCCGATGTTGTCCTTCGTCATCACTCTGTTTAACATAGCTTCTGAACCTTCAGAGTTAGCCATTGCCACCTGGTTGAACTCCACTGTATGCTTCTGTACCAGTGTAAATCTGATTAAACAAAGAGACTCGTGTATGAACACATGAGGTACAGCTACGTGAAAAGACATGGTTTCTATCTGCGCTCCAGTCTACCACATCCAAGGAGAGAGTCTGCACGACAGGGTGAGGCACGTTTCTTTTGTCCTCTCGTTTTATAAAAGTAAAAACAGTTCTAAGAAATATTCCCCTAGTCAGGATAGAGCTTTTGGGCTGGCAAGTGAGATACTCGCAGGGGAGACAAGATACCAGGGGTTCAGGGTTTCAGCGCAGCACTCTGAGACGACTATTCAGAGCAACACTCAGAGGTTATTGTACCTCCTCAGGACTGTTCTAGGCAAAAAAATTAAGATGAGACGGTAATTAAAGGCTTGCCTTTCACTTTGGGCAAATGCATTATTAAAGAACAGCTTCTTTCAAACCACTAGCTACCACCACTAGTTTTGTGAAATTAGTTTTTCATTCCTTTCCAGCCTTAGGATGCCCGAAAATGCCTTGCTTCAGGACAAAGTGAAGGCTACCTATTGAAAGGGGCTTGTTTTTGTTTTGTGCTCTAAGAAAATTAAAAAAGAGTATTATTAGTCTTCTGTTTTCACCTGTGAGAACCACAGCGTACTAACCAGTTCTCTATATACCCTTGTTAGTTTCAAGGTTTGAAAAACATCAGTTGTTTGTTTTCACAGACCTCCTCTATTCAAAATGAGTTGAGTTATTTTTATACATGACCTGAAAGGCATATTTTTGTTTCTGGAAGCAGTGAAAACTCTGCAACCAAGCTAAGGCTTTGTGAAACTTCCATTCTAATTACTGAATACTGTTCAAAGGGAATATTCAGAGGGATACTTGATGTGGTACAACCCATGTGCAGTTTACACAGATGAGAAGTGTGCATGACAGCACCTCTCCTCCCTTCCCAATAGTTTGACGCTTTTAGTGTAGCAGAACTTTTTGGATCAGGTATTTAATAATGTAATGTTTTGATTCATAAAAGCAGAGAATATTCTATGATCCTTTGGCACCAATACATCTTTTAATACCTAAGGATTAAGCCAGCACAGCTTACAGATTTTTAATTTTAAAGTGGTGAATCTTCTGTCAAGCAAGGCAAAAGTCTGTAGAGAAGGTGAGGTATTTATTAGATCTGCCAAGGATGTGCACACAAAGCATGTAAGTTTTCATTCATACTAGCTCTTCCGCTACTTCCATGTTTCTGAAGAGGTATCTTTGTTCACAGGCTGAAAAGAATGGAAGGGCTCTGTTGCAAACAGAGCAGCAAAAGGGAAGGCAGGATCATTCTTTGTAGTGAACTTTACCTTTTGTTTCACAGCACAGTACTTTGGTTACCACGCACCCTGAGAGAGGAAAGCTTTCAGACCTAAATCAAGTGGGTTTTAATGCATTTTTAAAAAGTTGCTTCTGCCCCTTACTTTTCAGTTTTGAAGAATATTGCACAGCCATCCACATGCTTTTTCTCCTGCTCAGACATGATTTTGGCACGTGACTTTGGAGAAAAGAATCCATCGTATCCTCGATCTTTCAAGGCTGGCAGAAAAAGGGTGAAGTATTGCTCTGTTTCCACTTCCTGGAATTGAACACAAATACCTTAGGCTAGCAAAGTCAAGTAAACCCTTCCTATCACTGTATGGCAACTTGGGCCTGCCTTGGCTTGCAGTCGGCAGCTCTCACCAAGGCAAAAAGCTTCTGTTTGCACAAATCATGTCACTTCCTAAATTAATGGCCTGCTAGAAACAGATCTGCATTCCTGGATATCCTGGAATCCTCCCAAAAGGGAAAGTGACAGGTGTATTTTGAATAGCAATAGATTACACCTGATATGTTTGACATCGGAATGCGGATACTGTCCTGAGAGGTCGATAGATATCCAGCAGCAATTAATATTTAATTTGGAGAGCTCTTTCACACAAGGGTCTTTTGCTGTTCTGTAACAATACATTTTCTTTGTAGTAACATTGATCTTCAAGAGGATTTCAGAGGTTGATCTCTTGAGGTTTTCAGACCAAGGTAACTACTCTCTTCTTGTGCAAGATTTTTGCCTACTAGAACTTTCTTAAAAAAAATAAATATCAGTTTAAAGGCAGAAGCGTTCAACTGTTCTAAACATCAGCAATAAATTTCTAATAACATAGCAGGATACCTATGTACCATATGTACTAATGACAATCGATACTCAGCTTTGACCATGAGAGTCCCCTTGTTTGCCAATGACAGTACTTTTGAGACCTTCACTTCTGTACCAAGCAGGAATGGACTAGAAACAGGGGCGTTTGGGGTTATAGCAGTCTACATTCTCCCCTTCTGTAGTAAACCCTGTACAGACTCAGAAGAAGACTCAGGGAAAAGACTCAGATCTTCCAGTGCAAATTTTCTAGTAATTTAGCTGATTTTATCTCACTTACTTTGTCTCTTTTCGTAAAACACAAGCCAATGTGTAAACAAGGAGCTGTGCACACAGCTTGTATTAGTAAGCCCCAGAATTTGTTAGCAAGCAGGCGAATGTGGTGCTTTCAAGGGAGCATTTCATTCTGAAGGTGGAATTTAATGTTTTCCATTTCTGATGAAAAGTACAGTTATTTTCCAGTTACCTGAAGACTAATGATATCTGCATCACAGTTGACGATTTCTTCCATGATTCCCTTTTTCCTATACTCCCAATTGAGTGCCCAAGATGGGCAGTAGCCATAGAGCTGCCGGGTAGCATATTTATCACACAACACATTGTAACACATAACTGTGAATGAAGCTGGAAGGAAAGAAAGAAAAGGAAAGGTTATCAACCTCTGAAGATTACAAATACTGAACTTATTCAAGCCAAAATACTGAATCTTACATGGTCTATTCTGGTGGGCCTACTGAACACAAGTCAGTGGGCTCATTCCACTGAGCGTTTCATGAACGGGAGTAAAAAAGGCCCTGCTGAGCCAGCAGTTACCACGTAAGGCTAAGCTCTCCCTGAAAAAAAATCAGCATTACTACCAAAACAAGAGGGTGTCATGTGTGTAACAAAGCAATGCAATCCCATTTTGCAATCAATTCTTTATTACCTTTCGGGATGGGGGAGATCTAGGGGTCGGCAACAATTAGGAACAGTGTCTCTCTGGACTAGGGGGTAAGGAGAGGGAGAGGAGAAGCCATTTCAGTGTTGGAGTCAAAACCTAGTATTTATTGCATGAGGTGCCTTTATACAGCAACTTCAGGCTTAAGTGACCTGTACAGTTCTAAAGCAAAAGCAAAACCAAGCTGCTAAAGAAGCTGTTACTACATCATAATATCACAGCCTGATACAGAAATGCTGCTTTAGAACGCTTCATTTTTAGGCAGTCTGATTCCAAAACATTTGTACAATTTTCCTAGCACCTGTACAACATTTCGAAGTTGTATCAAGTTGTATCCGTGTCTGTCAAGTCTAAGGGGTAGAGAGGAGTCTGGGTGAGGGCGGGGAAGAGAAGGAGAAATGAACTCATAAATTAGTAAGCACCTAATACATTGTTTGGTCGCATTTTTAAGAAAAAGAGAGAAGTCAGCATGCAACTCATCAGATCATTCGATTTGAAACACACTCCCTTCACACACAAGCTTCTCAACTCCCTTAGATTTTACACCAAGAAAAAAAGACAGGTAAACGCCACATCCTAGCACCATGCTACTGGGAAAAGACTGCTCATATTTGTAGGAAAAGAAGCGAGGTTTCAGTGTGAGGCTACCCCACAGCTGTGTTTTTTTATACTCATAGTCAAAGAAGATTTCCACTGTTTGGTTGTTTCAATTTTTTACAAAAACAACCAATTGGCTTGTTACAGTTTCTACCATGAAATATTCCACAGGTCACTCACCTAACGCTATGCTTTCTAATGATTTCTGAGTTCTGTTTCTGCTCAGGAAGTTTGATTCAAAAAATAAAACCAAAGTCCATAAAACTCCACTGAGATACTGATTTGTAAGGGAATTTGAAACAGAAATGCAGAACTTAGTATTGTGGTGGCTTACAGAGTTTTTGGCATTTCTTGTTTCTTCCTTTTTTTTTTTCTGTTTTGTAGTTCTTTAATATAAAAAAAAGTGACAGATGATCTTAACTGCAACCTTAAGTTATGAATACCTGCCATCTTCACGTTTCTAAAAAGAAAAAGGGTAGAGGACTGCCACATTAACCTTGCTGGTTATTAATCTGATCTTCTGCAACAGCAATATTAGCGTTTCTCTTCTTTATACAAGCTCACGGATGCTTTTAGAGGGCTCTGTTCAGGATGTGCAGGGGAAGAAGAGCCACTGGATTTGGACAGCCTGCAGAAATGCTGCCTCTTGCACTTTACCAAAAGCAACAATAGAGGGCACTAAATTAACTTCAGTACCAGGCGCTCCACGGGTTCACCTGCAGATAGGGACTTCTCAAAGTCTCACTTTAGTCAGCCTGTGCATGGACAAGGCATTTGTATACAGTTATTTTACAGTTCTTATTATTTCTGATAAATTATTTGTTTGAAATAAAGCTCTTTTTCTTCAGCACCAGTGGTTGGAACAATTATGAAAATGCCCAACATGGAAAACAAATGACCAGCATCCCATTCAAATTACAATAATGGTATTTACAGCACAGCCATATGTTAATTGTTTTAGTACAAATGAACAGAAATTGCTATTTTCAATCTGATACGTGTAAGGCAGAAGACCTCTGAAAATAAAGCCAAAGAAAAGTTTTTCAGCACATCACTGTGTGAACATAGGGAAAAGAACCACAAGTTTACCTGAGGGCAGAATTTGGTCTCGTTCTTTTAATGTAATCCATGGCCTTGGAGGCAGCTGCTCTGGATGAACTAAAAAAAATTTAAAGCAGTGATTAATTCAGGCTTTACATTTGTAAGTTACAATTTTTAAGTCAAAATGATGACTGAACAATAATGTTCCATACTGTGCTTTTCAACCTCAACTTCCCAAGTCCTTTTACGCTCCAGGGGAGGCGAAAATCATTTAAACAGCTAGCTGTAGTAAGAGCAAATTTGTTAGTTGTAAGATTCTCACAACTATTTTTGTGTCCTGCTTTCAAATGCAAGAGCACCACCAAAATACTCCTGCACCTTGAATATACTGCAGAAGAAGGAGGGGTAAATTCTGTAGTGGTTCAGACATGCTATACTCCACTTCTCCAAGAACCTCACCCTATATCCATCACTCCTGCAATGTTTTAACTTAGTAGACATCAAGTGGCAAAACAGAAAGCCCAGTTACAGAACCATGAAGCAGGATTTAAGTCAGGTACTGTATATTCTTAATCACTGTGGTATTTCTAGACCTAAATTTGACATTCCACTTGGATTCGGATTATAACTTCTAGTGGCAAGTATCAAAATGGCTTCAGCAAGGAAGACTTTGCACTTTGTTGGTAAATGAAGGGTTTGAAACAGAACAGTGGGAGCAAGTGGCTATAACAGGGTAACACGGGAAAAGCTTAGACAATGTATGTCAACCTCTTCCACTGTGTGCAAGTGTGTGTTTGTGTGTACGCCTGGAACCACTTGACAAAAACGCAAAAGCAGTTGGAAAATGCTCTCCCTTTAGTGGGTCAGATTCTTGTTTTAGCTGCAAATACTGTCAGAAACGCATACTTTTAAACCACTTCTGTCAATCAGATTTGTAGGGCTGTCACCTGCTAGATTGTCAAGCATGTAGTTCAGTAGCTTTCGAGTTCCATCTGGATCCTGGTAGAGGCTGAGAATATCTTGTGATAAAGGATTGCCTGCCAACAGCACAAAACAACAACCGGGTGATTAGCTGCCTGACTTTCTTGAGGCTTTCCAACCAAAGAACACCTCCCATAATGAGAACAGACAAATTGACCCAGAAGATATTTAGGTTGCTTAACTTGGAACTGTAGAACACCACAGTAACAGATGCTATAGAAATAGATAGCACACATAGACTTCCTTTGAGTCACCTCCATCAATAATACAGTAGGTTAAAGGGTTTATTTACCTATCTACAGATTTGAAACAGACTCATACGGAAGTTTAATAGCATTTAAACAGAAAAGCATTGTTTTCCAAACTGGCTGGTCATTTTTGCTACAAGCTTAATATCTCAAATAAACTGTAAGAAAATGTTGAGGTAGCACACAAAGCTTTTGAGCCCAGTGCCCTCAGTAATTCAAGAGTACTCCTAGGAATATTTAACTGTAAAGAACTAACTCACCTTTCAAACCTAGGGTTTGTAGCTGGAAGAGCCGTCCAAGTTCATAAGGCAAAACCCGTAACAGATTGTTATTTAAAAGCAATTCCCTGCAGCAAATGCAAAAACACTTTTGATGAGTATCACTTCAGAAGAAAAATCTTAAAGTGCTATATGCCACTCGTCTTCAAAGATGACACTTTTCACCCTGAATTTTTTTGAATTATGGAAAGATATGCCAATCTTCCCATTTCAAAGGACAACCAAAATACTTTCATTATGAAAAAAAAGCCACAAAAACCCCAAAACACAAAATTAAATCAGGGAGAGTTTAAATAGCGGGCAATCACCAAGTCTCAAACAATGTTTCAAAGCAGAAGACTACATAGCTTACAGACATATATCTGCAGAGACCAGAAAAGATGGGTAATGAACCCAAAAGTAATTATTGGAACTGAAGCTTTGCACCAATCTTGAATTTTTCAGAATTGTTTCAGATACAAAATGGAAAGCAAAATAAAACTGTCGGTCCCAATCCCAGAATACAGATTTTTGAAAAATTAACCAGAATAATTTCTCTCACCTGAGAGATACCATGTTTCCTAGTTCTGCTGGTAAACTTCTGAGTTTGTTGGATGACAGATCCAGGTAAACCAGATTATGAAGCTTGGCAATATCAGGTGGAATGCGAGTAAGATTGTTGTCATTGAGGTGCAGAGCAGTCAAGTGCGTCAGTGACCAAAGTGACGTACTTAAGCTCCGCACTCTACCTAAAAAAGAAAAGCAAAGAACCACCTCTTCAGTCAGGTTTGTACCCTAAAACCATCAGGCACAGACTGTGGGGGATGTCAGAATATGGGATTTCCAGTAAGGAAACCCTACCACTTCACTGGAACACTCAGTGGCACTTGCAGAAGATACCTTCATGTATCTTTTCTAGGAGCAGACTTTAAATAATTATCTAACCTTCCCAGTTAAAAGGATAGAGACAGAGGTATAGTTCTAGGGAAGCAGAAATGCTACCCAAAACCCCGTGTCCAGTCTGTGCTGGTGTTTTAAACCAACTGGGCTGAATGTGATCCAGCCAAGTTCGAAGACAATCTGGTCAATCAGTTAATCCTCCTCCCCCAACTCAGAAAAACTGTATTGAACACAGGATCCTCTATCTGAAAGCATATGGTGCGATTCTGGGGCACCAACAACTCCACCAAACCAAAACTCAAAACAAAACCAACTCACCCGAGATCTCTAATTCAGCCCAGTGCGACTTCTTCCCGTTGGCTACCTCTTCTGCTGACATGATGGTGTAAATTCTGCGAGGATCTGGAGGATCATATTTTTCCTTTGGCATCCCTGTTAGTCTGAAAGACCATCACAACCATTAACGTCTGCGACTCAACAACATTTCCTCATTGCTAGCCCGCCAGGAGATTACCTTCCCCAGTGACACACTGCAAAAACACACGCCCTGGAGTTTATGTAGAGTAAATGTTATGCTGACTTCAGCACAACTCCTTCCAGTGCATGGAGTTAAGAAGGTGCTCAGACTTTTGCAGAATATGGCCCTTTCTTCCTACAAAGTTTGGTTTTCTGCAGTTGTCTGCAGTGTTACCTTGCACTGTCCCGATGTGGACTTTCTGGATTTCCCAGTTTACCCCCCAGATTGAGGTGTAACCTATGTCATCGCTGAGTTATTTGCTGTGTGCAGAACCTGCAGACAAGACAACAGCGTTTCGCTCATTCATGGCAAAAGCGCAAGGATTGCTCCCTCCTGTAGTTTTCACAGGGAACCAATGATTGAAGGGAAGGCTCTTCTCTGCTTTTACAGCAAGTATTTTCAACATACAAAGTCCCACTTTTGCACTCCACTTATACAAGACTTGAATTTGCAGTCTGAAGGGGAATTAGCTCAATTTTTCCACTAACTATCTAGCTTTTCTGTTCTGTGCCTTTTCATGCTCAGAATCAGTCAAGATCTTTTTACTCCTAATGGCCTAGAAGACATAAAACGAGCTCAGGTAAAATTCTCATTGGCTGTTCTTACGCATACAGGGCTTCAGCCCAGTCCAAAACTTTAATATCAGATGCATTCATGTCTTAAGGGTGAGCTTGCGCACACACAAATTCAACTGATCTCATTTTCCAGATTCTTGTCAGAAAAGGGCTCTGACATCCTGTTCAAAAAACACACACTTTCCAGACAACATGGGGAGAAGTTTCCCTCCATAGCTCCCCAGACCCTCATGCTGAGAAAGACTGGTGGGGGGAGGAGAGGTGGTTTGGTTTAAAAATGTAAAGTTAGCCGAGTTTGCTGTTCACTGGTCTTTTCCTCCCCAGACACACAAAATACACAAGCCTTGATTTTATAGAAGTCCAAAGCAGCTGGTCTACAGGATGCATTTTTTTCCCTCATACATACGTCTCTACTACAACTGGCTGCAATAGCTGTGAAGCTCTTAAGACAACTGTAAATGATTTGGTTTGCTGAACTAACAAGACAGAAAACTATGAAGAATTTGAAGAAACTAGTTGCTTTTTTTTTGTTTTTTCCAGCTAGTCCAACTAAACAAAGATCACACATGCCCTTTATGAGCTTGAAGTAATGCAGTTTTTTTCCAGCTGATGCAGATAGCCAAAACAGTGTTCTGGCATTGCACAGGGGTAAGATTTGTCAGGGCTGTTCCCTGCGAAGGGTCTGTTACAGGTCTGGTGCTTGCTTCCCCAATGAACACTCCAGGAAATTCCATTCGTGCTGAATTAAGGCTCCCTGGTGCAAGTGCAGGGCAGATGTGAGCCCCACATCTAATTATAGCTGACTTCTATTTACAGGTGAAGTCACACGGCGAGGAAAGCTACAGGGTAAGAGGATTCTGTGCTCACACTGCTCAGCTGCAGCAATTCAGTTCGGGGCCATGAATGAAACAGATTTAAGGACATGGGATTAGACCTGAAATCCTTCGATCCTTGTTTCAGAACTCTAAAATCGGCAGTGGTACTTCCCAACACAATCAGAATTACAAACTACACTTTGGGAGTGCTAAATCTCTGGTGCTTGGGTTTTTCCGCATTTAATCTTCACTGTTAAATACATACATGTGCAGAAGCAGGGAGCAGCCCCGGGCCCATGATCAGATTCCTCACAGCCCCTGCCAAAGCCACAAGAGCCCTATTTCACCTTTTCTCCTGGGCATCCTTGCCTTTAGACGTGTATGAAACTAATCCACATTCCAGCGAGTCTCGACACAGCTCTTCCTGGATTTTGCTAGACCCCTGGAACCGACCAGAGACATCCAGCAGAGCTGTGAATCGCTGCCGAGATGGGCGGGCCAGGACCTGAGCATGGGGAGAGCTTGAAATCCCTGGCAGCTGCAGAGTGCGCAGTCCCAGTCCCCACGCCTGCGGGGAAGCACATCACAAGGCTACTGTACTTTGTATTAAAGTCTAATTGCCTCGAGTAGCATCAAGTGTATCATCTAGCATGCTACTCAATACAAATTTTACATGATATAGACTCGAATCAAGACCATGGTCCTAACGTTTCAGATAGATACGGCATAAACGGAGCCAGTCTGTCTGTACCAAAAAGCAGCACGCTAGTTTTGCAGCAAGTAAAGCTGTCACATCACTGTCAAAGGATTACCTCTGATGATCCTTTAACAGAAAACGAGATTTCATTACCTGGCAATGTTTATTCCATCCGCAGGGCATACTGCAGATTAGAAGGGGGAAACCTAAAAGCTGGGTGGTGAAAATCAAGCAGAATACCAACAAAGGATTAAGGGTTTATGGCAGAAGGGAGTTTTTCGGATCTTTGAGCCTTAATCATCAAACATTTGAACTGACCCAGGATGGGTCTTCATTTTGCTTTTTAATCTGTCATATCTTAAAACAATCTGTACTTCTACGACATCTGGACCTAGGACATCGCAAAGTTTGCTGTCCAATACCCAGCATGAGCATTTGGGTGAGTGCTCGGTGCAACACACTGTGCTTACCGGGTCTTCACATTCTTGTTTTCCACAGCATAATATAATAGCAATATCAGACCCAGGCAGATTTAAATTTCAGTTTCTGCATACTGAAACTCCTCCCTGCCCTGCCTAGTGCTGGCAAAAGCTTTGGCCATGGTTGCTTCCTATGGGCTTCTTAAGGTTTATTTCCAGCTAAAAAAAAAAAAGCGGGAAATGATTTGTATTTCTGCTCGCCGTTTCATCACAAGCCAGACACAGATGGCCAACAGCTCAGGCAGGCTCAGTCCAGCCAGGGGTCCTTGCTGGCACACGTATGATGATTCAAAGTCTTGAAGCGGCAGCGGTCTGCTCCAGCTGCTGAGCAGCCTTGCTGGAAACCAGAGCGGGGCTTGCCGTTCCCACTGCCAGACCCCAGCAGCTTCGCTCCTCGCAGCGGGGCAGAAGTTGGACAAATATCCCAGGGCCTGCTGATGAGGTCTTTAAAACTGCGGTGGTTAGACCATCTGAGTCACCCCATACTCATCCATACCTGCCCACAGGCTGAGAGATGACCACTGACCGGGTGACACCACCAAAAAGCTTCAGGATTACAGTTTCCTCCTTGGCAGGGAACCCAATTAAATTATGTTGAAATATCGCTCATTATGAGAAATGTTCTGCCAATTTAAAGCAGTTTGCAGCAGTCAGAGGCCCTCCAACGAAATGAGCCCTGAACTGCGAGTCAAACGACACACACATTTTTCAGCTGTTAGTCACTTCAATATTATTTTGAAATAGTAGTGAGTCAAATGAGCATCAGTGTAATTTCCACAGTTACAGAAAAGGGAAAACAAACCTAAATCAAATATACTTTTTTTTTCTTCTGCGTAACAGCAACATTGAGCAAGACTTGAAAGCCACCCAATGTATTTTTTTGAAGGAAAAATGAATTCTGCCTGGGTTCCCAACTCCTGCTGTTCCCACCTCCCACTCTGCTTGTCCCGGAACTAAACCAGTATTCAAAAATCCCAAGCTATTTTTGCTCGGTCTTCAAGGAGCGACACCAAGTTCCCCGAACCAGTTAACCCCCAAATCCTTGCTGTCTCAAGGAACAAAGCAGGACAACCCAGACAGGGATGTGGGAACTGAAGTAGCACTGATTTTGGTCAGCTTGAGCTGTTGCAGAGTTGCACCCTGTGAGTTCAAGCAAGGCCTCTGCTAAAATTCAGCTAACACAGGTGTGACATGAGCAGAATATGTGCACTCAGTTTCTTTGCTTTTCAAGTGGGACCAAAAAAAATTATTGCTGTCTCTTCTTCTAAAGAGTTCCCTTGGAAAACTTTCGAAGCTACTAAAACTTGCTCTCCACTACAAATCTAACCATGTAAACTTAGATAGTATGACCCTGATATCGTGTAAATGAAAGAAAACCTGACCATGAGAACATCAGCACATTAGTAAGAACAATATTTAAGCTCTGAATGAACTCCGAATTCTGGGGGTTGCTAACAATGTCATGCTTATGCGCTAACTCTTTGGCTACAAGTCCATCCTCGAAAGCCTAGAGATGACTGGCATAGCAGGGTTACTCAGCTGAAACCCTAAGCACGGTCCCAGGTGAACTTAAGCAGCTCTAGCTCAGCTGCATATAAAAAGGGCTAGGGGGAGGTTACTTGGTTTGGAAGTGTTGTGAGTGGTAGGCTTGTGGCTGCCTTTTTGTACTCTTGTTTTTAGATGCTTTTGTGTACAGGGTGCACTGACTGTCAATTAAAGCCAAGAAAAAAAAAAAGGAATAATGTAACAGTACTGAAGGTGTGAAGAGTGCCAAAGAAGAAAGTTTTGAGCTATCAGGCTGTGCCACAGGCTTTTACTCTGAAGATGTGTTTTTTGGGCAACAAACAACAGGAGCTTCTGCACACTTGGAGTTTCAGGCAACTAGCTAATAACAGAAAGGAGCACTGCTCTTCTGTACTTAACTATCTAAGATGTTTTCAAGTTATAGAGGTGTGGAGAATATGAGATAGGGAGGATATAGTTAGCAGTATGAAATATAAACTGTGATTTTTCTTAGTGAGAAGCTGAAGGCAGCCCTACAATTTGCATCAATACAATAGGAGAAAAAATGACACTATGCTATGGATTAAGAAATTTCTTAACTCTGTATTTTTTTTTGTATGGGTGGGGGAAATCAACAGCAGCTGTGAACACAGAAAATCTCTTCCATTACATAGCACACCCAAACACACCGAAGTAACTATCTGAGAGTTGCTATGAGAGATGAACTGCATCACTATCATTTTTAATAAAGTCAGACCTCTTCTTCCGAAGGCAAATATCCCCCATCAAGCAGAAGGATTAACGTATGTTCAGCAGAAAGAGAAAGCCTGCTCAAAGCTGTCCAAATTATTTGGCATCTATGTTGCAGGAGGACCTTGAAGCCAGATAGGTCAAAGTCCCTTAGAGCTACGTGCTGCTGCAAAATAATGACCAGTCCCTTCCCCAGAGAGGTTAGAAGATGCATTTCTTAAATTACAGTGACTATAAGGTGTTGTTCCATTTAAGTTCCTTCATACTTCAATGCATAAATGGTCTGTTTCTAACGAGGAAGCAAATTGAAAAGAGCTGCAACTTCATCTTGCTTCAGCCCTGTGTTCATGGATGTGTTGGCACAACTCAAAATCCTCGCCTCCAGCAGAGTGACGTTCTTTGTGATTTTTTTTTTTCAGTCTCCGTATATAGATGAGTCAAACTGCCAAAGCATTTTGAAAACTATCCAGCAGACAGCCCTGAATCATTCCTGCTTCCTCTGCGCAGTAACAGCTTACTGTCCATCCACTTCCATATGGTGATCCCTCCCAGGAATTAAAAATCCTGCTGGCTGATGAGGCCAGAGCATGTGCGTACACATGTATACACACAGGCGCACGTTACTTAACGTTGGAAAGCTGGACCACAAGCTGGAAAACAGAGCCATTTTTATCTACGTATTTTGTAAACAGGACTAAATGGTGGCAAAGAGGAGAGGAAGGCTACTCATCTCTAATAACTGTGCTCCATTTTCAGATGAGTGTATGACGAAAGTCTCCCCATCTCAGCCTCCTGAAGGAGAAGGGGAAGTACAGCCAATACCCACAAATCCAAAAACTGACTTAGAGTACTCGGGG
>Ga0065711_1002245_pt1 | contig 35261 bp, 20 predicted proteins | sample Hoacrofraction12_FD_59098 | JGI IMG/M metagenome (GOLD analysis project Ga0065711, IMG submission 59098) | Hoatzin crop microbial communities from Cojedes, Venezuela - Epithelial fraction 12 v2 (version 2) | ecosystem: Host-associated > Birds > Digestive system > Esophagus > Crop | place... | reverse complement strand
CCCCGACCTCTTCAATAGGTTGTATCACCACGTAGCTGTTTATTTCTAATGGCTCTTGTAAATGACAGCTTCATATACTGAAGTATCCAAAACAAAGGCCATGAAGTTTACTTTGGCCATCTCAAGTAAATTTTCCTAATCTAAACATCAGCAGTGCCCTTCATAAATCAGTCCAGTGACGTCATCTTTTCAATTAGTGGAGTTGGCATTTGTGCTCTGGCCTTGCAAGCTATTTGACCACTTTCATGTTTTCAGGTTTTGTAGTAGTCCAGACTTCTCACCAGCCGCAGCTCTCAGTAATGTGCTTGAAGTGGGAACACATTTATCAATAATTGCCACTTTTTAAGTGCAGATAGCAGACAGTGATTAATTACTAACCTTATTGTCTACTAGGAGTAACAAGCGTTGTCTGTAGACTTTGAAATTGTCCATAATACATCTCGCACTTTTTGTTGTTGGGGGATACAGATGTCTGCAATTGAATAAATGTTAGCTGGGCTTCTGGGAGGAGGAAAAGAAGAAGAAAAATACTGGATGTGCTATGTTTCCAGGAAAGGTAAAATGAGGTAGTGGTAGAGCTGGGAGTGAATCATCTGTTGGCCTGAGCGTGCTAGTTTGTTTTGTTTGACTCTATGTACTTGAACTTCAGGTAAAGGGCTACTTCAAAGAGGTTCAGTTCAGTCTTCCTTTCCTTCCCCGTGTGCAGGTTAGAGGGATCAAGCCCAGGCTGACAGGGAGGTTGCCTGTAATGGTGGTCTGTGGAACGGGTTCAGTTACGGCAGATCTTTTTCTGTAGATGAAAACGCTTTCCCTGCATGCCGCAGAAGCGAGAGAGGGGTTGATTCTGATAAGGTTTTTAGCTAAATCCAGCAACTGCCAAGAAACAGTCAAGCAGAGTAACAGTATTCTTCCCCTTAATCGCACCTTCCTCTCCCTATGTGGAAATAGCAACAAGGGCTGACGAGCTGAAAAAAGCCAGGAAATTTAGAGCCGAGGCTAAACTCCTATCCTGAGCTCACCCTAGCAACACATCTAGGCATTGCAACACAGATGCTATGTAAGGTCACCTACTAGCAGCTCTGAAGTGTCAACTGTGATTGAATTCCCTTAAAGAGAAACCAAAAATGATCTTAAACACACAAACTATTCCATATGTGCATGCATGATGTATGTTTTTGTTTATGTTAATGAAGAGTCTTGCACCAGTAAGTGGTTACGTGCTTGACTTGAAACGTGCACATGCCTGAAACCTCGCTCTGTGAATCACTTTCTTTCACTGTCCTCTGAAACAACCTAAGCTTGGGTTCTCATGATGCTATTTCTGTTCTTCAGCTTTCTACACGCAGCGGTCTTTCACCAGACCTCCTGCTACTTGTCATTGCTATGGCTCAGCTTGTTGATGGCAGGAATGGGAGCTTTCTGAGCTAGACGGTCCTTTTTCCATTTGTTTTTTGCCCCCCAACTTGTATCTGAGACAAGTTAGAAGCCATGGTATTAACAGTACCATTGGCCTGCTGATGATGCATCGTCAGAAGACACTGAAGCCTGAGTGTGATTTTAAGGTACCTAATGTAAGATATCTGGAACAAGTTCAGGAAATACAGGAAAATACCATCACCTTTACTGGTGAGAGAGACTTGTAGGTCTCAGCATATTTCAGTGGTATGCTTTTTGCTTCCTGCTTGGCCTTTAACGTGTGGCCCTCACTAGAAAGCCTTAGCTGTGAGCTGACTGTGGACTTGCTTGAAAGTATGGAAACTTTCCCGGAATGTTCTCTGTGAAAACTTCTAAGTCCTAGGGCTCATGCATAACCCATTACTGAACTGATCGCCTGCCCCTTTGCTTTGCCTTCAAGCAAGTGAGGAGGGAATTGGGGATGGGGTGTGTGGGGGTGGCCATCACATCCATTACTGAAACTCGTGAGCGGGGTGTAGGGGCTCCTTCAGTGTAAATTAAAGCATTTTCCTGTAGTCTTGAGAAAGAGAGAGAAATGTGCTCAAATGGGAGATGTCTGTTAGCCTTGTTACTGAGGCACTTGCGCAGCATATCTCTGCCCTAAGCTTTTTGCCTTACCTCACTGGTGGGGTTGTGTTTTAAGTCATGATTTGGCCCTGACCAAATGGGCTTAGTGGCTATTTTTCTATGGGTAGAGGGTTTTCTCTTTATGATTTTTGCAGTCGACTGGGTGAGTTCCTTTTTTGGGGGTGTGAGAGGAATGGATTTGCGAGGGAGTTAGAGAGTCAGTTTGAGGGGACAGAGGGTCAGTTAAGGGGCCTGTCTATTTTGTTTACTTTTTCAAGAATATTCCTGGTAGGGATATTCTAGAAGGCAAAATGAAACTTACTTAAAAAAAATTTTCCTCACATATCGATATTAGTGGCCATACAGACAAAGAGGAGATAAAATTTGTTTTTCTGAAAAGCTTGATATGGTATCTTAATTCAGTAAAGGCAGTTTCCCATCATAGGATTATGCCCCAAGTCTGTCTTGTGAACAGTGTTTTCATTAGATGTTGCATGGGACAATTTCCAGTTTGGTAGAATAGAAGATTATATTGCTTAGCAATGGTTCGCTCCAGGGGGTTTTTCTGTCTGCTGAATTGTATGATGATCTCAGTCAAGCGAGACTGTTGTAGAAGTATTAATTTGCTGAGTTTGGTCCTTGAAGAGAATCTCCTTTTCTCATATAACTTGTTCAAGGTTACTGGGCTGCAGAGATGTTACGGTCATCTTGAGAGAAGGCCAGGGGTGGAGGGCTTGCTGATAACCTGGTGGTAGCAAATCATCGTCCAAAGCTTGGTGAGTTTTCAAGCATCTGTAAAGAAACAGAAGACTGAACGATTTCTGGAGTGTGTTAAATTCAACAAGCAGAGCCTGCATATTTTTCTGAGAGGCTGAAAGACTGGATTCATGTATTATCTGGTAACTCTAGTAGATAGCAGGTTTATCAGTTGCACTATTATGGATTCTGTCTGACCATGCCCTTATCTCTCTAGTGCTACCGGCTGCAGAGCAAGTACCTTTTTTCATCCTTTATGCAGCGGCTTCTCGCGTGTCTGAAGGGAAAGCTTTCTCCTTTCACTTGGGTCACTTGAGCATGCCAAGGTCAGCACGTGGGAGGAGCAGGGTCAGAGTGTTGAGGTTTGCTTTGCACGAGTGGAAGGACGCAGCAAAGGGGAAGCTGTGTCTCTAGAGACCAGTATTGAAAACACTCCACGGGGTATTTTTGCAAATTAAATCAAATAATTAAAAAAGAACACAAAAAGTAACTAAAGCTTGGGAAGCTGATTAGGGGGAACTTGTTTGGGGTTTGCTACCTGAGTCCAGGATGAAAGTAGATGAATTGGCCCACATACAGGTGAGGCAAGGTAGCCTGGAATAACTGCATTCCAGCAAAGCAGAACAAAGATAGCTTTTCAGTACGGAAGAGCAAAACGAGTGACAAATTCATGAGCTGTAGGATTTCCATGGGCTCTTTTGTTGAGCGGAAATGTCTGACGTGGCCAGCACTGATTTCCCAGCCCTACTGAGAACGTTATGGTGGTAGATACATCTGCCTGTCCCATATTCTGCTGGAATTACTTAAGTTTCAAACCCTAACTTGAGTTATAAACCCTAAAGGGAATAACCTCTGCCACCTCTAACTGTTGCGTGTTTGAGGTGAATCCATGCAGAAAGGGAGTTTCCTGGAGAGTCTGGGACTGATCCGAAAACCAGAACACACAAGACCATGGCACAGAGAGATGCTCTGATGTGTAATAAGTGAAGACGGGAACAATCTGGACATGTATGGGAATCTGCATCTGCACGTGTCCTGGGAAGAGTGAAGGAGTTGACTTAGATACAGAAAGTCGTGATATGTGGTATGTGAGTTTTCATAATTCAGAAATAACCACAGACTGAGAAAGCTGAATGAAGTTAAATGAAATATGGCTAACTCCTGGCTCAAAGTGGATAGCGTAGGCTGTATCTTCAGGGAAGAAATTTTCTTTTTCATCAGTCTGATTTATGTGCTTAATTAAATATGCATATTTTTTCAAGAAAGTAATCTGAGCCAATCTAATCATACAGTTTTTGATGAAACTATGATTTCTGAGTGGTGCTCTGGGGTGAATTTTTCGGAAATCCATTTTATCTAAATAAGCTAGGGACTTTTTAAAAAATCCTTTCAAGACGCTGAAGGACACCTAAGTCTTATTTTCAATTGTATGGATAATAATCACCCTTGAGCTACACATAATATGTTGAACAGTTTCTAGGGACTATCATTTTGATGAATGAGAATAATTGCTTACACCTAGCATGAAGAATGCAACTCTCTAACAATTATAAAAGGAACTGCATTTCTCAGACTTCGGTGGTATCATGAGTGTATTTGCCATGTATCAGTTGCTGTGTTCTTTTTTCGCAGCAGTATCAGAACTATGAGTAGCAATACTGTATGTCGGTGTGTGTAAGAGTCGCCAGTAGGTCTAATGGAGTTTAATATGTCTCGATGTAGCCTTCTAGGAAGTCTGTGACCAGTGATAAATACGGCAAATAAACTGGCTTCTAGCAGCAAAGTATCTTTATTTGAGGCTAGCATCTGGGAAAAAAGTCTGAAAGCAGAAGATCTTATTTAGATATATATCCTACTTGAAGCTTGTTTTCCTTACATATGCTTATGCAAGAACTTGCCCCAGTAGAAAAGAGACTTTATGTGTGCAGGAGATAAAAGGCAGCTTATCATCAACAACTTGCTTTACCCTATAGATTTTTTTGGCTTTGTACTTGGTTGGGAAGCCTTTTAAGTTGCAGTTCCCCTGACGTGTGCAGTCCAAAGCCATTTTGCACGTACCTGGAGTTCTCTAAGCACGTTCCAGGAGTACACTGCTGCCTCAGCGCCTCATCACAGACCCTAGCGACGGGGCAGGAGAGAACAGGGATGTCTTATCTAGAACCACTGTTCCATCTTCTTTTTTATTTTATTTTTTTCAACTGCCTAGTGCAGTTCATGCAGTAGACATCGCAGTAGCTGATGTCAGCTGAAGGGGATGGGCAATTCTCCATCGATGAGAGTGATGCAGCGTGCTGTAGCCTGAGGGGTGGGAGGCTCGGGAAATCGGCTGCTAGCAAGAGCCTGACCCAGACGTGCCTGTAGGGTTGCCCAGGGAGGTGGTGAGGGCCAGGCAGATGCAGTGAAGGAGATGTGGGCAAAACGGTGCCTGCAGCCCGCTCCTGCGCAGCCGTCGGCTGAGCTCCCATGCCTGGATGGCTCCAGAGGTGCTGGTGTCCCGTGCTGCGTGCAGGAGCAGCTCCAGGTGGACTCAGCTCAAATCTGTTGTGTTTACTAACTCGGGCTTCACCTCGTGGAGGGCGGTGCTGCCTGTTGCTCAAATGTGGACCCCGAAAATTAACTTTGAGTCTGCCAGGCAAATAATTCTGCTGTACTATTTGGGGAATAGCTTTGTGAAGAGCCAGCTCTAATGTCCCTCTATCTGAGGCACTACTGGCCTGCAGCCCAGGCAAAGCCTCCAAAGGATGGCTGAACCTCGACTGTATTCTTCAGCCATCAGCGAATGGATGGTACGGTCCCCTTGGATGCCAATTCAGTTTCGTTTAGGCATGAGTTAGCTTAATCAAACCTTGCAAGAGAATAATGTTCCATGAAGTTCAATATTTTTCAAACACTTTTCTGTCTTATTTTTCAAGTGTTACATCATAGACCAAAAAAAGCTTCTGTAAGGTTGCTTGACCAAGTGTTTGGTTTGCCTTTTTAGACAATATCCACCAAATCCATATAGCTCTTCACAAAAGAAACTTTAGATATCCTCACCCCAGTGCATGTGAATATGAAAGGGTTACAGAACAGGGGAAGTCTTAAGGAAATGGTTCATTCCTGAACTGCCAATGTTTAATGAAAAAAAGCATGTGGAATTAATAGTTATTTTTCTTTCTTTTTCTCTTTTGTTTGCATCAGCAGTTATGTTGTTTAGCATATATGTTATCTCCAACTCTGTTAGAACGTACAGCGTTCAGGTTTCAAATTAAAAGTTGGGGGCTTAAGGGAGTACAATTGTTCTAAAAATGAAAATATGTTCTAGTTACGGAGTATGCTGTGGGCAAACATTAGCAAGGTTTGTATTAGAAAATGTCTTAAGCCCACAGTAGTACAGGAAGAAAGCTTCACCTCATCACGTGTTGAAAGCCAATGTAGTAGTCTGGTATTTCAGAGCAGGTTCTGTTTTGAAGGGGAGGTGTTGAGTATCTGAATGGCTAATAATGTCCAAGTGCCGCATAATAAGCATCTGAAACATTAGCAGTCTTATTCATTGATAAAGTACCTATGTCAGTGCCTTCTATAATGCTTAATTTTTTTGTACCATGCACTTAACTTTTCCGTTCTTGGATTGTTTAACCTTATGAATTTGCCTTTGTCTTTTGCTGACAGCTGGAGAATCCTGTTCTGGTTTTCACTGGTCTTAGAATCGTCAGTGCTACAAGCAGGGCAGCCGGGAACCCCCAGAGCTCAGGGCATGCTCCTTGCTCAGCTCTTTAAGAGGATGGCTTGTAGTGGTCGTGCCTTTTGGACCCAGGAGATCTCAGATGTGTTTCCCGTGGCATGCACAATTGTCTTTGAAATACTGAGGAAGGAGAAACTAGGTCTGAACCAGGTGCAAGACAGAAGTGTGAAAAAGATGGAAAACATAGAAATATTTCTGTGATAAACTCAGGAAGTGTGACAGTTTTTTTTCATTTTTCCATTGAATTTGGAAGTGAAATACAGCACTATTGCCTTGGCCATGCTTTTGTCACATAGCCACATAAGTGAAAGGAAAGGTGTTTAAGGCTCTTAGGAATGCAAAATTGACCTAAAACTCACTTTTTGCATCTTGTTGACATTGACTGTATGAATACAAAGGCTTGTTACATCTCCAGGTTGAATTCTGAAGTTATTCTAATATTTCCATTAGATTTGTTAAGATCACAACGTGTGGTAGTGTAATTGTTAACTGAAATGAGACAGAGTTGCTGCTGAACGAGGAAATTTGGAGGTGATGTATTTACTCTCAGCGATACTTTAGATAATGCCCTCCCATTTTCACCTCTTAAAATAGAGTTAAGTAAGAGAATCTGCTTCTGCTTTCATCCCACCAATCCCATTGTTCTGGGAAACAGGCTTTAACCTGCCCTCTGGGAAAACAGGCTTTAACACTGCAAGATGAGGGAGGGGGCATACATTGGTCACCAAAGAACAGGGACTGTTGGCACCTTTATTTCTTTTAAGCAGTAGTACTAATAAATTTCAAGTGCAATCAGTACAGCTTGTTGGATATTTATTATGCTAGCTGGCCATCAGTTTTTGAGGACAATACCTAAAGATTCTTTTTCTCATCCCGCCCATGATGGTTAAGGTCTATAGTTTTAAAAGATGCTGATGGCAGAATTACGATTTTCTTGTCCGAGACTTGAAGAGCCTCATTTAATTTCATACTTTTTTGTTTGTTTATTTTGTGTGAGTGACCCTTTTCCATTCAGGACAGTTGAATTTGTGTCTGGTTAGCTAATGATTTACTTGGACCAGAAGCTGTAGGGAGCTGTTAGCATTATTAAACTCAGTGATGGGGATCTCTGCTGTGATAAGGGACTCGTATACATAGTTGGTCTTCATCTTACTCTGTAGGAGGCTTTTAAATTTATAATCTAATTTCTCAAGCATTCATAACAATCTATTTACACATAATTTAGAGGTTTTTCGTATCTCTAAAATTGCCCTGTTAAATTATTGCTGCTAACTTTTAATGCAGGTCACAATTAGTTACTTGTTCCAGTGTGGAATTAAAATGAAGCTGTTAGCCTGTACATCTTCATTGAAGAACAAAAAGCTGTGGCTAATTATTCTGATAGTGTGGGACTGTTGGCTGACTCATGATGCAGGAGCAGAGCTGTGTATTGCATCCATGTTGTGGACTTCATGGCAAATGATGATGTCTTCCTGATCTAGAATTACTGGCTAATTGTTTTTCAGGTCATAGACACTGTACTTGTACCTATGTGACAATTTAAAGTCGCACGCCATTTTACATACTGTTTCTTGAGAGCTATGATGTAGTACAATGTAATAAACTAGATTCTGTGGGAAGAACCACCGTTAATGATATATGAAGAACAATGGGAACATGGATAATTCAGACTCTTCTGTCTTTCCCAACTTATATTTGCTTTATCAAAAGAAGAATGTTACAGTGAAATCTCAATGGCATTTTATCAGCCCATTCCAAACTGCTGCAGTTAAGAAATTATACATTTGGCTTGTAATCCTATTGACTATATACGCAGTGCTCGTCATTGATATAGAGAATAGAACAAGAGCGTCAGTGTTATGATGAGTGTTAGTCTGCATGTCTGACTTCTCTCCTGGCACATTCTTCTCTCATTGTCTTCCTTCTCTGTAGCCTCTTGGTTTCAATTCTCCGCTGCACACTGGCTGTAGCTTTTACTTATCAATTTATTTCTAACTTTGAAATAATTGTTATGATAACTGTGTAAGTGGCGCACACTGATCTTGATAAAGCATAGTTCTGGTCATAAAGATAAGGAAAGGGAATCAGTTTAACCAAAATTTCCATATGAGCTCTGACCTGTCTGACAAAAATTAAATGCGTATTTCGATATTGAGGGATAAAAAGAGAAAACAGAGGGGAGGAAAAAAAAAAAGGAGGGGAGTTATTATAATGAGAGGGGGTACCATTAAAGAATCCGTGGAGAAGTGTAAGCAATATTACCTGGAACAGGCATCTGACCTAGTAAGTAATTTTAACAGAAGATTAATTTTGATGTGGTTATTTGGCTCAAGAAGAGCAAGCAGAGTAGGACTACATCCTTGTATACCCGTTATGTAGTTGTTCTGAGATCCTGCACATAGGGAGAGGGTCTTTACCCAGAGTCTTTATACGACAGCTAAAGAAAAATGTAGAATATATTCTGATGAATGCCAGCTCTGTTTTACTTAGGTGCATGAGGGAACACATGAGCAGTTACAGTGTCTTTTATTTCAGGAGATGAAGAACGCAACTAGAAGAGAAACTTCTGAAATTTGACTCCAACCAATAGGAAGAAATGGGTTGAGTACGTCCAGGTGGGAAAGCAACATGGGTTGTTTCCATGTCCTGTGTATGTGCATATGCACATACACAGGACATGGAAACGGAGTCAAGGAGCTAAGGGCAAACAGGGAAATGTACTAGAAGTAGCCGCGGACAGAACTAGATAAGGTACGCCAAAAAGTAAGAGGAAACTAGCAAGATACACCCAAAACAACAAGGAGTCATCCTATGTAAGTGTCCAGAGGAATACTAAAGAGTCAATCCACTTCTTCATGGAACGGCAGAGGGTTTAACAGACACTGCTATTTTTTAAATTTACTCATGACTGTCTAGCAGCTGTCTGTATGGAAGAGGTCAGTTGTGTGGAAGATGGTTAACACAATTAATGTGATGAGACCACAGATGACAGCATTATATGAGGAAGATTAGAGAACATTCAGATGTTCTGGAGTAAACTTGACTCAATGAATTTGATGCTGGAACATGTGAAGAGTTGGTGGCTAACATCTTGGAGCTGTTACTAGCCATAATTGAGAGCACATGTGAGACAGGTCTGTTGACCAGTGTTAGAATCTATTTTTGAGGAGAGGGAAGGTAGATGAAGTAGGAAGTTGTAGACATTCGGTTCTCAAAAAAACACTGAAGTAATCAAATTACGTTTAAGCACCTAGAAGAACAAAAGGAAGAAAATAACAGCTGATGTTGGTGCTTAGTGCTTTCACTGCAACCTGAATGATGGACTTCAGGGAATATTCGTTAAATATGAACACCCCATGGAGGTAAGAGAGGCTGTCACTACCTTCAAAAACAGGTTTAAATTTCAAGATTTATCTGGGCAAGGTGCAGTTGCAGTGTGGGAAATTAACTCAGTTTGATAAATGCAGATTACTGTAGCTAGACAATCCTAAGGAGGGCAGGGAACAACTTGCTTGGAGCAGCTATTTAGAAAAAGATCTGGGTTTGTTGTGGATCAGAGCCCACACTTGGAAAAATAATTTTATGTGGTTGTGAAAAAGGTTAGTGCCATAATGAATACCTAAACTAAACTATTGTGTCAGCAAGACGAATCACATAACCCTTCTACTTTGGTCTGAAATTCTTTGGCTTCAGATTGGGCTATTTCTAATTTTGGGTCCCATGCTCCAGGAAAGATATGAACCCAAGTCCAGAGGAGAGTACTTAAAATGACTGGAGATAAAGAAAACATGACCTCCGAAGAAAGACTGACAGTCTTTGAGCTGAGTCAAAAAAAGCTGGAGGAGTAACATGAGTCTTTAAAAGGCTCCCACAAAGAAGAAATAATCAGTTATTGCATAAATTAGTAGAGAATAAGATTACTTGCCCTGGCGCTGGAATCAGTGCTGTCAAACAAGGGTATGTCAGGAATGTCAGCGTCAGAAGTGATCCTGACTCCAGGCAGGGGTTTGACCTTAGGTAACGCAGAGATTCCTTCCAGTCCTCATTTGATTCAGCAGTGCCCATACTCTGACTCCAGCATAACAGCATGACTTCTGGCGATCATGACCAATGAATCTGATTCCAGATGATCGTTCTTAGCTTACCTTTTCTCTTTTTGGTTTGTAAATGGATCTTAAGCTTTGCTAGATAAATGTGCAGGTCAGGGAAGGGTGGTTGAGAGAAGAATGATGACAGCCTTGTGCTTGAAATGAACCTGCTGCCTTCCACTTCTATATTCACTGGCAATTTGTAATTTACTTTGGTCTCTTGCAATAATTATGAACATAAATGTTTTGATGACTAAACTCTAACATTCTTTGTATTGGGATTTCGCTCTCCAGATCAAAGCTAATTTGGAAAGAATACGCTCGTATGTACACGTGCAATTCATCAAATTTAGAAGTGTACTTTATTTTGTCTCTCTTTTTGATTGCATCAATGCAAATGATTTGTAGTTGTACCCTTTTGAAGTTTGCTTTAGGGTGAAGTTGGCCATAACAGTTCTGTTAAGAAACGCAAAGGCGAATGTTTTCATTTTAATTAGAACCTGCTGGAGGAGGTAGGATCCACTCTCTGCAGTGGAGCTAAAAAGTGGGAAGAGGGATGCAAACCATAAAAAAAAGAACCCCAAAACAACCAGGTGAAGTTTTAGAAGCAGCTGTTCAAGAAACAAAGGGAGAAAAATACTGTAGGAATACTGGGAGATGAGAATGTAACTAGCATTTTTGATTAAAACTTCTGAAGCACTAGTCCCTCCCAAGTTTCCATTTGATCTTTACTTCTCTCTCTCTCTATTCTGCACCTTATTTGCTCCTTTATAGCTATCACATTGACCATTGGCTATATCTGCAGTTTCATTTAGCTAGAATTCTGAAACTGTGAATGCAAAGGTGAGTAATTTCCTTGAGAAAAGGAGCCAGAAATATGTGTTTAAAATGACAGCTCAATACCTTACGAAAATTTAAAGGTGTGCTATGATTTTTAACTCCTTATAGAATGCAATCATTAAAAGATGGCTAAAATATGTTTTGATTTTTAGGCTTTAGTTTAGAAATGCCTTTCTGTTATTAGGGCAGGAGAGATCATTACTGTCTGACTTGCTATACGCACCATTTGGAATGATTTGGGGGGGTTTACTGGTTTTAGAGTGCATCAGATGTGAGATTTTTTAATGGCATAAATATGTGCGTTTTCTTTGAGTGTCTTCTTGATCTTTATTATTAAGACAAGTGCCACGAGACACTGAGGCATAAGGTTGTCATCTGTTGCTTCACTTCACAGCTCAGCAGAGCAAGCAAATGTTCTGCACTTATGCAGTTTTCAGGGCTCGTTAGTTTAAATGGTCAGCGCTGTATTCATTACCACATTTGCTTTACCAACAGAGAGGAGAAAGAAGATTGCTCTTTGCTTTGAAATCCAGCATATAATAAATTGGCCAGAGCAACGGATGACCAGGGCTTTGCTACCAGTTATGTACCACAGTGTTCGCTTTCTTGACAATTTAGCAGTTGACAGAGTTGTTTTTCTCATGTGAGTATCACAATATGTAGGTTAATTGAAAGTGCCTGAGACGCCCCCATATACGCACAGTATTAACGACCATTTTTTGTCTTTTACAAAGTACAGTGGAACAGCAACATTCTTTAAAATTTTCAGTGTGAAAGTTAGCAGGCCTCTTCTAAGTGTTACTTAGGAGGTCTGCCCCTCACGAGAGAGCCAGATGGAGAGCGGCACAGACCCACTTGCAACGAGACCGGGGAAGTCGGAGCAAGTTTGTACAGCTGTGTTCTCATCACTTTGCCCTACGCCTGTCGGACAGAGGGCATTTTCAACTAGTGTCACTGGTTGGGTTCCTGTCCACTCCACCCTTGGCACCTCTGCTCGGGTCAGGGCGCCTGATTCGAGCCGGTGTGAATGCAGCGATGGCTTTGACTGATCTGGAGACCTTTCTGTTCTGAGCTACGCAGGGCTGGCAGGGAGTGCTGGCTTTGAATGAGCTGGTGTGTCTAGACGGCGAAGTGCCGTGCGGGAATACAGCTGTGGTCTTGGAAGCAGCGTAGCTGTGCCCCAGGCAGCCACTAATTAGCCTGGACACTGTACCACACTGACGTGGCGAGGCAGCTTCCCGTACCTGAGCTGGCTCCCGCGGCCTTGCACTGTGTTGTAATTCTGTGGTGTAGACTTGCCCAACTTGTTTTGCAGAAGCTGCCAGACAGTTATCAGACAGGTAACAATTTTGGCTGCTGTTGACCAGGGGTAGATTTGATGTGATTTGTGTGAACTGACAAGTTCCATATCCCGTTTCCTGCGTTTTTGTGTTCTTTGATGTACGGTGTAATAGTTATTATGAATTGATTTGATTACTAATGCAGTGCCTGAGCCTTTTATTAAAAGTGACAAACCTTTTGAGACTTGTAGGATTTAATGTTCTTGACTAGCTCAGTCTTTCAGGGTAGCTGTTTCTTCTGCATGTGTAATAACTGGCAGATCTCCTTATTAAAATCAATAAGAGAAAAAGCATATTTCCATTGAAATGAATACCTCGGGAATGAATTCTATTTTAGTGGGAAAAGTTCCAATCGGTCTGTGCTTTTATTTTGCTCACGGTATGAGTCCTTCCATATATTTTACTGTATTTGTTTTTGCATTTATTTGCAGTGCCGTATAACAGGGCCATATATAGGTATGAGTGCTTTTCTGTTCTTAAGCCTCTGCTACTCCGTATGTGCTTGTCCATGAAAGCACACACACAGTCTGAGCCCCCGATCATCAAGCTGTGTGCAGCAGATCAGTAAAATCCTGATGGACTGTTCTATTTAAGCAGTTCTTTATTTTCTTTGTGATGTAATACAACATATTCATCCAGCGAATCTTTGATACTCCAGTTTGTTGGCACCACAGGCCAGTATTAAAATGACACCCAGTCAGATTAAGAAAATTACTCATTTTCTAGCTTTTCTTTTCCCTTGTAGGCTAGGCTTCTAGAAGAGTTGGTTTTGCTTGGCCTTATCTCATTTAGTAGAGTTGCTGTACTTGCGGACGTGTCAGTACTGGAAATCAAGGAGGTTGAGTCCGTATTGCTGCCTGTCAGATACATCTGTCTGTCACTGCATAAGAAGTGTCTGCAGCAGCTCCATCAGTCGTGGAACAGCCCTTGCCTGGCCACTTAAAAGTTGTATGCCATTGCAAACAATAGATTTAATAATTTAATAACTGTAGAGTAACTACATAATTTCTTCAGTGTTAAGTATATCAACATGATGTTCTCAGATGCTGTCAGAAAGGGAAAGTGGCGGTGATCCATATAATGTGCTAAACCGATCTGAGCCTTCTCCAGAGGAGTGACTGGCTCCCCGCTTCCCACCTGCCTCCACCCCCATGCATGTCCCACCCCAAAATAAAGAAGTAGTTGTTGAAGAGCTCTGTCTCTGCTAGTAGTCTCACCACTATCAGTTTCCTTTGTGGAGTCTTCAGCGTCTGTCTTAAGCTGGTTGGTGAGTTAGCCTGGCAAAATGGAGTCCAACTTCATCAGTGTGCACAGAAGTAGACATGTACATGCTTATCATTTGTAGCAAGCAAATAGTAGGGAGTTGGCCCGATCCTGGGATGACATCTGCTAAGGGAAAAAGAGTAGCTGGTTGGTGTTAAAAGGTGAATGTGGTGCAGGTTGTGTTGTAGACAGGGGAAGACTCTTGAAAAGGGTTTTAGAGACAAGGCATATCCCCATTCAGTTGCAAGCAGATGTCCGTAATCGTTCTCTGGAGAGTAGTTGTGATTGTAAAGATGGTATTTGTCTGCCAAAATGAACTGCATTTGAGCTATCCACCAAGGCTTATTTAATGGTCAGTAGAGAGAAAAGGCATTTCAGTCAGTGAAGTCTTATGACCTACTCTGTGACGTGCTTCCATCTCACTGTTAGAGATGTCGTGGAAGCATGCCTGACATGCTCCATTTGACTTATGAAGGTGACATCTCAGGACGTAGCTTGCACCTGGATGTCTACACCGTACATGTCTGCAGGTAGGAAGGGTTAACTCCTCCCTGAGTTACTGGTCAATAAGCATGTCTAAATAATATGTCATCACCTAATAACTGGAGGTTCCTCTGGTCCCATCTGGTCATACCATAATCTGGCTGCAGTTATTCACTCCCTGACCACTGCAGTGCTGCAAGGTGTTAGACCTTTTTTACCTTCTTTACACTGGCTTTTAGTGGAATGAGAGTATTGCTCTTAATATCCAAGATTGTAATTGATTTGGATTTGGAGTACCTAAAATGCCTCAAAATCTGAGCTGGGGGTTACTACTGGCCTGTTGAATCATTCTGAAATAAAAATAATGTGGATCTGTGCTGAGAGCAAATTCCTCTTGGTAAATTTCTGGATGACTGTATCAGTGATGATCTCTCTGCTTTACTTGAAGTAGGAAGTATGCTAGATCGCCCATGTTGTTTCCAGGTTGTTGGGATGCTTGTGATATATTTAGGAAAAAAAAAAAAGTCTGTACCAAAACAGTGTGTGTACCATTGTGGTCTCATTTATTGTATTTTAAAACTAAAGTGGCATCACAAGAAAGGCTTGAAGAATTATTTGAGGCTCTTGACAAATAGGTTTCCATTAATGATTTCAGAAGGTCTGCTTATTTTGTTTGGTATGGAGAAACAAATTATTTATTAGGTTCCATCATGTGTGAGAAAGCACTGTTTTGTGCAGAAGACTCAGGGGGGGAAAAAATGTCTGGGAAGTGGAATTTGAGTTTAGGGATAAAGTGTAAAGGAAATAAACATCCATGCAACATGGCCGGCTTGGGAGATAGCCATGTTGCCATTGCTTACTTTGGTTAGATTATCAGTCCATTCTTTGAAGATTAACAGTTGTTTTGCTGTGTAAGATGAAGAATGTTGACATGTTTGCAGGTGCCCACCTTCCTCTGTCTTCTGCGAAGGAATCCAGCCTTAGTCAGACTGTGTCTGACTAAAGTTGAAAGTTGAACTTCCCCATGTGGATTCCACCATTTTGAGGAGCTGCTTTACGTGACAGTTGTGCAGCTCAGTGGTATCCACCATGCATTTCTCTTTACTAGGCCAGTCCAGAAGACCAAACACTAATCAGGTACGAAAGACGTTCAGGAGTTTTTTGAGATTGGGCCATGGTGTGATGTTTGCTCACTAGCCAGTGGTATCAGTTTAGGAAGTTATCATCCTTCAGCTGTTCCTCCTTTCTTCCTCAACTGAGACACAAAGTGTCAGAGAGCTCCTATTTCATTTTAGAATGAAGAAAACCAGATTAATTTAAGCCATTTAACGATTTTAGCTCAATTTGGTATTACACTAAAAGAAATGGCGTTTGTCTTTCCTTTGCCTTGAGGCATGAGCCAAGTGGCTTGTATCTGTCTGCAAAGTACCATTTTAACTTCTTACAGTCTTCTGTTTGATGACTAGCTCATGATTTGGCTGGCTGTTAAATGGTCTATATCTCACTGAGGCTTGGAAAGTAGTTCATACGAAGAAAGCCTTGGATGGTCACTTGGCTTGGACTTTGCAAGTCCAGCAGATAGGTGGGTTTTTTTGTTGGTTTTTTTTTTGTCGGTAGGTAGGATTTGAAGCATATTGCTGATAGTTAATATCAGGTAATGTGGGAGTAAAAAAAAATGGATGAAATGGAGCTGGAGTAGATTTTGTCAGTGGAAGGTGCCTAGAATAATTATTTGACATACACAAAGAAAACTTTACCTGTACTGTATCAATATAGAAGTGGTGAGCCATTTTCATCCTACAAGTCTCTCTGCGTGTAACACTGTATGGAAAAAGACAACAGCAATAGACTATAGCTATAGCCTTTGCCATGGAAAAAAAAAGCCAACAGCACTTCTTATATGGTGACCTTTTTTCCCATGTCACACTGAGATATATTTTCTGTATAATTATCAGAAGGGAAAAACATAGTCCTTCTCTTTAACCTCAATAGATTTTTTTGTCCCTTTTCCACTTTTCTAAGGGAGCTCTTCGTTAAATCTTCTTGACAGAACCTGAAAAGATTTTTGGCATGCTGGAGGGAAGGACTTAAACAATTAAGATAGTGTTATACTGTACCTGTCATAAGAGAGGTATTCTTTGGGGGGCTGCAGAAGCCTTGGATTCACGTTCTTTACGTAGCACAGATACTTGCTTGGGTGCTATTGAAGCAGTATGGCTCTGTTTTCGGAATAAACGCCTGGGAGCATAAGTGCGTTAGAGTTTGCTCTGCAAGTTGGGCTTACTCTAGAAGCTAGGAAGGTAGATGGAGCTCTGATGCCAGCAGATTCAACTTAGCCTTCTCTCTTTACTATAATTGCTTTTGCTTTTCAAATTAAAGTATTTCCTCCTGGTTCATGGTATGACAAGTCCAAAACTGTGATTGAGTGCAGAGTTGGGGGCCGGAAACCAGGTGTTTTGTTTGATGAATAGCTGCTGTGGTTTTCTTGTTTTGTTGTGTATATGGAGTAGGAGGGACAGAAGTTTATTTTGGGATGCTGATTGTCTTTTGCTTTGTAACACGAAGAAATGCTTTAATTAAAAAGGATAGATTTTCATAGGACTGTGGCATTAGTCCAGTATCTGTTAAACAGCTGTCAGCCTTACAGCTACTTGTTCTTCTACGCAAAGTGTTTTTTGTTGTATAGGTGACATTGTTAAGTCAGATACTGACCCTTTTTTTTTTTGTCTTTTGAAGGAAATTATTTCTTTGACAGCTGTCACATATACAGTAGCAGTCAGTTCTGGTGCACTCAGTCACTCCGGTGTTAGCGACAGGCAGAATACTGTTAATCATGATACATTAATGAGAACAAAAGTAGCAACTTACCCTTTTCAGCAGTCCATTAGCACTCTTGACTGATGAGCTCAAAAGGCACCCATAGTTCCAGGGAAATGAGTCAGCAGCGAGTCGGGCCAGACCCTGAGCCAGCACTGGACCCACCCAGCAGTGGGGGCTCACCAGAAGCCCGCTGCCCTTGAGAGCATTGAGCCAGCTGGTGAAAGCGATCTTTCCCTTCCCTCCAGGGATCGTGAGGCGTCCTGTGACATGCTGTGTGTGCTTTACTCCTGTGCCAAGCAGGAGTAAGTCTAGCAGAGGGGCCACTAAGGCTGGGAGGAGAGGTCAAGGAACTGGCTAGGATCTCCTTGCTCTCTTTAGACTACCTATAAGTGGGTTATAGGAAAGGTGGAGTCAGGTTTATCTCAGAGATGCATACTGCAAGCTCCAGAGGTAGCAGGTAGAGCAAGAGAAAATCAGATTAAATAGAAGAATTTTTCACAGCAAGGGTAGTTAAACACCAGAACGGTGCCCTGAGAGGCTGTGGCACATCTGCCCTGGGGATGGGAAACTCACCTGGACCAACACCCTAAGTTCATCTAACACTGAAGTGAGCCCTGCATTGAACCAGGCACTTGGACTAGATGACCTCCAGAGGTCCCTTTCAACCTAAGTTATTCATGATTCAAAAAATTATGTGTTTAAGTGGGTCTCAGTCAGGGTTTCGTAACCTCATAATTAATCCAAACTGAGATTTACCCATAGTGTTTTAATTGTACGGGTTTCTTAAAGAACTCTTGGTGGTCTAAGCTTGATGGCTGCTTCCCTGGATTCAGAGAGCAAGATTTTTCTTCTCATTTGTGGGAACTAAAAACTAAATTTGCAGGAAGTGAGACTGTGGAAGTGTGAGTGGTGCAGGTTTGGGCTTTGGCCTTCAGGCCATGAGCCAACGCTGCAATGTTTGTTCCTTTGGGAATGCACCTCCTCAGCGTCGAAATTGTGGCAGTCATGTACCAGCTTCTCTTCTAGCTTTTGTCATCATGCATGGTCACCCCAAATTTGTAGCTAGCCCTGTGTGCCTTCATGGCTGTATGATTTTTTGCAGTGGTGGAGATGCGCTTGCTGAAAGGCCAACACAGCAAGGGAGTGGCTCTGTGTTTCTCCAGGCTGGTTTGTTCTTGCAGTAACACAGACCATAGAATGTATTAGACAAATGTATTGAGTTTCTCAGGCTCTGTGAGACTAGGAGACTAACTCTGTATTTTTCACTTCCTTGCCTATCAGGTGCCATTAAGTTCTGCCAGGCTCTTTTCTCATGGGTCCCTGATCTTGTTCCTGCTGAAAAAAATTACAATCTACCTTTAAAAAAAAAAAAAAAAAAAGAGTGATCAAATCAAAAAAATGTTCTGGGTTTTTTTTGTTACTTGCTTCCGTAGCAAGCAGCATTTGAAATCACTGCTTGAGTAATCTAGAAATTCACAGACATATTTTCTTGCTTGCAAGAAAGACAACGTTGTCATGGGTTTCAGGAGGCTGGGAGTCTTACGGCTCCAAAGTTTCCCCCTTCACTTTTCTCTCAGGGACTTCAGTGTTTTTTTCTCCTGACATTTCTTGAAGTGAATATTGAGTTTTTGTTTTTGCTGTCATTAGGCTGGCCTACCTCAAGGAAAAGTCCAGACTCTTCCAGAGAGAGGATCAAAGAGGTCAGTTATAAAGGAAAGGTAGGGGAAGGAGGGATATTTTCCTGTCTTGCTTCATCATTTTCACTGATGGCGTCTGCAGAAGCAGAACAGTCTGGTGCTTGTAATATTTGGGGAAGGCTCTGTGTTTTCTGAGCTCATTATGGAAAGGAGCCAGCGAGAGAGCTGGAGAAGTGAACAGGCTGCCCACATGTTGAGAATGGGCTGGGAAGCTGCTTCAGATTCCTGTTTCCCAATCCCTGCCCACAAAAAGGAGGGAAGGGAGGAGGTTTCTCTTGTTCTTTTGTGGAGGGGAAAAGAGAAAGGAATGAAAAATGGAAAATCAGAGAGGATTGGGAATAATCTGCTGTTTCTCTGCTCCTCGGAGGACTGGTGCTAGAAAGGGCATTTGAAGAAGAAAGTGCCATATTTGGATTTTCAAATACCTGAATTTCAACTGTGCTGTTGGCCTGAGAAACTGGTAAGGAAGTCCAAAAGAAACAGTCTTCCTCTCCAAAGAGGTTTAGCTTGCGTCATGTAGGTTCCTTTGCTTGTAGAGTCATATTTAGTGATGTAATGAAAAAAAAAAGTGGAAGTGGTGTCTCTCAAATCTTGCTCTCAATCAGCTTCAGGCCTGGACAAAAGAAGTGAAGGACTTCTTATAGCCTGTATTTGTAACTGTGCAGATGAAAGTAAAAAACAGTCAGCTTTATCTTGGTTTGGTTTGTAAACTCTTGATAAATTTTCTTTTGCTCCCCCAAACCAGAGAGGGAAGAAAAATGTTGACTTTGGAAATGATGAGCTCTCCTCACAGGAGAGGTACTGATGTGTGGTTGGCTGCTTTGGATTCTTCTCTGGTTTTAGAGTTTTTTTTTTCTCCACACACCCCCCCTGCCCAACCCCCTCCATACAAGGCAATTCACTGGGAAAACCTTAAAACAATCCTCAGAAGATTACTTCAATGGCAGCCCTGCAACACTCATCTACCTACTGCAGCCCTCTCCTGTGGGGCTGATGCAGGAAAATAAAATGCTGCGTGTCTTCAGCATGAAGAGGTTTTCCTACCCTTAAAAATTTCCATGTTTCTCCAGTGAATTCATATTTATCAGGAATCAAGACCATTTGAATTTTTTACACAATCTTGTCATTGCCCCACATAAGGAAATAATTCTGGGTGGCCTCTCCTGAGCAAGTTCCCGTTTTTCACATTGTAGAACTTACAGCAGCAGATGTGATTTCTGTGCCATCAGTCTGCCCCTAGCACTAGTCAAAAGATACCGCTTAATTTATTTTTACTACTTCAGGCTGTCCAAAGCAGGGTGGAAAGATGGATCTTTAAATAAGACTGTTAGCAAAAGGTGAGATACTCATTCACTGTTCCCATTCTCTGCTTCTTGCTAGAATTTGTCCCAGCTGGGGTGAGTGGGGACAGAGGAGGGACAGGCAGGACAGATTTCTGCCCAGTCTCCCCACTGCCTTTCCTCACCTTTCAAGAAGATGCACAGGGGCTTCTGCCCTGGCTTCAGCCACGAGAGGGGAGGTGGAGGCAGCACCAAGGACTGAGCAGTTGACTTGGCCAGCCATTCCTCAGCTCCTTGGCTTGAAAGCAAACCTTCCTCCTTGTCCTGGGGGTTGCTTTCCTTTGGCACCCGATGGGAGCCACAGCTCAGATGAGGTTAGTGGCCTTCCTCAGCATAGAATCATAGAATGGTAAGGGTTGGAAGTGACCTTAAAGATCATCTGGTTCCAACCCCCCTGCCATGAGCAGGGACATCTTCCACTAGACCAGGTTGCTCAGAGCTCCATCCAGCCTGGCCTTCAACACTGCCAGGGAGGGGACATCCACAGCTTCTCTGGGCAAGCTGTGCCAGTGTGTCACTACCCTCATGGTGAAGAATTTCTTCCTAATAATCATGTCGGGAGACATGTCAAAGAGCCACCAAGGGATCTCCTGAAACTGGGAAGAGGGTCCTGCCCATTCCCCAGACTCCTTGTGTGAAGCTCTCTGTCCGTTGTCCAGCTCTAACATTTCTCCTCATTTCCTTATTCTTTTGGGAGAAGGAGGAGGGAGCAGAACTGGAACTTGAACATGGATCCCCCTTGTGCGTAGACATGGAGAAAACATTTGTGTTTTGGGCTTTATACGTTTCCCTTAATCAGATAATTCTGATTACAAGGTGATGATGTGGGTGGTGGTTACTGCAGTAATCATGTTTGATGCGTTCCCTTCTGGTCCAAAAAGCAATTACTGCTCTCATTGGGACACTTGTGTTTCTCATAAGTGTTTTCTGGTTTTTAAATCTGGCCTCTTTATTTATTGATACTGATATTGATACCTGAAGTTTTGTCCACCAACAAGTTTTTGAGACCTGCCAGCTTTGGTAGACCTGAACGCAAGGGCTCTGTCACCACTGCGTCAGAGGAGCGGTGACCCTGCAGCGGAGCTGTCGTGCCTGCGATGTCGGGGGGAGCTGCGTGCCGAGCGGCGCGGGAGAGACGCTGGCGTGCGACCAGAGGCAGCGGAAGGCCGGCACCGGCGGGGCACCCAAGACCCTTTTGCCGAGGAAGAGATTGGTTCACTATGGAGTGCTGATGTTTCTAGATTTACCATCTTGAGTGAGCCAGCGAATTTATATGGGTTGGAATTCAACTATTTTGTTCTAGAGGAGAGCAAGGGATTTTTTTTTTTTAACCTTTCATTTTATGGTAGAATTTATATTTTCGGGTGTGGGTAATTCTGGGCACTAGAACATACGTTGCCAAGGATCTGTATGTTTCTGAAGAAGCCTAGGGTTTTTTCTGAAACATGCTTATACTAAGCATATGTTGTATGCTAAATGTATGCATAGTTACATACAAATAGTCTTTGAAACTCAGTACAAAGTAAAAGCTGGTTTAAACTCAAGTCCAGGAGCTTTTAATGGTAAAAAAAAAAAAATAATAAAAAGTCTTCTATGGGATCTCAAAATGTTAATATTTTAATGAAGTGGATTTCTGCATGTTGAGCAGGTCACTAGAGCTACAATAAGCAGTAAGGCTGTTGTGGGGAGGTTTTCTGTTTCAATATGAAGATCCTCTTTGTAATTAGTTATTTTGATATTTTGCAGCTTTCCTTCTTGGAACTCAGAATATGTAAATATTCATCCTTACAGACTTATTTGCTGGAGGGAAAAAAAAAAACACCAAAACTCTGTGAATGAGGGGGGGAAAAGAGTCTTGTCTGTGGGCTCAAAACTGAAATTGACTTTGAGACTTCTCTTGTTTTTACAGTCCCTGCAAACTCAGCTAATTGCTGCTCTGCCAATTCGACTTCAAATGTTCATTTCCTCTGTCTTTCCCCCAACCCGAGCACAAACATCAACGTCCTCCATTCAGTTAGACATCTGATAGAGCAGCAGCCTGAAATATCCAAGTGCCCGCTAATCCTTAGCCGGGTTTCATCGTAACATTGCTTCTCACTTTTTTTTTTTCCTATCCTCCAAAACGAAGTAAATTACATAGAAGCACCAATAACTAAATAACAGTGCATGTCAAAACCCATCTGGAAGAACACTATTGAAAGCTCAAGTTTACAAATTACTAGGTTAAACAACAAGGTCCCAGGAAAATGGATTCTTAGCAAAGCAATATTGGTCTTAAATGAAGAATGTATTTAGAAGCTAGGAGAGGTGTTTAACCTTTTTTTTATTTCTTAAAGGCAGCATGTGTTTACCCAAGCTTATGTTTGAAGGGTTGGTTTCTTCTTTCAGATAGAGAGTAATATTTCTACTGAATCAGGTAAATGGAAGATGTCCTGCGTAAATGAAAAAAGAATAAATCTGAGCCTAAAATGATATTTGATTATACTTTAACAAGACACAATTTCTGAGCCCATTCACACTGGATGATTTCACTTGCTGCATCTTTTAAATATTTATGAAACTTGAAGCAGAAACGAAGACAGGTCTCACTTTTCCGACTGTATACCTCATAAAACTCCACTGAAAAACATTGTAAAAGGATTTATTGAGCTTTCAGAAATGAGAAGGCTAAAATTATGATAGCTTGTATGAGCCTAACCATCCCACGTCCCGTTATCCCCTTCATGTTCACCTCATGTCCTGACTCTTTAAAATAACAGACATCTATACATCTCTGCATTTTTTTTTGCTATAGGTTCCTTGATCCACTCATTGCAGAGAACAAACTTGTGCTGGGTGTAAATCTGTGCTCTTCACTGAGGGAAGCATTTTTTACTTAGATCACATTTTTGAGGATACTAGAATGTGTTTAGGGAATGAGTCAGGAGATTGCAGAAGGAAAAAATCAGGGTTGAGATAGGTGAATGGTGCCCTAGAGTGCTGACTTTTTGTGCAGTACTAGGCAATTGGTTTAAAATCCAGATTCTTATAAGTGAGCTCCTGTTTTTATGACTGCTTGACTCTATCTTATTTGCTAAATGCTTCCAGAGATCAATGGGAAGTGTTTTGAATATGGAAAGTATTATATAATATGAAAAATTCTCAGAAATAGGCCTAGGTTTTCTCATACTATACCTTGCAAATTAGAAGATGTATTTGACCCGACACTCTTTGTCTTAGCTCTCTCTTCCTTAAGGAAGTCTTATTCAAATAAGTATTTCTGAAGCTTTCAGATAACTGTGGTGATGAATGTTAAAAGCTCCCAGAAAAAAAAGAATAGATAGAAGATTTTTCCATAGCTTGGAGTTAAGAAATTTTAGTGCTATATATACACTGAAGAAAATGCAGCTGTTCATTCAAAAGCATTTGTAGGCAGAACCAATTCTGTGCGCCAAATGAGATAGGACCCTGCGGTGAAATATTTTGTGGCCACTTCATTAAGCTCTGTGCTGTGCAATAGAAGAAGGAGTGAAGTAAAATTAGAAATTTGAGTTAAAGATCTCTCTGTGGATTTTTGCTTGTTTGCAGGCTCTTGTTTTTTTCGTTCCAAAGTTTTTCGTGATTCAGATGAACCAGTAGTTCAGACGGATTGGATTTCTGACTATCTTCTGGTCCTGAGAGGGTCGTGTGTCCTAGCCCAAGTTTGAGATGTGCGTGTGCTCTGTTGGGCGGATGCTTTGGCACATTTCTCCCAAGTCTCACTGCTCTTGATGCATCTTGCGAGTCTCTTCCCTGGCTCAAGATTTCGACCCTTTGTTCATGGGCCCTGTCCTGTTCTCGTCGTTAGAGAGTTCACTGGTGGCGTGTTTTGCTGAAGATTGCAGTCTACTCGTCCTTACTCCATCCTGGTGCCTCCCTCTGTACCACGCTGGCTCACTGTCTCTTTCACTCCGTTGGTTCCGACCCTGACCTGGCTGATCCCAGCTCCTTGCCGAGTCGTGCCGTGGATCTCTAACTCCTCCATGCCCCTATGCACTGATACTGCAGATTTCTCCCTGGGATCGTTCTCCCTCACCTCATCACTTTGCAGTCGTTGAAGGGACTCTGGAGTTGAGACACTCAGGCTTTCTTCCTGGCGGTGACCCTCAGCTTTCACAGCAGAAGACGACAGGACATTTACTCCTCTGTTTGCTTATTTTACAGAGGAGATAGGGCTGTTTAGTCTCCTTCTCAGAAGCACTTAAAAACCTGTGAAGAAGTGGTTCAGCAGTCTGTAAGCACACAGCACCAGAATTAAACGAACGAAAGGAGATAAACCGAAGTGGAGTTTGATGGTAGGCTGAGGCAAACGCTCAAGCAATTTTCCGCCAAGGTGCAGGGAGTCTTTCAAGCCATCTTAATGCTGAGCATCACTGCAGAAATCTAGCAGTTCTTTACTTTGAAGTGCTGGTCCCTGGAAGTACACACCATCGGCTTTGAGGGAGTCAGCTCAGCCTCAGTTTGGTGTCTCCCAACATTAGTTTTCCCGACTGGAAGACACAGCACTCTGCGTTCCCAGCCCCGCAGAACCTGTGCGTGCTGCCATCTGCCCCTGCTGCCATCTGCTCCCTGAGCATGCTGCAGCCACAGACTGCACGTGCCCTTTCCGATGGTTGAGGCGTAGCAACAGGAAGATTATCTATCCTAGTACCAGGGTAAGGCATCGCTGGAGGAGCAGGGAGGTAGGTGGGGGGTTGCTGTTTTGAGCATGCTTCCGTGCCTGTCTGGCACTTGCAGCATTTGAGGGCAGCCTTCCTGCGATGTGGCTGCCTCACTTGCTGCATGGAAAAGGCCTCGTAGCAGAGGCAGCAGCTGCTGCACAGGCAAGGTGATTTTTGGTTCTTCTTACTGACATATCTTTTATTTTACATTTAACAGCTCTTCCTTTTTCCTGTCTTTTTCCAAGATTCTTTGACACTAGGCTATGTAAACCTGCTTGATTGTACAGCAGCAATTCTTCAAAAGAGTTGGGTTTTTTTGGTTTGCTTTTTGCGTTTCCTTCTCTGTGCATCTGAGTGGGACTTCAGAGCTGGATGAGGTCGTGCCCCTGTTTTCTCCAGGTCGTTATTTTTATCTTCATAAATAATATATAAATAAACTTTGGAGATATATGTAAGTACGTGATAGTGTGCACTCAGAATTTCTTAGGATTATCATTACTTCAGTGTGTGTGTGCATACACATTGCGTGTGTATATATATATATAAAAAAATACATCATCTGTATATATAATGCAAACTCCTTGAAGAATCCCTTCAAAAACAGTGCTAGGCAATCTTTGCTGCAAGAGTTAAACATTTGAAGAGTGAAGTCCCATGCATGGTTCTCATGGGCCTATTTTTAGTTTCTCTTATGGGAAGAATGGCAAAAAATAGACCAGGACCGTGACTTTGGGTTTAGTGCACATAATGTTTATAGGTTAGTTGACAGGAGTGTGTGCATGTGTATGTGCCACAGGACTTTAGTACTACACGGCCCGTACATTCATTAACAGGACTCCCGGCAGAGCTACTGTAGTTTCAGTGCTCATAATACTAATTTTAATATGCTGCTATAAAATGCGTCATAGCTCTGAAGTGCTATTTGCAGCCTTGATTAGGGATTACTGACCTGAAAAATCTATATTTCTCCAGTGAGAGGCTTTCTTGAATTCATCGGTGTCTTTCTGGATTTGCCCAGAGTGCTCTGCCCCTCCACCTCTCTGCCCTCCTGCAGAAGCTGCGGATGGGGGGGATGCACAGGGTTGTGTTGCACTTCTGCAGATGGTGCATTTGTAGCCTGCAAATACCAATGCAGCATCTTTTAGACGTACAAAATTTTGAACAAAGAAAATTATTCAAGAGTCTTTCAGAACCTTTTACTTCTCTGGTTTTTGCTTTCACCTTCCGCTGTCCTTGCCGATTTTCCAAGTTTTGTTTGGTGTGCTGGGCTCAGAATGGAAGGCTAGAATTTCGAAAGTGTAAATTGAAGTTCTTGTCTGGCTATGTGACTCCAAGACTCGGAGCTTGAAGAGCACATGATATTCTGATGCACCTTTTCAAATCATGGCTGTATAGGGATCAGGTGAGAGACAGGGACATAGAAGTCTGCTGTCTTTTGTCTGAAACAAGCAAACAAAAACCCCAAAGCATTTAAATGTTGAAAAATTTAGCAAACTAACTCTTGTAGCTATGAAACTTTCCATGAAGATACCTGCCTTGTATTTTCCAAGTCACTTTCCATTGCAGCTGTTTCCTTACTCAACAAAATGCCCTGCCTTGTTAGTGACTTACTAGCATTTAAAAAAAAAAAGGCCTCTGAGCAAAGCTCGCCTTTCTGTGGACTTCACACTTGCACAGAGTTTGAAACCTTTAAAAGCATGGGATAACACTGAAGTAAAAAGCTTGTTATCCCCCTGAGTCAGACAGAAAGGAAAACAACAGCCCCAACTTAATGAAGTGGAGCAAGAATTGAAAATGTTTCGAGTGCACCCTTCCCTTTCAGTTTTGCACCTACAGAATACCTGCACTTCAAAACAAAAACCCTTGAAATGTTGACTCAACTGGAAAGAAACAATTAAAGGATCCAACCTTTGTCGCTTATCGCTTATTGGGCGATTACCAGGCAGCTTTGCTGCCTACAGTGCACGAATTTCTTGGCATAGCTCTGAATCTGGTGTGCAGGACTGGATTGTCCAAGGGTCAGTTCGTTGGCCATTAAATGAGGAAATTATTCTAGCAGCAAAAAGAGCAGATTTCTACCTTGTCCTCATTTTTCCACCCATCTCTGTCGTTCTGTGTTTATGGGAAAGGGAGTGCGGAGGAAAGACAAGCATTTCCCTGCCTCCAGAATTGCAGGCAGATGGAAGAGATGCGGTGGTCACTCCTGTCACAGCTCCAGATTTGGTCCTTTGCCTTTTTACATTTCACTGTTGTGAATGCTTCTCTCTTCTCCGTAGTTGCGGTATAATAACACGCAGATCTGAAAAGCCATTTTCCCTACAATTAGTGGATACCGATTCAAAACCAAAACACTACAGAGAACCAAACTGGGGTGATAAATTGCGAGGGTGGGGTAGCAGTTTTTCTTTTAAAAAGCTGACTTCATCAGGCAGCTAGCTCCTTTTCTGCTCAGATAAATGCCTGCACCCGCTGCATCACATGCGCAGTGTGTCTTTCATTTGCATTTCATAAATGCAGAAAATATTCAAAATAGGTTGCGAAAACTGATGGTTGGCCTGTTAGTACTGCAGAGTTATTGCAAATAATGAGGCGCAGAACGAGAGTGGGGGGAATAAAATCTTTCAGCAGTCTTCATGTAAATAGGTGTATTTAGTTTCCCCTCTTCTCCGAAGTATAAAAACAGCGGGAAGGCCCCAGAGTGCCCTGGAGCAGAAGAGCAAGTCAGAAAGCCCGGCTTTTGGTGTGCTGGTGAGGAGACGAAATCACAGAGCTCCGAGCCTGACACGCCGTTTCCTCTGGCCCCCCTCGTCTCCCCTCCGCCAACCTACATTTCTTGGCTCCCGTCAGCTCCGAGCCTGTTGGGGTTGTGATGTAAATGACTCGCAGTGAGTGACCCCCGTGGCAAACCTGTAAAACATTATACGGCGTGAATAAGAAGTCTCTTATTAGGTCTGCAGCTGGCGAGATGCAGACATATGGCAGCAAGGATGTTTTGGAAGAAAGGCACGGCTTGACAAAGAACCCAGTCTCCCGATAAAGGTTTATACTGGCACTTTCCTGTGTTTATAATACCATATGCCAGGGGCATGGCCTCTTTTTTCATCATATTGTTGTTTAACTTTTTTTTTTAATCTTAATCAGCCCTTAGGTCGAGGAGTCTGAGAAGCAGAAACTTGATATCGATATTATTTTTTCCTTAGATTTCTCCGACTGAAGTTACTTGGTTGTAACTGCCTAGATCCAAATCTGTTTCATATATAAAGTGAAGTAAGTTTGTCAGGACCAATTGTTTCTGTTATGAGAAGGAAGTTTTATTTTTGAGAACATTCTCAGAATAGACTCAATATTGCCTGTTTTGGGGGGTTTTGTTTTTTCTTTTTTCTCGTGTAGATTGCTTGCTTTTCCCTGTGTTAGTTTATTATTACAGGGTAGTATAAGCATGGTTGTTTTCAAGGAGGATTACTATCTGAGTGTGTTTTTGAAACCTCTTTCCCTTGCAGCCAAACAATCTCAATAATAAACTTTTCCTAGACCTAGGCATCTAGTCTCTGGTTTAAGAGCTGCAGAATCATGCTGTTCCTCTATCAGTTACTTTGATAACTGGTACTTTAAATTATCATTCTTGACCTTTATTAATCTTCTGGGCTGATTGATTAGTTAAATCCATATTTACGTTTTTAGCCAGAGAGATTTTAGGTCAAGTAGAACTGCTGGTTTGGGGTTTTGTTACTTACAGGACAGTGGGCCTTAGGATTTCCAGTTGGGGATCCGGCCCCATTGTTCTAGAAGCTGCATAAAACCAGGACAGAAAGATACTTTCTTCTGCCCCTGAGAACTTGCAGGCAAACCGAGTTTTGGCTCGAGGAACATTTTGCCTTGAACCGTTTCAATACCACTCAGCCCCCCTACCATATGCAGAGTATAAAAGCATAGCCTCTGCATTGGGAAATTCGTGTTCCAAAATGCAGTGGGTTGTTTTTCTGTTTTTTTTTTTTTGCAGCGGCACTCGGTGACAAAATGACTCTTTGGCTGCTGAAGACCGAGCTGTTGGTGCAGTACTGACTGCGTCCTCTTAGGGCTGTAAAAATTCTCCAGCAGTACATAATATTCACCTTGGCGCAACTTTTTAGCAGTCAAGAGTTTGTTGGGCAATGCACTGTGTGAGGAAAAAAATGAAAATAAATAGTTATAGTTTAAGATAGGTGCTAATAAAAGAAAAAAAGCAGTAAGAGCTAAAAAGAAGTCTGGACTCTTTTCACTTTTTTCTCTGACTCCTCAAGATATGAATTAATCTCGTGTCTCATACCTCCTCCATATCCCAGGTTCCTGTAGTTAAATCTCTGGCTATCTGAAAAACACACACAAAATATCTGTGTTCAGAAAATTCCTTGGCAGTAAAATAACTTTTTTTTTTTTTTAATTCATGTATTTTAGTTTGCTTAGCTTTATCTGCCCTGTGGTAGAAACAACCTGCGTAGTGATAAAGGACTTAATAGTTTTCAAGTCGCATTGAAACTGCTTTGTTCCTCTGTACTTGCTGAAGAAATTGCTGAGTTATTGTAGATATTGTTTCACAACTTGGTGCATCACAAGTGACATGCAGGTCGCTTTTACTCCTCATTCTCTGGAAACGAGTGGGATACCCTGCGCCAGCAATGGAGCACCCAGCGTGTGAGGCAGAGCGGCTGGGCGCGCGGAGCGTGGGCGATGCCTTACGAACCCTGTGAACCAAGCAGGCCACTGTGTGCAACTGAGTCACTGTGCAATTGCTTCTTGGAATTTGTCTTAACAGAGTCATTTTTGCCTCCTTGAGTTAAGGAGACATTACTGTCTTCAGACTACTTTCTGTCCTGTCAACGGGACAGGCTTTTTCTTCTGGTCTCAGCCAGGATCTGATCAAGATCATGAATTAATTCCATCCTGGTACAGCTAGTCCTGTGGGTCTGTTCTCCTCTAAAGTGAGGAGAAGTGAAGTTACCGCTTACTCTTGTTCCCACAGGGACTTGGGGACAATCAGAGGAGATTAGTGAAGAAGACTAGAGCAGCTAAATTGGCCAATTAATCACTGTCTCTTGCTCACTCAATTTAGGAATGGATTTTGCATCCCTTGGTAGCCGTGCGGCCTTTTGAGAAACAAACAAAACAGTGAGTGCTCTTCTGGTCACTGAGCAGTTAGGTATAGCGACTAGACAAAAGGATGAGCTGCGCGCCCTGCCCTTCCTCGCGTTTGCTTGACTTCTTTGGAGCGAAAGCAAAAGGCTCACCGTGGCTTGGCATGCCCAGTGTTATCCCAGTTGGATCACGGAGATTTGATGGAGCCTGAGGTTTTCCATGAGTGTTATTTAGTAGTCATCTCTTTCTGCATAGATGCCCTCTGTTGTGATTAAATGCAGATGGGTATCTGTAAGGTAAGTATTAATTAATAGTGCGAGAGTCAGAAGACTCTCCATGCTCCTCCTGAGAGCTGGAGAGGAAATGTGTTTTCTCCCTGGTGAGCCTTCCTCCCTGCCCAAGTGCTGCATCCCCCTGTCCCACCTTAATCAGAGGGAGACTCTATGCTTGTTTGGTGGTCGAGTCCTCTTTGCACCGCGGCGCTGGCCTGCGTGTTTGTGTTGGAGCCATTGTTCAGTCCAGCTGGGCGCAGGGCACGCAGCTGTACAGGGTGGGCTGGCACTGGGCAAGGAGCCGGGGTATGGCTACATCCAAAGCGTGCGATGTACACAGGATGTGCGTGGCTCAAAGTCAGTGTGTAGGCAGCATTAGAAAGGCTTTCTGCTGATATCTGTAAAAGTGAAATTCCTCCCTGGTATGAAATCCTGGACCTATGACTCCCCCACACGCAGCAAAACAATAACAGCCATCTGCTTACCATGTTCTCAGCACATTTCTGGTTTGGGTTTGTTGTTTGGTTGGGATTTTTTCCCTCTTTCTTCCAAGAAAGTTGACATCCTGCTTCCAACCTCCTCCTACTAGGAAATTAACTTAGATGGTAATGAGAATTAAAGGTTCCTCCAGGAATAAACGCAGCTATATTCTGTCCCCTCCCAGCTGTGAAGATGAGAGGGAAGGAATCTATTTTAGACCCGGGTCCCCAGGTGGAGGTGAGCCTGCGCACGGGAGGACGTGCAGCTGATGTGGTCCTGGCAAAAGATGGCTGACAAGGTGGGAATCACAAATCGGGGAACACGTAGCTGTAATTCCAAACTCGTTTTGCTCCCGTCGTTGCTATGTGACAGGCAGTGCCAGCTAGCGAGCTGAATTGCCTGTAAGTTTGTACCTCTGATCCAGCCTGCTTTTAAGCACACGTTACTCAGTGGTTGTGTGAGCTCCAAGGATATTCCCCCTTCTCCCTCTGCCTCCCATTAAGTAACAAGATTACAGCAAATTGTTGGCCTAGATATAGCTTGCTCCGCTCCCTGGGTTGTAGATCAGACTCTGACCTCATTCTGTCTTCGCGCTCTGACGTCTGCATCCTGTGAAATCTGCTGGGCGCTGCGTCCCGATGGCTCTGCTCTCTGCGAGTGTTTCTGTACCGTTCTGTGCCCAGGGAGCTGGTTCGCTGGGCACGAGCAGCGGCGTCAGCTTGGCTCTGGAGCAGCTCACAAGGAACTTGGCTTGCTCCTGTCTACCGGGTCACCGGGACATCTGGGCCGCGCTGGGGTGATCCAGACCTGAAAGCGGGGGGGAGGAAGGAAACCAGGCTTCAGCGTCGTGAGTTTTCCTGGAGCCCGAGGGCTCGCAGCCTGGTGGGGTGTCCCTGGCTGGGCACCGGGCTGCTTGGTGAGCTGCTTGTGAGCCTATCCCCTGCGCTCGTCTGTGCATACACCTTGTGCCTCTTGACCTGCAAGGCCAGGAAATTTGGCCACTGTTTCTAAATCAAGAGCCACCCAATGACTGGATTTGCAAGGAGGACTGTGGAGGCATTTCAGAAAAGGTTTCCAAATGCAGCTTTTTTCAAAGCATTTCAGGAAAGGTTTCCAAATGCAGCTTTTTTCAAAGCAGGAGGAGCCTGAATATTTTGAAATACTCTGTGAATGATGTTTCTTTACCACAACAGCAGAAAAACGGATTTGGGTTAGTAAATCCTTTAGAGCTTGATGCATTAGGGCAGGTTTTTCCCCCCTGTTTTTTTGTTGCGTTGTTTCTTTTCAAATTTTAATTTCAACACTCCTGTGGTGAAAGAAAGCTGAAATGCTGTTGTCCCTAGATACTGAAACAGGAGGTTCTGCTGTCTTATAAATATCCTCTTTCTCCCTTCCAGTGTTTGCATCCGAAACAAAGTCTTTCGTGAATTCAGTTTGTGAAGCGTTTCGGTTTTGAAGTAGCCTAGTTTTAATTCTTGCAGTCAGGTCGGCTGGTTGCGTTACTTGCATATATGCAGGTACTCGTTGCATTCTGGGGAGAAGGAATTAGTCTGTACCTCTACGAGATGCTTCGTATCAATCGGAAAGCACTTTTTAATGAATAACGAGAAGTCTATTTCATTGAACAAAATAAATTGTGAAAAGGAAACCAAAAACCAACATGTATTAGCATGTGAGGACATCAGAGCTATGGTATCCATGTAGCGCATTTTTAACCCTCATACTCCTCAAATAAAGACTTAGCATATATTTGTGCAGCAAGACAGGAGGAATTTTCGTGCTAATCTGTACTGTTGCGGTGGCAGATATTTAGGTAGTGGATAAGCTACTGGATAAGTTTTCACATGCTTTCTGACCTTTCTGATGCTTGGCATTGCCTAGTCATCTCAAGTAGCAACAGAGATGATTTGGCCCTGTAGATAAAGAAGGAGAGATAAAGTTATTTTTAGCAATCTCTTGCTTTCGTTCTGGCATTTTGTTCTGTCCTGCCCATCCTTTTAACAAAGTGGAAGGATGCAGCTTGTTTGTTATGCTTTACCATATCTACCGTGCTGGCCTTAGATACCAGGCAGAGCTGAGGTTTGCCATGCGGCAGCTTTCCCACCAACTCAGGGGCAGCCCTCTGCCTTCTGGAGATCACTCATCAGACACGAATCCTCAGTTTTCAATCCTTGTATTTAACCCCCCCCAGTCCTGGTAGTTAGAAACCTCCTTTGTCTCTTGTAGGAAATTTCTTTTCTTTTTGTTTTTTTTTTTTTTTTTAGTTTTCCTTTCTTACAATTCAGATTCCAGGAACTGAAATTTCTGAGAGAACTTGAAATGCTGTGAGAACTATTGTTACTTCAGATATAATCTGTATAACTGCAGAAAATCAGCATGTGTGTCTTCTGTACATTATGAGTATTTAGTACTGTCCTCTTCAGAAGTTCCAAATGTTTTCAGCTGATCGTTAGTTCCGTGTGTGGGCACTACCTGTGTTTCCATCCCCTTATTTCTTCATCCTGTGTATTTAAGATTATGGAAGATGTTGGTCGCATTACGCGTATGGAGGCTGAACCCCACTGCCTAGTCGGAGGGCCAGCGAAGCGTGGCATTACGAGCTTTGAATGAGGGTTGCCTGGGACCCACTGTTCTCCTCTGCGGCCGTCTCTCCCTCAGCGTGGCACTCCGTGCTGCCACTGAGAAGGGCGTTTTCTCTCCACCACAAATACTCGCTTTCGTGTGGCTCCTCGGTAAGAACTGGATTTCTTCTCATCAGGCTGGCTGCACGTGGGCAGCTCCTCAGTCCACCTTGAACTTTCTGACTTTCTCGTTAGCCAGCATGGGTGTTTTAACATGAACTGTCTTTCCCTGAAAACAAATGAAAACGCTGGTTCTGGGACCACACTGTGTGTGTTGGGGGGAGCGGGGCAGATGCGTGGGAAGGAAGAGAAGTATTAGGTTAGGAAAAATATTTAGGATATATACGTTTTTATTTATGTTCTATATTTAGGTATTAGAAAGGAAGCTTTTTTTTTTTTCTTCTGCAGTTCTCTCAATCTCATAAAGCATCTGTTTCTCGGCCTCTGTCACTCTTGCCTGAACCAAGGTTGTTGGTGGCCCTGGTTCCCCTTCAGGGAGGCTTTGCCCTAATAAAGGGTCCCTTTGAGAGGGCCAAAGGGGCACCTGACATTCAACTTGCAGCTGCTTATCTACTGACAACATATTTGTGGAAATACAGGTCTTCATACCATTAAACTAAGTAAACTGCAATTATCTATGATTTCTCTTTCTGAAAAAGGCATTGTGCAGGAAAATGGAAAGCGGAAGAGAGAAAATACTCTCCAATTCATGAAGCTCTTGTAGTGAACGCTTTCGTGCTAGAGATGCCTCGTGCGTCTCAGTCGCTTGGTCTTGATGAATAATGATTTATTCGAATAAAGCTTCATGAGAACACTTTTTGCATCCTGACATTTTGGCTTTTCATCCCTTCCTGACACTGTTCATCTCTGCATCCACATATGGAGCTGAAGTGGACTCAATGTCTTCAAAGCTCAGGGAGGGTATTGGAGGATGCCTGGATGTTCAGCCACAGATACAGGGGAAAAACTTTTGCTGTTTTTGATGCTTTGAGGTTTCCTGTCTTCCCTGTATCACTTTAGTGCTTGCTTAAAGAGGAAGGTTGTTGATATTTGAAGCCTGTCTTCTTTCCGATATTTAGAGGGCTGAACAGTTCATTTTCAGAAAGAGTGATAAGATCTCCTGGCAGCTGAAAATGAGAATAATTCTGTTCCCTGGTGTATGCCCTCGACTCCCCTAGAGAAGAATTTGGACATAAACAGTTGATCAAAATGAAGCCTGTGATCTGATCCCATGAGCTGAAGATACTTAGTTTCTGTTCCCAGTTTTGCGGTACTGTGCTGGGTAAATGCCTCAGTTCTCCATCTGTGGAATGGAGGTAAATAATTTTATTTTTTTTTTCTCACAAAAGTCTTGTCTGAGTTAACAAGTTTGCATGGTGGTCTGGAAATATGTGCTTTGGAAGTGGTTGCTACTAAGATTTCTCTGATATGTAATAGCAGGGAGAGACTCAAAGCTGTCTTACAGAGACTCAGACTAACTGTGTTTAACTGTGGCTGCTGACACACCAGGCTGGTTCCCAGGCAGAAGAGGAAAAGCAAAGGACAGCATCCAGGCAACGGTGAATTGATGAAAATGTTCTTGTTAGCATTAGGGGATCGGGATTGTGTCTGTAATCAATATAGGTCTGGAGATCTTTTTTTCATAGTCATAAGATCAGATCCGCACAGCTGTTTAGCTCTTAGGAGTGCTTTTTTTTGCCTTTTTTTTTTTTTTTTTTTTTTTT
>Ga0065711_1029678_pt1 | contig 35266 bp, 18 predicted proteins | sample Hoacrofraction12_FD_59098 | JGI IMG/M metagenome (GOLD analysis project Ga0065711, IMG submission 59098) | Hoatzin crop microbial communities from Cojedes, Venezuela - Epithelial fraction 12 v2 (version 2) | ecosystem: Host-associated > Birds > Digestive system > Esophagus > Crop | place... | reverse complement strand
GGGTTTAACCATTCAGATGCTGTAACAGTTTTGCTATATAAACCTTGTTTTTGCTGACTAATAAAGGTGAACGATCATACTCATATTGGGGTCACATCGTTACAACGGATGCGTAACCCACGCCAACACATAATAGTTCTGCTTTCCTCACACAGGACTAAAACAATGAAAAAGTTTAAAGACACCGTCTATAGTAAACTGCAGGCAGGGAATGGAAGATAACGCAAAACAATGTAAATGAAAAGCAGACAATAAATAGAAGTATTTGAGCAGTCTTGACAATAAGGCCAGAGTTGCACAGGTGCTCAGATTTAAATACCATGAAAAAAAACCACAGAGAAATTGATTAAAATAAGGACTTGGATTTCACTACCATTTTCTACATCCGAATCTCTTCTGAGTATTCAGCAGTTCATGCCTCAGGAAGACTATTAATACTACCTTAATAATACAAGAGAGCAATTCGCCAAATTAAATTTCCCAGTTCCTTACCATATTTTGTTAGTCATCTCTACTTTATTAAACATTTGTTCCATTGCTCTTCATGAGAAAGATACAGAAAAGCTATTTACTGCTGCACATTCCGCAAAATGATTAAATGGAACTTTCTACTTTTGACAGATCTCCAAGGCACATAACATATCTAGTGGAGGTGACTGGGACACATACAGGCATATGGAGGCATCAGTAAACTGCAGAAATGCTTCAGTTTCAACTTTAGCATGGATCTTACAACTCAGCACAGCAGCTGCATATGCCCATTCCAGGATGATAAATTAGAAAATTAGTATCTTTCAACCAGATGCAGATAAAACCATAGGCTTTACAGAATTTTTCTTCTTTATAAGTATGAAATTCTTTGAGGAAAAAACCCCAAAAGCAGCAGCATAAGACTACAGAACTCAAAAATCACAACAGATTTGGAACAGTACAATACAGAATTAAAGCCAACTGTAATATCAAATACTTTCAGAAACATTCATAGTAATAATGAATTTTATATTCACTACTAATTTCCTGCTGCCTTTATTATTAAACATTGTCTTGTCTAAAATTCTTTGAGTTTAGAAAGTATTCTTGAACTCAGCACAGCATGGAATATCCCTTAAAGAGATGCTAAAGCTTATTTTTCTTTCTTACATTTGCTTTGTATATAGAACACAGTGTGATACCAGCATCAATTTACCAACAGCCTGATCATAAACATAGGCTTACCTGAAACTAACTTAATAGCCTTTTATTTAAAAATACAAACTCTTCACCTTCTACTCAGATCTTTATTAAATAGCCAGTGCTGTACATAAATAGACAAAAAGTATGTTCCAATGTACTTTAGCTTGCTACATTTAAGCAAAACAGAAAAAAAATGTAAATCTATCCAGAAAACACTTACTACTCTAAAACATCTTTCCAAAGCTGAGATGTAGCCTCAGGACTTTCATAAAAAAGCAAACATTTTTCCCATCAAAACCTAATAAAGATGAAAGTTGCAGAGGCACTTGTCAAGAGACAGACATCAAAGAAGGTTCCTGTTGACCAAAGTAACTGCTACAAGTATTTGAAGACTGAAAAAAGGACAGTTTTATTCTTTAATTCAACATACCAGAAAAACTAAAATTTTTCAACCCTGACATGCTTGCAGCCCACTGTGATCAGATACTTCAACCTACACCAATCCACCCAAACTTACAATTAAACTAACTCCTCCCATAAAAACTCCTAGCGTAAAGTTGATGGTAACGACCGTAGTCATGGACTTTCCAAGGTAAATTCCTAACAAATCCTGGCTCTTCCATACCTGATGTGCAGAATCAAATTTTCTTTCAGTTTCCCTTTTTCCTACCTACTCCTTCTGCACTTGCTAATTTGTTACTGAAATAGGCTGTTGCCTGGCATCTATCTTTGTTTACGCAGAAATGGCTCCTACACGAACCATCTAGAAGAAAACAGCCATTCATCTGCATAGAACAATTCCATCATGCATGAAAATTTTATGCTATTTTTTTTTCAGGACCATTCTCAAACTTGTAAGAAAAGAAGAGCTTACTTATTGAAGCATAAATTAACAGATACTTCATATAGTGAAAATGTCATTTGCACTGTTCCAAATACAGGGAGTATCCATGAACTATTCCACGAGGTCAACACTCTCAGGCTTTGTAAATTAGTTTTTTGTTGGTCTTTCTCAGTAGAGCTGTCTTTCAGTTAGATAATAAACAGTGCTGAAAGTCTTCTGCCAAACTGTATTCCCACCTGCACTTGTACCACAAGGCTGAACCCAGCCTGCATATGCTAGCAAAAAAAAAACTTAAATGAATATAAAACCGAAATAATACAAACATAATTTACCTTAAGTACACTTAGAGGGTAAGCAATCCCCACTGGAAAACAATGGAAGCCACATAATGCATGGCACCAGCACAAAAAGAAACCTCCAAAAACACTGCACGTACATCTGCAACAAGTGCCACTGAAGAACCGAGAGAAATGAATCATAGAATCATAGGTTGGAAAAGACCTCTAAGATCATCAAGTCCAACTGTCAACCCAACACCACCATGCCTACTAAACCATGCCCCGAGGTGCCACATCTACACACTTTCTTGAACCCCTCCAGGGATGGTGACTCAGCCACTGCCCTGGGCAGCCTGTTCCAATGTTTGACCACTCTTTCAAATTTTTCCTAATATCCAATCTAAACCTCTGACGCAACTTGAGGCCATTGCCTCTTGTCCTATTGCTAGTTACTTCGGAGAAACTTCGGAGAAGAGACAAACATCTGCCTCACTACAACCTCCTTTCAGGTAGGAAATGAAGCATCACATCAAACAAAATCTACCCTAGGAATAGACGGTCTCCGCAATTATTCACTGACGCTTTGATTAAAATGTTGCTTCCTTCTCTGTCTCAAGGTAACGCTGTCCTACAAAACAGTAGCTAGAGGGGGGGAAGCAACATAATAGATGACATTAAAATGGACCAGACTAGCTATGTCAAAACTTTGTAACCAGGATAGTTAAGAGGGACATACACAGTATGCCTTCTCCTGCCTAATACATGGATCTATTACACACTTTATAAAAAGTCTGATGATCTGGGGGGCTTACCGGACACATATGTTAAACCTGTGCAGCCTTACTACCTCAAAAGAGCAGACTATTTCTATAAAATATTACTACAAAAAATGCATAATTACTGTTGGCACAGGGCACTTCAACGCTTGATGCACTCTGACAATACATTACCCGACTACAACTACATTTAGAGTCATTGGAATCTATACTGGCAAAACTGGTTTTGCTGATGCATCTGGGCGAGTGCATTACAGAGAACCCAGCAGGTGAAGCAAGCTGTACTGAAAGAGCCCAGAATTGGCTGCATAACAGCATCTACAAGTAAGGCTAAGTCACACAGGAACTGCAACTCCTGGCAGCCCAACAGCAGGCACTGGCCTGCAACCTCATCAAGGCTTGCACCAGCAACAATTTCATTGGGAACAGCTGAGTTTTAGTTCAAGTACTCTCTCATACACAGATTTGTCTGTGTTTTTTTTTTCAATACACCTTTCCTCTCAAACTGTAGTGTCCTAAATGCGTATACTCTTATTGTCTTGTTTATTCTGGCTTTAAAGTACCTCCCTTGCGAATCCTTGTTTCTGCACAGCTCTGAAGTTTTTAGAAAATAACCATAAACCATTTTGGTCAAATATTCCTTGGTGTAGTGAAAGTCTCCAGGTATTTCAAGATTGTTTCGCTTCCTTCTGTAAGGGCACACTGTAAGCCAGAAAAATAAGCTAGAGTTGTCAGATCTGGGGTCAAACTAACAGATTTCTATGGCTCTCTTGTCATCCATCTGCGTTTTGGAACACCATTTCAAGCTGCAGTCTAGCAGCTAGGAGGGGAAACTGCTGATGGCTGCACTCGTGCTAGTCATTATTTTGAACACACTGCTCTACATCTATTGGCAGTAACAAGGCTCAGATGGCAATGAGTGACTTGAGAGAAAGCCAGTTACACCACATGGACACTGGTAAAAGTGGAAAACATAGACATCAGCTGCATTTTGCTTCTTTGAAGCATCTACCGGTTTAGCAAGCGTGCTCCATACGATGGGACACAACGCTACCCAACTGAACTGAAGGCTACTTTTCAAGATGCAGAACACATTACAGAGCTACTTTAGGTCCAAGATAGAGCATATAAAAGCAATGCATTTGTAACCAAAGAAGAAAATGAAGCAGATGTGCTTTCAGCAATGACTCTGGAAGAAAGGAATATTGTTTATGGGGAATTACAACTCAATTCAAATAATCTGTCAGTTGTAAATAATAATGCTTTACAAAACAGGGCAGCACGCAGGCCAAAGAATTAGAATAGTTCCTGTTGGAAGGGATCTACAATGATCATCTAGTGCAACTGCAGCTGTGGGTGTTGACAAAACTTATTAGTGCAGAAAGACATAAAATACTTTATCCAAAACTGTGTTTAATTCAAGTCGCCTGAGCAGAATTCTGAGTTGTGTTTAATATCATAGTATATGCTAAGTTTCTGAAAGGCTTGACTCCAACAATGACAGTCTCAAGTTAGGTTCTCTTATTTTGTAAATTTAGTGGTAAGTAAATTCTTATTTTCATTTCAAACGCCTTTCTAGTCATAAAATTACATCTCCAAGATTTCACTAAAAAGAAAAAAAAAGCACACATTTATAATTCAGCACCTCAATTTTAAATTTGAGCAACAAGACACACTCAGAATTGTATTTAAAATTACCAGCTACACTTCAGTTTCTATTAGCTGACTATAAGAAACTGTGATTTTATTTTTTTTAGTTCTGTGTTCTTGGTACAAGACAGCAAATTACAGGCTTTTTCATCTTCACATCAGGTCCCTATTTATTGGGAAACAAATCGTAAAAGTCATGAAAACCTTAAATCATTTTTTTTTTATTAAAAAAAACTGCCTGTCTGATGACAGCACTATTTCAATTTCCTTCTCAAACTACAAAAAATAAAATACCCCTTACAATGAAAATTCTAACACTCCATGCGTGTCAAACAGATGGCTCAGTTATTGTTAGTTGCTGGTTAGATATCTGATGGGGCTACAAGAGAAGTATTCTGCCAGCCTCACCAGAGGGAAGTTTTTCCATGGCTTTGGAAGGTTTCAAGTTTTTAACCCGATATGCTTTGTTTGGGCATACTGACTTACACACCTACTCTGACATCGCCATGTGTTTAAAAGTGCCTTTGTTGATACTGAAAAACACAGCCATCAGCCAAATGAGATTCAATAGTGTGACACAAATAAAAGGGGACTGCTTTTCTGCTTTTTTATTGCTAACAGTAATTACTGCAGTGGTATTGTAGTGCTGGAAACTTCTGGCTCTTGCATTTTACACTGTTTGATGTCTTGTTCTTTAAAAAAAACAATATTTTTATCTCCCTTTTTTCTCGCCCTATTTTTTGCTGATTTAGACAATAAGCGTGCACAAGCATTTCCAAGTGACTTAATCACCTGTATATGTTATTTTACTGCAATCTATTGAACAAACACAAAATAGAAATGCTTCACCAACCATTATCTAACAGTTCAAACTGCTTCTGTGTTGATATGCTTTGAGGAAACAGGAAAATATTTTATATTTAGAACACAGCAGTGGGTAATCCTTGTTTTAATAGGTCTTTCAAAATGCAAAGCAAAAACTAAGGACTGTCTAAGAAATATTTTAGACAGTTTGGGCAAAACTGAAATCCCAGTAGGCCATATAATACATTCTGTAATTCTCCTCCAGCATCCAGAAAATCCATTTAATTTTATTTTCATGTTTACTTGTCAGTGCAGATACAAATATACAGAAGTTATAAAATTTTGTTGCACATTTGCCTTTACATATGTTAGAAATTAAACCAAATCCACAATAATGACATGGCTAAACAGGACTTTTGATAGGTAAACACGAAACACTTTTCGCATAGGAAAACTTTTAATTTCCAGTTGCTTCTCTAGCCAAGGGCTTCTTAGATCTTTAAAGCAAACTGTTTCAGTATGTATATTCTCCATATAGTCACTGTTTCACTTAAGTGAACAGATAATCTAATCTATTGATGAATCCTGATCAATGACACCACAGTTCTTTCAAGGCAGTACAACTGGGTGAAACAAATACTTCCTTCTGTGTATGTACGTAAGACATCTATCACCACAAATATCTCCCCTCCCCAAAAAGCCATGTACAGCCTACCTACAAAAATAATCTCCTTTAAAGCCTGTTGTACCATTTCCAATTCCTCTGCTAAAATTTAAAGCCATTTTCCCTGATTATTTGAAGGTCAGAGTTCAAATCTGTGAGGAAGCTTTAAGAAAAAAAATAATTCAAAGAAAAGTCCAACTTTAGGTCCTTGCTGTGTTTAAAAGTGGCTGCTATGAAGCGAAAAACACCCAAAGCAATTACAGTGGGGTTTTTTTCTAGCAGACCAATACAAGCACAACAAGATTACAGATACACTCCAACTACTGCTTAATTATGGAAGCAGGTTTATTTATAAATTAATTTGACAAAAATACTACCTTTTTCATTATCTTTTGCCATCAACTTGAACCTTCCACTGACTTTTTCTAAATCGTATGGAAAGATGAAGCGTATTTTAAAAGCAATAGTTGAATGATTTGCTACCTGAAATAACAATGATGTGAATTTTTCACCAAAGTCCATATTTCAAATCAGTAAGCAAGCAAAATATAAAAATCTCAAGAGGAAAATGTTGGCACAGAAAAAGAAGTGCTGTAGGTGAGTGGGTTCTCAGCAGTAAGAGGAAGAACAACACTCACTAAACAGGGTTTCAGCAAATTTCAATCAGTGCATTGCAAGGGCTCACCAGAAAATCAACTTGTTCAGAAAGACACTGGAAAACATGTGTGTCCTGTGTCCTTTGGTGAAAACAAGGAACGGAACACATGAACATAAGGGTGAGAGGAAAAAATTCAAACAGCATAATGAAAAAAGAATTAGGCCTAGCTTTACTGTAATTTAACTTTTCAAACAATGTATTCTGTGCCAGTACGACTTTTTTGAAACGGTCGTCTTAACATTATCCATGCGTCTTACCATTGTTATAATTGATTCACATATTTAACAGAAAAGCGACTTCTAGGACGGATTATGAAGAAAAATTTCTCTTCATCATATGTCCTGTATGTATTTCTGGTGGACTCTTTGGGAAAAAAAGGTTGTATGGCTTCAAATATACAGTCTCCCCCTAAATTTTTGCCATCTGATTATCAAGAAACTTATGTCAAGAGTATTCATCATCTTTTATCATAGAATGGTTTGGGTTGGAAGGGACCTTAAAGACCATTTTGTTCCAACCCTTCTGCCATGGGCAGGGACCTCTTCCACTACACCAGGTTGCTCCAAGCCCCATCCAACCTGGCCTTGAACACGCCAGGGAGGGGGCAGCCACAGCTTCTCTGGGCAACCTGTTCCAGTGCCTCACCAGCCTCAGAGTAAAGAATTTCTTCCTTATATCTAAGTTAAATCTACCCTCTTTTAGTTTAAAGCCATTACCCCTTGTCGTATCACTGCATGCCCGTGTAAAAAGTCCCTCTCCAGCCTTCTTGTAGGCCCCTTCAGGTACTGGAACGCTGCTCTAAGGTCTCCCCGGAGCCTTCTTTTCTTCAGGCTGAACAGCCCCAACTCTCTCAGCCTTTCCTCATAGGAGAGGTGCTCCAGCCCTCGTATCATCCAACAGATCCAGGTCTTTCCTGTGCTGAGGGCTCCAGAGCTGGACACAGGACTCCCGGTGGGGTCTCACCAGAGCAGAATCACCTCCCTCGACCTGCTGGTCACACTGCTGGGGATGTAGCCCAGGGTACGGTTGGCCTTCTGGGCTGCGACCACACACTGATGGGTCATGCTGAGCTTCTCATCCAGCAACACTCCCAAGTCCTTCTTCTCAGGGCTGCTCTCAATACATACTCTGCCCAGACCGTATTTGTGCTTTGGATTGCCTCGACCCATGTACAGGACCTTGCACTTAGCCTTGTGGAACTTCATGAGGTTCGCACGGGCCCACCTCTCCAGCCTATCAAGGTCCCTCTGCATGGCATCCCTTCCCTCCAGCACGTCGACCACACCACACAGCTTGGTGTCTTGGCAAATCTGCTAAGGGTGCACTCAATCCCACTGTCCATGTCGCCAAAGATGTTAAAAAGCGACGGTCCCAAGAACCATAAGGAACACTACTCATCACTGGTCTCCACTTGGACATCGAGCTGTTGACCACAACTCTTTGAGTGCGATCAACCAGCTAACTCCTGTCAAATCTATGTCTCTCGCAATTTAGAGACAAGGATGTCGTGCAGGACAGTGTCAAATGCTTTGCACAAGTTCAGGTAGATCATGTCAGTTGCTCTTCCCTTAGCCACCAATGCAGTAACCCCTTCGTAGAAGGCCACCAGATCTGTCAGGCACAATTTGCTCTTAGTGAAGCCATGCTGGCTGCCACCAATCGCCTCCTTATTTTCTGTGTACCTTAGCATAGTTTCCAGGAGGATCTGCTCCATGATCTTGCCACGCACAGACGTGAGTCTGACTGGCCTGTAGTTCCCCAGGTCTTCCTTTTTTCTCTTTTTAAACACGGGGGTTATGTTTCCCCTTTTCCAGTCAGTGGGAACTTCACCAGGCACATCCACAGAAGACATTTACAATGGCATAACAACTTGTAACTGAGGATACTTATAATTTTTCTGTCTTGCTCTAGGTGAGGATTCTGCCTTCTAATAACTAAAATATAAACCAATCATTATTTGCAGCTTGTTCCTTCCCTTTGCACTATCCGTCATTTTTAGTATTTCCAATGCATCATTCAGGGTTTATGTTCAAGATCTACAGAATTCTTCCAGTAAGGTAGTCACCACACTTCACAGTTTCTTATAAGTCAACTTTTTCAAGCCAGTTTAGCTTACATTGGATCCTGGCAGCTAGGGCACTATGAGTTCTGATTTAATGGACACTCATAAAATAGTTCAGCGACTTCAGCGCTCAGAATCTTTACAAGTCTAATAATGAGACACATTTTGGCGTGCAGTGCAGCTAGGCACACATCTCACAGTACATAAAATCAGAGTAAGTTAGGCATTCCCATTTCTTCATTTACTTTAAACATCAATTCAACTTAATAGGTGATTTATGAAAGACAACTGGGGACATTGTGAAGATGTATATACTTGGGAGTAACTGGAGACAATACTGAACCAGTTTGTAGTGCATCATCTATTCTGTTAATGATTCGAGAACAGTGAAACTGACGGAAAAACAATCATCAGGTAATCTGCATCTGCTTGTTTTAAAATAGTACCTTAAGAAATTCAGGCAGACAAGAATTCATCATACGTAACAGCGACTCCTGACGTGTTAACATTCATCCCAAGTTCCAGAGCTTTTCTACAGCTTTTTTCTTGTCTTTCCTGCAGTTAGGGAAATCAGCAAAGAATCACTCTGAAATTGTCCACTACAAGATCCCACAATATACGTTGTATCACGAGAACAGTTCTCTACTCAAGCCTCAAATATTAAAAAGAAAAAAAAACCTCTAACAACCCTCCCCACCCCCAAATCTATTGCCTGGATATTCTGCCATGTAGGGGTTTTTTTTTGTTCTTGACATTTAGCCTCAGAACAGGTAACACAGCATCTCACACATATGGCTTAAGGTATCAAACTAAATACACATGCCATCACACCACTTACTCGCAAACCACTTGCACCAGCTAGTAATCTCTGCAGCTCCACTGCAGAGACTGTCAAGACTTCCTGTGCGTTGGGTGTTCCCTTGGGTGCTCAGAGTTGTTCTGATGCTTACTTGTAATAGAAGCAAATAGATTTTAACGGCCAAGCAAGATGCTTATTTCAGAAGCAAGACGTAACACCTTTCCCAGACACACTAGCAAGAACACTGGAGTAACACATAGTTCTAGGTCTTGGTTGCTACGGAAAACAGATGAGAATGACCTAAATGAAACTCCAAACTGAAAAGACACAGTATCCAGGGTAAGTTCTTACAGCCAATATAGTCACAAACAAAAAACAAAGCCAAATAATTCTAGCTGAATCTTTCCTGGCTTACGTGCTATTTATCATCAACTCTCATTTTTATAATATATGACATTTGAAAAATAAAACTGATGAACAAGTGCAAAAAGACTACAAGAACAGATATGCAGAACTAAGCCCAGTCATACGATGAACCCAAAAATTTCAAAAATATTTTGAGAAGAAGACATAACAGAATGCTTATGACAGCCCTTTTACTGAAGCTTTGATTTTGCAGACAATATTTTCCTACTTCCAAATGAATTTAGTATGTTTCTGAACATACTGTATTATTTGATGCATGTACATTCAGCTGTTTTACACGTTTCTATCCTGCTAATTTTGGAAATTCAGTCTGTTTTTATATAAGATGGTCCAACTGGATGTGCAGTCTTACCAATGTTGTTGCTACTTCAGTTATGTGATGACTGTAGTTAATTGACAGCACTGACATTAAAAAAACATGCTTTTCTTGTCAAACTTCATTTGTATCTGAATATCGACAAACAAGTTACAGTCAGGTCATCTGACCAACTTGCTCTCTTTCTTCATCGCCTTCCACGAAGCCCTGCCTCGTCCTCCCATCGTCATCTGCTACACCTTTCCTTCCTCCACACCCATATCACCTCACTGCACCATGTAACCACCCGGGGTGCTCCACCTCACTTGTTTTCTACACGATACTCAACTACGTCGTGACAACTCCTTTCTCCCGTTGATATTCTCCCTCATTAGCATGACACGGCTGCTATGTCACTTTTGGCCCTATATAGGACTCGGGAGTCACGTCACTACGCGTCACTCCTTCAGCGAGTTCCTGGCACAGCTTGGCAGCCCCACCATCAGCTCCACCACGTCATGCTGCGTCAGTATGGCACCTCCTTCCCTGCCCCAATGCCAGCCCTTCACAGCCCAGCCTCCCGCTGCCACTGCACTTTGGAAAGTCCACTGCTTCATTCCACAGCCGCTCACTCCCTGAGCTGTGTCGGCAAAGCCACCTCGCACTGGTGCCACGGCCTGCAGGAAGGGCCTGCGGGAAGGGCCTTCGCTCCTGTCACACCACGGAGACCTCAACAGTGAACCAGGTCGACGGGACGCTCTTCAGCCCAACGCCGAGGCTCCACGAGCAGCGCCATGAGCAGGAAGCCCCAAACCACATTCCCTCCGGCCTCCCGCCGAGCCCGTTTCAGAGCCACCCACCCCCAGCCCGGCCCTCACCTTGACATGAGGCCCATCCACCGCCTTGGTCGCCAGCCCCTCCACCAGGTCGCCCCTCAGCTCCACCAGGAAGCGCAGCCCGCCCTCGAGGCGGCCCAGGTGCTGGAAGAGTCCCCGGTACCGGGGGTTGAGGTAGTAGCGGAGCCGGTCCTCGGCCTGCAGCAGGGCCCCCAGCTCCCTCTGCTGCTCCCGGGCCTGCAGCACCTTGGCGCTGAACTCCGCCACCCGGCCGTGGTCCACGCCGAAGTCGCGGGCCAAGCGGGAGAGGAGCTCGGCGCGGGGCGGCCCAGCCTGCAGGGCGCGGTAGTACCGCACGAACTCCGCGCCGCGCAGCTCCGCCGGAGGCGGCGCCTTCTCCTTGGTCTCGTAGGGCGGCAGCGGCGGAACGGAGCGACTCAGCAGCTCCTCCATGGCAGCCACAGAGGTGGTGCCGGAGCCCGCCGGGCCCCGGCATAGGCCTGCAGCCACCGAGACGCGACGCAGCCCCCGCGGCGCCGCCCAGGGCCCACGCAGGAGGGGCCGCGGCCTCAGACACCGGCCCAGGCAGCTCATTCCACGCCTCGACCCTTGCGACAGCCGCAAAACACCCTTCACCGGGGCCAGGCCGCAGCACCGCCTTCGGGGCTGCAGAGGGCGCGCTGATAGGCTGGAAGCACAGACTTGACAGCCCTCTGCGCCAATCGAAAGCGAGAAGTGTGTGGCGGGGTTGGGGTGGTGTCGGCCGCCATTTTGAGCGTGGCGCGCAGGGGAACGGGTCACTGGGCTGCCTCACGGCGGCCGCGCCTCCTCTCGGGGTGGGCGCTGCGCCCGAGGGCGTCTCCTGCGCTTCTGCGTCCCTCAGAGCTTTTCACTGGCTGAGTGCGCTTTCCCCTGGCCTTCACTGGACAACCCATTGGCCCCTGTGTCTTTCTCACCTGTTGCTCCCATTTTTCCCCTACCCAGCGCTGTTTCCCTCAGAGCCTGACTGTGCCTGAGGTGAACGTGCGCTGGGCCAGGTGTCACGGTGAGTCCATGGCCCTGGCAGAGTCCAGATGGCATCAAGAATAGCAGTGGCATTTGAAAAGGTTTGTCCCCATGGTCTCAGGACATCATCAGGTCTGGGCTCCTGGAAGCCTGCGGCTGTTAGCTCGAGGGGCTGAGCAGTGAGGGTACGGGGGTTACTTCACAGTCACAGGAAGCCCAGGCCAGGCCTGCTGGTATCTGTTTGCTTTGAACCAAGTACAGGAAAACACAACAAATTTGACTGTGTAATTTGAGGAGCCAGTCCTGAAAGTAGTGTGCCCTTTGGAACCTGTAGCGGAAAACTCCAGTCATAAGCCCAAAGTCCTCTAAAATGTGTCAGAGCTATTCATGAACGAAACTAAATGTATACCTGCTGCTCCCAGTTCAGTCTTACAAAGATGTATTTGCTTCCTTTTGACATCCTATGTGTTCTTACCTTACTATTGTTTCTTGCCCATTAAACCAAGGAAAACACATATGTCAGATCAATGTCAGTGAGATTAGAATTGAGCACCAATTGTCCTGACCTTCAGAAGCACAGTCAATTCTTGACTCTCAATGTTCGAAGAATTGAGGAGGAAATCAAGCTCTATCTACCAGTGAAGAGACAAACATAGAAACAGAGCACTATCTCATTACAAATTTCTAGGACAATATATTAGAGCTTCCCAAGGAGGGGCGGGGAGGGGGAAGCTATGTGAACAGTATAGCCCTGGGGACCTGAGGGTTGTGAGATAAGCTAAGATACCTTGAGAGGGAAAGCATGACTCAGAAGCATTACAATATATGAAAAATACTTTTTAAAAAACTTCTGAATCTCACAGGCAGTGAATTAAGTTTCTGGAATTCCCTTAACAACTTTATAACTTCATTTTCAGCAAAAGTGAAAGCCCTCAAATGTTGGCTGATTAGTCCTTCTGCTTCACCTCTAGAGGAAATGGGCTGTCAAAGAAAGCTTCTGTCTATGTCTGATTCCCAAGCTAATATTTTCAGAGTCAGAGGAATGAGTAAGTAAGAACTTTCACCAAAAAACATGATGATATTTTTATGTGTACTGTTTATAGACAGCAATGCTGCAGTTTTAAATGGGTATTCATTAGCCAAGTACAATTTTTTTGAATTTCAGAACCAAAATAAAACATTTTCTAGCAGTGCTTCATAACAAGAGGTGGACAGAGTTGTGTTTTTTTTTAATAAAGGGTAGGTAGAAAATGAAATTTTCCTTCCATATGTTTAATAATGATCTTTTATCTGTTGTATTTGTCATATATATGACTATATAATAAACTTATGTACAGCTCATGGTACAGATTTGGTTAGCATAAGCCTAAAAATTGTGGTAAAAGTCTCCATGAGTCTGGTTAGTCTTTGTGGCAGTTTTATTTAGTGCACATCAGCTTCTGAAACCATTAGGACAAAACAGCTGCTTTCAACTCGTGGGCCAGAAAACCTAGATACCCTTATGCACATACATGTCTACAGGAAGACACATCAATGTCTCATTTAGTGTCTCAAGACACTCCTGTAACCCTTGTGTAAACAAATCAAAGCATTAAGGCATTTGCAAAAATATTAGTAGAAAGCTGTATGCACCAGTTCAGTTTCTGTATGATTCAGAGATTCCTGGAAACTTCAAGAAGCCCAAGATTGAGATATTAGTACAGGGAGAGTGGGGATGGAAGATGAAGGCTTATGACTGCCCAGGAAATGGTCAGCGTTTCTCAGGATCAAGTCCAACATTTTTAGCTTTTAAAAATACTGCATGGAAATAACTTCTATTCTTTTCATTTTGACAAGCCTCTCAGACTGGCTTTGGTTACAATTCTTACAGTAACATAGTTCTCTTGCGGAACCCACAGGCCATAAAAACTAGCTGCCTGTATTGTTCATTGACAAAAAAACATTGTGGTGTTAAGTTATAAGGCTTTGTAAAGTAAGACATTTCTTTTGTAATCTTCTGTTGTTCTTTTCCCCCCCTAGGGAAAACTATTATCTGCTTCAGCTGGTCCTTGAAAAATGAAAACGTATCTCTTTCTGTCAGGACATGAGGGCACTAATAGACTTTAACGACCCTGACCAGCCTCGCCTGGGGTGTGCTCTCACACCCCTCCCGCGGGCACAGGAGCCCCATTTCAGCTCAGCCCTGGGGGTTTCAGTCGCTTCCTGGGCTGTGCTGTAGGAGTGTGGGTCTCCAGTTCAGCCGTGCCTGTGCCTGTGCCTGTGCCTGTGCCTGTGCCTGTGCCTGTGCCTGTGCCTGTGCCTGGCTGTGGGTGTCTCTGATCCCAACCTGCAGATTCACGTCCTGGCCTGACTTTGGATCTGCCTTGCCACTATGGACATGCCTAGCAGTTACTGGGCTGTGTCTGATTCTGGTTTCTAGCATTGGGCCTGATCCTGGCTCACGTTCCTGGCTTGACCTTACACCATAGAGCTGTTGTTGATTTGGACTCTTGGTTGAACCTGGCTGCTACCTGGGCCTGCCCTGCTCAGCTTGCTCAGGTGTGGTGGGGCTACGTTATTGTCCTTGGCTCCCTATCCCGTAGGAAGCAGCCAGCCCTTGCTGTTCTCTGACACTTCCTACACAAATGAGACCACCGATCCAAAGGTAGATACGCAAGTCATTCAGGTCCAAGAACTTATGTTCCTTGAAATAACAAAGACCTTGCTAAACTTTGGAAATGAATTTATTATATTATTACAAAGTGAAATTTGGGTGGGGCTTTGTTAAAAACTGAATGTTATTACCAGAAAACTGGAGATTGAAAGAAACTAATTATACTTTAGTAATTGTAACTTTTGTCTCCAAGCAAAAAGAGAAGCATATAAAATATGGAAAGTCAATCTGATCTTTTTTTTTCCTCTTTGGCCTGTTCAAATGTTAAGTAAAAATAAAATACATGTCCTGGATTCTTTGCTCAATAAGTCTACTGTAATGAAGAAAGAATGATATACGCAAGATGTGAATATAGTCCTATAGCTAGGTTTTTTTGTGGGCTTGACCTTTTTTTTAGTATTTGCACTTATGTGTAAAGTGCCATATAAGTGTATGTAGGACAAGAGTCTTAAATGAGGAATAGACTGTACTACTATTAAAATTAGTAGCAGAGCTTCAATTAACTTCAAAGGAAACAAGATGGATCCATGCATTTCCAATAAAGTCTGTGTTTGTGCCTGTATAGTGTTCATCCTAAGGAGACTTGTAAGGAAACATTACTCCCCACCTATCATAAAGGTATCATGACTAAGATTTTATTCTTGTGTGTGTAAGCCTTTATTCGTGTGTATAATAATGGTATGTATACACAAATTTTCTAAGCATAGTTCTCAAACTAAAGTGTTTTTTTTTAAATACCTACTAGAAAATATTAAAAAGACCTATTTGTTTAATTCAAAAACAGCTGTTTTCAGATTGATATTAGGAAAAAGGCTGAGAGATGATAAAAGGCCCCTTTCTCTGTTTTTCTTTCAAGGTTGGTGAATTAACAGTGCTTATAGTGTCATAGCACAGTGGTAAGCTGTGTTGGAAGCTCTAAATGCGTTTTGTAATAGCTTGGAAAAGAGTTTGTAAAATTACTTTAAATGAGGCAGTATTCTGTTTTGAAGATTTTGTAAATCTCATAAGGTATTGGAAAAAGAAAATCTGCTGTAATTACTTAGTAAAAAGCAGGATCTTTTCAGCTTTTACACTAGCTCTTTAATTATTTAGACCATCCAGATAGGCAATTCTATATGGCAATTCTGAGGCTTGTTCTGTTACAACTCCCAAAGTTACCTGTTTAAAATTAGATAGCAATGTTCATTTGTCAGAGCTGTAGCCAGTGTTTAGCTGTAGTCTTAATTTTAGATAAATACAATATTGTTTTATAGAATTATCTGCCTTTAAGTGCATGAAGCTTGTATGCAGATGCTATAGAATAAATTCTGTACTCTCAGCTGAACAATTTTGTTTGAGTTCTGCTGTAAGGCCAGCTGGGTTCAATGTTTTGTTCCTGATTCTTCAGATCTTCAAGTGCTTGTTTAATTTGCCTGCAGTGAGTTGTTCACTAGCTAATGAAGTACTGAACAGCATAGGGGTCTGTCTTTGAGATCAGATCATGGTCATAATTGTTTCAAGTGATTAGCCTTTCTATATTGAGTAGTTCTCTGAAATAATGGTTATGAAGGTAAGGATTTTTATTTAGGTGTCTGTAGAATCAGAAGTTTTATGACAAAACTCTGGTTTATATGTCTTACTTTTTCTACCAACTTGAAGAATGTTTATAACTGACAGTGGACTGAGTCTATTTCTCAGACTCAAATGTTTTGTCTTTTTAAAAAAGGAAAATAAATGCTTTTGGAGATTTTAAGAAATGTCTTCAAGATTTCAGCCTATACTTAAAATGAATGTGATGATAGGTTTTTTTTTTCAGTTGGGGGTCCTAAGTACACTGTTGAAAGTTGCTGATGTTCTTATGAATATTAACTTGATTTGTTGTCTGATTCTTGATTTTGCTCTTACAGGGTTTGATAGTAAATAAAAGCGGACTATAGTACATGGGTTTATATGTAAATGTACTTCACCCTTGTTACCACATATTCATTATAATTAGCATGGAGATTGGCAGCACAGGCTTCAAGCTGCTGTTTTTCTTCCTATTTATGTTCAGATCAAGAGAAACAGCAACAAAACTCTAACTCCTGTTTTAGTATGAAAAATGAAAGGTAGATGTTAGCCGAAGTTGTTGTCATCCCCCCTCCCTTACAAATAGCCCTTTCCTTTTTTCATTATTTTGTCTGTTCCTCACTTTGTGAAGTCTTAGGTGATGATTCAGTTCCTAGATAATACTTCTATTAGTATTTATCCAGTTCATTCAGTTCCTTGAGATAGATTCTTTTTAAGACTCAGATGGCACATAGAAGAAAATGAGGCCAAAGATTTAAGCAGATACTTTTAATTATGACTAGCTATAATGTAAGTTGGACAGAATCCTACAGGACAGCAAATTAAGCTAATCTTTTCTGTACAAAACTTTTATGCTTACAGCACAAATCATACAGTGCAGTAGCAATTTGTTCCATATAATAGTTTTTTTCTAAACTGATGTTTTTTATTTTTGTCCTTGATTGCTGAGCCAGATTTTTACACTTGCGTGAATTCGGAGGTCAAAGCAGTAAGTTCTTAATTGAATTACCTCCTAGACTGCAGAAATAAGGCTGGACATAAGAGTAAGAATCTATCTCCCCATTTTCCTCCTTGCAGTAAAAATTGTTAGCTTTTTAAACATAATGCAACAGAGCAAGGAGGAAGAGGAACAGGAACAGAGGTCTTCAGGAAGGGGAAGTTGTACGATTCAAATATGGAGGGAATACGAAAAGTAGTATGTATGTTATTTATCTGTTTAGTCACAGAAGTTGAATGACAATTATAATGAAATATTTGTGATTCTTCAGGGGAGGACATACAACATTTCATCTGTCATGACAGGTCTATAGATGTTGGGCTGAACTCATTTGTGCTCTAATGTAAGGTTGTGAACAGTATAGAAAACTATGTGAACATTCTAGTTTTCATCACATGAAAGATTAGATGAATAGCGCAATATAGCCCAATGAGTCCGAGCTCTGCAGTGCTTAGGGGAATAAATGACCTGAAGGACGAACAATCCAAATTTTTTATTGAAGTAGGGGCCTGATTTCTTGTAACTGGATTATGCGTAAAGTGTTATGTTGTCCATGAGTGACCTTGGCATTTGCCTGGATGACCAGTCTCTCTCTCTGTGGTTAGAGCGTTTTTACCAGCCCCCTCCAATTCAGCTTCAGGCATTTGCTGAGTTAAAGGATTTACCAGATCATATGAGGAGCAGTTTAGGATGAAACATAGTTATTTACTGTGTAAATGTTACTTCTTTTACAGTTAGTATTTAAGTCTACAGGGATGAGTGTAGGCTGGCTGTTATAATCCTACGCATATTTATTTAGTCACTTGTATGCTAAAAACATTCAAGTTCTTCCAGAATGTAACTAAATGTGTTCAAATCTCTCCATTGACTGTAGAGATCCTGGTGTCTGTAGTCAATGTTACCCAAGCAAACTAGCTAGCATTTATTCCCCTTATGTCTTCAGATCACATGGCAGATACTTCATGTAACATTCATAATTATTATGGATAGACCACAGTCAGGGCTCACGGACAGTGGGAAGAGCTTTCCCTAAGCTCCAGAGGAGTCTATGTCAGGAAGTCAGTGAAAGTTGATGAACTTCAGCAGTACTGGACGTATGGACCCATCAGCCAGGGCCCAGTGGTCACATAAGTAATGGTTAACAAACCTTTAAATCTTTCTAGTTTAGTAGATTTATTTTCTCTGCCAAAAATGTATCTTGTTCTAGTTTATGTACTAATAAAATGCATCTTGGAGATTAAAAGTGCTTTGGTGTGCTTGCCTCCAAGAGTTGCAAGTAGTTTTATTATCAAGCTTGAGCCAATTTTTCCTCGTCACAGAAGCTCACTACAGTAGGTCAGAACAGCAGATGTTCAGTGACTTGTCCCTGGTACCTTTTTTGCTGCATAGTTGCTAGAGCAATTTTTACCTTAAGGTCTGCACTCTCTGCTTTACAGTGAACGATATTTAGGAGCAGTCAGTAACACTCTGCTGTAGGGCAAGGAGGCAGTTTTGAAACATAAGAGGAAGCCTTCATGTAAACAATGAACACATTCAATGATTAAGTAATAGCATAACCATAAGCCTGAGCAAGTATCTTACACCAGCAAACATTTGAATTTCAAATGAAACTGCTTATTGTGTTGTCATTAAAATGATGGTGAAAACCAGATACTTCTGTGTCAATCAGTTCAAGGGCTAAGGCTCAAATGTAATACACACTCAATGCGGGGAGCTCCTTCAGAATTCAGTTTTAGTTATGAAGTAGTCCTTATTCCTAGGTCTGAATTTTTAAGCCTCACTGTACACAGCTGATGCAGTTAATGTGCACCCATGAGGCTTGTGAGCAGAAACTGAAATGTAAATGTCTGTGTCCAGTTTTAGAAGGGGGAAGGAGTATTTTCTGAACTTTATACTAGCATGTATGAAAGTGCTGTTATGCCATTACTTAGAGATCTAAATGCAGCTGGAATATACTTCATAGCTTTCATTTAAACTTTTATTGATTACTGACCCCAAATAAATTACCCACAAACTGGAACATGAAAAGCTTTGCTATGCAGAGGTGTATTTAATTTAACATGGTAGTAAATATAGTTATACAAGAGGGAGAAGAATCTTAGGAAGACTTATCTGATGCTGTAGATGGTGAAGTCTCCAAAGGATAGAAAAAAATAAGTCAAGGCCACAACCCCAATTTACAGCATAACAAAATTAGAAATTGGAAGGATTTGGGGGAAATGCACCTCTTAGGAAGAAACTTTGGTTTTGTGTCTCTTGGTGTGCCGCTGTGTCCTGCCTTTGTAATTGAGTGCGGTACTGAGGATGTACAGTGTTTCTGGTCTTCCTTTTTACGGTGTATAGAGACTGGGGGTAATGGTTTTTCTGAGTTTTACACTGCAGTTATAGTGCAGGATTTTATATGTAGATGTGCACAATGACGTCCTTATAACTGATCATAAGGTTATGCTGAATGTGTACTTAATGAATTAATGGTAATACGGTGTGTTCAAAGGACTTGGGTGTGTACTATGTCGTTGCAGTGATAACTGAATGATCTTCATTCCTGCATATGTAACATTTACATTTACCTGGAATCACCTAACTTAGATGTGCATGGATCAATGTGCTCATATGGTCTGGTTATAAGTGATGAATAATATAGGAACTAGAGGCTGAACCAAAGAAATAAAATTATTTTGCATACTAATTACTATACGATTTGATGTTTTCTTCAAAACAGAAGGTTTTATCACCAGTTTAAGTTGAATTTATATGAATTAACAAAGATTAGTATAGGGGTTTTTAAAAAAATATGAACAGTAATACTTCATATAATACTAATTCAGGGCAAGAAAACACTTAAAGATTAAGTTGCAGAATAACAATTCATTGTATGATATTTTTACAGTTAATAGAATTGTACTTTTTATCTTGGAAATACTTAATAAGCAAATGTCTTCTATACAGATGGGTTGTAGAAAGAACAGCTGAATCTATTACCTACATGATACTCTGGCTGGGATCAGTGCATGGAAATTTAAGATCCTTGTTAGGAAGCGGTGTATCTCTGGATTTGCTAAATATCTTTGGAACTGGCATTCAAGGTATGTAATTATTTGTGTGAAACAAAAGAAGAAAGAAGGCTCAGTGTTGTGATTCTTTCATAGACGTTTTTTTACTGCTTGTTGGAAGTGTTTTTTTGTTTTCCTTTCTTTGACTGTGAATTCATCACCTGCAACTTGAAGTGCAATTAATTCCATGGTTACTGTGTTTTCTCATGGATGCTAAGGAAGAGATGTGTAAGAGCAGACAAATTCATGTAATGTTGTCTGGTTGGGTCATCTGTGTCACTGAACAAACACAATGTAGGTTGCAATGTCTTTTTTCTAACTCTGGGACTTGCTCTGTATACAAACTTCCTACCTTGTCTCATGTTGTGCTTTCCTTAATGAAGTATTTATTTGAAACCCGTTTCCCATTTGATTTTTTTACTTGCATCCTAACAAGACGTGACAGAGGGTAGCAGACTGGTAAAGCATGAAGACCTGTGAATAAAGAACCTGTTCCATCTTATTAAATTTTTGAAAAAATATAAAATTGAGAGAACTGTTTCGTATGCTATTAGATTATTTCTTTGCAGTTGCAGGTATTTTGATGACAGTGTTTCAGATTTAGTGTGTTTTTAATGTATCAAACGTAATTATCTTCCTATAGCTTCTTTGTCAGTCACACTTTTTAAAATGAACTAAATGTTTCTCCTTTGCTTTTTAATTATTCCACAGATTAATATATTGTAAATTGACTCATTTCTATACCTCAAATTAAGCTAGTTCTGTTTCAGCTTTTTCTCAATTACTGCTGTAATTAAGACCTATAAACCCATAGCAGAGAATAAAATAAGAAAGCTAAAAAAAATTAAAAAGGGGGGGAGCATCTCTTTGTCTTCCTTAATAATAAATTGCTTAAAACTCTTTCTGAAACAGCCACTACAAGGGAAATGATTAAGGAACCTGACAGCCTATATGTAGTTTTGAAAAGAACATAAAGTTTTCAGACAGTAGTCTCATCAGGGATCCCAGTTGCAAACAGTCTGGAGTGTACCCACTTAATTATATGAAAACCTGGCGTAGTGCTCTGGGGAAGAATTAAAAAATGCTAAACCTGCATCCTACACTGAAGTGGAATATTTAATCAAGTCAAAAGCTTCATTGCACCCTACAGCAAGCCAAGTTAAATCTAGGCTGTTAAATATTTTATTAGTGTTGATGTTCATTCTAGCCATATATCAGATCATGGTACAACAACAGAAGTATTTCTTTCACTTAGAGAATGTAGGAATATGATACGTAATTTTCCTTGACACTTATGATGGTTACTATGGAAAGTGGCCTCAAGGAGAGCTATGCTTGAGATATGAAGTGGCCCAGGCTGAAACGTGTTAAGATGCTCTGGATGCCATACAGGAAAGAACAATTCATAAATGTGTACCGTTCCATTCTTTTTACACTGCTAGGCACCATTAAATACATCAGTATATAAAAAAAAAGGGTATTCTAGTAACTCACTGACACACAGACTATTTTTACTGAAGCCCAAGGACACATCTGAAAAATAAAAAAAATAAAAGAACACGTCCTTTTCTTCAAAGCAAGCTCATGTAAGTGAAAAATATACATTTCCTTGTATGATACTTGAGATGCCAGTTGTATTAAAATTATTTATTTTTTTAACCACTTTTAGCACTCTTTCAATGCTTTGTCAAGCGAACTTGGATTGAAAGTAAGTTTGTGCTGTAGTTTGGGTCAACACATGTCTTTATTGGCTATAAATTATTTGTTAGGTGTTCAGTGGTTTACGATGCTTGCACTGGAGGGCCACCATAAAAGCAGTTATACACCTAGTATGTCAGAAATACATTTTTCATACTTTTGAGATCTTCCAGGACATTGCTTAGGGATTAATGCATGACTGTGTGCCATAAATTTAAATGATAGCTGTCTTCTTCCTAAAGTGTTTATTTCAAAATGCACTAAATTCAGGTCAAAATATTTCTAGACACTAATGATCATTACAAACCTGTCATTGTCTTTGGCAGCTTACTACAGATAAGCTTTAAATGGAAAATTAATCGCTCTTTTGTTAAAATAGAGCTTAGTTTAAGCAGCTTGCAAGAGGCTGCATGTACTGATAGTATACATAGATTTCTAGTGACTTTCACAGTTTTCATGCCATTGACCCTGAGTAAACAGAAATGCTTTAGAAATGCCAGTTAATTGAAAGTACAATTAAGCTATAGATAGCTGAAAACAATGCAAACCTAAATCCCTGTTTGGTATTTTACAGCGTTGTCTGATTCCTGTTCCCACATAAGCCCAACATTAGGTTGCGGCCAAGAATAAACACAGGACTTAGTGTTGTCTCCACAGTCATTTAATTTACTAAAACAGAGTTCAGCTTGCCTTCTGAAGAAGCAAATCAATAATGTTTTATTATCAGCCTGTCATCTGATGCCTTTTGAAACCACCTTCTTCTTCCAATGTTCTGCAATAATGAAGCCTCCAATGTTGCTCTTTTATACATGTTTGTAGCCTTTTTGAACTTAAAATGACCGCTTGTTTATTATGCTCTACAGAATAAGAGCAAATACATAGGGAGGTCAAAAAGACTAATTACCTCATCTTGGTAATTATGAATACCTCACTAAATATCCCTCTGACTTTTCTCCTTTCAGGGGTGAATTGTTCCAGCTATTGCCACCCCTGAGGCATGTCCACATGAAAAGTGTAGCTGAGTTTCTGACTCCAAAATTGTTGGAATTTGCAGTCCAAGTGATATCTAAACATAGAATCACAGAATGGTTTGGGTTGGAAAGGATCTTAAAAGCTCATCTGGTCCACCCCCCTTCAATGAGCAGGGACATCTTCAACAAGATCAGGTTACTCAGAGCCCTGTCCAACCTGGGCTTGAACACTTCCACACAGAGGGCATTACCACCTCTCTGGGCAACGTGTCCCAGTGTTTCATCACCCTCATTGTAAAAAATTTTTTCTTTATATCCAGTCTAAATCTACCCCCTTTTAGTTTAAAGCCATTACCCCTTGTCCTGTCGCAACAGGCTCTGCTAAAAGGTTTGTCCCAATCTTTGTTGTAACTCCCCTTTAAGCACTGAAAGGCCACAATCAGATCCCCCTGGACCCTTCTCTTCTGCAGGCTGAACAGCCCCATCTCTTTCAGCCTTTCCTCACAGCAGAGGTGCTCCAGCCCTCAGAGCATTGCTGTGGCCTCCTCTGGCCCCGCTCCAACAGGTCCAGGTCTGTGCAGTGCTGAGGTTTCCAGAGCTGGACGCAGGACTCCAGGTAGGGTCTCAATGTAGGTCTCGTATAGGTCTCATATAGACCTGGTATATCTCCCAGCTCTGTAACTTTGAAGTTTAGCCCCTTAATTGTGTAACTATTGGCCCTTCTGTAATTTTATATTTATTAATACCATAATTTTAAAATTCTGTTGCACTTCTAATCTTCTTTATGTTGCCTTTGACATTTAATTGACTTCTTTGGGTTTTTTTCTTGCCTACAGTTTAAACAACTGCATAAAACAAAGCAATTGTGGAGTGACAGCCCCAACATTTGTCTTAGTGTAGGCTGATTCTATCAGATATTGCATGAGTTACTGTAACTGTATTTAAGTGATATACTTTTCATATTAATTTACTCTTTCATAGCCTGAAAAATTATTTCTCTTTGTAGACAGGTTATACTGTTAAAAAGGGTATACAGTGTTTAATTACTCGTGTATGCTTCTGAATGATATTGTGTAATACATGCTTATACATAAAAGTAATGTCTTTCTGCAAGCTTTAAGTTAGATGAACAACTAAAACTTGCCTGTTGCATACTATGCATTTTGTCTCCTGTTGTGTATCTTCACTGAAAAGCAAACACCTTTTCACCCAAATCCTTTATTTAAACACAGTTAATTCTATGCATGTGACCTGCTGAAGAATATGCACAAGTTGGTGAGAAACAACCTTTTTCTGATTACGCAATCAAATATATAGGGCCTTGTCATAAGCAGGTTGTGATAAGCATAGTTAAGTTGATTTTTAATAGTAGGACAGAAATAAGCTTAGCAGTTTTGAAAGTAGATCTGTTTCTGACTACAAGTATATACTTAACCTCATGTAGGTTTCCTGTGAATTTATGGTCTGATGTCTTTGTTTATTTTGATCTCTTTTGTTTGTGATTGAATTTGTATTTTTCCCATGTTTTTTGGTTCATGCAGGCATTGGATAACTTGTCAGGTTGATGGAATTTACTCAGACATCTTTCAATGCTGTTTCACTTAGTCACTGTGTGAAGTGCAGTACTGTTTGGCTTTACTGGGGAATAAATACATATTTATTGCTATAAGCTTGAGATTTTTCTGCTACCCATAGGTAACCAGCACTGGGCTGCAGGCAAGCTAATCTCTCTGCTGATGGATAGCTGTGCTATGAAACTTTCATTTTGAAGGAAACATTCTTCTGGAATGGACATATAGATGGGGAAGGCCACTGAACTGGTGAGCAGAAACTGATGGAAATATGTTATTTTCCTGTTTCTACAGGCAGAAGGTAGCAAAAGCTTGTATAACGTGCAGAATTAATAGCTTGAATAATGTAATTCTACTGCTTTATATGTATATGTGGAGATAGTGCTTGTCTTGAATATCTTGCAATTGAAATACTAAGACCAGTAGCATTTAACTAGAGAGGGAAGAAAGGCTGCATTAAACACATCACCCAAAGGCTTTTCCCTTAAATTTAGGGCCATATTTTGACAGAATAGAGAATGCCAGCAATACACAAAGCAATCTTGGCTTTTACAAAGTAAAAGGCTTTTATGTGATGGTCGAGAATGTGGGGTTATTTTTGTACAAATCCCATAGACAAACTTGTGGAGTTCTTATGCGAGAGCTTTGCTTTTCTCATGCCTATCTTGCATTTGATCTGCCATGCTTCACTTTGTCTGCTGGGTTCATTCTGACTGGATGTTTATCTCCTAAAAATTGCTTGTTTAGCAGAAAACCTAGTGAATCTTTGATTTGATCCTTTTTATTATTGTTCTAGTCCCTTTTTTCTTAAGCACATGCATATTTAAAGAGGACCCACAGAATGCCTTAGGATTTTGTGGCTTTCCAAAAGTCTCTATTTCAACTAACTGTTGTCCACTTATAATAGCATGTCCTTTAAAAAAACAAAACAGAGAAAAAGTGAGTGAGTGCTGCTAAGGTCAATAAACTTGTAACTCAGCTCAGTGGCAGGCAGAATAGCAATCCTGAAGATGCCTTTGCTCTATTCACTTGAAACACTGTTGTCTGAGATTTTAGAATACTTTCAAGAAATATATGAAGCTGCATGGCATTTCAGCGTTGTGTTCAATTAGTCCCAAGGACTTTTACAGAAAAGATCACATTAAAGTACTTTTAAGTAAATGATATATTAATTTAGGGACTGAGGAGATCTTGCTAACTCAACCGGGAACATCGCTGTGTTAGTTTTAAGACCTTTTGATGCAATTGTTATGGTGTCTGATTATTGAGGTTCTTCACCTTACAAATGTTTTCTTTTATCTCTTTCAGTAAACTATCACAGGCATACCCCCTGACCATCTTAAGAGTGTCCTGCCATGAATATACTATCAGTATGTTAAGAGAATAGATATTAAAACGCAGTCAAAAAATTTTAATGAAGTCTTACTAAGAGAGGATTTTTAATGAAATGACACTTCCTTGATTATTGGAATTGGAATCTCTAGCACATGAGCAGTTCTTGCATGCTGAGATGTGAGAAGATAAACTCTTTGTTTCAAATTATATAATCCATGCATGTAGAATATTTGAGGTTGGTTTTCTGGTATACATTGCAACTGCTTTCTTGATTAGAAAAAAATAGCTAAGCCAGAAGATTATTACCTTAAAGTCGTGAAAAGCTGTATTCCTATAAACATCTGTGTGGGCATGGACGTTGTTCACCTGGATAAGTACTTGAAGGATAAGGCCCTGTTTTCCTTAGGAACAGTTTTTCTCTGCCCGTGCAAACAGTTGACACTTCATAATTTCACTGCTGTAGGTCATTGTGATTCTTGTGCGTTCATTTATGCAGAGGAAATAAGTTTCTGATAAGCAGTTTTGTATCTTTTATGAGCAAACACAGTGTTGGCTGAATTGGGAGTTTCCTGCAAAAGTGTCATTTTGATCTATGAATCTTCACTGTAATGAGAGGCGAGAATAAAGCCACCACAAGAAAGAAACTAATGAAAACAAAATCCAGCTGTAATAAGAGACCAGTCAGAAGAACAGTCTTTAGATAACTCTGGCTTCAAAAAGCTGACAGTTTAATTAAAATTCTTATTGGGAACACTAGGTAATATAGCTTTGCATTTAATAGGAATATTTTGCAAAACAATTGTGTGACTATATTTAAAAATACAAGTTAATTGGTTACTGGCTAGAAAAATGACTGAGATTAACAGGCATTCGTGCCATCATCCCACACTGTTTGGTGTCTTGCTATGCTACAAGTGCAATAAGGTGGTGGTCTGATTTTGCATGACCAGTCTTGCAAAATTGAGCTATTTCAATATTTTGTTAAGAATTTTGGATGCTACTGAAACAAGGCTGAAGCAATGCATACTTCTAGTTAAGTCTAGAGCATTATGTCATGAAAGGAAGAAAAAAAGGAAAAAGAGGGAATTAGTGGTTTTACTCCTATTGACACAAATCAAAGATGTGCATGTTGTCTAAAATGCTTTTAATAAAAATGGGCTGAGTTTCAGGTAGGATTCTTTTGGAATGAAATGAAAACCTTTTTGAATAAGAATATTGATAGTTTTCCTTCAGACCTCATAGACAGTTGTTTCTAAGCTTATCTTTGCAAAGTTCATGCAAAGCCTAGTGTATGTCTTGCTTATCTCTTGCATGTTGTAGTGCTTCAGAATACTGCATGACAATCATTTATTTTACAGGACTATGAGCGGGTAAGAATTAATCCAGCTTTACAGCTAGGCTGAAAGAACAGAAGCGAAGCAATTTGCTCAAGGTTATCCAGAAGATTATTGGCAGAGCTAGGATTAAAACTTACTTTTTAAATCCTAAAAGATGAGAATTTGTAACAGGGCCTGAAGGGCAGGTGGTGGTGGTAGTGGTTTGTCTTTTACGAATTTTATTGAAACACTTTCTTGTAAGATTGCTTCTGTCCACAGTAAACCATGTAGGCATATAAGAAACGTATTTTGTCTTCTCTTTTGGCTTTCCTCTTTAATTTATTGTATTTAAGATTAACCGTTAGGGCCATATTCTTCAAAGCTTCCTTTCTTATACCCCTGGTAGGTAGGTACCATTGGAATTCATGTCTGCATAAATGGGAGTGCAAAAACTTGAGTGTGACTCAAAAGGCATATTTATGTATGCTTTATTTTTAACCATCATATAAATTGCTACTGTAAGAAGATTACAGTCAATGTGGAAATTTGAGGGCTTTAAGAAATGTCTGTCTATACGTCTGTTTTGATAATTTTAGTTGGCTCTCTGTCAAATATAACTTGATTCTGCTTCTAAACAAAATCTGACTAGCCCCCCAAAAAATCCAAAACCCTGAAACAGATAAATATCTCTATTAAGATGATTGTTGTTGTTGTGCTGTAGGGGTTAAATGCCAATGATTCTTTGTGTGGTTACTACAGTGTGTTGATTTCTATTTATACTGTAAAGTATGTTAAAGGATCAGGAAACTAAATGAGGGGAGAGTCTTAATTAGCATTTGTTACCCCTGTTTCACCCCTGTTTTTCTGTGCAGGCACAGAACAATCTATTGGCTGGTTCACAGTTTAAGCAGAACTCCTTCTCCAAAAAAAGCGAAACATAAAAGCCAGAGGAGTGTTGAGATGGTTGTTATGCACTTGAGCATGCCAAATATCACGCAGTCTATAGAATACTTGTATCTGTGGAAGCATTGACAAAACAATAGTACTTGAGTTATTTTGTTTTAAAATTTTATTGCACTTATTTCATGCTAAAAACATATTTTAAGGTTCTAACTTTAAAACTTTTTGTAATAAATACTTACTGAACAAACCTTTAGAATGCATTTCTTGGTATGTCCATTTAAAAACTTTTTAAAACAAATTGCTTTTCAACCTCCAGTGTTTATGTAGTTAACTGCTTCATAAGGCATTTTTGCCCTTTCTTGCAAAAAGAGCCCTGGAGCACAGAACCTTCATAATGACTCTGAAAATAAAGTTCCAGTTTTGGTATGTTGTGTTACTAAGGGAATTCTTTGGTTCTTTTCCTGTTGTGCCGTGCCACAGAATTTCCCTTCTTAGGTAAACCAGAGGCAACATAAACAGTACTAAATATCACCCAGAAATCAAATGATCAGCTAATAACGCTTGTTACTCAGAAACACCATCAGCATGAACTTTTGGACAATGTATGGCTATTTCTAGTAGTAGCCCTCTCATGAAGTGTCTTGAGATTATTATTGCATGTTGGAGCCAGAGTTCAACCCAGATGTATAAACATCTATTTTTTCATGGAAATTATAGATTACAGTTGCCTTAAGGTTATGCAAGAATTCAGGAACCAATGCTGAAAAAATAGGTATTTCTGTGCAAGTAAAGAAAGAGCTGCATGGAATGTCCGTTTGTCAATTGCTTGAATTTACTGTGATCGAGTATTTAAGACTTTCGATAAAGTGAACCTCAGAAGAAATTATTCATCTTCAGAATGATCTTTTGGTTATAATTGTGTGTATATGGAAACTCTTTTAGTTCACAAATATAAATGGATCAGCAAAGCTTGATGATGCCAATAACTTCTCGGGGATTCCACAACAACAATCTAATTAAAGGGGAGGTGATTTGAGGATTTAGCATGAGAATACTGGAATGCAGAGTAAGCTGAATCTGTTCAGTTTTTGAACAATGTGTTATAGCAAGTTGCTGGACTTGAGCGGACTGCTCATTACAGTGTATCTGGCACTGCATGCCCCTCCAGATGAGAGCTTGTCTTCTTCCTGATAACTTACTAAAACAACGACGTGAGGCATAGGCCTATTGTCTAATTGGGCAGGGATGATGACAGAAGAGTGTTTCTGTAAATTTGAGTGGGACTTTCTAAAGGCTGTGTTCTTAAAGTACTTTATGAACCACAACAAACTGGGTGTTACACAAATCGCCAAGTCTCTCAAAAAATATTTATTGCATTTGTGACATTTAACCATGGGTGATAATGAGCATGTATTTGTTGAACTTTCAAAGTTCAAGCCCCAGTATAAATCAATCTGGGTCACATCTTGTTGTGTTGAAGCTAATGCCTCCTGCTGAGACTTACTTGCACTTAACATGGCAGAACTTTGCAACTATAGCGCTTGAACGAACTGTGCTGTAACTTTTCAACTGCCCATGATCTGTAGAAATGGTTTCATAGTAGAGGGATTGTTTCCTGAGGTCTGGAAACAAAATCAAATTGAGGAGCCAACAATAAAACTTAAATCTCAACAATTCTTTAAATGTATCAGTTGTCTGATTCCTACTTGGAAAATAAACACTTGTTAGGCTTAGAAAAATTTTGGACAAAAAGTAAGAAAATAAGTCTACTAAAACATTTAACTGCATTGAGCACTGCATCTACTGGACAGTATGCTTATGTAATGTTTACTTAATTTATGTACTCGTTTACAAGCTGCCTTTTCCCCACCTTTTTAAGAGAAACATAGCTTCTCTGTCCTCGTAAGTCTGTGACACATATTTGCAACTTTTACTGGGTTCCTCCAAAAAGTGATGGAGATCTTGACACGAGGAAAGAAGAAAAGGTGGAAAAAAGAAAAAAGGTTCTTAAATCAGGGACCTGGCAATAGCATCATGCAAACTAAATTTAACAGCTAATTTACTGGTGACAGAAATATAATCCGTATAATTTATGCATCTAATAATCTGTCATTTGTGTTTAAGGAGGAGAGCAAGGCAGCATCTAATAAAATGTAGAAGAAAAATCAGTTTGTAAGGTGAGCGACAGAAATGTTCATTACCTCAGTTCTTTCCTGTGGTGTTCCTCCCTTTGTCAGACAGGAGTCTTCAGAGTCTGATCCGTATGAAGTACAGAATTATTACTTTAAAGGACATTTTATTTTTCCCTTTCTTGTCAGAACTTTAAATTGTTCCAGTTGAAAACCAATCAAAGAAGAAACAGAAGATTCTGACTTCATCCCTGTCCAAAGAGAGCAAAGAGAAAAGAGGCCAAGAGCTATTTCAGAGATGAGACACATGTAAGTTAATTTGAAATCACCATCAATCTTTCCAGATCATGTCCAGACTATGTATTAGATACACAGAGGTGAGTAAAAGAGGTTAGTACCTTCTGCGGTCTGTGCCAGATGAGAGGAAATCCAAATGCTATGAAAGACAACTGTAAACATGTGGTACTATGATATTATCCTAAAATTAATTTGTTTTAGAGTTGCAGCTGGAAGTACAAAACAGGAGCGAAGAAGCTGTGGGACATTGGGAAATACTTGAAGCAAAAACTAAGATAGATTCTGGAGTTAAGTTCGTAGCATTTTTTTCTGTTGCTTTTGTGAATGGCGTATGATGATTAGTGATGCCAAAGTCCTAAAGAAGCCCTGGTACAGAGCAATATCCCATCTGTTGTAGCAGCACAAGCTGTCATAGACTTACTGCCCTAATCCCAGTGTAGGTCAGAGGTCTTGATAACCAAGGAATTGATTCAAGGGCATTGACTGTAGCCAAGAAGTAAGACAGCTGTAAAAGTATCTGTTGTAACTCTTATTTCGACTAACACATTTCCTGTTGCACTATGATTTGGGGTTTTTGCTCTCTGTAGGCTTTTGGAAGAGCGGGAGAAGGCAGCATGCAACAGCATTACAAAGCTGTTTTCTGTAGTTAGAGAAGAATTTTGAGACTGTTAATACCATGTCTGAGGGAAGACATGACTCCTCCAGTTAAGTGCATCTTAATAACATTAATAAAATAAGATGCTTCTCTATACATTTGGATGAAAGGCATTTTCTGAAAAATACAAATCTAGTGTAAAATCTCCTTGCTGTGATAGGCATTAGTTCCTATAAAAATGTTTTCTATTTATTACACGTTGGCATTTGGGAGTTCAGAGATATTAGTGATGCGATGAACACATTTATCCACAGGCATTTTTCTATTTGATTAAGAGATACTGTTGATTTAAAAATAGAAAAATGTTGTGTTTGCAGAATAGACAATGGAGGAAACAACCTATTACCTTTGTCTTTTTGTTTATTTATATTGCAATCCTACAATATTATTCTTTTAAAGCAAAAGGCTAGCTTCCTTGCTAATTGTATCTGTGGTGTTTATCAACAACGTATAATGAAGACAGAATATTGTCTATAAGCTATTCTTATAGAGACACGGAAACCTAGAATTGCTTAGCAGTTTTTAAATGTAATACATATAGTTAAGTACTTTTAAAATTTTAAATGCTTCAAACACTCACAGAATCATAGAATTATAGGTTGGAAAAGACCTCTAAGATCAAGTCGAACTGTCAACCCAACGCCACCATGCCACACGTTTTTTGAGCCCCTCCAGGGATGGTGACTCAGCCACTTCCCTGGGCAGCCTGTTCCAATGTCTGACCACTCATTCAGTAAAGAAATTTTTCCTAATATCCAATCTAAACCTCCCGTGATGCAACTTGAGGCTATATTTAAGCTTGAATAAGGGGTTCCAACTGTGATTGCTTTTATTTGAAATACAAGGATGAAACTGGAGACACTGTGTTTCAGCAAAATTATGGATGTATGTATTCCTTCATGCAGTTTTATTTCAGATGTTACTTTGGGGAAAGAACTTATTGCTCTAGATTTGCACAGTGCCCAGTTTTCTACCAACATAATCTGGTTTTGTGTGGGCTCTCTCTCACATATTCCTGTAAAAGCATCATTCTTGAACTGGTTTCATACTTATCTCATTGGCCATTAATCTTATATTATTATTAAATGATCATTTATTTATTGGCATGGTATTTAGGATCCTCAGTGAGGTTTGGGGCTATTCAGTTACAAAAAGAAGCAATAGCTTCTTCAGAGCTGAGAATCCAGACAGGTAGCTTGAGGAGCAGAGGGAAAAAGTCGCATGTACAGTGCAATTATCACTACTTGAAACCTTTCCAACAGAACATTTTCTCACAAGAAAACAGCTTTGCCGAAATGGAAACTTCCCACAAGTCCATACCAACTTCACTAAAATGTAGTTGTGAAAGAGAAGTCAAAGTGAGTCATTTCAATAAATGTCAAAACATTTCTGAAAGACAACTTCTAGGATTTTTCTAAGTGTGCTAATTTTTATACTATGTATTTTAAAATATAATACTGAAATAAAATTATTCTCTTGACTCAAAATGCCTAACATGTTAGATTTGTAGGAAACTATAAGTGACAAATTCAGAGGAGAACTGAGATGCAAATTGGTTTCACACTGGAAGTTTTTGGTGGCTTTGACCAGGGATAAAAACCAGAATTTCTTACACTCTCATACAGGCTCCTCAGGTGTTTGTGCTGTTCTGGGGGAAATTCACTTCTTGGATCTATGCAAGGGCAAAGATGTAAAAAAAAATAAAGTCCAGCAGGAACAGTTCAAGTGACATATCATTAAACAGAACAAGGTTGAAAAGATAAAGCCAGACATGCAGGACAACTAGAGTAAGGCTAGAGTGAAAAGATGCAAAGAGTGGCTGGAACAACCAGTGATGGGAGATAAGGAACACTTAGCAAATCCATCTGACATCAGTGTCAGAAAGCCATTGCTTTTTCTGTCTTTAGCCTTTTATCTCCATTTTGGAGGCTTTCTCGTTTCTAAACCTCAAGTCTGAACATTTTATCACAGTGTTTAATATCATGTACTTAAGTACTTAATATTTTAAAATCATTGAACCCAAAACTAATGCTAAACCATTTATTTTGATTTTTAAAGTCTCTACAAAATATCTTGTTCTTGACCTAATACAAAAAATGAGCTCATATCTTGCTGTGTCATCAGGTTAAACCTTTAAATATAGATTACCAGGTTTGTCACAATCGTTGCGAGTGAACATTTAGTATGTCTGGAGTGAATTAAGTGAATGCAACAATAAGATATTAAGCATTGTGAAGGAAAGCCAGACTAGGTGAAGTCAGAACTCCTTTGTGCCCTTTTCACATATAAGTGCCAAAGCTTCTCTGTCTGTACTTGCTGTAATCCTTGCCATTAATGCAGTGCTAATCACACCAGCAAGGGAATAGCTCTTAGGTGGCCAAGTATGTTAGGCACTGAAATGGCTCTAATGCTTTCAGGTTTACTTTACATCAGACTTTGGTTATAGATCATAGAGGAGAATGTGCATTGATACTGTTCCATCAAAATGACTTCTTCAGATTAGGCTTCCTCAGATTTGATGAAGCTAAATATAGCACAGAAAAAGCTAGTAAAAAATCCTTTTTATTTCACCTGTCTTCTTTTCTGTGAAGCTCTTTGTTTTGCCAAGTATTTTGTATACAATAAAAAAAGACAAGGAAGATCAGGTGAAGATGTCACCAATCTGCAGTCAGGTTAGTAGCCACTGTATTCATCAGTTGAATTTCCAATTCTTTAAGTTGCTAGTGTTTAGTTTGGGTAAAAAATAATGTGTATGTATTTCCCTAGTGTTCATCTGAAATGAGATCACACTGAAGTGGAATCGCTTCTGACTGGAAAAACGCACTCTGCTAATGGAAGCGATGGGGAATATGAACTGGTGTATAGAATTTTATCATTGACTTTTGATTCAGTTTAAACATGGCCACATAAAAAGAACAGTCTCTAGTTCAAGGAGAAAAGCACAGCTGAGTGAACCTCTTTAAACAAAATCATCACCAAGGGAAAAACAAGGATTTTTTTTGTTCTTTTTGTTTTCAAATAGCCAACATCAAAGTTAACTGATGGTTTGGTTTTGAGTCAAAGGATTGTCATATATCCAGAAGTATCACTTGACTCTGTTTAAGCTATCATGAGCTGTTTATTCTTCAGTTTTTAGGTTTAGTTCCTTATGCTTCTTTGAAAAAATTACATCACCAGGGAATGATGAAGTGGCCATAAATGATGGTTGGTCTGCTAGGATTCAGATCAGGAACTACTTCTGTTTGGGGCAGGGAGGAAGAATAATGTGGAAAGTCCATGTGAGTAAATCAGGAGATTTTCCAGGTGAAACTTAGCTGACCTGTCCTGGGAAAAGTGAAATTTTCTTAAGACAGATATGATTCAATCATAAAATCCTGTTTCCACTGTGAGCTTAAGTCCCATTAGGCTTTAAAATTCAAAAGGAGTGGGTATTGGAAATGCAGATACAGTTAACTTTCTTATGGAGGTTTGGAATTGGAGGGAATAAACTATCCCTTGATTTAGCATAATTTGCAATGTTCATGAGACCTTTCTCCAAAGGGGCTGGTTTTGGAGAGCAGTTGCCTCAATGTTCATAATGTTCAGGAGATTAAAAAACAAATAAAAATAATAATATCCCTGAGAGAGCTAGGGAAGTGAAGCCAAGTGAGTTATAAAAGGCTTGCCTCACGATTGCTCTAATTTTGTAGAAAGTGCTATGCCTAATACAAAAGCTGTCTTGTATTCAATTTACATAAAGTGTTTTAGTACCAGACCAAGAGAGTTGTTATTTTCTTCCCCCAGAGGATAGTAATCTCACAACAAAAGAAGATATAATGGGTAGAAGTAGTGGTACTAAGCTAACAAAAAAAAAAAAAAAAAAAAAAAAAA
>Ga0065711_1029677_pt1 | contig 35268 bp, 17 predicted proteins | sample Hoacrofraction12_FD_59098 | JGI IMG/M metagenome (GOLD analysis project Ga0065711, IMG submission 59098) | Hoatzin crop microbial communities from Cojedes, Venezuela - Epithelial fraction 12 v2 (version 2) | ecosystem: Host-associated > Birds > Digestive system > Esophagus > Crop | place... | reverse complement strand
AAGTGACCGCCCATCACCACACATCACCTCTCCTGCCACGGAAGACCATTACGACAGATGGAGCCCGAAGTCATGGATTAAATGAACTCAACAGACACTTTAGAGTGATGACCCATAGACTAAGGGAATGATATCTGGAGACAGCAGAAGTGGTGGTGATCAACTGGACAATGGGGGACCTGGGCATGACATAGATGGTATGGAATAAGGGGTGGATAATGTCCTGGGTTCGGCCAGGACAGGGTTAATTTTCACTGGACTCCAGGAAGGGGCACAGCCGGGCGGGCTGACCCCACCTGGCCAAACAGAGCCGGGTATTCCATACCATGTGCTGTCATGCGGGGTTCTGGTGGAGGGGATCGGGGCGGTGGGAACTCACTCGTGGCTCGGGACCGCGGGGCAGCGGCGGTCGTGGAGGGCAGCTCTGCTGTGCGGTCTGTTTTCTTTTGTGTATTCCCCTTTTCTGTATCATTGTTGTTCCTGTTCCCTCTGTTTGCTGTTCTGTTAAACTGCCCTTATCCCGACCCACCGGTTTCTGCCTGTTTCTTTCCATTCTCCTCCGCACCCCGGCGGGGAGAGGGTCGGCACGTGGCGCTTTTGTTGCCGTCCGCAGCCAGACCATAACACCCGCTCAGGGGTGCTGCACCTGCGGAGTGATCTGCTGCTGCCGGTGCTGCTGCCGGTTCGCCCACAGGCTGTCGCTTGTGGGTGGTTTGGTCAGCCCTGGTCCCCACCTGCGGCAGAGGGGTTGCGAATGCCAGACGGCGAGCCCAGACAGAGAGCATCACTCTGTTCACAGTATTTTGTGGCTTAAGTGCAATTTTGTTATTTCTTTTATTCTGGACTTTCTAGGCACTGCTTTTCACTGGTTCCTCTAGCGTCTACTTACAATTAATTTCATAGCTTTATTGTGACTAGAAGTTTATTTTACAGAGGTTTAAAAGCATATACAGTTCTATCTGTATTTTATAGTTGTCTTTTTAAAACAAAATCTTTTACTGTATAGTGAGGCTTGGGCAGCAGCATATATTTTCCTGTATTTTTCTTCTTACAAACAACACAGTTTTTGTATAAAGAAGGCATTAGACCATCTAGTCTGTTCAAACCTAAGGCTCCCATCCACACCACAGGCAGCCAGCAGAGAATCTGCTCTAGTTATTGGGCTATTTGTAGACTTCATTGTATTCACTGCACAGTGTGGCTGATTACTGCAATTACTATACCTAAGAATAATCATTACTTTAGTCAGGAGTTCCAGGATAAGGCTCTTCATGTGTAATAATGTGTTTTTGCATGATTTTATAAAACTGGACAAGATCCAAAGTTCCACTGCAAGGTACATTAAAAAGACTCCAGGACATGGCATCTTCATTGCTTGAAAAAAGAACACGGAACATCCTGCTTTGTTCAGCCTGTTAACAGCGGGACGAAAGGTGACTAGCTATTTGCTTAGTGCCGGTAGGCTCTCCTGCCAAAGATCGACAATCCAGTCTATAAACACTGATTTTTGAACAGCAAGTTTAAAAAAAATCTGTACATGGCTAGTCATGTTGAGTCAGATAACGGCCCACAAGATCTCTACTATTTATCTGACCTGTTCTTTTTACTACCTTTGGTTTACCTGCATGTTCTTACAGAGACTTCTCATAAATTACCTGCTGAATTAAAGTTTCACCTTAATTACTCATGAGAAGAAAATCAACAGTGAGTGGAACCAGCAGTCAGTGCATGTTACAGAATATGTGATCACATGAGTTACATAGAGTTTCTTCATCTTTATTAAACTTATACTGAATCAGCATAAAGGCCACGTATGAGAAACTCTCTCAGATGAGTAGCTTTAACTCATAGGACTCTTGTAGTCATCCTTACAGGCACAGCTGTTTACAGGATAGAACTCCAATAGCTGAAATATTTGCTAAGAAGAGTGGTGAAGTTCTGGAAACCCTGATTAAATAGCTACAGAAATAATTCCAACTCAGTTAAGAATTCATGGGATCCAAAATTATATGCTGCTGTTTCAGAGAGGAACCCTGAAATCTAAAGTCTTTTCCATGACATTTAAATTTTCTGCATTATCCAAAAAGATATAGAATATTATTACATGTTGTATATCGAACTCTCTCGTAAGACCTTGTCATACACAAGCAATGAAGTTTAGCTGGTTAGAGCAGCTGGATTCTAAAAACAGAAGCCTCACAGCTCCATGTCATTGGCTATCCCTACTCTGTTTCAGCTCTGCATCCATTTGCTTCCCAGTACTTCAGGTATCAATATATAGTTCCAGATAATTTTAAATCACTTTTCATCAATGTTTCCATTGATCGTTTAAAGTGAAACAAGAAACAGTTTTCCTATAATAACAGTAAGATCAATATTCAGTAATTTTTTAGTATTGTCACGAAAGTTAATTTTGTTCCATTTCTAAGATTAAAGAACTGCATTCTTCTGAGGCTTCTTTTCAAGTAATCACATGGCTTATATAACAACAGCTCATCACTCTGCTCAAAATGCTTATTACAGAATCCTAATGCAGCTTAGAAGCAATGTTATTTTGTAAAATGTTTTTGTGGTGTTAGGTAAAATGAGATACAGTATTACTTTTGTAGTAGACATGGAGACCTATGTGACGGAAAATGTACATAAATGTCTAGATATTCTTGCAGTATTGATTTATTTTAATCTTTAGACATAAACAAAAGAGTGTTACTCATCTGTTGTGATTAAACAACAGAACAACAGTATTCCTAGTGCATCACATTATTGGTAAAGTTATGGGATAGCTACTGTACTTTGATAACATTCACGCAATAAAAAAGAGTTATCATTCTACCAGCTGTTCCTACAAGAGCTACATTTTTCCTAGTGTCTGCATATCATTACAGTGGAGTAAACTATTAGGCAATATATGATACAAAAACACTTGATGGAAGGTAAAAATATCTTCTCTGAGAAGCTATTTGAGGAAATGTTTTGCAACAATCACTGCATGTTTAATAATGGAAAGATATTTTGAAAAGAGGATGTTGACCCTCTTGCTAGTGACTAAATTTTGAAGTAATCTGAGCAATGGCAGTATAATAGCTTCCTGTTCACGTAACGTGTTTGCACAACATAATATTGCTGATAGCGCTAGCTAGTAAAGTGTATAACACGCAAAGGATGTGCATGTGTCTGGGAATTCCCATGGTTCTTCCTGTCTGCCAGTAAAGGGTATTCGTAGGAATAAGACATAACTAACATCTATGGGCTAATCATGCAAACTCTTATTCATACAGTTTACCACTCTTCACCCTATTGACCTATGAACTTTACGCTTCAAATTTCCATATTGAAATAGTCAATGATACAGCTAGTAGTAATCTACCTTTCTGTCAACACTGGGCTCAGAAAATAGATAACATGCCATAACAAAAACCATTGTAAGTTTGATTCTGTTTTGTGTACGTAACAGTTCTAGGAGAGTTAGAGGCAAAAGGTGGTTTTGCTCTGTTTCTGGCTTTTCTTCAAACCCACAGAAACCTGCAAGTCAGATAGTGGTCTAGCTGCTGTTGCTGAAAGTGGAATATTTTGGAGCACGCCAGCAACTTGCACTCACAGTGTGCCCCCCTACGATTATTTGTAAGTAGTAATTTGCTTGCTCATTCTTGCAGGAAAAATTTGCATATGATCGGGGTTATATGTAGCAATCTGGCCTTCAGATGGTTTCTCCCTTCTTCTGTGCCTCACTCACTGCCGTCAAGCAAGTATCTTCACTTCTCCATGCCTAGGTCCTGCTTCTTGCTTGGTAAATTGGGAGCAGCTGTGTTTGTCTGCTCTCACAAAGCACTCTCAGATCTATGTATACAAAGCAAGCTATCTCTGCCACAGACGGCTTTGTTCATTATATTAATCTGACTATGGTCTGCTATGGACCACATTCGGTGTAAGGAGAAAATATGTATATTGCTTAGAAGTTATAACTTAGATACCACTTGTGTAACAAGATTGTTAAAGTTCTAAAAACAGTGTCAAGTGTACATCAGTTCTGCTATTTCCAGCTGATGTATTAAAAAAATTTTGAATGCTCAATTTGTACTAAGAAAATAGGCATAAAAACCAAATATATTTATTTTAGATAATGTAATCTGAATAAAAACATTCAACTGCGATATATTTCCCCCCGGAATCAGCTATCTGCAAAGAAGCTTCAACACTCACATCACTGGGAGTCACAGCTGAAGCCAAATCCCCTTGAACATTTGAAAAAAAAAATCATTAGTAAAAGCGACAGTTTTGTATGCCACCTCACCACAGAACAATGCAAATTCTATCTCATTGAGATACAGTCCTAGAGAAGTTTACATTGTGTGTGTATCTGATGCTTTGAAAAGGACAATAGCTATAACCCAAAGAATTTTAGCATGTGTGGTCTGCATTACTTATTACTCTTCCTCTAAGAGGGCTATGAAACAAATGTTGGTGTCCAAACTAAATAGTGTTTCAGCCATTATTTAACAGTGCATATCATGGATGTAGTCTCTTAAATGGCATCTGATCAGATCTGTGGGAAGTAGCTGCAAGTTTTTTTATGTATATTAACAAACTGTACTCCCTGCTTCAGTTATTGTTACTGTGCAGTGCCCTAAAGCCTTTGTTTAAAATTAAAAGCACGAAAATACTTATTTTCCAAACATGGTAAGCTGCCAGGGTGGACAAGGCAGTGTGTTTCTTTGTACCTTATTTTTAAAGCTCTTCTGTTAATATGTTTTCAAATCAAGCCACTGGTCGTGTATTTCATGTTGCAGATTGCTTTTCAGGATTTTCCGTGAGAACACAATGCTGGTACTTTAGTATTCTTGAAGACTTCTGATTTCTGGAAGTATATGTAATTTTGATAACTGGAGGGAAGTTCCTTATTGCTCATACTCAAGTTTGTTGCAAGCTTTTATAATTTAGAAATTGTTGTTTGCAAATCTCACTTCCTTAGCTTTAGTGATCACCGAAGTAGCTTTTTAATACTGGCTGAAGAGTTTTATTTTTCATGCAGTTGTCCATTCTTCTTTAGATTTAGTTAATATACATCATGTGGCAAACAGTGCTCGGTGTAATGCAAAAAAATTGGTGGGATATAGAAAACAAACAACTGGTGTCTCAAAAGCTCCAAGGTCAGAAGCAAAAGCTTCTGCAACAGAAAAGTTAAGGGGGGAGAGAGAGAGAGAGATGTACCTCAGGACAATGATCTTAAGCACTAGGGGCACCAGGGAGGAAACGGGCATACAAAGTTTTGACAGCACACTTTCTCAGACAACCTCTTGCTATTTTTTCTTTGTTCTTACTTACAATACAGACAGAATGAATTCAGAAATCTCATGACTCTCACTTGTAGTCATTATTTCAATGGCAAAATATAGAAACAGACCAAATTCTGTCTATTCAGAAACATTCAGAAAGATTGTAAACTGTTAAACAAAAGAACAGCAAGGTCTGGGGACAAAACCAAAAGCAGGCATTCAATATGATGCTCATCTATCATTGCTCGTTGTGCTAAAGGGGAAAGTAAGATGTGGAAGATGATACACTGGTTGCTAACAAATGTTATCGTTCCTGATGTCTCGACAAATTAATTCAGTAGCTGTCACATCTCACGCCTGAAATTCTCCAGGGGTGGAGGCACCTTTGTCAGACTGTCCCAGTTTTCCGGGGTTTCTACATATTGATTGATTCCAGGGACTCTGAGTTAGGCATACTGTTATTTACCAATGCCATTCAGTCTTTGCTGATCTCAGAGTACAGACCATACAATATTAGCTTCTGAGTTATTCACCATCTGTAACAGTAGCTACTGTGTACAAATTTTCCTCCTAAAATGAAGCTGATTGAATAATGATTTCTTTGACTGATTCAGCCTTTTCTTCTGTTTATGACATGCCAGTGACAATTTTTTGTTATGTTGACATTCATCCAATACATTTTTATTGGCTTTTTTACTTTCTTGATGTCCAGTTCTAAACCCAAGTTGTCTATTCAACTGTGACTGGCTGAACAGAAGTATATAAACAGAAGTATATGTTACCGTTCGTTTCTGATGATGAGAGTCTGAAAACATTCATGGAGCAAATACTCCATAATACACATTCTGCACTGGAAAATTGAAATGCTCAAGTGTTCTTGCATGTAAAATGAATGCAAAAAATGAACAAGGTAAATTGATTAATTTACATACTCAACTTGCCAAAAATAAAAAGCGTATGCATTATGTGCCTGTGCTTTTTAAAATCTGATTAATATATGGATAGCAGCACAAAGTGGTATGTAACTGTCAATATACTGCATACAGTTAGTAATGCTCAGGAGGTAATTGCCTGAATTTTCTGTGTTTAAACAGTGATAACAAAATAGTATCAGAGCCTGTTAAATTGATATTAATAGTTAAAATGATAGTTAAATAACTAATAGTTAAAACTGTATTAAAACTAATCTTTGATGCCTAACCGACTTTGCAGGCCTACCCACTCACCAGCACCTTTTCCAGGGATGTATATGCCTGTTTACAGGTATGCCATGACCATACATTTAACCTGAAAGGAAAGGTACTGTGAGGACACAGGTAGCCAGATACTTACAGTTGCTGTTCCTAAAACCCAATGTAGCAAACTAGTTGGTAACCATGGGTAAACACTACATGGCCACATTCACCTTGCGTTATTCTCTAAAATTGAAATGTAAACTGTTAGGTCACAATATTGTGAACCTTCAGTATGACTATGAACCGCTGAAATAGAAGCAACTAGGGGTGGATATATGAGCCAACAACGGACAGATGAGCAGACAATGCAAAGCTATCCGTCTATGCTTTGATTCATATAAATGAGTGGATCAGGCATTCATAACTTTGTTTCATTGTTCTGAAAGGAAGCAATATAAGGTGGGTAGAAAATAGAATATGAAACACATTTTTTTGTTGTTGTTTCCAATATAGTCCTTTTGTGTTTTACGTCATCTTTTTCAGCCTGTCATACCAAATTTGGGAATGAGAAAACAGATGAAAAGTGGATAAAGGAAAAAAGAGTGATAGAGACAGACTCCCTCCTATTCACAGCCCCATCAGGTGGGGCTTGCGCGATTCAGTCAGTCTAAATTGGGGCAGACTTGTTGTTACAGCCTGTTGGACAGACAAAAAATGTCTCTGGAACTGCCAGGTTGGAATTTTTACAAGAGTTACAATTAATTGAAACCAGCTGCAATAGTGGATAAAGTGGACAAATAAACTCAGTAAAGTCTAATAAAAATAAACCTTGTGTGTATGCCTGCACTTCAAGTCAAACTCCAGGCTGGCAGCAATTAGCCTGTTACTCAGGGACACTGCAGGTCAGCAAGACATCAGCAGGTAATACGCACAATAACTGCAAAAATGCTATTCCTCTGTCCCTCACATATGCACAGCAGTGCACACAGTTGGCAGAGTTGTGTCAGTGCTTCCTAGCAAACATAGACTGTCCACAGCTCCCACAGGCCCAAAAGTCACATTATGTGTATATCCTCTGTATTTTTCCTTAATATCTGTAGAAGAACTAAGCTGTAATACGGTAAAACAGTAACACTGTGCGTACCCAAACAATAAGTACTTTACTTATTTATATTCCCTCTAATTACAAAATAATAATGGATCACATAATGACTTTTCCTCAATGCAATCAAGCAGCAACCTTACCAGAAAAGGCTGCGAACACCAGTCTAGACTAAATTCTATGCTTATCCATGCAATGATGGGGCACAGTACACAGACGAGTATCTTCCCTACTGCAGGGGTCCTTCTGATACAGATAAGGGACCACAGAATATGTTCCAGGGTTGGACTTTCCCTCTCTGGAAGGGAGCAGTTAACCATTCCTCATGCTCCATCTCCCTCAAGCCGTAGCGCTTTGAGAACGTACGGTCTGGTCCAAAGTCTGGTAACCTTGGATACTCTAAATGAAGATACATTTCACAAACTGTGTAAGATGAAATTGCCATGCTCCTTGTTCTGCTCTAAGGCTTTAAGAGGATGCCAAAATGAACAGGCCGGAGCAAACCCTGTATCTTCAAGACAGACATATAGTATGGTTCATGTCCAGTATCAATGATGCCACAGAAATCAAAAAAGCAAAAATTTTAATTGGTGAAATAGTCCCTTCCTTCTTCACCAGAAAGCCAGCACTTTAGAGAAAGTTGAGTCTGGACCAGTTTTGGTCTAAGTGATCTGATCAGGTCTTCAGCACTTTCCCCAAGTATCTGCTTGATAGCCAAAATATTGTTCTGTCATTATCCTGCAGATTATTCTTGGTCCCTAGAATTACCCTAGTAAACTTTTTCTTTCCCATGCTACTGTTTACTGTTATGATGGTACTCCATTTCCAGAATTGTCAGTAACCATCTTAATCCCTCTGTCAGTTAGTTATTGACTGGTTTAGGAAACTGTGTACAGATGTCTAAAGTGAATTGGGCTGAAAGACTGTAAATAATGCAGTAAGGAGCTATGCAGTATCTTCAAGACTTTTAAACACGACAAAAATATTTACTTAACAATCATGTCTAAAGTATATTCTTTAGGAAACAGCAGCTCCAAACAGTCTTCCTTGTTCACAGCTTAACATTAAAATAAAATAAAGTAAAACCCTAAAACTAGAAACAGCAGATGTCATTAACTCTCCTTCATTTATACTAGAGTCAAGCCTTGCTCAATTTAATGCAAGTGTTTATTCCTCTGGAAAAATCATGACTCCCCAAAAAAACGACTTGATGAATGATAATTAGTAGTACATACAAAATGTTCATATTATGTTATGTATGTAGCCCTTAAAAAGTCATAACAAAATTAAGTAATTGCCTTGGCTAACTTAGATATAGAAGAGGTCTCAGATGGAGGAGGTGGTGCAGTGGAAAAGATGGAATAACAAACATAGGATACAGCCTCTTTTCAGACATAAACTAAGGATGACCACAATCCTCTGCTTTGCTGCTAGCAGGACATCATCATCTGAACACAGTATGAGAAGTGATGCTTGAGGAACCATATGTAAGTAATGCTGGCTTATGAAAAGTTGTATTTCTCCAGCAAGTCCCTATGGTACTTGGTTCATGGCAGAAGACGCAATGGCAAATGCATCCCCAGCATCAGAGCCAGTGCTGTTATCTCCAGGATGCAACTCATGAAACCTGCAAAGGATGATCCCCTTTGACATACTTGTGTGATGCATTTTAAGAAATACAGTTTTACTACATAATGCAGAGAGTGGGGACATGAAACTCCTCGAACTCCATCTCCCTGAGACACTAAAAAGAATATTGTTGCATTCTGAATTTATGTGAAATGTAAGCAAATAGATATTAAATGTTTTCTTTATGAATATTTCAACGTGTTTTGTTCTGATAGAAGATGACAAAATATGGTATTTTGTCATTCCGGCGCTTCTTTTTTTCCTAACTCTGTGAAAATTTCAATATTTCATCTGTGATGAAAATACAGTATATGTTTTAATGATGGCATTCCCCATTCTGATTTTTGCATTACTGGGTGAGTTGACTTGGATCTACTTTGTTTTAACAAGAGTGCAGCCGAAGTATTTTAAGAGTTAAACATTCATTAAATACTTCTGTCAAAATGAAAATGTTGTCAATGCACCAACAAAATACCATAAATAAAATTAAAATTTTCACTCCAGACATGTTTCTGTAGAATAAAAATATGTTATTTACTCTATCTCAGAGTCAGTGTAGTCTGAAACTTAACTGAAACTCCTCTCTGCCAAATGAGTCTCAGAGTTTGAAGGAACTGTGGATTTGCATTTGAGATTTAAGACTCTAACTGTAGCTGTTTATTAGGAAGGATCCGGACACCACTGGAACTGCTTTTCAGACCCTAATAATCGATTTGACATTCCTCAATAGTCATTTAAAGTAACATAAGGGACAAGTCACAACAAGATGAGAAGGCAGAGTATTTGTTTTTCTGGTTGATGTCAAGGTCAGGGACCCTATTGCCTAAAATAAAGATGTTTTTGTTTTCTTCTGATGATCCAAAATGTATGTGCTTAGATAGTGTTCGAGAACTCTCTTGGTTATGATGTCAAATATGAAACTACAAAGGACTCACGCTTTCATTCACTTAAGCAGACAGAAAAAAGAGAGAAAATAAGGTAGAAATATGTAAGATTTACTTAATGCCATAATGACAAGAAGAAATTCAGAGAGACAAATCTCTCGTAGTATAAGAGTACTTGTAGTTTAGGAACAATGATAACCAGAGTTATCAGCAGACTCAGTCTAGGGCTAAGAAAGTCAGGCCATGAAGAGTACATACAGAATATATGTAATCACGTGCTTTTGTAATTCTCACTTGGTTATAGCTGTTAGTAGTGTGTCAGGAAAGCAAAAGACCTTCTTCACACCCTCAGCTCTATTTTCTGCTGCTCTTCCTTGACTCCTTTTCTCTATTACTTTTTGCAGTCCTCTTTGACAAGTCTAACAGCTTTGACTGCTCATAGCCTTGCTTTTCTTTCTCAACTCTGTTGGAAGAAGTTTATCTTAAAAAGAATGTATTTAAATCAAGGGAACTCCCATCTCTACAGACTGTACCAAACTGCAGTACCAAGGAGTCAAGGTGGTAGAGGGAGAAGGACAACAGGTCCAACTAGACCTGGTCCAACTAAAGCCTTACTGAAGCTCACATAGGGCTTCCTGCAGCCCACTGTGTGCTCCATCTTGGCCTCTCCCATGGTGACAGGGCACAGCCTGTGCATTTGGGGAGAGCACACGGAAGGCTTCCTGAAGGAGCTGGCTAATGCATAGTATGGGGTTGCAAGTACTGTGGTGCAATGAAGGGATGAGTAACTATGCATTTATGACAATCTATCCATAATATAATTCACTTCTGCACATCTTTCTCAATGTTCCTGTTGCCTTTTTCTGGTCCCGCACTTTTGCCACTGCCAGTTACCTTTTCTCTTGACTGTGGGATGTAGCTGTGACCCTGGCAGTGTAATCCTGTGTCAGATCTGGCCTAAGCCAAAGGTGCCAACACACCTCAAGAATGAAAGTGAATGTATTCATAGTTCCTGCCCATCTGAACAGACTGCAACCCTTCCTTAAGGCTACAAAGGACTTATTCACCAGATTCTAAGCCCTGTGGAAGCATTTCTTCTCACAGGTCAGTGGCAGCACTGCTGTAGCACATGGTATTCCAGAAGTTGGTTAAAGAAGCTAAAGAGTGAGCCACAACAGGTCAGCGCGGAGACCTGCTCTGCTGGGAACCATCTGAGAGTCATGATACTTGAAACCTAGTCCAGTAGTTCATTTCATGACTATCTGGCAGACCAACACTTAGATTACTTCACCTAGTAAAGCATAAACCCAGTGTCCATCTGAAAAGAATAGACCATAAACTTGTGGGCAGTGTCTGTGCAGCATTTTATATATGCCATCAAGCAGTCATGACACAAGGCAGTGGGACTGAGCTCACAGTTTGTAGAGAGGGAGAAGACAGGAGATATGGACTCTGGAATAAGGAGATAAGATGTGGTGACAGTGAGGGTGCAGCACAGAGGTTCAGATTCCTGGGCTGAGACAGGTGGTAGGACAGGTAGGGCAGCATGGAGAAGCTGTGGCCCCAGCGCTGCTTTGGAGGCAGAGCAGACATGGTGGAGCAAAGCGTAGGGGCTGGGAGGATGATGGGAACTAGGTGTGGTAAGAAGGCAGATAGCCGGGCAGGATTCCAGGGGCAAGGTAGGCGTGAAGGAGTGAGACCTGAGGCAAGGGAGGACCATGGGAATGAACCTTGAATATAATGAGGAGATGCAGCTCATGGCACCACTTCATTTGTGGGGCAGGCACAGAGGTGCGAGGCTTGGGGCTGAGGAGGGCCACCAGGATGGGCCAGAAATACAGCAAGTCCCTGGCATGGCTACAGAGGAGACAGTCCCCAGCAGCACTTCTGAAGTCTGGGCATGTGCTGAGGCTCAGGGCCCCGGGGCAGGGCTGCCAGGTCCAGCAGATGCTGACGACCTGGGCCAGGACAGGTACAGCTGTGCGGACCAGGGTGCGGTGGGAGTAAGGAGCCTCACAGCTGAGAGGCTATGAAATGTCGAAGTGCCCAGGCCTTGGCTCTGTGCCCAGATGCTGATAAAGAGGAAGGAGGAAGAAAGAAATCACATAGAGCAAATGGCAGCATGCTCTGTCCTATGATCCTCCCTGGAAACACTTGGCAAAAACTGGGTTGCTGTCTTTAGTGATTTGTGTCAAGAGGCAACAACATTTCTGAGAGGCCAAAAACTGTCTTGAGTGCACCACTGTACAAAGCAAGCGGCTGTAGCCTGGTGCTACATTTTTCTTTCTGGCAAAGTCGACTGAAAAGTTTGCCATTCTTGCATTTTCCCCTTCTCCAGCTACTTAGCAGAAGTTACCTTTGATATCTGCTCTGCCATGGGACAAATCACATTTCCAGATTATTTTAAACTTCTTAAGTTAAATAGTTCATGGTATCATGATTATTGTTGTTGTTATTATTATTATTATTATTATTATTACTTTGCTTTTTTCTCCAAAACGTGTCCATTGCTGAGTTTAAAAAAGAAGCATGAACGATATACTCCCTGTAGCCAGCTAAAACTGAGCATCTAAAATCCCCAAAGAAATGAAAGAGTTGACTCCTATGTATGAAACTTGCTGAGTAATGCTACCGCTTAAAAAAATTCTGTTCTAACTCTTGCAAACTATTTGCTATTCTTTCAGACCACATCCTCTAGAAACAGAAGATCTTACTACCCCACGTTGCATAACGTCTGTGGCAGTCGTGCTTTTTATCTGCTCTATTGGCACTTAATAAATATACAAATATTTTCCAGTTCTTTTGCTTGTTATGTCTCTGTACGGTTACGCTCTAAAAGCTGTGTCAGAAGTTGCTATGAATAGGACACTTAACATTCTTTAGCACTGAGCAGTACTCTTTCTTTAGAAAGAAGAGGTATAATTTGAAATTGAGCTTTTTTTCCTGTGTGGTGCTATCTGCGCATGTACTTATGTATTTACATGTATGTATATGTATGTGACACATATATACACATTTGTATATAGCAAAACATACACATACTGCTAGATACATGACACAAAATACTGTATTTCTGAATGTTACTGTTCATATGTCCTGTAATCTAAATGTAATACCTTGAACATAAAAGATTGTACAACCAACCGGCATTACAGACATATTTTAGAGTTTAATGTCTACTGGTAACAAGACAGAAATAAATACCAAAATATTTAATTTTCTGTCATAGAAAAAAAAAAAAACTACACAGAAAAATAACAGTGAAATCAAAAGGAAGGAGCTGCTTTCTACCTACCTTACTAAAAGTTTACCATGCCTCAATTCTGCATTCCTTGTGAACCCTAAATTCCTATCAAAGCTGACAAAGTACAGCAAAGTGAAAGTTGGGGTTTTAAAAATCTGTTCACACAGAGTTGTGAATGAATATTGACATGACTATAACAGTTATCTTTAGAACACTAGAATGGAGAGATGAAAGATTTTTTACCTTGGAAATGGATCTTGCTGTAACAACAAGAATCTGTATGCTCAGTTGATCTTCCAGGGCTTATTTCTTTTGCTGGGTAAACATTTCCATGACTAAAGGTGTCCAGGAACACACAGTGAGATGTGGAAGCTGTGATAATATGCTATTGAGTACCCAAACTCCCTGGAAGCGGGTATATAGAAATATGAAATTAATTCTCTATCATTTATCAGGAACTGCAATGAAATCTGCACTATGAGAGTATTAAACAGCAGCTAAAGCTGGGATATGTTCAGCTATGGCAATAAGAGATCACACTTTTCTGCTTTAATACAGTACCTTTAGAAGTCGTAAAACTTTTAGCCACTGTCTCTTACACAGATGGAATATATTTGAGAGAAACTTTGACTAATCTCTACATCAATCTGTATTTGCTGAATTCAATCCCTTTGCAAAAGGCTTTTCTCCACTGACCCAGAAGTTTTGCTTATTGTGGATATTATTTTAATCCACTTCCTTTGATGTGTCTCTACAGTCAATCAAATACTATTATTATTTCATGGGATATTCATTTTACAAAACTGTGAGACAAGATCATGGCTTTCACAACTACATTTGAGCAGAGCAAATGCGCAAAAGATACTCCTTATCCTTACAGCAAATATAAAGACATATATGATTACAAATATAAAAAAAGGCACCATAGCTGTCAGCAGAACCAACAGATAAACTTTGCAGGTGGCTTTGACCTAGGCACTTAACTCTCTATGACCCAGTTTCCTCGCCGGAGAGTGAAAGACAATATTATCTAGACCTCCATCTTCCTTTCATAGTGTTTCTCAGATGAACAAAAAAGATCCTGTTGTTAGTATAATTACTTTACTTTGCTTTCTTCAAAACAGCTTGAAAGACAAGAACAAACACAAATGCATGTTGCTTGTGAGCGAGACTGGTAGCAGGGAAAGAATACTAAATACCCTTGTGTCTCCTAGTTTGCTACTGTACGCTACCACAACAAAGAATTATTTTATGGAATATGATCAGTAATCATTACAGTGCTAAACTACTTGAAGATAATTAGTTTGGCCTCAGAGGTGGGGAAAGCTCAAAAAGTAAAAAAAAAGGTTTGGTTTTAAATGCACAATTGACATTTAACTGTATCTTTGAACTCTTTGAACCTAACAACATTTCAGAATTTTGACGATGACTTATGAAAAGTGATTATCCTCCCCAAAGCATTTGACTGTTGTATTTGCTTATACTTGTGATGGAAATAACATAAACACAGTACTTCTCAAGAAATTTCAATGCTTTTGGCTTTGATTCTTGTCAGAAGTCATGTCTGTGATTTAGCAGGCTGTTTAATCCCTTTTTGTGGCATATACAAATTTGGTATGAGATGGTACAACTAAAAAAATATTGTGATGAACAAGATTTTCACCTGTGGGAACTTCACTAAAATCTGGCTTGGATCACACATACAAGGAGTTTTAAGTTTAACACAGGAAGAATATTTGTGATTGGCAAAAAATATAATGCATAACTATTCAGTAACCAGAATATGCAAAGAATAAGATATAGAATACTAAATGAGAGAGCAACCACCATGCACTCAGTTTGGCCAAAACCACTACAAATACAGACAGACATTTTGCATAGTCATGGCCTCTTGAGATTGTAATTTTTCATGTACTCTTCTTCTAAGCTACTAAATATTTTTTAAGCTACGTGGTTTAGTAATGATAGCGTAAGATGTGTGTTTGTTCACCTGATGATGCAAACCATAAAGAATGTCTGGAATTTATTATTTTTGTTAATTTCTTAGCATTATTTCAGGTAGTGTTTGAGACTATCTGCATGCCAGACATTCTGGAGCCTGACTGCTTATAGGATGTCTGTCTTTATGCAGTGTTGTGACACTCAGAATCATCCAGCACGTTTTCGTTAAAGCGAACGTTATAGATTCAGAGAACTCTCAACTTGGAGATTCATTCTGGGAAAGCTTAGTCTTGTTGCATTTGAAGGCATGAATCTGTTTTCATGGGCTCTTGCATAGGGCTTGTTTGTGGGAATTATATTGGCTTCTTCTGAAGTGGCATCTATTAGGTATAAACATTTATCCACATGTTCAGCCTACACTTTGATAGCTCTGCTTATACAGTGTTTTAAACACAAGCATGTGTTTATAATTAAACTGTGTATCCAGACTCTCTGAACACGAGTTTGTGCTAACACACGGGCTCTGGATGATTTTCCTGGCATTGGGAAGAGAACACTTGTGTGCCTTCTAGCCCATCACACAGGTCTATTAGTAGTGCGGGTAAGCTGAACATGGACATAGCTGTGCCTGCTCAGCCTGAGTCTGCCGCCGTACATCCCATAATACCTTGCAGCAATATCAGATGTCAGCCAGGTTGTTATACTGTTCCGTGACTTAATGTTACACATAGAAATGCCTTATCAGAAATGCAGGTTACCAGGACTATCTTAAGCAATGCAGATATCTAGAACGCATCAGGCTCTTAGCTTGCTTGGTCTTGGGACTCATTTCATTTAGCAGCGTGATAGCAGACTACATATGAAAAAAAGTTTTAGAGGGTTGCTTCATACATGTTTCAAAATGAATAGACAGGAAGAACAGATCTTTCTGCATAAGAACATTGCAGCATTTTCAATAGATTTTTGTTTCCAAATTTATTATTTCCAAATACTCTGGAAGAACCAGAAAATCAGTATTTAATGCCTTCCTATAGGGTCTTGGAACAGACTACTGGAGTGGGAGGCCTCTGGCAGAGTTCTGGGCACACAGGAATCAGACATTAAGAGCAAAGTTCCTTTGGACTTGGAAAGATTTCAGCCATACATTTGACTTTAGGAACCCATCTGTCTTTGTTCATTTGCAGCATATTTATTTATTTTGGGACAGATGACTGTCATTAGCCTGTTGGTGGGGCTTGGCTTCCTGTGGCAGTGTCATCATCTCCACTGCTAGGTATTGCTTTTTCAGCTTCTGAATGCAGAGCTTGAGGAGTTCCTCCACTACCATACAAATGTTATTTCTTACTTTACTTCTGCACATGATCACATAACCCCACTACTCTGCAGCCATGAAAGTGCAACCTTGATTAATTTTCATTCATTTAATTTAAATGTGTAAATACTTCAGTATTTTTCAAAAAATGGGGGGAAAATTTTCAAAAAAGCAGCAAATCAAGTAGCTAAAATATCAAGGTGTATCAAGACTCCATAGCTTATAAAGTCGGCAAAGAAGCTGTGCAGACGTCTTCATCCAGTATACAAGACTGCCTGACTTCCCATATTCTTATTACAATAAAGAGTTTTCAACACACACTGAGAAACCAAGATTTGGTTGTTTTTTTCTCAGTAGTAACCAGAGTGGTAGGTCAGAAGTAGACAGGACAAGAGGAAGAAGTAAATTGTGCTGACACAAAACTCAGATGCTAAGACAAAACTTGTTGTAGACTGCATTGATGGAAAAATGTTGGTAAAAGTCATTGAAGGCTCATCAGAACTGACACAAGCATAACAGGTCAGAAGCCAGCCCATTTCTTTCCTGCAGCAGAGTTTATCAGTCCACCTACCTATTTGCAAGTCTGTACTTGGATGGCATATTTTAAGAAGTTGAAAAACATCACTGGATGCCAAATCCCTCACTTTTCAAAATAGTTTCTCCTAGTGCACTATCTCCTTGTTACTTATCTGGTTTCTGTTTGCAATCATGCAGCAATAAATCAGCACATTCCTGGTATTGACTGGGTCTACCTACTCACAATTGTGGCTGGGCTAACAGTGGTTAAGAAAATTCAGTGAAGCTGGGTTTCTAAGAAAATAATAAGCTTAAGTGCTAGGCCTATAGCTAGTAGCAGGAGGAATCAAATTGCTTTGTTCATCTTTCTTTTAACCAGACAATTACTGCACATATTAGTGGAAACATATTCTACCATAATAACTGGTCTGTCATTAAGTATGTCTTTTCACCTGTGTGGGAAAAGCTACTTATATTCAGCTGGGTTCATTGCTGGCTCCTGAAGTCTGTCTATTTGATGCAAAGGAGTCATTAGAGTTACTTTTTTTTTAATTAAAAAACAGAATTTTGTGTGCTAGAGAGCAGAAAAAATTAATTGAATGTTTCATCTGTGGCTTAAAATCTATGCCAAGAAGATGGCTGGAAATTTTATTAGATTAAGAGTTATATTCTACAGAAAGAAAACCTTTTGGTATCAAAAAATATCTGGTGTTTGCTTTTAGGTAGTTGTAAACTTTCAAATTCACAGACTAGTCTGTTCATTTTCAGAGATTAAAATACTGTTAGTTTTTAATTTTAGTATCTTTCATCACATCTCTCAGTTCTCAAGTGCTTTGTATTTCTCTGCTCCATGAATCTGGAAAAGATTGATATAAAAGTGGGAGGCTGTGGAAAAGGAAGAACATCTGACTCACACAATTAGAAACTGTGGCCAAACCGCTCTGCAAGGAGGAGATAGAATATCCTGGGAAAACTGAAAATTAGCTGTTGGAAACAAGAAATTCCAACTGTGTTCAATAGGTCTATGTGAATCAGTGTATTTGGTTTATCGCTCTAAACATGTATTCAGTTACACATTTTTAAAAATTATTGTGACAGGAATTGACACAAGTAACAACTGAATTAATGAAACTCACTAAAATAACTGCAAACTTAGTAGGGCCTCTCTGTGTTTGAAAGAATAGTTTGGATATTTCTATACTAAAATTATGTGGACATCTGTAAATATTAACAAGACTGATCTTCAGTAAATCAGAAGTTTTCTTTTGACTTTTTATGCTCAAAAGTGATGAAAACTGTTGTTTAATTAAAAGCTTGTACTCAAAGACAACTCTGTTTTGGAAAAGAAGAAAGCCCTTTTTGATTCTTAGAACCATCATAGTAGACTGCTGTTATCCATGCGACTTGAGTCCACTACCATCTTTTTTCTTATTACTAGATAGCTGATTTTTATTGCTTATTTGCCTTTATTGCATATATGGGAGCTCTGTTTTTAACAAGCAGAAGTTTATACAGTGATGTCCTCTGTCAAATATACCAGCAACTGAGATTTTGAAGTATTTCCTTTGCACATGAAAAATTAAGTAGCTGGTGCACCGTAACCGTGGGGATTGCAGCAGGGCGTATGGGACCTCTCCAAACTCAGAAATGGGGAGAGACCTAAAGGGACAGGAGGAGCACACAGACATTGTCAGGCGCTGGAGAAGGTGCCAGCCCTCGGGAATGGCCACCTTCACCCGTAGCACAAGCAGTGCAAGAGGAGCTGGATAAAGGGGCAGGCACTGAGACTTGTTCGCTTCTTATTAGACCCCAGATTGGCTAAAGGGCATAGAATTCTTAAGATATTTTTTCTTCTATGCTGTGGGCTGAATCACTCAATTCTTTTTCATTTGACTAGCAACAAAGACAGAAGGGTTTTCTGTGGGACCTGTGACAGACATTGCTTGGGCTGGGTTACCTGTGTGTAATGGCAAACATGAACAACACAGCCATGGGAAAACATGGATCCAGAAGATGCGGTAAAGGGGAAGGAGCAGCAAAAACTCTATAGCAGATTCTGGTGAAGCAAGAACTGCAACCATTAATAACAAATCCTATGAATAATTATTAAAATCCACTAATAACTAGCTGGAAATCCAACAGAAACTACAGGAAAACCAGTCCTGTTAGCAATTCTAGGAACACCATGCATAACATTGCAATTAAAACAGCAGCAATTCTAGGGCAAGAATTAACAGCTATTTCTGCTCTTGTCTGTGAACCCATGAGAGCTGAAGTCCCTGCTGTGGCACTGGGAGATGCTACAAGAAACACGGAAGTCCTCTTAAAAATGGAGTAAAGCTGAATCAGAAGCCACTGCGAAAACTTTTGAGATCAGTAACTTGCAAAGGGATGAAAGAGCCACCCAGACAGATCACTGTCTCATGGAGAAACGCCACAGGGTGAGTATGAGGTGCAGGGTGGTAAAGCACCACAGATCTCTTTATGCTGTCAATCTAGAGAACACTGGCTCCAGAAAGAAAACTTAGTGGTGGTGAGTTTGGCAGAAAACACCCCAGAAACCCAGCCTTGAGCAGTAGCCTGGTAGTTCAAAGATTTGTCTGTATGTGGAGACTGAAAACTGAGGTGTATTGCAAAGGTGATGTGGAGCAAGGCAAACTGAAACAGCTTTGCTGTATCTTTGTGGCAGACCTTGGTCACACTAGTGGTTTGTATTTCAGCTACAAGAGGCAAGATACATGATTAAAAATTACTTTCAAATGGAGCTGGGGTGCAGCTGAGAGTTGGGAGAGGGATGCGTCTTGTAAGGGGCAAACTGAAACGTTGAGCCCTTTTTGGCACAGTTGGGCTTAGGTTACCCTACATGTTGTCAAGCAACGTGGAGACTCAGCAGTTGCGAGAGGCACACGGATGAAGTAAAAGAGGTCTTTTCTTGTTTTTTCTTGTGATCAGGAGGTGACAAGAGGAGAGGATGCCCCTTTGTGTGGCATCTCATTCTGTACTTCAGATACTAGGCAAGATCCACCAGATAATGCTGTTTGTCATGTCTGTGTACACATGTGGGCTGCCTCTGTGACAAGGTACATTTCTAGCCTATGCACAGGAAGATGGGTAAGATGTTAACTGTGGTACCTAGTAATATAGGCCTAACACTGGAATGCATGGGCCTGGCTCCTGAAAAGAGTGTTTGGAACATTTAATGGAAAAATATTGTCCTTCTTCTGACCCTCACCTGTTGATAATTAGCCAGAATCCTGCTGAAACCAGGACTGAGACAGCAGTGAGATGTCTGTAGCCCAAAGGAAATTGAGAAAGAAAAGCCTTGGACTGCGGTGTAGTACAGAAGCTCTGGGGACATATCTTGTGAAGCAAACTGCTCCCACAAACCATCTGCAATTGGCTGACATTCTCCAGTGTCAAGACAGACTTTGTCCAAGGTCAGAGAACCTTGTGTTTTGCACATGCTGTTCAACAGATGGTTGATCAGCTTTCTTTATTCTGAGATATCCTGGGGGAGATAATCCCTGACACGGTGGTAGGGCAGGGGATTGAAAGCACCCAAGCAGAGACAAGAAGTTCCTTAGGCGTTTCACTGTTTGAATGACTATATGGAAGGCAGCCCAACAAAATACTGGAGTTCTTCCGGCAATATGATCGGAGAGTCTATTTGTTCTTTTCTCTTTAGTAGTAAATGCAGCATCCAAATCCAAAGTTTATTCAATGTCTTGGATTAATGAAACATTAGAAGGCTCCAGGAAGGCATGGTATTATACGACCACACCTGATATGACACAGGCAAACATCGTGGGTCCAAGAGTTCAGACCACCTCACTCCATGTTCTTGGCACTGACAGCTTCCGAGTCTCCTGTTTATGCTACACAGCGTCCCAGCAATGTTTTAGAAATTGCTCTGATTTCCAGGCAGGTGATGCACCTGGGTGATCTCTACCAATCACTTCATGGGCAGAGAGCTATTGCTGAACGTGCAAACTGTGCACAAGTCTCCACGTCAGCTTGGCTAAATGTCAAGTCAGGCATGAACAGACAAAACACATGAGGTAAAGCCTGAAGAATTAAATTGCCTTTCATCAAGAATTAAGATACTTCTTCTTTAGGTAAGGTAATAATTTCACTGGAATCTCCTGTTCTATTAAGGAACAGAGGACATTTTTGGGGATGGTTTCAGTTATCACAAAACCATTAGCTGATTTGCTAGGAACAGGAAAGCAGATAGTACACTACAGTGTACAGGTGACCTGTATAGATGCACTTGACAAGACACAAACCCAAATATGTAGCATCCTAGATTTTACTCTGTACATGGATGCTTCAGAACGGTGTTATTACTCCTGTGGGATTTTGGTTGCTACTCAGTGGCCAACATAATTAATTACTACTTTACTATGTGTGTATAATGCAGTCAGTATAAACTCACTGATAAAACACACATAGCTCTTTCAAGAGACGTGTGTGAATTCTTTGCTATAGGTAGAAGTTACTTAGCTTCTTATATTTTTCTCAGCATTTTATTTCTTTTAAACTTATTAGTTAAAGCTGCTGAACAGGCTGTGGAGTTCAGTGCTGCACTGTGAACTTGTTCCTTGTTCCAATAAACACATAGTAGAATTGGGTTCTCTGATTATATTTTGCTTGGAATAGTGCTCACAGGCCAGAAACAGCATTGGTATGAAACCTTGGCAGAATTTTGCTTAGGGTTGTGCACTTTTGTTCAGTGTATTGCTTGCACACAGCCAGATGATGATGATGATTAGAGCCATAAAAACTCCACCATTTCTTGTGATAAGAATGACAGAAATCAGGTTTGGATAAAACATCTGTTCTAGAAACCCACATAACAGTGATTTTAACTTCATTTAAGATTTTTGTCTATCTAATAGATTTTCTTAAAGATTCCAGAGGGCTTAGGACAGAAGAGTGTGGTCTTTCCGTTGCAAAATGGATTACACAAAGTGGAGGTCCTTTTCAACCCTTCATACAAAGAAACAGAAAGCAAACTCTCTCATTTCTGCCCTTTTCGGCCTCTCCCTTTGAGACACAGAATTATACCCATGCTAAAATACAAACTCCTGCTGTTCTGGTCTGTTTCACTATACAAATATACAGGAATTTTACTGTAATACATGTTTACATCTGACTATATAACATCTGACCAGTGGCTCTTCTAGTAATACACCATGTAACAGCACTTCAATTATTGATACGGAGAGGTATCGATAGGAGTGTTGATAAAGGAGGGGGAAGATGTTCGCTTTTTAATGAAGTCTTTGCCTAGCAGCATGGCTAGTCTTAAATAATTATTCAGTCCTGAACTGAGAATTTAATTTTGTAGATAATAAACTGAACATGTTAATAAACTATTAGCTATATGCTGGTAGTCTGTAGACAACTCCAGACTGCCCAACTGTCTTCCAGGCAACTGAAGCTCTTCTGCCTCTTCTACTTCTTTCCTGTAGTTACACAAGGAATTTTGCACACGCTCTGAATGTGGCTCATCTGCTTGAAGTGTGGCAATTTCTGGAATTTCCATATGTGCTCAGAGCTATTCACCATGTAATGCATGATAGTATGGGAAAAAAACAGAGCTTGGGAAAAGTTATTTTGAAATCAAGTGTAGTCACCGCATTTGTGGCTATGGATTTGTATCAACAGCAATTCTGTCATAAGGCACAAGAATCCTTCATTAGCTCTTCTCTCTCTTTATTATTACTATGTTTGGAATGAAGAGTTAACAATTCAAAAGAGAAACTCACTACTAAATCTCTGAAGTCCAACACTCCTTAAGATATTTCACTGCAGGGGAAGGGTATCCCAAGTATTTGTTAAAAAGCACCACTAGCACAACTCTGTGCCAAGTCCAACTCTTCTTACAAGAAGAGTTTTTTTCTGAAACAGATTGAATTTATAGAGGAAAGAAATTTTACAGGAAACAGCCATCAATTCTCCTAGCTTTCTTGCACCTGCTTTTTCATACTAATCTTTCTCTGTTACAGTAGTTCTGTTAAACCTTCTCCATGCTCTATTCAATTATTTTCTTTTTATGTTTTACTAACTCTTACTAGTCTTGCACAAATACAAGGAAAAAAATCACACAGAAGGAACAAAGAGAACTAGGATCAGGTAAAAAGGTAAAGACTTAACTAGAATTGGATTGATATTAACTGCTAAATGAACATGAATTATACAAGGTGAATACATGGTACAGTACAAAACCCTGGCAGTAATCAGCTCGCTATTTCAAATGAAGATGCTGTCATTTTGGCAAAGTTTTTCAGGTGTACAAGTACTTATGAAAGTAAATCCAGTGACGTGAATCCTGGAAACAAATGAAATGAACACTGGGCTTTTACCAAACATAGGATTCTAACAGTGCTTGAAGGTTTAGTGACCCAGCTGACACTGCATCTCTGGATATTGCTGTAGTTCTGATTTTCAAAACTACTCTAAACCCCCACCACTGTTCACTGAAGCTGAGTAAAATTAGCAGCTGGAGGAACTGTTCTGCTTTGTCAGTTTTAGGCAACATTTTAATACTGTCTCAAAATAAAGAAAATAAATTAAATGTGAAATTAGCACAAGGATAAGATGTGGCCAAAAGATTGAAGGTCTGTTACTTGTAATTCAGCTTGCTTAATGCCATAATCATCCTGCTGTTGGGGTCTAACATCTAGGCTGTATCTAGTACTGGCCGACATGAGTACTTGGAGAAAATACACCTTGTATTTTTTATACTAAAACTGGAGGTTTAGTTTGACATTGAGAGATCTGTGAATTTCTTTCACTCTAGTTCTAAAAACCTGAACAGAGAAGGCATGCTCCAATTTAATTTGTAGCTGCTTGGAAAAGCACAGTCATATCTGGCATGACACATTAACTAGAGTAAGTAAAGAAACGCATTGAAAACAGGGAAATGCAGTCCTAGTAAAAATAAACCCAATTTCAAGTAACTAAGATAACAGATGTAAAAAAAAAACCCTATTAAAAACTAGGAAAACGTAAAGGAAGCAATACTACAGTAAACTGAATAGAGCAAGAATTTGTTTTTTAAAATCTAGAAAAATGTAATTTCTGCTCCATCGTTGATCCATTTTGAGCTACTACGTATAAATGTGAGGAATTCAACATGTTTATTTAATTAAATGAAAGCATAGAAGAACTTCACTTAATGGTGAATTTTCACTTAATAGTGATGTTTTGATAATTAATAATGATTTGTGTGTGTGTGTGTTTTTCTCACACCAAAAGCAAAGAACAAAAAAAGCATGGATTGTCTTATCTTTAGGAAGTAGCTTTTATGTTTTGCTCTCTTTCAAGTTCTTAATCCTTCAGAGTAACAGAATTCTCACCTCCAACTAATTTAAAGATGTGGGAAAAATGCCCAGATATCATCAATGTGTACATATAAATACATATATATGTGCCACAGGCTAACAGTTTAAACGGAATGATTTAAAAGGAGTGGAATAAAAGCATATCTTCTTTTGTCTGCAAGCATTTCTTTTACGATACACTTTTGTCTGACTATAATCAGGACTTGAACTCCATCTACACCACCTAGAATTCAAAAACTATAAAAAGAAATGAAGTGGAAAGATAACTGTCTTTCCCTCCTAATTTTGAAAGGGCTAAGCACTGCCACTTGATGGACATTTCTGCCATTTCTATTACATAACTAAAAGATTCACAGAAAAACAGAACACTCAGAAGAAATACTGGGGAGTGCATGCTCTTTTACAATGAAGCAAACTAGAGTGCAGAGTTAGCTGTGGTCTTTCACTCCTGTGAAAGCGTGACAAACTGAGAAGTTTTGAGTCCCAGGGACCAGGACATCGCTAGAATCACACCTGGAGGAGGAAGTTCGTGCTTGGAAACTAAAAATGTTAAGATCTTTCTTGGCAGTTTAGCAATCTCCAACCCTGAAACAGATTATTTTACAGATGTTCCACAGAAGTGAAACCCTGAAAGCCAGGGCTCCATAGCAGCAGGCAGAATGAATTAGAAAAGAAGCAGACAAGTCTCTGTAACAAGGCACTGCGTGGTATCAGAAGCCCTTTCAAATATATATGTATTCTTTGCCAATTATTCATTTAAACAAATCACAGTTTTCTAGTGAAAACCTGTTTAATGGAAAACTGGTAACCACTCCTACTTATCACCTTGTTATAAGGCCCCCATCACAAATGCAAGAAACATTCTATTTCTTACACAATTTGTTCCCCTGGGCTATTCAAAGCAAGATCTAGGAGATCCAGCTACAACTAAAAAGCTAAACCAATAAAAACATAGTCATAAGAAGAGAAAGGAATAGAAATCTCACATTCCATGTCCTTCTTCAATGTTATGAAAATGAAATCATCCACTTTTTAGACTCTATTAATCTTTAATAGGTCATCTTCAACAGACACGCATTGAGAACTGCAACATCCATTGACTTTAAAGAAATTGTCAAGGAATAAAATTCTAACATTGGTTTGTGCTCTATTTTAAGAACATTTACAAATTCTCTCAGTTCTAAACCTTTTTCCAAAGTACTAAATCCCATCCTTAAACTCTGTGCTGCTGGATAGACAAAACATCCTATGTGAGTAGCATTCTACCAACATAAGGTTCATTTCCGAAAAGCAGCAGCCAGCAATTATTGTAAAAGGAGCTCTTCTTTCTGGAAAGGATATGCATGATCTGATGGCCTACAGATGTGCACTGGAAACTGCCTTTGGTCTCCTTCCTAGAGTACCAGATGGTCTCACATCATGAGGTTCCTCTCATGTATGAGTATTGCAGTCTATATGCTTAGTCACTAGAGCTATAAATAGTCTAATTCCACTATTTTTTTCTTCAGGCTATTTTTTTTTTTTTGCCAGCAGCATTCATCAGCCCCTTTTACATGAAAATCTCTCTCAAGGGAATAGCAACAGCTTGAACACATTGCCTATTGAAATTGTATTTATTAAAATCTACAAAAGTGTAAGTATAGAAGTTAGTTTCCTAAAAAAAATTTGAGAAAAAAAAAAAAAGAAAATTATTGGAATTGCTGCCCTGAGCTCCCACAAAGAAGATTAACTTTTAGTGGTTGGTGTGGGAGGAGATGGTAGGAAGGAGCTGGTAACAATTACTAGTCAAAGTTTCAGCCCTTCGTGTAGTCTGTCTTCTTCTGGGACTTGCCACATGTATTCTTTGTTGCAAAAATCTGTTAGCAATGATTACTCAGTTCTGCAGAAAGCACCCTGGTAGTGATGTCAGCTTCCCAAGTTTTCTGCTGGGAACGGTTCTTAAAACAGCAGAAAGGAGCCTCTTTTAATCCTGTGATTACTTCAATATTCTCAGCATGTCACTGATGATATCATGCTTCTGTTATAGTGTGGTTTTATCAGAAAGCCATAAAGAAACTCAGTAGAATATGAACTGGTCGAGTCTAAAACTCCTTGAAGAAACAATGGGAAAAAGACTAATATTAACTTCAGAGGATTTCAGTTCCAAAAGACTCTTTTCACCCTGCAGTGCATGACTCCTTCCTCTCTTTTCTGAAGAATGCTGAGTTTGAAAGCAACGCAAAACTAAATTCCAGTCCCAAATTCTCCACATATTTTGAGAAGTACTCACTGAGGTCTGAATTTCGTAGCTGACCCCACACTAATGGCTGAATCGAGCTCTTAGTTACAAGCACCTTAGGGACATAGGTTGTTTGTACCTTTTTAATAAAACAGCCTATTTGATTCCCATGTACATAATTGTGCCTTCCCCCCCCCCCATCATCATGCACCATGGGGGAGCAGGGAGGGAGATCACCTGTAAACTATAAAATTTAACCAAGCCCACAATTAAAAGCAGAAAATCCATGTCAGTCACATTGCAGTTTTGGCTGCCTAAACTAAAAGTTTTCATTATAGAATTAAACATTATTTGTTTTCAATTTCTTTAAATGAAATCCTCAGTTTTAAGCACATTCAGACATCTCTTCTTTCCTTCTTTTTTAAGTAAGAAAAAAATATTTTCCTGATGAGGTAACATATCAAAATAACCAAATATATTTTGCTAGTGTTTAAACATCACTTTGAATTTTCTGTGCTTTGATATTTTTTGCTACAAATTAAATATATGAGATATCAGTTAAATGATCTTCACAGTGACAGAGAAATAATTAAATTTTCGGAAGCTAGTTTCTCTCAAATCCATTTTAATTTCATAAGCATTTCAAGAAGGCAGTCCTCTCCCTAGACATTGAAGACTTGACTCACATACTATGATGATCAGTGGAAAGCACTCTGTGTACTCACAGATGTTGTCTGTGACACATGTCAGAACTAGTATGAAATGCCTTATAAGGTATTGCCCTGGTTTGGCCTTCAGAATATTATTCTGAGACTTTTTGGCATGATTTGTAAGAACTAAAAGTTAAGTAATCCAAAATCTGCAGCTGTACAATGAGGAACAGCCTCACAGGCATTAAGTGATATGGGGTTTTAAACAGATATAATACACAATAATAGCTAGCAGTAGTCTTCAGTGACATGGCTTGGTCTGTTTCATGATGAGATATTCTTGAGTCTTCACCTTTTCAATGAATTAAAATAATAAAGATTTCAGAGAATAAACAGAGTGAGAACTCAGTCACAGTTTCCTAAGTGGATGAAGCTCCATTCCACTTCCTGCTTTATATTCTAGTCAAAGAGTAGAACTGCATGACGTGAATAAAGATGGCCTTCAAACTGGGGGAACAACTCCTATTCAAAGAAGCACAGATACACAGCTTGTAGATCTTATCTGTGTGTATTAGTAAGTATGGATACAATACAGAAGGTAAAATAACCACTTCCACAGAGCCTGTACCTGCTAGCATACTCTATAACAATAACATTGCTTTAGCAGACTTTTATTATATTCCTATACTGCCTAGAAGTATATTTTTCAGTTATTCTGAAGTGCTGCTTCATTCAGGTCTAAGGTGTGAAATACATTGACAAATCATGGTAGCGTTTCATCAGAAATAACTAGTGAGTAACTAAAAATGTCTTTATCTATACTCACTACAAACATAGGTTCATCTGTTCCTACACTATCCCTCTGTATGTAAATTCTGCATTATTCTTTGTTTTACCATTATGTCTAAGTATCCCAGTGAACACTAAGACCTCATCATGGTGCCTTCACACTAGCAGTAAGAATTGCAAGAGATTAATAAAGGAGACAACGTGGAGAGAGGAGATACTATTCCCACTGCAATATATAGGAAAATGAGATGCAAGAAGATGGTGGAGGTATGACACAGTTTTTGGTTTCTCCCACAGTTGTTTGTTGTTTTTTTTTTAAACCTGCTCATTTTCTCTGTTAATACCAATGCTTTGTTCACAAAACAGCTTATGGAATGACATGATTATAGTGGGACTACTACTAGAAAAGCTTGTACTTCAAATTTAGTACTGTAGTCCAAATACCTGATGCCTGTTTTTCAGTTAGCCACCACACTACTGGTTAAGAACATGCCTAGCCAACTCCTGTCTAAGTATTTGGTTGTGTATAGATTCAATGGGAAGCATTTTTCATATTTTATGCTATATATTTAAGAGAAACTCCAATAAATTTTTGTACCCTGGTTGCATTTTCAGCAGAACTTGCTACAGTTCCTATAAAGATCACTGATATTCTTCAGGGACACTGGCAGCCAGACAATGGCAAAAATGAACTCTCTGTGGACCATATGGATTTTCGGGATCAGTTTTGAATGCAGTTGCACGTGACTACCCTTTACAGAGAAAAAGCTGTTAAATCTCTACATGCTAGTATACACACCCACTAGTAAATGAGAAAATCCCTGACTAGGAATTTGAAAAGCAGGAAATTACCCTTCATGTGACAGCGCTTTAATGTGGAAAAAACCCATGTCTGTTTTAACAGTTCAGCACTTTGCCATTGTCAGCATGTTTTTTTTATAGTACCGTGCCACTTCCTGTCCTATGGGCTTTAAAGCATTTTAATTCTGAAATTTTAAACACTAAATCAGAAACAAAAACTGTATCTTCATCAATGATTCCATTTCTTTGAGGAAACAAGATAACAAGATTGTTTTTAAAGCATGTGAGACTGAAAGGCACAGAGTATAAGGATGCAAGTGAGCCCAAAGGACCCAGTGGGGTCAGTCTTCACTTCTCCTGACAATTTCTTTCCTTGCTAGTGATCCGGACAAATTAAAGCCCTTATACCAGCTCCACTTTCAATAAATGACTGCACCAGCATCAGAACTGAACTTCACAGAATAAGCATATGACTTAAGAGCAATAGTTTGGCACCTTGAGTTAGAGGATCCAGCTGTGCATTTCTCTGTTTCAGACGTGCTTTTCTTCTCAGCTGCTCTCTCATTTCCTTGGGTGCAGTGAAACACCTAGGTTGCCCAATACGTTCCTCTGATACAATGTTATTTTATGGAAGTTTACATAAGAAAAACCAGTGGCTTCTAACCTTTCAGGCTGACTGATTTCCAGTCCCTTTCTTCATAGGCAGAGGTGTTAGTCATTGCTTCCCACTGCTCAGGGGTGTAGTAAGTTTGTAGTAATGCCAGATTTAGGAAGACCACTGTACAGGCCCCAAAACCCTCTCCATCCCATGATGAAAGGGAGACCTTATTGCAGCCTTTCAGTACTTAAAGGGGGCTTACAAGAAAGACTGGGGAAAAAACTTTTTAGCAGAGAGTAATGGTTTTAAATTAAAAGAGGGTAGATTTAGACTGGATACAAGGAAGACATGTTTTACAATGAGGGTGGTGAAACACTGGAACAGGTTGCCCAGAGAGGTGGCAGATGCCCCATTCCTGGAAACGTTCATGGCCAGGTTGGATGGTGTCAGAATAAGCAGTGATGGATAGAAGGCGGCTTTGACTGTAATAACAAGTGAAGTAGGAGCGGATCTATACGGTTGGTCCTGTAGACCAAATATCTACAGTGTAAGTGATTCAGTGGTCTTACTGCAGACAAGTTCTAGCCTAGTCCTGTGACCTGAAAGCCCAACAGTATTTGGAAGACATGGACTGTCTGGGGGCAAATCTTGCACTTTAGTTCCATCTGGAAGGAGCCCAGTTTTGTGTGCTCAAAGATTGATAGACAATATGAACCAGAGCATAAAAAATAGGAACACTGGAGATTCACTTCAAAAGCACGTTCCTGATAAAAATAATGCTAAACTAGATGCTCCTGAAGGTTTTCCTAAGAATCCAGAGAACTGTTGCAAAATAATTTGAAAAGATAAAGTCACCAGAATGGTTAGACACTGCTCCTGCAATGATACAGTGAGTAACAAGTTGTTTACAAGTCTTCTTTTTAGTCTCCTATGCCCAGCAGAGCAGTGGTTTCTATTATTACAGAATTACATTTTTCTGGTTTATTATTTGTGTATTCTAATGATATACAATTCTAACGATATACAACCTATCTTTAAGGAAAAGGCATATGTGGGAGGGAAGGCCTCCGGTTCCTCCTCACATCTCTGGCTGGCACAGCTCAATGTTGTGTCTTGCTATTTCTGTAACCACAAGGATGTGGCATGGTTTACTGAACAGATAACACTACAATCTGTAATAGTCAAAAAGAGTGAATTTGTCAGTCACCTGGAGAATCCTGTCCTTCCTGTAATGAACCAGTACCCCAGTAATTCTGAGCTGCTGCATATGCACCTATATCCAAGATCTGTTCCACTGCATTACTAACTCACATACATGAAGAAAGTGTTTTCAGTATTAATAATCAATTCCTGGTCTTTTTCGTGCAGTTAGCCTCTCACCATTCATTCTGTGATGTGAGGATAAAAGAAGGAAATGAGAAATGGAAATTCTGGCTCACAGCAAAATGAGAGGGAAATACCTTCCTGATCATTGAAGAGGTGTATTACAAGAAAGCAGTGTCAAAAATCTTCTCTGCGGATTCATACCTGAGGTTAAGAAAGTTTTCAGCTTATGTTCTTTTTAATAGTACAAGATGTGAACTAAGTTGTTTAATTAGAACAATGCAACTGCATTTAATAATAAACACATACTGATCTCAAAATTATCTGATTCCATTTTTACAGTGAAGCAACTTTGGCTGCTTTACTACGACTTTCTTTTAGTTCTTAACCACTTTTGAAGAAAAGAGAAGCTAACTGTACTATAGTTTAAAAACTTTTGTCATCAGTAATAGGTACACCTAGAAACCCTTATGTAAACACCATACATTTTTAAAACACCATTATTAATTCTGTTCAAGATCTGAGAGGTGATGATGTGTTCCAGTCCTCCAAAACCAATCCTGCCTATTGAGATACAGAGTAGTTCATCCTCCAATTCTAAAACAAATTCCAGTACTCTCTAACTCCCCATACAAAAAAAAAAAAAAATTAGTTTGCTTACAACCCAAATTTTGCTTTCCTGTTAACAGTGTCAGCACTTGAGACTCGTTGCCCTTGCACAGCCAATTTAATCACAGGAATACAAAAGGTGGGTGCTGAGGAGACAAGGTTCCTAATCACCTTGTACTTACATACACGTCTTGGCTATCCCATTTAGGTAGCAGCTCCCTCTTCCTGCTCTGACAGATTTTATGAATGACCCAAACTCCTAATTCCACAGATTCCCCAAGAAATGCTGCATTTCCCCTGCATATTTCTTACTATACAGTCATGAAAAGTTTTATCTTTTTATAGGTCTATTCAAAGCAGAGCTCAAAACATCTCCACAAGGTCTGTGACAATGAGCAGCAGCTTGTCATTAATGTGGACAAAGAGACATGGGAATATACCAAGAGGTGTCAGGAGAACTTGAAGATAACTATTCTTCTAAACTTTGCTGAAGCATCATTCTGTCTGGTACCTGTATGCTACCAGATGTCACCTACCATTTCTTAAGAAAGCAATATAGCAAGTACATTCACCCATGGCAAGTAATTTTAGGTAAAATTAGCTTTCTTAGGTACTTATCATTTAGGAAATATAACAGTCAGATATTTTTGCCTCTTTTGCAATTTCCTTCTGGCAAAGACTGTTGAGTGGCTGGGCTTATATTAGGTTAGCATATTAGCTAGCTACCAAAAAATGAATTTCAAACAGTCAAGTCCCTGATGGTTTAACTGCACACTGAACTATATATTTTGACATGAATTTAACATGTATAGAAACAGAATGTAGTCTTGACAATTGTATGGCATACAAGATTCAGCAAAGCAACTAAAAAATATTGAGAGGATACCTAAATAAATACATAAGCTAAAGTTCTTCAATTTTCCCAAAGGATACAAATACCTATTATTCCCCATTAAATTAATGAGCATGGATTTTCTGTATCCCACGTATAGCTTTGACTTGTAAGTATTTTTTAAGGATGCCTACAGGGGTGGCTTGCGAGATCCCCTGCTCAGTGGTTTCTGCAATATATTTGCTCAATTTACTTGTTCTTGAGCAAAGAGTCAATAACCAAGAGTGCTACAGACCAAAGCAGATGATCAGCTACTTCTGTTAATCCCGTTATGGGGGTCATACTGCTACAGATGTAAGTAACTGGAATTAGAAAATCATGTTTCTGGTAAAGCACAAGACAGTAGTATCCAGCTCCTGCTTTTAGATCTTTGGGAAAAACAAACCAAATGAAAACAAAAACAGTAAGAGGTACTTCTGAGAGAAAGAAGAAAATAAAAAAGTCATGCTTATTAAAAAAAAGAAATCAGGAAATACACCAACTTTCTGGCAGAAATTAAGCCATTGAAAGGGTTCACTGTGATCAGGGCATGTTATGATACATTCACTCTAGAGATTTTCAAAAGCAGAGTTACACAGAGAATTAATTTGACCAAGGACGTGGAACTTGACCTTGCTGGGAAGAATGGCATTTACTATGTCAATACAGACATCAGTCATCAGTATAGGAACCTGATATAGCAAACAACTTCAAATGCAACTGGACTGTATAATCCCTTTGTGTGGGTAAACTAAATCCATTAGAGGTCAGGGAGTGTTCGACAGAAGCAGTTATGCAAAAGGAACAAACTGCACCCACCTATGAGTAGGCACAGAAGCACAGATTGTCTGGGATGTTTTCCAAAGCGTAGGGGACAAGTGAGCAGAGGGAAGGTGGCAAAGCATAACCAGGCCTTAACATCTCTCATCGGGTTGGGGGAAAGAAAAGATTCCTATAACTTGTCTTTCCTCTTTGAATGGTGGGGTGCACACTGCCCAAGACTGATCAAATTACTGCCATTTAGAGAAGAGTGACAGTAAACTACAATTAGATTAACTTCAAAGGTGTCACTAAAGCTAGACTAAGGAGTAGCGCAGAAGTCCATCCATTTTACTCATGATTGTTCTGCAGAGGAAGCAGTCCAGACCAGTCCTAAAGGTTTTGAACTTGCAGTTTAAAGAAGTGTCTCAGCAATAGTGTCTGCCTCAAAGATATTTTGTTGTTGTGAATAATCTCAAGTGCTATAAAACCTATTGTAATATTTACATATAATGTTCTGCTTTGTTGAAAAGTTGCATCTTATTACTGATCTTAAGGTTGTTAAGCTTCAATTTCCAAGAACTACCTTGCATCATGAGTGCCTCTGTACACTTAAGAAAACCACCTCTTCCGCAGGCAGTTTCTTTTAGGTTAGCGGGATTTGTTTCTTGGTCTTTGCATCAAGAAGTAAACAGGCTGAACTAATTATTATTGAGCTAAGGAAGGCATAAAATTATTCTGTTATTACTCTAATTATTTCTGTCATTACACTAAAAAGAAACAGTTAAACTCTCCATTTATTGCATATTGTTTCTAAAAGTGACACTGGATAGTGACTAAAAACAAATGGGATAGATGAGTAATTAAAGAAAGTGAAACAACTGGAAAAGATAATAATTTTTCTGATTCTATGAGTTAGATCAGTTAATGTGTCTAGCCAGGAAAGAGACAGAAGGTATTACAAAACATATTGCTTTGTTCTTTTTCCCTTTGCTGTTCAGCTGGAAGGATGGACTGGAATTATTTCTCCTGTAATCACTAGTATTAACTGTGCCTCTAGTGCAGTACCACAATACTTTAAATGTAAGTTGGTGCTACCATGGTCTGATCTATGGTGAGCCAACCCTGGGAGCTAAGCTAGTAGAAAACTATTTTTTCCTACTATCAGTTTTCTGGTAGTTTAGCTGTCAAAACTCTTCCCCTGAAGGATCAGACACATGTCTGTGCCAAAACATGTGAGGAAACGGGGCACAACCAAATTACATTGGCTGAAGTCATTCTGGAACTGCTCCTTCACTGTAGGATTACTGTGGAGCTTGTTCTAACATCTGCAAATGAAAGCATCCTTTATGAATCTATTTACTCTATGCAACAAGAATACCCTTGCAGCTGACAATGATTTATTCTCAAACTTCTAAGTTCTTTCCAGCAAGACATAAAGCCAGCAAACAGCTGGAGATGTGTGAGCTAACTCCAGCCTAGCCTCTTGATGTCCTCATAGCAGTGATGTGATAGAAACTTAAAGACTCTACCGTACTAGGAAAATTCAAAACTTCAGAAGAAACCCAGGCCAAAATTACTTTTATGGTCTTAAGGATGAAAGGCAACATTCAACTTTGTAGTGGCAGCGAAGAAGATTCCAAGAATGAATCAGTAAGGGACTAGTGAAGTTTGAACAGTCTCTGTGCAGTAAAGGGGGTCTTTGGGCCATGCTAGGAGCTGTCAGGGGACTGATACAGGTTAACAGAACTGCACAAGGCTGGAGGTAGTGGTGTTGCTCTAGGCTCACAAGGAACTGTGTAGCTGCAGTGGAGACGGTTGTGGTCTTGTAACTGAACAGGAGCTCTGGGATTCCCACCTCTACCTTGCTGCCTCCCAATGTCTTCTTGGCTGCAGTGACCATGAAATGGTCGAGTTCAGGATCCTGCGTGGAGGAAGCAGGGCGATAAGCAGGATCAAAACCTGGGACCTCAGGAGGGCTAACTTTGCCCTCTTCAAGGAGGAATCCCATGGGCCAGGGCTCTCGAAGGCAGGGGGGTCCAAGAGTGCTGGTCGCTCTTTAAACGTCACTTCTTCCACGCTCAGGAGCGGTGCATCCCCCTGAGAAAAAAATCCAGCAAAGGAGGCAGGAGACCTGCATGGTTGAACAAGGAGCTTCTAGCAGAGATCAGGTGGAAGAGAAAGGTCCATGGAATGTGGAAAGAGGGGCAGGCCACTTGGGAAGA
>Ga0065711_1029676_pt1 | contig 35269 bp, 13 predicted proteins | sample Hoacrofraction12_FD_59098 | JGI IMG/M metagenome (GOLD analysis project Ga0065711, IMG submission 59098) | Hoatzin crop microbial communities from Cojedes, Venezuela - Epithelial fraction 12 v2 (version 2) | ecosystem: Host-associated > Birds > Digestive system > Esophagus > Crop | place... | reverse complement strand
TTTTTTTTTTTTTTTTTTTTTTTTTTTCATTAAATGACAGAGGTCAGCCACAGTCATGGACCTCCAGCAATAAAAGCAGTATTTCAAGTGCCAGACACTCAATATATTAGGTTTCCTACATACTGTAACTCACAGGGTAATTGCTCTAAACACTTGTAATATGTTCCAAAACCCTAAAAATAGCTGGCACCGAACCACCGCGGATGACTGTCTTTATGGATATGAGTTTTTCTTGGTTTTAAATGCTGTGTATGCTAGTATTATAATCCTGGGGTATATATAAAGAATGCTTTGCTGACTTCTCTTTACCACTGGCAAATTGCTACCCTACCTTAGCCAAACTCAGACTTGCTTCAAGTCGTGTTTATTCCATGGAAATAGCAGAAATCAATGCCTAAAGAACAATGGTTAAAATGTCAAAGCTGCATTATCTCAATTAAATCAATTTATACGTAACTTGGAGGGGGAAAAAAAACAAAACTAAAAAAAAAATAAAAAGGTTAGAGACTAGCAATCATAAGCCACAAAATTATTTGTGATTGAAATAGTGTTATAAAAACTGATAACTTTGCAAAGCTCTGTAATATAAACCATTCCTTAAGTAAAATGCCTGTGACATAAATTTGACAACCTCTCTTTTTATAAATTTACACTCTTGGAATCTTATGCAAGACATGATGCAACCTTTTCGACTACACATACGCGTAAACACAACCTCATGCTACCATTTACAAATAAAATCACTATCAGTATACTTTTAATCACATGAGCAGAAAAAGGTTTGCCATATACATCTGTCATTGTAAGAAAAATACTTGATATTGTAAACAGAGTAAAAGACACTATATAGTAGTGATTATTAAAAAAATAGCAGCTTACATCTACCCTATATTTGGAAAAAAATGTAGTCACAAGATACAATAAACCGCAGGACTGGAGCAGCAGGGGAATTAGTGCAAGTATTCATCTTAAATAAGCTGAATCACTGCTATTACAATAAACTTGAAGCAAGTCCTCTGTTTAAGATTGTTTTTAAATCTAAGGTAGTAAACATTTTGCCTCTTAATGGCAGTGTTATCAAATATATGCCAAAGATTTTATTTTTAATAACGAAAAATTACATGAGATACTTTTAATACTGGAGTTTGGTTACAATTATACATCTAAGCTCCTACAAATAATGATGGGCAACTCTCAGAGAAGCTGTGGTGTGAACTCTTGTCCAGAAAGATCTTAACCTCTTAAAAACGATCCCCCAGCTATACTTTGCTCCTTTTCACAATAGTGCACAATTTAACCATATTTTAGCTATGGTCTTAAAGCAACAGAGATGCGTTTTTTTCCTTTTTTTTGTATTTTTTTTCCCGCATCCCTGTGTTTTTCTTTTCTGTATTTTTGTGCCCTTCTGTTCTTGAGTTTGGCAGAATTATGTCCCAAATAAGAAACTACTGCATTTCAGCCATGTCACCAGAAAATAAAACACAGCATTATACCCATTACTGTCATACTTTGTAGATGAGCAGGACGTGAAGTATCACGCCTCGAAGAAGGATTTTTTTTTTCTTCTCTCTCCATAATCCCTTCTCCACCCTCCCTCTGTTCACAAAATTGTGCTCTGGGAGCCACAAAATGTACCAAACATTATCAGATTCGATCTATCTCTTCAAAGAATGCATTAAAATATGTTTCAAAGAAACGTTTTTTCCCAAGGTGAAAAAAATATAAACAAGAAACTAAATCACTCCCTTACTTCATGCATCCGTAAGCTTAACCAAAACAACACAGAAAACCCAATGTTTAAAAGCAAAGAAAAAACTACTGCTGCAGATTTCTGTAAGTCCATTTTCTCTGTACACACAAACTGCTCAACTACTGAGAAGGAAAACAAAAATACCCCACAATCCATTGTCATAATGGATTTAAAGGGGGGAAGGGGTAATGAAGGCTGCCATTAGTATCTTCTGAATTTGGTATGTATATGGGTCTGCTCTTGTACATGGTATATTTCTCTCTCTCTCGCTCTCTCTTCTGTTTTTCATATCCAAAACCTTTAAATGTTATTTTGGGGCACAGCAGATTCCAGCACTTGGTGAACAGGATTCACAAGCTGTGACAAAACTCTGTCATCCTCTTCAGGGTGTAATTTTTTTTTTTTCCTCTTTTTTATATACAGTATATGTATATATTTCTTTTACGTTTGGCTGTAGTGGACTGGCCATGGTTCAATTGGGACTATAGCAGTACATGGGTCAGGGACAGTCATTTTGGCTATGTACACATTCATAGTCGGTCCATGGCTTCCAACTAGTAGCGCTATTTCCGTAGGTCTAATACACAAACCTGTAAGAAAAAGAAATACAAATACAGAAAGGGCACATTGCACAATATTCCACATCTATACAGTTCTGTGTGAAATACCTGAGCAAAACCTACAAAATGCATTGTGCGAGCTTGATCTTGTATCTCTTCACAATAGATTGGGAGGAAAAAAATCACCAGGTGAGCACTTTGGTTACGAGCACCCAGCCAGACCTGCCAAAGGCACTGCTGCCTAATGAATCACTATCAGAATATTAACAACTAGTTGATGTTCTGGTTCTAGTTCTGTCAGATGCAGAAATCTACTAGTAGAATACAACCATGTGCCTCTATTTGCTTAGTTATTATGAGCTATAAGTATATTTAAAACGAAGGGGATGAGGAGTGCTTTCACTAGCAAACAATGTAAAACTAAATAAACCCAACAATTTCAAAAGAGCGAAAACTAAATGAAAACCAATCTGTTGCAAGTGCAATTGGCCTCTTGGGTCAAATTACCTGGAAGACTGGAAAGGTTACAGCACGTATATAAAAGGGTCATCTAGGGTGGAATGTTTATGTGTATCTACTCAGGATATGTCTTGAGCTTTTATTCTTTTATGATATTGTCTGTACTTACAAGACTAAAATGATATGAAAGACCTATCAAAATTTATTCTCTAGAATTTAGTCTACTTTAAATTCAGAACTCCCTGTTTTCTGTTCTGCACCCTAACAAAGCGATTTCGCTGCAGCACAGAGCATGCAGGACAGGAGAACACTCAGGCACCTGTGTTAAGATACTACCCGAGACTCTGGACTACAAAGCGACTAGGACTGCTTTTTGCTGACATTTGTTACTTTAATCTACAGCGTTTCAAAATTCAATTCCTTTACTACTCCTATTTTATTGTAATTTTGCTGTTCCTCAGGCTCTCTTCTCCTTTCTTCTAAAACCATGGCAAAAGAGGTGCAAGCAAAAAGAGACCACTGTACTTGTTATGAAGAACCGCATGCTAATATTTCATTGCAGTACTTCGCAGGACAGTGTCAGGAGAGCTACGAGGTGATGCTACCATAGACTGCTACGAGGTGATAGAGGGTGCACTCATGATTAGTTAACTATATGATTTAATTCCCTGCTTCTTCTAAGCAAAGTAAGGAGACTGGTATTTACATATAGCTCCTGCCATTTTTAGGAACTTCTTAAGTCTGTTTTACTGCTCTTCTGCTAAATGCAATGCAGAGATATTTCATTCCCATGCATTACAATAGTCAACTGCACTGAACATTTTCACTGGAACAGGGCAGAGAGGCAAAGCCAACCTTGATTCCAGACTGTAATGAAAAGACCAGCCACAATGAACACATTTCCACGGTAAGCCCCAGTAGGGGCAGAAAATTTAAATGAAAGGCATCTTCACTTTCTGAGATTTCTGGAGGGTTTAGAACAGTAACGCATTAAGCTGGAATACAGACATACTCCCCTTTCAACACTGCAGCACCCTGCTATGGAAAATCTATAGGTGAGCTGGCTGTATTAAACTTCAGCTAAAGAAGGAAATTTTGTCTCCATCGTTAGACAAAAGACTTCCAGAAGATGCTTGTTGTCAGAATGTCAAACAAGTCAAGCAGCACTTACTGAACCATCTGAAGCACTCGCTCCAACTTTGTCTCCTGCTGCATTCCAGCAAACCTCAAAAATCCCTCCTGTTCCCCGATAACTGTGAACTAGGGCACCTGTCTAAAAAGGGACAAAACCTGTAATTAATATCACAAAATTCAAGTAAACAAGTAAGACTTCTACAACACGTAAAACTTCTCCGCTGCTTTTGAAAGCTGAAATTCTCAGAGGAAACGGTCCAGATGAGACTCGTGGGCAATCTCAGCAGCGTGTTAAAGGACGTGACAAACACAATTATTGTACCTTCATCTCTTATATTTGATAGGCAAAACTGAGGACGGTCTACTCCTTCGACTACTCCCCATTACTAAAATGAGCCTTTCAAAAACTAATATCCAATTACCAGTAGCCAGAGCTCACATTTTGCCTAACAGCGTCTTTATACTTTCATTCACAATCAGCCCTTTTTTTGCCAGAAATCCAAAACAAATAATAGTCTCCATTCATAGAAAGTTATGCAGAAACATTTTGTCGTCATTGTCACTTCACATTCTCTTGTTTTTCAGTGAAATTCAATGAAATAGCTATCAGATTTGTGTGTCTACATCCAGTCATCATTTTTCACAGCAAACCTGTTTTATCAGGAGCTATCAGGGGTTTAAAGTTCAGAGGTTACAAAGACAATTATTGGATGCAACACGTTATCGGAGACACTTTGTTGAATGCGTTTTGTTGTTGTTGTATTTTTGGTTAGGGGCTTTTTTGTTTGGGTTTTGGTGTTCCCCCCCACCCCCACCCAGCAGTAAAGACAATGTAAAGACAATTAGTACTTCACCACAGGCAAACATTCAAAGAGAGAAATTAAATGTACATCCATTAACAGAAGTAACCTTAGAACAAAGAGAAAGCGAATCAGCATCTTAGGAACGGCAAAGCTCTTTGTGCCCGAAACACGATGGAGCAACACAGTTTGGCAGGGTGCTGACGGAAAATACCAAAACACAAACTTCTACGCAGACAGAAGAGCTATACCTGTGTATTCCAGATGTGTACACATTTATCAAAGGAGCCACTGGCCAGGTACCTGCCATCAGGACTGAAAGCTACACTGTACACAGGTTCTTGATGCTTTGTCAGAGTATGAATACAAATTCCTCTGTCTACATCCCATAACCTAACGGTAGAATCAAAGGATGCACTGTTGAGGGAAAAAAACCAGATTAATTACATTTCAGTTTGACACATTTTTGTTTCTAATACAAACAGACTATGATAAAGTATATTACATGCTTCAAAACATTCTGTGAAAATAATGCTTAATGGGCATTTAAAAACAGGATTAAATAGTACCTTGCTAACATAAGATTGGCATTTGGATTATTTGTTCCCGGTCCTGTAGGACTCCATTTGATAGTATAAATTTCTTTGTTGTGTGCTTGTAAATCATGGACACAACTGTCTTGTTTCATACTCCAGATCTATGATAAAACCAGAAGAAAACATCAAAGACATTTAGCGCAATGTTGTACTAAAATACATTTCACATCTTTCTTCTTTATCGTTTGCAGCCTGACTGCTGCCTTTTTTAGGCCACCCAAAACATTTGATGACTGCTGGGTTTCTATAGTAATTATGACAAGTATTACTCCAGTACCCACCGCTCTTTGAGTTGTAAGTACCCAATGGGGTTAACGAGTAACAAAGGTGCTGTCTACAGAAACCAACCTGCGCACGTTAACTACGAGCCCCTTGCAAAGTGCAGGGATGAGAACAGATGCTAAAATGAGAAAAGCAGTACGTATATCTTCATGTTTGAGTTGACAAAATATCACAGTCCTATTTTTAAATGAACTACTTGCTACACAGACCGAGTGACATAAAGGGATAGTTGGCAAAATTTGTGTTTTAATACAAAGCGATTGATGTGCACTGCAAAAACCACTCTGGCATTTTCCTGGCTTACTAGGATTTGCATTGCCAGGTGTTTGTTCAGTACTTCACACAGTTCCTCAGGACTCCAACTCCTGCATGATAACCTTCAACAAACTAACTTTATTCAGAGTTTGCATTGCCACTACAGAAGGGATTTTGAAAGGCTTTTACACCTTTTCCTAAACGTGAAACTTGATACGGTAGCTAACCATCTGAATGCATTTTTTAATGGTATTTGTTTCAGTAGTGCTGTTAGCTCACCTTTTGTTAGAAAACAGGAGCATGTTTAAGCCCAACTGTATTTAAGAAGTAATTGAGCTGTACGTTTAAATGAATGATGCTTTTCAGAACTGGTGCCTCACTGAAGGGGAAATTGATTTTCAATGTGCAGACAGAATTAAAATTGTATTTTCATTTTAAATTGATGGGATCAAAATCTACCTTCTCTTTCCAAAACTAGTATAGATGAAAAGAGTCCATATTAGCTGCCCTAGAGAATATCAAGTCGGCATCACAAGACAGAAAAATAAATCAATCAATCACTAGGCATCTTCCATATGCTTCAAAATCTGACATTCAGTCCTACTGCCACTGAAAAGTAACTGATCCACAAGTGATTAGTGATGCATAGGCTTATCTACAAGCAATTGGTCTTCCAGTTAATCCTGAACAAAATGATAAAATTCTTTCCAGGCCAAGCTGAATTCAAAACAACACTCAAGAAGTTAATTGCCTGAGCCCACAAATGGTGACACGTTCCCAGTTGTCACCTCTCCACTCACTGAGAGGCAGCTGCAACAGCTTGAGCTCTAGATTGGAATTCATCTCACCTGAGTTTGAGCTGCCTAAGTATCAAACACCCAGCTTAAGCTGGCTATGTTGACTCCATCCATTGCCAGCGGAGAATGACTGATCCTCTCAGGGATTTACTCATCACGCCTGACTTGGACACTGAACTTCGGCAAGGATGAATTGCTCTTCAGTGGTGCTAGACACCCTGTTGACTAAAGATGTCTAGACACCTAGGTTTAGACTGGAGGCTTAATGCTTAAATGTTTATATTTAGATAAGGTGATTTCCATTGCAAGTGCCTGACTGTGCCAGCACAGGAGGGGATATCTGGCTCCTCATTCAGCTGTTCCCTGTCTCTGATTAAACAACAGTGAGCCAGATGGAAGTAACTGTCCCATGGGCTACCAGTAGGACAGTGCTGTCAACATAAAAAACCGTATCCTGAAACTTTACCAAACATAGTGCTAAAACACCCACTAACTACAAAGCAGCATAGGGGTAATGGAAAAGCATCTGTAACATGGAAACAGCACAGGCCTGTCACACGTGAACAACCTCATTTCTTCTGGCGCATCTAACCTGGTTGCATTTTTGTCTGGATCTTTAGTGCCCCTTGAAGTCACAAGTTACAGTATCCTCTGCATTCACAAGTTTGCCCCAGTTCTACAAGAAACTATGTTGCCTTTAATTATTTGGAACTGCAGAAGGACTCCTGCTGAACTTGAAAAACCAAGGAGTACACACCGTCTCTTAAGCAACAATATGCCAAAGATTTTAACTAGAAAGGGGAAAAGAGCAGAAAACCAGGCAGGGAGCTAGTCACCCGTTCTCGTATGTGTTACATGACCTGCATTCCAACTCCTCCTTTTAACCAAAAGCAACCATCAAGTGTGACAGCTTAAAGTTTGATGACCTGATTCTGTAAACAGCTAAAAGCACCTAATAAATCACGCTCCAGGTCTCAGGGTGGCAGCCCATAACAAGTTCTCTGGACCAAAGCTTGGCTCTGAATTAACAAGGATTTGCTAGGATTGCCTAATCTTGCTATATTAAAAAAGAACAAATATTAGAAGACACAGCAAGTACAGTGATAGTGCTGGATTGCCCGAGCTAATGGCGTGCACTCCAGAGTCCTACAAAAACAAGAGCCAGTACCAGAACTCCCGTTACCTTCAGAGTCATATCATCAGAGCAGGATGCCAGAAGATTACCAGTTGGATCCCATTTGATTGCGTTTACTTCATTCTAAAAGTGAACAGTGAGAATAAGTTGGAGTCTTCACTTCCATTACAAATGACAGCTTACGAAGGATAAAGTTGGACAGCAGTTATCAGCATTTGTATAACTGTCATATTTTAACATTTAGTTTTCATTTATTTTCATTCCTAGCTTTGCCTTCAATATCAACAACTTTTTGCTACCTGTTGATCACATTTCCCATGCATGCTCTTACACAACACAGGCTGCGCATAGCTAACTCTTGAAGTTACGTTTCTTCTTCTAAAGTTCACTTTTGCTACGCCACGTAGGCACCGGTAAGGAAAGCTGCACGTAGGAGTGATAACTGTTCTAATAATGATAGAGACTACAGCTGCCATATGACCTTCACCACAACTACCTGCCTAGGCACATCTACTGCCTGTTGCCAAGACCAACCACTACATAAGTGCTGTGGACCGGCAAGTATACTGGGATGCCAGCTAATAAAAACATTGTATAGCAACCCCCAATTTTCCAGTACTTACTGTGTGACCCTGGAAGGTTTTGATAGGCCTGTCTTGTCCTAGTTTACAGACGTGAATACACATGTCTGTACTGCAAGAGGCAAACGTGTTGTTACTCTGCCAATCAACATCTAATGCTGGTGCTACAAGAAAAAGAAAGATATTTTAAACTATCGTATGTATTCTGCAGGAGTTTGATTTGCAAATTTAGCATGCACCACCCTAGAACAAATGCCATTAATTTTACAGCAGTTGTGAAGATAATCAAACACTATGAACAGTGAGAAATGCAGCCAAAACCAGTCTTACACAAAGAAATTAAACATAATTTAATAGGAGTCGTCGTTAAAACATGGAACGTATCTGAAACAGTTATACAGTAGACAGTGCAGCAGGACAACAAGCTGTCGTTAAGTCATCTATAAATAAATCTCAAGAGTCAGCAGGAGGAACAGGTTCCCACAACTTAACACATCGTCATGCATGAGCTCGTCTCCACTAACAGTCCATGCTTGTGCTGATAGATGGCAGCCACCAAAAGGTAATGATTTATTTCCTTTCTTTAATTCCAGCATTATAAGGTGTGGTAACTTGAAGCTTAATCATGGGTGACATATTCCATTTGATCGAGCCAAGATATTTATGGCAGACAGCACACAGAACTGCTCGGAGTAAATCAAGAATTGATGTTTTTGATTGTTGTCATGCCACTGAAAACGTAGTGCGAGCAGAATAAAAAGTGGAAAAGAGACACTTTTCTTAAAGGCCTTTCCATGACAAGTTCGTCATCCTCTCTTTTCTATTTTCCAGCTGATTCTGGCAGGCTTGCACAGCATGCAGCCCACAAAGCAATTTGTCTGACCTCAGGAGAGGCTGTGCTCCCATCCCAGCTGGCCAGGGAACAGCCTTTCAGCTGGTTTGTGGCCAACCAAACTGGGGACAGCGCAGCAGGCAGCGCGGAACAACGGGACGCGGAGCTGAGACTACTGTAGCAGGAAGATGACAAATGCCGTCCTTAGCTGATAAACACAAATCCTTCGTGGCCCACCCACCTGATTTGTCTGCCACTGTACTACACAAAGCCGGTAATATTTGGATTATCTCTTACGACTTTCATAGAACTGCAATAAAACTGTGAGTTATGAAGTTATAAAATCAGAACAACCCTATCTTCGTTTGCATTCTCAAAATTCATAAGACTACGAATACGGGAGTCAGTATCCAAAGACTGCCTGTAAGACTTTAAAAGGGTGTAAATAAGCTCCATAAACTTCAGATTCATTTAGTTTTTTAAATAAATAAGACTTTTTTCGTCTTTTCAGATGACGATCCCGAGTGATCAAAATCAAGACTTACCAGAATGAAAAGGAAACTGCTGCTTGGCTTCGCCAGTGTGGGCATCCCAAATAATTGTGGTCTGTATTAAACAGATAAATAAACAATAAACAAAGGTGTACAAATTTCTAATTTCTCCATAATTATCACCATTCACATATTCCAGGCTACCTAGCCTACTCCCCACAGCCCAAACCTACTCCCGATTACATATTTCTAGTGCTTTACCCAGTACTAAAGGAAATGGTAGTAGATATGCTGACAACAGTAGAAAACCTTAATATGCTGTAATATTAGAAAGGTGTTTAATCACAACATTTTGGCATCTGGAGGGAAGAAGGGGGTTGTGGGCTTTTCTTTTTATAAATGAAAATTAAGTAGATTTATCTCCTTGATCCTATTTATATTCTTCTAATCCACTCCATGCACCTTTTTTAATTTCAAATACTTGTATATTCAAATTGTAATCTCAAATACTCACTTGTCCCTAAGGAGATCTTTATAAACAAATAGTCTCATACTTCAGAACCTGAAAGATTTCATTTAAGAGTGTAATTTTTTTCTGAGCTTTTCTCTGCCAATACTTCTGATATCTTTCTGATGAAAGAAATCTTACATGACAAAATTAGTATTTTATAATCACTGTATTATATGCCAATATTCCTGACCTACCTCAACGATCAATGACAATTTTGACATTGAATCAATGGAAGCATGAACTGACCACAGAAATTATTTACGGAAAAGAAGCATAAGGCTGGGTCAATCCTTCTGCTAATGCAGACTATTTTTCAAAGCGTAATACCAGTTGCCTTGTCCAAGGAGTTTTATTGACTGAAATGAGGCTTCTATCTCAGGAATATTTTTCTGCAAGTTAAAGCTGTACCTCCACAAATACTTAAAAACTGGCATTAGCCACCACAGTGGCCAAAAGAAGGAACCCATCCTTTCCACACTTTAAGACATTTACTTTTCCTTCCTTTGTGCCAGCACAAACATTTATAAAGCTGGGCACTAAAACAAGGTTAAATGTGCGTAGGAAAAATCAGCCATATAAATAAAGGAGGAAATCTACTACTTTAGAGTGGCACTGCCAGTTTTAAGTATTGTGGGCCTGTGGTTTTACTGAGCTTACAGTTTGCCAGTCTCACTAAGAGAAAGTCTGTGTTCACTTCTGCACCTTGAATCAGTTACAGGGGAAAAAACTAAACTCTTCTCACTCTTCGAATTTGTTGTGTTTATTCTTCATCACTACGTGCCCCTCCTACCATCCATAAAATCTCTCACGCTAACAACAACTTTGAATTTAAAGACCTTGTGAGTCTCTACGTTTGTTTAGAGACGTGAAATAAAACACAGTTAAACAACGAGCTTCACGGCGTTATACTACCGGCACCTCCCCAGTCAGATATATTGATTTTTCTGATGTTTCAGCTCTAACCTATTTAATCATTCTCAGGCTTGACCGATACCGAAATCAGCCTAAATCTATTCCTCCAGTACGATTTTTTTCTGAGGCTTCACATAGTGCTTCACTAAATTTTAGATGATCCAGTTTTACAAAGGTTTAATGCACCTGTGTTCAAAACTTACACTAACCTGAAGGGGAAGAGATTCAGAGACACTGAATTCTAATAAACTAAAATATCTCAATAAACTACTATACAACACAAGGAAACACAGCTTGCGTAACACGTTCTTTGTAAGTATGTATTTATGTCCCGTGTCTGTAGTTTAATTTACTTTCTTTCTATAGCTCTGTTATTATGCTTACAGTTAGATTATAACGGTGAAGGAAAGAATTTTAATTTTACCAAAGATTATCTCACCTTGTCCACTCCTGCACTTAAAATGAAGTTTCCTTTCTTGTTCCATTTTAACGCAAATATAGGACCTTTATGTTGCCCTAAGGTGCTGGCAAGATTACCTGAAAATTTATATTGATATGAATACATTAAAAAAATAAAAAACTACGCTGTGAGCCACAATACAGGAAAATATACTGAAAATGAGAAGTATTTCTCTTACCATCTTTAGTCCATATCCTCGCAAAGCCATCGTAAGACCCAGTTGCTAGAAGTGTACCTTCACTCTGCCAGAAAAAAGGTTATTTATTTATTTTTGCTGTAGAACTCGAAGCTAAAGAGCACAAAGCAAATTTCAGTATAATACATCTGCGTAAGATTGGTGATGTTTATTGACTACAACTTACTACAAAGAAGTCTACGAAGTACAAGAAGTCCCCCAAATACAAGAAATTACAATGCAACTCAAAACCAGCAGTATTCCAGTGGTGTAGCACCGGATGCACAGTTGCCGTCACTTCAAATGTGACTACGCAAAATTACAGGTATAGTTTTTCAGAGTATTCTGAGCACTGCCATTTCTACTTACGTTCCAATCCAGTGATGTCACGTCTTTGTTGCTGGGTACATCCTGCCCTCCTTCTCGTATACAGTGTCGAAGTACCAGCTGCGTCGAGCCGCTTGTGCTGTTTTCACTGAGGTTCCATATCCGTGCTGTCGAATCTCCAGATCTACAGAACAGTTAACGAGAACATAACCCTTTCTCTCAATGAATTCCATTTAAAAAGGTGTTCCTTTCAACAGAGCAAATTTCGTGGCATTTCATGTAGAGGGCACTGGGGTAGGTATTACTTTAACTTGTTTCCATCAACATAGAGGTATGCCAATGGGTGTTGATACTCCCTACACACATCGTTAACGCACATACCCTGAGGCCAAAAGGTCACTAGTGGGATTCCAGGCACAGATGAATACTTCAGATTCATGGCCACGCAACACCACTGCCTTGTTGGGAGGGATTTCAACGTCTCCGTCTACTTCCATCATGTCTGTGTGATTATCTACATTATGGGAAACAACAGTAGAGAGAGGTGGATTTTAATATTTTGGGACAATACACTGTAACTACTGTATGGTTCATATTCTTCTGGAACGACCACAACAATTAATTCACAGTTCACGTGGCTCAATATTTTACAAAGCTGCACTGTTTCTTTATTTTTCCAGTTTCAATTTGTGAAGTACTACAAACAGATGGGGAGTTTCAAAAATATGAGAAAGCTCTTGGCCCTTCTAAACCTCAGCATCCAAATGGATTTAATTTTGAAACTTCAAAATTGAGGCCAAAAGTTAATTTTCTGCTATGCTAAAAAATGAACGCTGATGTTAAAAGTACTCGCAGTTTTTCTGGCACTATACTCCACAGTACAATATGGTACTAGTCTATCTTGTGCTTTAAAAATACACTTATGAACATTCATTTTCAAAGATGTCTTTTTTTCACCAATTACAGTCAAACAGGTTTTAAAACTACATCTCAGTTCACTTACAAAATGGGTTTAATTAATATAATAACATTTGGCGATACAGTAAACTGATAACAGAGCTTTTTAAACTGCATCGGCAATTACCGTGGAGTTGTGGCAATACATAGCTTTCTGCGTGGAAGTGATGTTGAATCCATATTGTTCTGTAAAACATACTGGGGGTAATTCAACTGACAAAACAGTTTTCTTGGCAGCTACCATCAATCATATTCTATTAAAAATACATTCACACTGAGTGTAAATGCGGAATATAAAAAATGCCGAACAGTTCACCTGCTCCGTATTTATTCACTGTCGTTAAACAAACCGTTTCACATCTATTGCTTAATTGAACACTAAGGGTTTCTGCTGCTGTTTGTATGTGTGAGAAAACAGAAAAGGCTATTAGAACATGCATATTTTTAAAAGCACCACATAAAACATTGCTTCAATCAAAGAGAATCAATGCCAGTACAACTTGGTGTACCAGCCAGTAGGGGTTGCTGGTGTATCACATTTAACGGTGGCTCAGATCCGACGTTTATGCTTACTCTATCCAGCTCACAGTTAACAAGTAAATATTCCTTTAAAATTTTAAAATGAAAATATATAAGCCAAATATATTATTTCCAGTTTATCATATATAACAATGAAAAAACCTAGTAAAATCCATCTGTAAAATGCAAAACTTGTATACGGCTTGATAGGAATATCCTCTCAAAAGTGTTTCTTCTTCAGCTGTTTTTGCAGCAAGAGCTGTAACTCCCCCTCTCAAATGTGCAATTCAGACTTCCAGAACAGTATTTTCAAAATCACATTTTAATGCCTGAGCTGAACTTTTCTGTATTAAGACTGATTGTAAGGTATGTCACTTGGACCAGGGATGACAAATAACACTCACTTGTTTCACCAAGCACAACTGAAACGGAACCAATGACTAAACCAAACCTGCAAGCAGCTGCATCGAATAAATCTGAATAGCAGATCATGAAAACTGATACTGTTAAAGGAGACAAATGACACAGGATTTGTCTCAGCAACCACGATGATCTCAGCACGAGAAGGAAGCCTGTCCTACAGAGAACTGTTTACAGCTCTCCAATTCATGGGGTTAGCAGAACCCGTCAAAAGTAGTTTGTGGAGCTTCACAAGCAGTGTTCAGTTTTAACCAGCCGCGGACTAGCTGACATCTCCCCTTCCTCCTCACACGAGGGCCAAAGCTGAGGAGATGCAATATTTGAAGAGCTGTCTCCAATTTTTTTCCTCTCTTTTTGTGCAAGAGGTCTCAGAGGGTCCTATGAAACAGTAGTGGAAGTGAGACCGGTCAATGGAATATTGTGAATTAACAAATTCTGAGGTATGCATCTCCTCCTGCAATTCCAAATATCAAACTAAGGACAGTCCAAGGTGAGACACCATCTGTTAAAGCATCACCTATGACAAAGGTATTCTCTGCAAGCTGAAGGGTTACATTTACATCGTTGTCTACTAGCTCACACTACGAGCTCATACTAGGATGACTGACAACGAAATGACGTTAACAGACGTTAAGGTCATTTCTGTCTCAACTTACTTGCTATAGTATGTGCTCCATTCTCTTCTCCATTTGCAGTATTTTCTCCATTTTTCGCTGATCCCTGTTGGTTCGTCGCAGCAGCAGCTGCAGCAGCTGCTGCCTGCTGTTGTGCAAGTTTATCTCTGTAGGCCTGTTGTCTTGTCTGTACCACATCAGGCATTACTGCATCTATCAGTGAGAGAGACTCTATCGGCCTACCGTCAAACAAGGTACCATCCTAAATTACAGCAGAGGGAGAAAACAAAAATAGACAACACCAAGTACAAATTAATATTATGGGCAAAAAATCCAAGGAAAACTAAAGCAAAAGTTTTGATTTAATACAATAAAACAGTTCACAAATGGTGCTGGAAGTGATATCTCATCATTGTTGCCGTTAGGATCGGAATTTTAGTCTAAAGTTAAACAGCCACCATAAATACGCCAAAAAAGCCACTGCAGGCCTTTGGCAGAGCTTCTAGAATCACAGCTTTTATGCTTTGAGTTTGCTAAATCATCTGCTAAAGCAAAAAAATACTGTAAGCTATCTATGAATATGATTTCAAACATGAGTGGCTGCAACAAAATCTAATGGTTTGTTTGAAGAGCTGCAAACATTGCAAGTCAGGTCACTGGCTCGTGAAGTTATTCTACCTTATTAGACTAATACTTTCCATAAACATATTATCTGGAGAGCTGACTAGTTTTCTTCCTTTTTTTAAACAGTGCTGGCATGCTTTCAAACAACAAGGAAGAATTTTATCCTGAAATGGACAAGACCCAGTTAAAAATACCCTTATACATATGCTAGGGCTTTGTAAGGATCTATTTTTAGGAGCTAGAAGGATTCCTTGCGATAAATATAGGGTTTCCTTCTTCTATTCCAATCACTGGCTTTATTTTTCTGAGGCTTCCTAAGGGAAAAGATTTGCTTCACTGGGACTATGAAAATGACACATAAACAGAAGACATAAGGGAGACTGGAAAGCGAGCAGAATTATTTTAAAAAAATTGTTTCCTTCTGTAATATAACTGACATATACCAAGGCTGCTAACCTTCCAGGCATAAATGAGAATGGAAATTGAGGATGAGTATCTGCAGCATCCGACAGGAAGATACATGGCTTTCTACACTGCCGAAATAACCATTTAAACATCAAATTTAATAGATCCTGCTCAAGATGAATTAGCCAGCAGAGGCAAAAAGCAAATTGGCATTTACCTTCACCCTTCCTGCCACAAACTGAAACCCTCTCTCTATGTGGAAACCTTGCCTTTGGGCTCTCGTGACTTTATTGTAACAACACCTCACCCAAATGAGAGCTGCATAGTGCTCTCCCACCTCCCTAGTGCAAGTCTAGGGAAAATAAAAATTAAGCGGTTACTTGTCTCAACGATTATCTTATTGCACTTGTCTGGATTTACTACAACATTACATTAGGGTAAAAACTCCACAGACAACGGACCTTTAAGCAATGAGCCAGAACACCATGCCTGGTGTTGTGTGGCTGCACTGGGCAGAACCCCTACCCAGTTATGTCACTCCACTCTGGTTCCACCACTGGAGTCATGGTGAACACCAGCAGTAAGGAATCTGAAGTAAAAGTAAATAAATAGGACACAAGAAAGTTAAGAAAAAATACTAACATTCAAACTTACTGCAAGCAAGGACATAATGCTCCTGCAGGCAAAGCCTCCTTACCTCATTAATACTGACTTCTGCCTCTACATACTGCAGACCTTTCTGGATGATGGAAATCAGAGCAGCTGGTGGCACCAGAGCACCGTTTATATTAGACTGGCTGATATGGCTCTCTATACCAAAGGTAAATGCTGAATGGGAAAACCCTAAAGACAATGCAAAAATGTCAGAATTGATTTATAGACAACGCTATTTGCCATACTACTGTAGGATCTTCTGCTTACAAGTCTAAGCAAGTTATACACAGTTATAGCATGCCTATGAACTAAAAAAACCCTTATCAAAACACCTCTGTTGCTACCCTCTTCTATGTTTCTAGTTTAAACGTACAAAAAGACAAAAACTAAGTTTATATATAACAGCAATTATTCATTATGGTGTCACTGGTAAAACATTTGTGCATAAGCAAATATAAAAATATAAAATAATCAATATGTAATAGTATTTGCATATATTTATATATACTAAAGCTATATATAGTATTGTATTTAATAAAATACGTATCTCCAAGACACCAAGATTCACCTGTTATTTTTACTCACTGATTTGTTGTCCATGAAAGTGAAATGGATCTGTATGTAGAACAGAATCCACTTTGTGGTACAGTGCTGTCATAACTGTGTATGATTCTGCACTTAGAACTACATCAGTATTATGCACTGATTACAAAGTGGCAAGCATGTTATGGTGCAGGACTGGTAGTTGCTTGCTACTTATTTGATGACCCTGAAAAGACGAATTTAACCTAGAGAACAACAGTTGTTTCAGCAAGTTAACTAAACCATCACAGAATTTTTTCTTAAACTTTTTTTCCCCCCTTCCGTCAGGCAACCAGGAAGCTGCCTGCAAACTTTCAGGTGAAGATAAAGCAATTGTAAGTTTGGTTTCTGTGACAAAAGCAATCAGCAACTGGAATAAGAATGGATAACAGTTCTCAGTAAATCCAGGTGGAACAATGAGTTTCTGCTTTCATCTGATAAGCAGAGATCGAAAAACTCTGCCATCCACCAATGCTTCTGGTGCCTCTTTGTCTCAGTCTGAAAAGTCCACCAGCAGTAGACATAAGCTGTGGGTAGATGTTGCATCAGTCAATGCATTTTCAAGCAGCCCGAAGTTTGTTTCCAAGTTCGACAATATTCATCTGGCTTTTGCTCTTCCTCCTAAGAAGCAGTAGGCTTTGGCTAGCCTAGCACTGAAGAACAAAATCCTCCAAGAAAGTGTCCTGCAGGGAGGGAGGCTTCTAAGAACCCAAGAGTCATTGCTGTAAAAAAAATCTGTTCATCTATGTTTAGATTCAAACGATACACAGGTCATCTGGTCACAGATGCCATTTCTTCCTTTGAAATACAGCAACATCTGTCCTGCCACGGTCACACTCAGGCCATGCAACACCAGCCTGCAGGAGCACCATCACTCCAAGAAAGAACAGGAAAAAACAGTATTTTGGTGGTCATCCTTTTTTCTTCTTCGAGTAGTCCCAAAGAAAACGCTGCAAAGTGTCATTGTCAACCTGTAGATAAAAGTGATCTCCAGGAAAATGCATCTCTAGCAATCGAGTGAGTCCTTAGCTGGTTGACTGCCATTTGAAAACTCCAAATGACTAAATCTGATTAAATTACAGAAGGTAACTTGGCAGGAATTCATTCTCTTGTTGAGAGGAAATACCAAGAAACAGTTCAGACAGAAGCACATGCCTACTGGCAAAATAATTAAATGAGTCTGCATTCACTAAAGCCAGTTGCAGATGAATACGAAATAAATTATGCATTGCTTAACAACCAGAATTGTACAAACTCACCTGACTCTTGCAAGTATCTATATACCAGGAAGTTAACCTCATCACTGCTTATACTCATCTTTATTCCCAGTTAAACCATGAGGTCACAACAAAGGACACAACCCTGGGGAAAAAAAAAGTAGGTCAATTAAATATTTTTAGTACCTAATACATATTTCTCAACACATGCTATATTTATAAAGTAAGTAGCTCCCTGGCAGCATAGACAATGGTTTTATTTTATAATGCAAGTAAGTCTACTGTAGTCATTAAAAAGTCATTTGACTCACCACAACATAAAGGTCAGTAAATTAAACGTTGAAGGGCCAGATTCTCAAATGATGCAAATTCGTATGGACTGGGAACTACGCACGCCACTTAATACCGGTATTAAAAAGGCCTCATTTCACAGGTTTTTTAAAAAATAATAAAGTAAGTTTTATCTAATTAACTTTATTGCTATGGAACACATTTTTCAAAATGCGGATTTCTCTCTGCCTGGCTAACAAAGACTGAGAACTTGGTTGCATGTTGGTATCCAGACAAGTTCTCACTTTTACTTTCTGATCTACTCCAATTTTCAGGTACTTCTGCTCTAGTAAAAAGGTGCAATATGGGCTATAACACTGTATCCGTTCAAAGAAAGCCCAGCTATTTCCACTAAAAATCAGAAAATGTCTCAGCCACACACTTCAGCTTTGCAAAAGGAATTCTTGAAATTAAAGATGAGCTTTAAACAGAGCATTTTTACTAAAATTTCTCTAGACTTTCAATCAATGCTTTAAAAATATATACACAATTTTCCCTTGATTTTATGAATTATAAATATTTAGCAAGACAGACAATGTATCAGACTATACATACTTCTGATGACAAATTTTGAAAACACGAAGCAGCAAGAGTCTTTAAAACACGAAGATGAACAGACAGAACACAGTACTTTTTCAAACTTCAGACCTCATTTTTGAGAATATTCTCGTGCCTTATGAATGTTTGAAAATCCTGATCTTTCCATGACATCTAGTAAACAAGTAAAAACATCAGCTTCCACAAAACAGCATGAAATAAGGTCCACCTCCTGTTGCCAGCAGACCTTCAAGGCTTTTACCCAGCTGCCCACCACCATCGTTTTCTTCTATGGAACTGGAGTGTGAGAAGGTAAGCAACTTTCCTACTGTTATCTGACAAAGTGTGACCTGGATCCGATGTAAAAAAAGGGAGAACAGGTCCTCTTGTATTGTTCAAAACAAAGTTCTTGCTGTTAACGATCAGCTACATGGCTGCATGGTCAGGCCACTCGCCACTGTTGCTTGAAGTGAGAAAGTGGTGAACGCAGCAGTAAGTAACAACTAAAAGGTTATGATCGGCATTGTAAGGCTGCCAAATAGTCACAGGCTTTACATATTCTTTCTAAGCATCTTTTCCTAGCAGGATTTCGGAAAACAGGAGAAAATGACCACTCTCTTTCTTATCATCCAACATTTGAATTTTACTTGTCAGATGCAATTAGATTTGACAGTGGGAAGAGCTCTCCGAGGACTGACTTTCCTGCAAGTCCCATAATGTTGTAAAGGAAAGACCCAGCTACACTCCTCAAGAGGAGGAGAGGCTACAGGATGGACTCCGATGTGCAAAAGAGCGTGTTTGCCCGCTGATGGGCATGTGGACACCCCCAGAACCGCCCCAGCCGCCCGCCCAGCTGATGGCCGGGGGCAGGAGGGAGGGCAGCGCGCAGCCCCTGCTCCATCTGGGGAGGGCACAGGACCAACGACGCAGTCTGAGAGCTGCGCGGAGAGGGTTCAGACCCAGCCTGGTCCAGCGGGACCCGAGTGGGAGAGCCGGGGCTGTCCTGCATGGGAAACGGGGGGATGTACACGATGCTGGATGCGCCCACAGAAACTCAGATCTTGTGCTTATCGAGCAGCTCGAGCACCCTGCACTGCCAAAGCGTGGAAGATCGGTTTGAGATCGGAATGTTCTTGATCAGACTTACAGGCCACGTTATTCAGTGGGTTCTCCAGCAGTGAAAATAAGAATAAATCAGCTGATAGGAGAAGCTTAGCACAGCATGGACATCTTTAACTCCATTTAACTGTTTAATTTCACACAATCATAGAAAGGGTTGGGTTGGAAGGGACCTTATAGATCATCTCATTCCACCCCCTTGCCATGGGCATGGATACCTTCCGCTAGACCAGGTTGCTCCAAGCCCTGTCCAACCTGGCCTTGAACACTGCCAGGGAGGGGGCAGCCACAGCTTCTCTGGGCAACCTGTGCCAGGGCCTCACCACCCTAAGCGTAAAGAATTTTCTTAAGGAAATAAATAAAAACACAGACCTACTTAAATCCTTCTCCTTTCTAAAGGAGGAAAAAAAATTTGCTCCAGTACAATAACTTCTACTGCAACACAACTTGCAAAGAAACGTCCACTGGCACTAACCCTACCCCACCCAGCCCCAGCGATGCCTGACGCAGCGGGTACACCTGCCAAATTACAACATCCTTTGAGGGCTCGTTTCTTGAGCAGTGTGTGAAATGAATGTCATTTTTAGCCATTTCACATGTTAGCAACGAATTCTACACCATGTGCACGACCAAACACTAATTTTATTCAGTTATGTTTTGTTGTCATACCTGGCACAAATCATCTTTATTTAAGACTGCTTGTTACAGAGAAGTTCTGCAGGAAGAGGAACAATATTCTCCTTAAGCAGAAAAGGTAATTAAATTTAAAAAGAGTTGTAAAGAAGCCTTTTTACATTACACACACAAACAGTAGTATCTGTTTCATGGGTTTGTTTGATTTTTAAAATGTTGCTTTACCATACAGAAAGATCAAAATGCAGAAATTCAATGAAAGTGCTATTTGCTGCATAGAGACGACCTGCGTTATTAATACAAAGAGGTCTCCCCGCTCAAAGTGGAATTGTGGAGATGTCACACATTCACCTGTTCTGTCGCTGGATAGCTAAAGCAAAAAAGCTAACATCCGGCTTGTCTGTTGAAAGCGTTAGTCACCCTACCCAAGCCAAACAAGTACCATTTTTCAAGGCTGGTCCAAAGTGTTTTCCACAAGACGCCACGGCACGGCCAAGCGCTGCCCCGTGCCGTCCTGCCCGGCTATCAACAGATGGCACTGCAACACTGGCTTCTGCGCCGCAGCAACCAGAAAAACACAGAGATGTGCTCAACAAACACACGGCTTGCCTGATGGGACATGAAACTGAAAACGGTGCAAAAGGTTCCAGCTTTTTACCAAGATATTGCTTTACCCAGTTTTTCAGTGCTTCTTTAAATTTTCTGAAAACTCATTTCTGTATTTAGAGACAACCAGAGCCCGGCCAAGGGACGTGAGGAACGGCGAGAAGAACAAGCAACACTAAACAACCTTCCTTCCTATCCCAAAAGCCAACTGTCGCATTAAAGAGAAAATATAGCAGAAGTACAGACAGGAGAGGATACAATAATTCTTTTCCTTTGACAAATTTTGAATTGATGCCGGGCTTGACTCTGGCAAAGCCAGCCACCGCCCAGCACAGGGCTCTGCAGCGTGGCCACCTCCAGCCTCGGGAGCAGGCTCTGCAGACAGCCGAGGAAGCTGCTCGGAGCTGCGTGAACCCCACTGCAGGCGATGGAGAAGCTGCTGCCTCCCTCCGCCTCGCTCATAGCTTCCCGGGAAGTGACCAGCGGGAATGGCCCGAGGCAGCAGCAGCGAAGGAGCCGAGGTGGGATGGGGAGGGGACCCATCGACCCCAAAGCCACCGGCCGTGTTGCTCTCAGTGCTCAATGCACGGCCACCCCCTTGCTTCACGTCAAAGTTACAACTTCCCAAGTATGTCTGCCAAAGAAAAACAGGACTGGGAAAGAAAATAAACCCGCTAACCTACGAATCACGTGAACTCCATTTTCCCTAATGCCCCAGCATGGCCCCAGGGCTTGTTTGGGAGGTGACGGAGAAGATTTCCTACAAGTGGTGCCATGTAAATGGAAACGGAAACACGAACAGAGGAGCAAAGCCTGAAAAGGACAAAAGCAGAGGAGAAAACAAAAATTCACCTTTATGTGTGCACTCGGCCATGTACACGCACACACCACATGGTAACAAATCCACTTCATTAATGCTGGTTTATTTCCCCCAAATCCACTATCTCCACATGCAATCGACTTCTTACTTTGGGCACTTAATATATATTAATATTGCTCTTTATTTTACATACAGCAATTAAATAACCAAAAAGAGACAGAAAAATGACCCAAAAATATGTAGAAATGACACATAATTCCTACCAGTCTTAGAATTCAAGCCTAATTTGCAAAGGGCCCTTTAAAAATATCTCAAGATATTTGCACCTGTATGTCCCAAATCTATTCTGAAAACGTAACAAGATCCTTGAGGCTCTTTTATTCTGACACTTCTAAAAATTCTAGGTCTTCCTCAAAATATTCTGTAGATTTACAGGAAATATGGCAAAGTACGATGCACCCACACTACTGTTTCAGCTCCTAAGTGCGCTTTTAAAGGAAATCTCTCCCACCTGCCTGTATTTTCGTTTTGCACCTTTGAGCAGTCGCAGTGCATGTGAAGTAGATTCCTTACTGGTAAAACTAGGATTAAATAAAAAATATTAAAATAAAAAAAACCACAACACAAAAAAAAAACCAACAACAGGTAAAAAAAGGCTGTGCACGAGGGCTTATGAACCATCCCCAAACTGCTCACGGGCTTCCAGTCCCTGGGACCACACCAGGACTGATATTCACTGCTCATAAACAAGTCCACTTCAGCACGTCTCTTCTCAGGCTCTCACCTGTCCCTGTGATGCTCGGCAATGCCGTAGTGCCAACGAACCTGCTTTACGCTGTAGATAACCCGTCACCCTGTTCTTCCTCAATCACCCAAAACCACCAAAAGCCACAGGCCCTGCTTATCTGTAGGATCCCCTTCCTGGAGGATGAGCCTGCGGTTTATAACACCGCTGTTCAATTAGACGCAGCGTAGTATCAAGATATCCCAGGTAATTTTTAATGACGTTATAGAAAGTCCCTGAACTCCCAAAATTTATCAGGCAGAAGACACATCAGCCATAAAATAAAAGTCAACCATCTATACAGACGCTGACCTCCAGACCTGCTGAAGAGGGAAATGTGCCACACATCAGGAACAGGCAAGGCGCACGTCTGTGCTTCAGCCAAACTGACCCTCTCATTCCAGCTCTGAGTCCACATCAGAAATCACACACAAGTGATTCATTTGGGAACTACCTTTTTCAAAGGAAATGAGGTTTCTTGTCCCAGAGCCAACACACCAGTTCTGACTTCACTTCCCCACAGGAAAACTGTGCCTGTATCTCTGTGATGTGCCTACCGTCACCCAGACACACCAGGGTGCAGGGTCTCACATGGGCTGCTCTGCCTCTGGCGACCACGCACACGCTCTCATACTTTGGGTAAAATTTACAACTAAAATCTGTCATAACGAGATTAAGTTCCACTATCATGAACACCGGTTCTGCAGGCTAATGGGTGCCCGACGGTACGAATCTGATTGTGGTTCTGACACATTATCCTTCTACTCCGCACGTTTATGCTAGCTTTGTACACTTCTTCCAGGTTCATGCCAAATGCTAGCGAACAGATGCTGCCCAATATGGCTCCTGGCCTAATAGGGTAGTTTGGTTGCAGTCTTTTTTTTTTTTTCTTAAACAAACCTGAACTGGCAGAGAAAGTTTACACATAAGATTAGCACTTTATCTCTTAATCACAGGTTTATAACATATAGTAGGTTAGCTACAGTTAGATTTATTGTATCATCAAACCACCGCCTAAGAAAGCAATATTTCTGCAGTTTTAGGTGGGCTCCAACACATCCTAATTAGGTAGGATAACAGAAAAACCTGGCAGGCTGCTGTGAATAATAATTCCCCCAAACATACCAATCATTAGTTTGATACCAAATACGATACGTTAAAGGGAACAGCTAATGCTCTGGGTAGCTCTGAAAAATGTTTAATGTTCAGATAGAAACAGACTGCTACATTTATCCATGGAAAACAGAAGTCTGGCTACAGAAACAATAAATCTCCTACAACAGAAATATTGTCACTAGTCCTTTTGGTTTTTCCTCTTCCACAAGAAATCCGGACAAATATTTTGCCAGCATGTGTGCACATAGACAGTGATGCCATTTTTAATTGCTTCTTAAGAATCTTCCTTTTTTTAATGACCATGACAGTTAAAAAAATAAGCTAATTATATGACCCAACCTGGGAATGCACAGCTTTTTAATTCCACACAGAGAATCCGAAGGTGCGTACAAGTCCTTTGGAAAGTTTTATTACAATTCTGCTTCACATCTGTATTACCTCTCTTAAAAATAAAAATCCAGTCCTGCGTGTGACATGCAATTCCTCTTCATTATGCTTTGCAGCCAGCACTGGGAGTCCCTCAGCCTGGCAGACCCACCTGCTGAACTCGATAGTGATGTGACGGCTGTCGCGGCGGCTCAGGGGACAGACAACACCCCACAGCCCAGGAAAGCGCCGATCCACTGAGCTCCACCACTCCTCCCACTGCATCCAGTTCACTGGAGGCACCAATGCCACCAGGTCTGCTTTGATTTATCAACTCAAGACGTGCTGAAGAACGTGAACAGGCTGCTGTGTAAATCCAACCACTCGGACCAGGCAAACTGCTGGATCCCTGGGGTTTCAGCAGGACTTCATCCAGGACTTCATCCAGGACAAATCCGCCGTATGAGCAGCTTGCAGACCTGGAGTTTCAACCCAGGGCTCCACAAAATGCTGTCGCTGGTGGCTGCTGTTCTACTAAAGCATTCTCCTAAGGCTCTTCCCCAAGACGTGGTGGGTCTGTCCCAAACGGCTGCTGAACCCAGTAAGACTACATCCACAGAAGACTTACGTACAGCCCATTACAAACGGTTTGTAAAGGAAAACTCATAAATTAGCAGTTCCTGTCTGTCAAGCATGCAGTGTACGACCAATGTTGTACATTCTTCTGCGTAAGAATTTATTAAACACCAATTTCAATTAAAATGAACATTTTCTCATAGTTTAAAAAGAAGAAAAAAAGTTGAGTTTTCTTGAACTGTATCAACTAATTGCTCTGAACACTCCTGTTGGCTCTTTCACACCTTCACTTGAGACCGGGTCCAATATTGTATTGGGCACAATACAAATGAGCCCTTATTAAAGTTCTCCTACCATCTGACAATCTGCAATTCAGAATTCTTTCTAACATTCTGAATTTAGAGAAAAACTTTTTTTTTTAATTTAAATGCATAAGCTTTGTTGCAATATATTTCAAAATGAAAATTGTCTCATTTCCTGCATTTTTACCTGTGTCTATAAATTGCTATTATTTAAATGTGCCCTTTTTTATTTTAAGATTCAATAATATTTCAAATGTGAACTTGCATGAAAAATTATCTGTAATTCTACCTAATGAACCTTCTTACTGATTTCCCATATGATCAAGCTTTGCTAGTTTTCCTTCTAGCAATTTAAAATAAGAGGGCTTCTCATGTTCATCTTTTAACTCTACTGCTTTTAATCTCAAGAATACAGCTTCATTTCCAAATACTAAAAAAAAAAAATAAATAATTTTCCCTTTCCTCATCTGAATTGTTTTCCTTAGCTCAGGCAATAAATATTTGTACCCTGTACTTCAGTTTTAGTGACCTAATTTATGGCAACAGTCTCTGTCTTTCCGTGCCAATTTGAGAGCATGAAGCATACAAGATGACAAAACCAGTTTGAAATTTTCTGAAGAAAAAGAATTACAACCCTGAAAGGGAAGGGGGGGCGGGGGGGGAACAAACCCAAAACCACTCAAAACCTTCACTAAAAATAACAGTTACTCTCTACTTATCTGAGTACTCAGTCCCAGAAACACCAAGAACAGTCCTGTGTATTATTACAAAATAAGCTGCAGATGAAGCCCATTTGTTGGTTTTGCCTGGAGCAAAGTAGTATTTAATTACTGAACTATGAATCTCCTCCCCAAAGTCATATGCTGCGTGACCCAGGAGACTGGGATTCCGGATGTTACAGCAGAGAGGCAAGCGACAGCATATTCGGTATTGTATTTCCAGGGCTATGGCTACAAAGCTACAAACTTCTGTGCTTTCTAGAGTTAAAAATACATCTTCCTGGACAGCCATAGGGCATCTCGCAGCGATTCTTGGCAGCCATATTTTGTAAATCCCTAGGCTGACTAAAGAAACAGGGCTATTTCTGGTACTGACAACCTGATTCAACACTCTTTAGGTTCTCAAACCTCTTTTCTTCCTTGCTACAGTGCAACACAAGAAGAAATTATGTGTTTGGGGGAGATTTTTCTGCTTATTTCCTATATCAGATTAGCAAAAAGGTATTGTACATTAGTATTCTAAAGACTTACCAACTGCTTGGGGAACAATGAAAACAGGCATCTCTACCCAGGCACAACTTCTCTGCGTGATAACAACAACCTTGTCGAAATGGAGGTAGTTCTGATACATCCTTCTTCATGAGCAAATATGTTTTTCCTTCAAAACTTGAAAGGCAAAGCCAGCTGCTCAGAACACGCACCCATATGCCAGTAACACCACGAACAGAAAGTCCTACCTCAATTTTACTACTTCATGAAAGCCATCCCTCCACAGCTCCGCACAAGACCCCAAGTCCAAACACCCCACCTCGCCCCACCGAACGCCGCCAAGGAGAGGATTTTTAATCACCGAGCTCAAGTCCACCGATGCAGGCAAACTAGGATTAAATGAAAACTGTCCAGACGCAGTAGCTGAAAAGTTAAATCACCACCCTCCTTCAATATTGAAATAATTTTCAGAGCACGCCAGGAAATATAACTAAACATCATGAAATTCTCCTTGATCAAGTGCCTAATCCAGACCAAAGGCATTATTTGGAAAAGAAGCACCTGTGGCTTGATGGGATGACCTTCAGGGTTACACTGTCCTACCTGCACACTAGCTGGGCAGATGCCTATAGCAGTAAAACTGGAAATGCAACATTTCTAAAACTGATCATGAACAGATAGCTTCTGACTGATGACCAGAACTAGTACATTTACCTGGGGAAGCAGTAGTATACATTTGCCCAGTATGGGTTACTTCACAAGACGACCTGCAAAGTCCACCTTCTAGGCTCCATAGGCTAAATATATTTAACTCCGTAATGGAGAGGGAAGTACCAGACAAATGCTCATCATTTCTCCAGGGAGAAACGATGTCTGTCCCCTAAAAGAGAAAGTCTTTTTGTTGGAGTGGCCATCACAGGAACAGTTGTACGGACAAAGAAGCTGTAGAGTTTCCATTTTTAGGTCGTTAGAAGGATCTCCCTTTAGACAGAGCTACAATCCTTCAGGAATGCCGAATTTAAATAAGACTTTTGCAATCAAACTTACAGACCCTGTCTCAAGACGGCTTTGTAAAATTGTTAAAAGACTTATATTAAGTGCTAAAATAATGGCCTACTAATATTCTCTGGGTCTAGATGCAAAACAGCGGTAAGTTGCTGGAATCGAGTGCAAGACAGAGGAAAACCGGAAGAAGCATTATCTGCTACGTTGTTTAAAATCCCATGCAATGTACCTCTTTGGCATGTACCTAGTTTTAAGCATGCAACTATACAACTGCTAATCTCTCGTGCTGCATTAAAGCCTTAGCAAAAAATTAATTATAGATGAATGTGGGATCACACCCATTAATCCTCGCTTGGATCACGCTGTGCAAAAATTTCAGAGAAAATAACTGATTGAGAAGAGCTCCTGAGTCAGTCAAAATGAGCCCTATTGAAAGCCTCTGCTGAGACTAAGGTAGGGGAGGGGCAACATCCAAAAAAACGAAACGTCTTCTGTTTGTGACCACACATCATTGAAAATAAGCACAGGTACTACCATACAAGCTTCTTGATCAAGAATCCACCTGGAGTCCTCTGTTCAGCTCTGGGGCCACCAACATAAGAAGGACACGGACCTGTTGGGGTGGGGCCAGAAGAGGCCACAGCAATGATCTGAGGGCTGGAGCACCTCTGCTGTGAGGAAAGGCTGAGACGGTTTGGGCTGTTCAGCCTGGAGAAGAGAAGGTTCTGTTGAGACCTTACTGACACCTTCCAGTACCTCAAGGGGCCTACAAGTAAGCTGGAGAGGGACTTTTCACATGGGCATGTAGTGATAGGACAAGGGGTAATGGCTTTAAACTAAAAGAGGGCAGATTTAGATTACATCTAAGAAAGAAATTCTTTACTGTGAGAGTGATGAGGCCCTGGCACAGGTTGCCCAGAGAAGCTGTGGCTGCCCCCTCCCTGGCAGTGTTCAAGGCCAGGTTGGACGGGGCTTGGAGCAACCTGGTCTAGCGGAAGGTGTCCATGCCCATGGCAAGGGGGTGGAACGAGATGATCTATAAGGTCCCTTCCAACCCAAACCTTTCTATGATTCTATGAAACTTAACAGTTAAATGGAGTTAAAGATGTCCATGCTGTGCTAAGCTTCTCCTATCAGCTGATTTCTTCTCATTTTCACTGCTGGAAATCCCACCGAATAACGTGGCCTGTAAGTCTGATCAAGAACATTCCATTTTTTCCAATATGTTGTTCCTGATGTTCCCACAATAGATCATTCAGGGCTCTAAGGGACTGTCTCGACTGAATTGAATGATGTGGTCGCCTGCTGGTACATAAATGCAAAGGCAAAGCTGTGGGGGTTTATTTTCAAAACAGAAGACATTGATCCTGTGACAATGTTCCATTACCCCGACCTTATTTCTATTAGAGACAGTGATTACATCTACATCAATCGCTTGAGCTGATGGATATTGGTGCACTAACAGTGACACAGTTTTTCACTACGCTGCTGCTGCTGACCTGCATACTGATGGCTTACAAAAAAAAGATTCATTCTGAGCTTGGACTAATGCTATTTATTTGTCAATGAAAAACTACTGAAGTTGAGGCAGACTTTTGTAATCAGTCGATTTTCAACTGTTTGTGGTTTGGAGTTTTTTTTAATGTTCTGGAAATCTTATTGTGGAATGGTGATTAGTGACAGTGTAGCCTGGCACAGATTCTATTTGTTATGATTATAAAGTATTTATATTACTACCTGATGGTAATAAAACAGCATACGCAGTTCTTAGAAGTGTCTGTGGAAAGATATCTCTGCACTTGGCAATAGCATCCCTATCCTGACCAGGGATTTCTTCACATGGGTATATGGACTCCACTTCCATTTCCCTGTACCATCACCCTTTTACAGCTTTTATCTGCTATCAGTTTCTACTTGCTATCTTTCCCGAGCTGGTGATCCATCTTCTGGCTTTCATCTCTTGATCTGACATACGATCTTGAGCCAGTGGTCACGCATTTGCCCTGGTTTTCACCTCTTCGCCATGCACACGTTCTCTGCACTCTTGAATTCATCTCTCCAACTGCTTTCAAGAGCACTGACTTTATCTGTACTTCCTTCAGTCCTTTCTTTTTCTACATTCTTTTTACTACTTTTCCATTACAACATATGAGCTGCTAACATTTTACACAAATAAACTTTGGTAGTTGAAAAAAATTCAATTCATCTCCAACAACAGAGATTTCTATTCCAGCTAAGCCCTCTTCATTTTATTTGTCCTTGTTTGTTTAGCCTTGTGCCCTGAGTCACGTCCTGAAGTGCCTGCAGGAGAAGGGCCTTTGTCTGGCTCGCTTCGGTGTATTTACCGCAGCGGGTTCCCTCCTTCTCATCAGGAAGGTCTTTTTAATGCTGCCATAACAACAACAAATTGAGGTGATCTCGAGTTATACCTACGCAGAGTAACAAAGCACAGCAGAGATGGCAGTCAACAGCATCCGAACGAGCGCCGAACCCGGGCCAGCAGCACGTCTGCCCGCGGCAGCCCCCTGCGCCGTGCCGACAGCCACAGCTCATGGCAGCTTCAGCCCAGGCACCTCCTGCCTCAAGTCCACTCCATACCGCACACATCTAGAATTTTTCCCTAACCGAAAGTAAGACAAGACGACCCCACATCTTCACCTGCGGTGTGTGCTGGCACTCGCAAGGCTGAGCCTGCAGGGACCCTGCAGCCCTTGCCGAGGAGATCCCAGCATTTGGCTGTACAGCAGTGAATTTCGCTGCAGTCTGAAGTCTTGAAACGCTCATTAGAGGCCACCGCTGCCTCATGGTTTTGGATTGGGTCCTTTTTTGTGAAATGCTAAGTTTTTATGTTTCATTAAGGTTGCTGCTGTTACTCAGGTAATTCCTGCCGGCCTCTGGGGCCTGGCTCGCCTCTCCCAGTGAACAACCAAAGACAAACTGAAACCAAATGCACCTACGTTGGTCTGGACACAGCCAGCTACACGAACGCGACCTTCTCCAACAGAGGATCCACTCACCCATTCACCCTGTCCTTGGGGCATGAGTCTGAATATTCTCATCTCACCTTTATAGCACCTACTAAGCTAGTATCACCAGCAGGTTTTACTTTCAGCACAGAAGTTCACAGAACTACCCTATAAATAATAATTCTTATCGCACAAATGGAGAAAGAGAAGCCTTGCCTGCAGTGGAGGACCCAGGAGAAGGGGTGCTCGCTCTGTGTGTAAGCTTCTTCCCCAACTCCAACATTATTTTAGAAAAGTTCTTGGATTTTCAGGCATAGCACAGAACTTGCGCAGTGTTGGGGATATAAACATGCGATTTGATGGGGGAGGGGGGGGACACACAGTAAGAGGTGCTCTGTTCACAGAGCAGGTGAAGAGGATTTGATCTATTCTAAACACCAATAAAACCAGCGTATTTCCCCACTGTTAAGCCTAGTCTTCTGTGCCGTTCTCATGAGAACAGAAGTTTTGGAATTATGTTCTCTGGCTGCATCTAGTTTGGGGATAACAAATAATTTTTCTGCAATTCCTTTTTGAGTGCGTGAAAGCTGCCAATTTTTTCCTGAGGCAGATGTTTGGTTGCATACTAACAGCTCCAAGTCCACTGTTTCTGAAAAATGAAGGATGAAACGTAAAACCCCTGTGAGAAAATATCATAATGGGGTGGGGAAAAAAAAAAACACCAACCCTAACAACCTCACAGGACACAGAGAAGATCCTTCGGTTACAATTAATTACAATTTCAAGTCAGGAAAACATAAACTGTTAACAATGAAGGATATAATCTCCAGCCTTAGTGGCCATTAATCAAGAGCCAAATACATCAGAACCTGCTACTTACTGAAGAGGAGGCCAGGTCTATTTATTTATTTATTAAATCGGGATGAAGAAAAAGCAAATGGTGCCCTTTGGACAGGGAAAACAATGAACCAGTTATATAAGAATGCAGGGGTTTGTTTTGGTTTTTTTAAATAAAAAACCTGACTACTTCTGACTGCTTGGGAGAAGGCCAGTATTACTAATGAGTTGTGGCCTGACGGCAAACAAGTAGATTAGCACTTAGGAACGCTGACAATAGAAATACACCGTGCTTTAGACATGTTTTTCTCTATTAACCCAGATATTAAGCATGTTGAGAATCTAACTGGACAGCAGAATTTGGTATCGAAAGTATGTGCTAACATTCATCGTATTTAGTGTTCAAGTTCTCTGCAGCCCGGAAACATATCCTAAAGCCTGGAATAAATTAAATGTAAACTGTCAAGTTCTTTCTCGCTCCACAATGTTCACCTAAAAGATTTAAAGATGTGTAACTCATGATTGACTGCAGCATTATGCATGAGTGGAGAGTTTTAAAGGAGGCTTAAGGCAGTTTACCCTCAGATTAAAAAATCAAGCCTTTCCTTTACCCAAGCATTTTCACATCCAGCCCTGTTTACTAAAGCAGCCTGAAATGAGCCTGTGGGAATCTGCAGGTAAATAACCATTATGAGATCAGGACCTTAAAAAACAAAAAAACCCCCCACCTTTCACAAAAGAAAAAATAATAGGTAATAGGTTTCTGCAATTGGTCATTATGAACGTAAAAAAAGAACAAAGTGTGAATCTACGTTAGATATGTCTACTGCCACACTCCTCCACTATCCCTGCCTTATTAGATTGCTAATCTGCAAAACAAGACATCCTTTCTTCATAACCACTCCACCAATACCACCTACAACATCACTTTCTTTTATTCCCAAATGAAACCAAATGCAACAACAGTACTAAAAAGTGTAAACCGCAGCTCTGAGTCTTTAGAAGCTGTCTTTTGTTCAAAAATAATCAAATAGCAGTGTCTGAGCTTAAAATGCCAGAAATCAGTTACCAATGCAAACAAGATCACCTGCAAAAGGATGGCATGAAACCATCTTCACCTAGGCTCTTCTTTTTTTTTTTCATTAAAGACTAATTAGCAGGAAGAAATTATTAAATCAGAGCATTCTTCAGAAAACAGAGATGTAGTAATTAAAACGAATTTGATGCTTACAAATTTATTTTAGTAAAAGGACCACTGAAGTCGATCAGAAACCAACTGTACTTTCTTTACCATCTCAACATTTAACTTCAGGTCAACTTTGAAATTAGGTAGCTAAATTTTCCAAAAGCACCTAAATCACTTAGAAGCCTTACTGGAACTGACTTCTAAGGAAGAACAGGATGTGAAGTACTTGGCTTTTCTAGGTACTTCCTAAGACCAAGCTGACGCATCTCTCAAAACCCATGAAATAAATTCAGAAAAAAACTGTCTGACAAACATTATTTTTGGTATTCAAAGAGGCAAAGCTCTTCTCATCTGTTAAATTTAAATCAAGTATTACAGTAAGAGTTTAATATCCATGATCTGAGCCCTCCTAAGGAGACCGGGCATGGCCACTCATGAACATTGCCGACTAGCCGCAGACAGCACGCAATGACTCATTTGTCTTGGGCCATGACACAGCATGATCAGCATACTCGTCTTATTTTCTATTTACAGCCTAAAATAACAAAAATGTGAGACCAATGTAAAATTCTTCTTGCACTGCACTATACACCAACCTGCAATATAGACACGATCCACTGAGAAGTAACAGAGAAACAAAGCAACAGCAACCCAAGCAACATCTCGGAGATGCTGCACCAGCCAAGGCAGCCAGCCAAGCAGGACTGTGTGCCTGAGACCGCTCTGGAAATGGCAGCCCAGAGGCAGGTTACAAAGGCTGCTGGTGCAGGTTGTAAGGGCAGAGCACTGATTTGCTTTTACCGAAATAAAAAACTGGGCACTTCTGGGCCACCATTCTGTCATCGCTGGTCATTGCCTCTGCCATATACGGCTGATGATGAGGCAGCAAGGCAACAACCAAAGAACGAGGGAGGCAATGAAGGTACGTGCATAGCCCATACCCCTGCTTCCACTGTGGGACTGGACACTCCACAACTCAAAGGAGTTGAGCCGAACACAAGACTCTCATGGGGACACGGGCAGCTCCGACAAAAACACCTCGCCCCCAGTAACTCTACAGCAAGGGACAGATGGTTTACCAAGCCTTCAAGTATCTCTTTCCCTAATTCACACAGTTTTTAGTGTCTGCTATAAGAACCACCTCCAATGCAGGCGTTCAATTGCCACATCTCTACATCCCCCTCTACCACATCTCAAAGTTTGACTGTGTAAGTTGTCATGAGCAAAAGCCTGTGTAAGGTGCCTAGGCCTTAGTGCCATGTATTTTGCCAGAGAATGTCACCATTTATATTCATTATATCAAAATTTCCATAAGAAATCGTATCGATTTTTCCCTTCCTGTATATACATCTAACAAAAAACTCACTCATGCCTCCAAAGGTTGTCTAGACGTTAAGCTGGTCCCCCTTCCTACCTTCAGCATCTGCTTATATTTCTCTCTAAATGAAGCTGTATCAAGGGTCTTTTGGCAGATTATTAAGAACAGCGTATATGCTGAGATGATATGCCTCTAACACATAGAAAAGACATGCAATACAGTCCTAATCCTTTACCAGATTTTCCATACCCTGCAATACACACTTTTTTTTTTTACTGGGAGCTGTTCCAATATCTGAATCATCAAGAGCAGTCTTTTCTTTTACAAAATGCCCTAAAAAATAAAAACAAGCTTCTTTCCTTGTCTGTTGAAAATGGAATATTTTACCTAACTCAAATTATCCTAGACTAAGGCCAACTTTGAATGAATGCCAAGTTCTGATACTCCATCAGTGTTTAAGTCTAGAGGCATATTTATACTACTGTGAAGGAAAAATTCCCAGAGCTCCGATGAACATGCCTGCCATAACACAGCCCCAGACGGCTCCTACACATTGTAGAGTCACTTGCATCTGTAGAAGTAATTGCATTGTTGATCTCAGAAGATTAAAGAATCGCACCAAATGTTGTTCTTGCTAATTTGGCACTGTACAGAGGATCTGACTAGCGAAAGGAATCTGAACACACCTGTAGAGGGATAAGCAATGAGTTTCAAAAAAATATTAAAAGACAGTTCAAAAGAACACTCTTTTTGCTTTTCTCTGTAACACACGGGATATAAAAAAGCTATACCAAAGCAACGTGTTGCATACAAAATTCCTGTTTTGTGAGGGAAGCCATCCTTCAAAGCTGTATGCAACTACTTGCATGAGTGCCTATACACACACAGGATAACCTTACAATTTAAAACTGTTGGCTTTGTACAATAGAAGCAGGAGAGTCTACTGAAGAAACTCTTATCAAATGGGCTGAAGGTCACAAAGGATCTAATTAAGATAAAAAGTTCAAACCCAGGACATTTCCTCTTTCTTTCTGACTGCTTAGGGCAACATCAGACATCTGTTCTCACTAATTTTTGAATTAATTCTTTAGAAGCAAACTATTCAAAAATCTGAAAATACATCATCTGACCGATAAGGACCCCCCCTCCATTAGAAGGTGCTGGAGAGGTGGGCCTGTGTGAACCTCATGAGGTTCAACACGGGCAAGTGCAAGGTCCTACACCTGGGTCGGGGTAATCCCCGCTATCAATACAGGCTGGGGGACGAAAGGATCGAGAGTAGCTCTGCTGAGAGGGACTTGGGGGTACTGATAGACGAAAGGATGGGCATGAGCCGGCAATGTGTGCTGGCAGCCCAGAGGGCCAACCGTGTCCTGGGCTGCATCAGAAGAAGCGTGGCCAGCAGGTCGAGAGAGGTGATTCTGCCCCTCTACTCTGCTCTGGTGAGACCTCACCTGGAGTACTGCCTTCAGCTCTGGAGCCCTCAGCACAAGAAGGACATGGAACTGTTG
>Ga0065711_1029675_pt1 | contig 35270 bp, 16 predicted proteins | sample Hoacrofraction12_FD_59098 | JGI IMG/M metagenome (GOLD analysis project Ga0065711, IMG submission 59098) | Hoatzin crop microbial communities from Cojedes, Venezuela - Epithelial fraction 12 v2 (version 2) | ecosystem: Host-associated > Birds > Digestive system > Esophagus > Crop | place... | reverse complement strand
CATTACCAAAAAAAAAAAAAAGAAAAAAAAAAAGTGCTGGAGTCCTCCTGTCTCCTTCACCTCTGCAGAAAGAAAAACATAAAAATCTTTACGCTACCTTGGACATTTTAGATTTGGTGTCACTGATGAGGAAAGACATGTTGTTGATCTCATTTTGTACCACAAAGTTCTGCTCTTCCCTTTTGAAATTCTGGAAATACAGAGAAGATCTCAGTTAGATGCACTTATGATGTATATCTATCTAACCAAACCTTAAATATAAATTAACTGGAAATTTGTAAAATCCACAAGAAGAGGACAGAAAAAAATAATGGTTGATCAACAATGACCTTGAATTCCACCTTTGTTTACATGACACAGCTCAGCGGGTTGTGTTTTTTGGTGTTTTTATTACGTTAGAGAAAAATAAATGTTTCTCTGGCTATGAAACAACTATGATAAAAATGTCATTGTTCCTGTAATTCAATCTAAAATATTGTCTGTGTTTTCCCTTACTAGTAAATAATCCGTTCCACCTTTTTTTCCATTATAAATCCGACTATATTCAGATACATAAGAAACTTTAAATAAGACTGAACTTCTGAATACACAAATAATCTGATGATCCAGCATCTATCTTCTGTGCACTGCGATGTTTATAATAGATCTTACAGTCAAAATCAGGCGTAAGTACACAAATAATAAGGCATCTTGCTTCCCAGACTTCAGAAAATTGAAGTTCTGGCAGAAAAGAAATTTAGCATAGACAACAGTCCATTTACTCTCTTGTGGTTTTTCTCTTCTTTTTGTTCCAGTATACACATTAATCATGTTTTATTTTTATTTAAGCACTATCAGTGATGGTGCCTGATTTGCTCTTAATGCAGATCCCTTCATTCTTGCATATGAACAAGAGGATTCAGCTTTGAGAACCAAGGGTAAATTTTGTAGAAGTGGAATTAATGAGAAATCCTTAACTGGTGAAATTTATGAGAAATGAAACAGTATCATCTACGAAAAAAATTATTTTATTTGGAGAATTACTTGTAAGATACATTTGCTACTTCCTTGCTCTTAGAACACTTACTGACTTTCCTTCATTCAATTCAGCTACAGACCTAGGCTTAATAATTGAATTATACACCTTTAAATTTATTAAAGAAATATAAATCTACACTGCAACACAAATTGAGTGGCTGTAAACAGAGCTGCACACTTCCTCCAGGAAACCCTCATTTCACTACTTGTGTTGAGGACCTTTCCGCGTGATTTTTATTGTCATTGTATCTAGAGGCTCAAGCAGACAGATTGTACAATTTAGGAAAACAGACTTTAATGAGACAACTACTAATAATTTAGTAGCCATACATCCTGGTTAAAAAAGGCTTTGTGGGTGAAAATAACTGATAAAAAAAAAAAAAAGGGTAAGGACACAGACCTCAATGAGCTTAATATATTAAAAAAACCCCAAACAAATCCCTCAACAAACAAACCAGAATTTATACAAAAAATATCTACGATCAGTGTTACTACGCTACAACCCACTCCTCTAGCTACTCAGGCATTTCAAGTGTCAGAAAACTGATAGTCATTAACACCTTCCCATCCACAGTTTCACTTCTGTCATTAAATGTGTTTTCCCAAACACTAAATAATTGACCTGCCTACTAAGAAGCCCAATTAAAACAAGTATTACCAGTAATTACTTACATGAGACTTTGACCAGTAAATGAAGACCTCAGCCACCATGCGGAACAATTCTTCTGCTTCAGGGTTGGGCTCTTTCAGCCATTTTGCCCTAAAATTTGGTAAAAGGGTGGAAATGCAGATGATCCTGACTGGCTTTATGCTTTGAAATCAGTCTTCAACATTTTACAAGGCTACAAGCCAACAAAACCAAGCATGCATGCTTTTAATCCTTTCTGGTAGCAGTGGCTTTTTGATGTCCTAATTCAAAACCCTTAAAATCCTTATACATTAATCCTAGGTCTAATCCAACAGATTTGGATTGCACCTTTTTTTTCAGTTTTCTGCTGAAAAAGACCCCAGCTCCTCCTAAAAGTCATAAAGCATCAGCCTAAGCAACTTCAAGACTGGCAAGCTGAGTAAAAGCTACTTTAATTCAGTGCTAGGCATATCAAGGCATAAGAGACGGTATCAACAAACAGGAAGATTTTACAGGATTCGTTGACCTCTTCCTCTCCACATACCTGTTATAGTCCACAAATCTAATCAACAAAGGGTAGAAGGCATAGAGGTCCCGTGCCAAAGTGGTGAACTCATCTAGGATGAGCAGTTCAGCCTCCGACATGTCACCTCTGCCTTCTGCTCTTAGATGTTCTTCATCGGATACAACCACTGCTGCTTTTTTCTTTAGCTTATCCATCAGTGGCAGGAAGTGTGTCTTTAACAGTTGTGGCTTCGCTTTGCTTATGATGGGCTGGGAAAACACTATTTGAGGCAACGAATATTATAATACATACCTGGCTACAAAGTATAAATAAAAACTTGTATCTTTCCCCTCTTTCTTAGGTCTTATTTCTAGGTTACAGAGTAAAATCCTGCCCTCATTGAAATCAGCAGAAGTTTTGCGAAGAATTAAATGTGGTCAGGATTTTACATAGTCAATTCACTTTGTTACTACAAGGACAGAGCCTTCCAAGCTCTTGACTAAGCTTGCAAGATCATAAAACTTGAATTTACTGGCATTTTGTCAATACATTGGTATTTGCCTGCATAATTTTACTGAGTAATGTAGAAGTTGTCTAATGGTATGTATGGGTGGGTACATGTATAGCTACATAGTGCACACACAAGTTTTCCCAGACACTGGCTCCTCTTCTGTACCTTGCTTTTTAGTTTAAGCGAAGCACAACTGGAAAGCATGCTCTAGTTATTTGCAAACCAACTGAAACAGCCTGTCTGTATTTCTTATCACATAAGGACACTGCAAGGCTTGCGTGTAGACAGAAATGAGACTGATTCAACCATCCATCAGCCAGCCATTTGAGACTTGTTAGCAGAAGCTTTTTGCAAATCTACTCATAAAAATGAATATGTAAATTAGCACTTCATCTGGGCCCATTAGTGCAAAACCATTTGTAACATATCCATTAGATTACAAAGAATTTTAGGCAGTTACTACTTATCCTTAGAGTGCAATACATTACTAATCCTCAAAAGACTAGGAATCCAGACTGCTATCATGAATGAAATTACTACTACAGTAAGTAGTGAAAAGTCCTAAGAAAGCCTAATTGAAAACTGAATTCACAACACTGAAGTGACTTTTCCTGACAGACTGTAACATTGAGAAATGAATTGCTTGAATTTTAAGGTGTTACACAATGAAGTTAATGTAAAGATTACTAAAATGACACATGCATTTCCTCTTCTCATTGTAATAGGTATGTTACAGATACAGCTTCAAAACAGTATTTTAAGGATCCAGAACTCACACAGAATAGCAAGGAACTGTGCAATGTCTGCAAATGGAAGCTACTGTCTAATGAAAATGGGCTAAATAGCTATAGTCACTTAATTCAATATGCTGCAAAATGAATATGTGCATATTCTGGGGGGAAAAAAATAGGCTAATGTACTTCTTATATTACTTCTTAAGAGATTAAAACATACTGCTTACACTGTTCTTTATTCTTAATTCTGGTTCATCACGATCTGCATTGTTTAAAAACAAAAATATGAGTGTTCTATTCACTCATAAGGTATGAGTAAGAGGGTAAATACAGAGTCATTCAGGGTGTGGATATATACATACACACACATTCTGAATATATACACACATGCTTGTTTGTGCATTTATTTATTTATTTATGTCTTACCTGCTAATCTCTTCATCCAGGCTCCTTCGTCAATACCAAGGTTGTTATAAATGATTTTCAATATGTTACCCAACAGAGTGTTCATGTGCTCTGATGTCAAGGCTGTGCAACACATTTCTGCCTTGTCAGGGTTGTTTTCTGGCCCATGCTCCCACCAGTGTGACATGTAACTGCATAGCATAGGCAGTATTACTTCCATGATATGTGGCATTTGTGTGTAACGAATACCAGACTCTGCCAGTTCCACAATTTCTTCCATTAGCTTCACCAGGGAAGGAATATTTGAGCAAACCTCTTCTACACTAGCAGGCAAATTGAGAACTAATGAAAAAAAAAAATCCCCAAATCAATAAACTAAGTCATAGAGGTAAAATAATTCTTTTCAATTGCTGTTCTGTACCATTTCTGTTTTCTATTTACATTTATGCCCTTCTGATTCAAGGGAAAAAAAACAAATACAACCATAAAAAACAGGTACTTTCATACCATTGATCAATAAACCGGTCATATATAAGCTTCAATAATAAAAATTTCTGTACTAAAAATAATTCCTATATGGAAGCTTAAATGGTGTAATTATTATGGAGCGAATTCAGAGAAATCAGACGCAGTTTGCTGTATTTAAAATAAAGCTTAATTTTCAGAATTTCTTCCAACGTAAGATTTGCAGTGGAGGAAACAAATTGATACAACGAAACATCTCTCCATGACACATCAGATGAGAGCTGGAATGTTAATAGAAGAAGAAAAGTCATTGCCTGACACAAATAGTAGCGCAGATTTTGAGAAATTGACTTCTGAAGGTGAATTTCTGATCGTAAATATTTACTTTTCAAGTTACTGGAATTATCAGTTCCTTCCTCTGAAAAGGCATCGCAGCAGCCTTTATTTTCAGAAGTAGTTTCTTTCATCTACATCTATCTGTAAGCATAACTATTAGCTCTTGAATGTTTAACACCCTGATGTACACATACAAACATATATACAGATATCCATACATTGAAACTTTAGTTGGTACCAACACAGCCTAAGGCTAGTCTTTTTCCAAAAACAGTCTCTTCTCCTATTAAGACCCAAATACATTTTACACAGCCATCGCAGAGGTCCTTAAAGCTTAATGCAATTTTGGAAAATAAATTCAAATTTCTGTTAAAAATCAATGCAAATCCAGTTGATTTTCTTTCCAGATGTATTATAACAGCTAGAATATATATGGTAAGTAAGCATGGCTGTTGATATTTTGAAGATAAGATACTACAGCTCTTTCAAGAATCAATCTGGTATGCTCCCTTTTTTAAAATGAAGGTGAAGTTATAAAATGGATGCCATTATAAACTGGCATCTTAGACACTGTCATCTATACATATCTGTGATATAACTCATATTCAGTATATATGTAGAGCTTGTGCAGTTCTACTATAACTTCTATTTACCGTAGGAACAAGTAGCGCATAGGACCTTACTCAACAACTATGTTTTATCATAAGAAACATCAAGAGTTTCAGAATGGTACAAAAAGATATATGCAAAATAAACATACATACTGTTACTGGAAACTATCTGTACTGTCTTATATTTCACACAAAGAAAAATCAATTTACATACTACTCTGCAGTGTGTTTAGTTCCTGAGGGTACACTATGTACTTCTTACAGGCAAAGGCATTTTGCTTCCATCGCATGTATGTATGTTTCAGGGACCCAATATTGCATACGAAAACTGAGAAACTAAAGTTACTGATTAGAAAACATAATTTTATCATCAAATACACAATATCTGAGATACTAAAAATGTGCAAAGTCCCTTCAATAAACTGATTCCAAAGTGGTATTTTGAGAATGATATTTCAAAATGGAAATATCGGCATCTTTAGAAATAATCAATTCTACCAGGCTTAGCCCATTGATTTAGGAAGGAAATACAACCAAGAGATTACAAGAAAATCCTTGCACTACAAAATGCACGCAAAAATACATGTATTAAGGCAAGCAGCATTTATAGTTAAATTGTATTTTCATAACCATCATGTGAGTTTCTGAAAATACCTGCTCTGTCTCTTGCATTCTTGGTATTGTAAATTGAGTAGACATTATGTTTGTTCAAATGAGTTTCCAAAAATGCCACTGGAAAGGCACCTGAGAAAGCGGCCAAGCATTCTCCTAGTGCTGATCGTTGCCTGTGAATTAACAAACATCATTAAGTATACACATCTTTGATGACTGACTAGACCTCAGGATAGTTCTATATCAGCCTTATTTTTATTCTAAGATGAGCTCACCTCAAAGAGATAAGCCACTACATTATTAGGATCATCAGCACAAGAACAGGTAATAGAAATTGAAGTCCAGTACCTCTCCACTAATACATGAATGAAATGTTAAGATATAAAATGTCAAAGGTGGCTTATATAGCTGAGAGCAGATGAGAAATGTGCATGGAAAACTCAAGGTCATCATAACAGTGCCTTCCGTTCTCTTACTTTACTCTCAGCTTTGCTGACTTTATAATCTCTATTATTAAGGAACAGCTGATGAGTAGACCAAGAGACCAAATACAACTATCATTTGAGTGATATAATTGCCTTTTTCCAAGAAATAGTAATAATCAGACCTTGGTCTAGCATGTACGTCAAGTTCTTCAGAGACTGGAAAATCGCTTCTACCTATCAATAACTCTGAAAGTTTTGCACAAAGACATTGCTCTAATCTCTTCAAACATATGACAACATGCATTTGACAATCAAAATAAGTGTGTCAAAATTGTAAAAAGCCAGACTCTCGGAAAAAGCGATCCCCTGTCACTTCACTTGGGTCCCTCAGCAGGCATTTAAAACTACTTTTTCTGATTTCCAATTCAGCTGATGAGAGCAGAATTAGGTATGTGAGAAAGCTGCTGAAGTCAAGTCAACTCACACAGATGACTGAAGCCGAGGAGTCCCATGAACTTCCAAGTGAAAAAAAAAGGCCTCCAAACTGATCTTGTGATTTAACAACATTCATCTTCAGTCTACAGTTTATCTCATTTTAGGAACTTCGTATTCTTTCTAGATCTAATGAATTAAACTTGATTTTGTTAAATCTAACTTCATTCCCATTATTAATTATCCTGTTTGCTGCTTCTTCCTGTTTTTACTTTTCATTAGGTCTTCATAAGCAAAACATCCATCCATCACATACACCTACAAAGAGCATGCTATGTGCTTTTCACTTGCAGTAATGGTTGTAGACAACCACACACAAGAATTATCACTTACACTGACATATTTTGTCTTAACTACAATCCCCACATCATTTATATGCCAGATACCAAATTAAAAAAACCAATTAATTTTATATTCCTTATGAAATTGAGACCTGGTTTTCCACAGATGTGTATTTTGTTACTTACAAACTTTGGTTCCCACCTTTTTTCATAATGTTTGTTATGCTACCGCCACCAAGTAAGCAAGGTATGTCATGGGGCTGCTCTGGAGCTATGCACAGGTTGATTTGCTAGACAGTGCAGAGACATATGAACTTCCTAGATTACTGCTGCCAGTACCTGAAATGTAGCCTTCCCTCTGCACAGTGCTAGTCACTATAGGGCAACTATTCAGTTTTAAGAAATGAATTATCCAGGTACCTATTTTTTGGTGGAATATGGTCTACCCAGACCAAATGTAACGTGGAGAGAGGTTAGCAGATACACAGAAGCACAAAAAAAGCAATTATAAAGCCTCATTTCCCTGGATAATTGAGCTAGAAAAGAAGTAGTGTTGTATGAGTGACAAATTAAATTAAATTAACATTAATAAGAAATATACATCACAATTAAACAAGGAAGATCTATAACAATAGCTGAGCTGAATGACATATTTTTACAGTTCCCCAGATTTTTATTTTCCCCAGATTTCTTTATAATTTTTGTTTTAATTAAGAAATATATTTTGACAAACAGATAATGCAACATTTTAAGTGTATTATAATAAACCCAGCTGTATTCCACTTAACATCTGAGCACCTTTTTTCTCTCAAGATATCTTTCCAACAAGAATCTCTTCCTATATTCATCTCTGGACTGCATACTCATGAAGCTAAATATAAACACAAATATTAAAAAGACAGACACTCTTTCTTCTTACCGCTCTACGTAGATACTCTTGCTGGTTCCCAGAGCATATAAACTGGCCAATATTCTGTAACAGGAGACCTGAACATCTTCCACTAAAGAGAAGAAAATGATAGGTATAAAGAAATTTTTATTTCCAATACATTTCTTTAGAATTAAAACACATTTCTTTTGACAGTAACTGAATAATACCAAGCTATCAAAGGCAATCCACAGAAATTACTCTCTAAACACAAAAAGTCTTCTGACCACTGAGTGCCATAGTTCTTACTCAAAACTTCCACTTACTTCAGTATCAAGTTACCAGCTAAGACAGTAAACACATTTCACTGGCGCACTAACTTTCTGAAAGTAATGACTTTTTCTGGATACTGTCACAGACTCCTGAAATTTACAGAAATATTTTAATGAGAAAAGTGGATGTTTACATCTCGTCACATCCAAATCCATCAACAGAAACCCAAATTTTCAAAACCAGTTCTCTCACTGCTATTTTAAATAATACTTTTCCAGATTCTAGAAAGAGAAAAAATTCTATAATTCTTTTCTTCTAGGTTCTTCTCTCAGTTATTTCCATAACTGAGTTAGCTATACAGAGCAGAATTTACTCCTTCAGTGCAGTCTGGACAGCAGAATTCCTGTGGAGTATCTAAAATGTATGAAATTAAAGTTTTGTGTTGCAGACTGCAAAACTGTATCTTGCAGAGCTTGGTTTTGTCAAAATAAAGGACACTGAATCTGCCATAATCAGAATTCTCTACAGAAACCTCATACACAGAGTCTCATATATATTCCCTTCTCTGGCACCTGCATTCTTCAGGAGCTCCTTCCACTTTTCCTTAGGATCTACAATGCACCCACCCAAATTCCCTGCTAACTGAAACTGAGTCAGTGTTCATGTAGGACAGAATAACATCAGTCTTGTAGTATAACCTCATTTATAGACAGAGCAAAGACAAATTATTATACAAAGTAACTTTTCACACAAGAAGAAAGTCACAGTAAATCTATGGTAAAGTTATAAACAAAATCAAGCCTTCTGACTGTCTAATCACAGCCACATCTTTAATATTTACACAAAGTGCACTAAAACCTGCATCTGTTCTAGGTCACTTACAGCAAATGTTTGATTAAATCAATGAGAATTTTGTCAAAATGACATAAGATTTGTCCTTCTCTAATAGAACTGAAAGTCTAAGTAATGCTTATTACATGACATTATGACATTTTAGTGGCACAGCAAGTCTAAATAATACATACATATCAAATCTTCCCCAAACTGGTGCTGTCCAATATGCTCAAATAAAGAAGATAGCACTGGCAGGAGAGCAACTGTGGTATAATTAATGATTTGTGTAACTCCCTTTGGCTGGTTTCTGCTGTGTGTAAACTGGCCTTGCTTAAGATTTTCCATTGTTTTCTCCAGATCCTCAGCAGCATTGTCCAAAAATGCTCTCAATGCCATCTTAACAGATTCCAGACCAGTTTTCATCACAGTCCTGTATATAGCATGCAATGAGAATGAAAAAGAATATCCTATTAGACAAGCATGGAATAAAGCCTAGTCTTGGTTTATAGGAAGTAGATAGTAAAGATCAGAAGAAAAATCTTTCATCTTTTCATGTTGTAAAATCTTCTCCTAGCAGAACAACCTATTGAAAAAAATGTTTCATAGGTATCCTGCAGAACACAAAGATACTTCACCTGGTTTCCCACTGAGAAAAATAAAGTCCTTTTAAATGTATAAATTAAGTGATTCACTTGCCTTCAGAGGGAAAAAAAAACACCTAACAAAAAAGAGTAAGTCTGTAATTTACGTCTCTACGAATAGAAGAATTATCTCAAGCCAGAACTCAGAAAGTCTTCCCAACCATTACAGTCACATTTCTGCCTCCAGAATAAGGGCATCAGCAAGGAATAAGTAAATTCAATCAACTCTGCTTAAAATTAACTAAATAAATGCATTGATTACATAACTATAACACCATAATCCGTTATGTAATTATATCATCCAGCAGAATTCTTACTTTACTTAACTAGCTAAATTACAGAGACCCTTTGTTTAAGGAAAGTATACATTTAGGCATGCGTGAAATAAATTCAGGTGAAATACTTCTGTAAATTGAATAACAGTCCAGCTTGGGTTTTCGTTTGTTTTACAGAGTGAATATACACAGTTTCAATGGCAATATTTCCAAACTTTCATGTAATCTCCATGAATCCCTTAATCCCTGTCTGGAACTATTTTTACATCTCTACCAAGATCTGAATTAGTGACCACCAACTGTATCTGTATTCCATCTGTATGATTGCACAGACAATGGGCAGTTTACGACAAAAAATACCAGGATATTGCAAGCTAAAGGATTACCACACAACAGCTGAGCCATACAAATTGACAATGATCATGACTCTACCCCATGCCAAATAGAAAGTAAAATTTGGTCATTTAAGCCACTGCAAAGATACTGAGAAGAAGAGCTATCTGCACATAATCCAGTCAATTCTTTGAGAGTAAAAGCAAAGTGAACAAAGTTATTTTAAATTACCATGGAGGTACTTAAACTGTCATGCTTTGTTTCACAACTGCAAAGATCTAAAAATCAACATCAGCACAGACAGTTGACTGTACAGTTAATGAAAAGCAACACATGACCCTCCAGTATTTCAAGACTGTCTCAGTGACTCTCGCAACAGCTCATGCAGCTCAATTTACCTTAAAAGTACTACTGAATTTGATGTAAAGGGGTTTTTTTTGTTGATATTCAAATTAGAACCTGAAATAACTTTGCAATGAAGACACTCTATGAGATAGATTTACTGCATTCCACATGCATTTAACTCATATTTTTTTTTATTAAAGTGTAAGCAAAGGAATAAAATAGTTCTAATGTTATTGTGTTTTTGGGACACTGCCATGATGAAAACAAGATGAATTAACAGCCAGCAGTTCATGGACACCACTGAACCGAAGCGTAGTTGAATGTGTAACCTACAAAAACAGTTCTGCCAACCCCTAGTAATTAACTAGTAATTAACCTACTTTGCAATGGGAATTCTTTTCAGTACTATAACTTCTTGAGCTTTGAAACAGGTAGCCCAAATCTGACTGCACATTATTTTCTTAAGTGATTTTCTTCATACTTTAGAAAATATATTGAGTATTACCTCGCATCCAAGGTCTGGCCCAGTATGTGAAGACAGTTGACTATTGATGTTGCATCATTTCCTAAACAGGGAGGAAAATTATCCACCAATTAAGCTGAGCATACTGTATAGCATACCTACACTCTGCGAACTGTATCTCTGGTTTTAATGAAAGAGTAAATGACATAGCAGAAGAGCAACTGAACTTCTGCGTAATTTTAACATTCAAGTTAAAAAACATGCAGTTTGTTGTCTTAACCTTGTTTACACAAATGCGGTAACTCGAGGCAGTATAGCATCTCTCATCAAATAGCCGAGGCAGTCAATCTGGAAGCACTTAAATGTGGGGTTAATTAGAGCTGCAGTGTATTGTCTGATTTTCATTTAAGTTCTACAAACTTTGTTTTAATTGATTCAAGTTTATCTGAACATTTATCTTCCCCCTTTCAGTAATGTAAAAGCTGTTAACTTTCACAAGCTGCTATTGCAGGAAGAGAAAATTTATATAAAATGTCATCAAAAAGGTTAGCTCCCTGGTGTTACCAACAGGCTGCAGCCATTTATAGTGGGATCAGGTGTGGCCCACATGAGTAAAAATCTCTGACATGATATGCATCTCCCATAATCAATTTTTTTTTCACACTCACGTATGTAAAAAGAGAACTTACACACAACATGCCTGGCATACATATGTACATCCCAAGATGTTGCTGTGTACAAGCCATCTCTTAAGTTCTTTTTCAATGCAGGACAGATTTAGGCTACAGAAATTTTACCCACAGCTTATTTAATGTATTTATTTTTTAAAAATAAATATAAATCTCTGCAAAATGAAAAATATCTTTTCTTGTTTCTGTATATATTTAAAGTTTCTCAATTAAAAAAAAAGAAGAAACAAACTGAATGTTTAAGATAGGATAGATTTCTGAAAATACTGTCATCTGCATACAGTGTACTATACTTTCTCAGGGGTGGTTATTTCACTTGAAAATATAGGCAAATATACAACTAAAATTGGTAACTGTTTCAATGAAATAGAGATTTAAAAAGCTAAATTCCAAGGAAAGAGCAGGAGGTTTATTGCAGCGGAGAATGTTGTCTTGTGCTATCAGAAGAGCAGGTATTGTTGTGGTGTTCAACCACAGTAGATTAAATAAACCTGAACCACAGCTTCCCCAGCTGCCTGTAGCCAGGCAGCCCCACCCTCTCTGCACCAGCGTTGGTGGTCATGCAATGATATAGTGAGCAGATAAGAAAGTTAACATGGCCTAAAAGAATCCTACCAAAAAAAAACACTCCAAAAGATTAAGTTTTTTGTCAGCTCCTATTTTTTTCCCTTACTATTTTACTGCTCTGGTGATATGAATGCCAGTGCTGATGAAGAGAGTGCAGAACTGTGCTAATGACAGCAGGGATGGAGGGCAGTACTCAGAGCAACCCGGATTTATACTGTGGATTAGACTGTCATGAAACAGTATCTTCACATTCGTCGTGCAAGTGTGTATATGCTGCATGCGACAGCGCAGTATAGAGAGGCTCACTCCAATTACCTGGAAATTTATACTGGCAATCTATATATACCATGCAGACACATTTCAAGAGCCATACATTTATGAGCAATCAGGTACTTCATATGCTGCAGCCAGATGTAAGGTTCAGAAATTCATCTAGTCAGTCTGAAAACCAGACAAGCTTTAGGCGTATCCGTGTAGCAGACACTGTAGGTAGTTGGTTCCACAGCCTGGGATGTCAGAGCAGAATTCCATGACCATGATAAATGCAGCCTCCTTCAATCTAAACTAACTGACATACTGGAGTTTGGCCAGCTTTATCCATGTAACACTAAAAACAGACTTTCAAAATTATCATGAAATTTCTTTTCTGGAATGTATCCTTCCAGCGGGATTTGTTACAGAATCTTAGAAAATGCAAGTTGCTATGAAAGACAGGTCTAGGTTCAGTGGAAATTCTGTGTCTTGCTTCTGTTCAGTGTCATGAATTTAGTTGTTTTCACTGTGTTTCTAAAACAAAAACCCACAAAAAATAGCACTGTTTAATATTTTACCTTAAAATGCCGTAGTTAAAACTCAAAAAAAATCCTTTTAAAATAAATGTTTCAAGAATCAGTTTGGTTCCAACCTGAGGTCAGAAGTCAATTTCAGAAGGCCATCTTTTTTAAAACTCAGTTATGAAATCTAAAATGAGTGATTTTCTAATGAAACTAGCTTTATAACTATTGCCAATATTTCAAAGTGTATATATGTACCTTCATTAAATTAAAAATATTCCTTTTTTATTAATTAGAAATGTTCTTGATTTTCAGAAGCCTGAAAGTTAAATACAAAACACTCTGACGTAGAAAAGAACGTGCAGTATACAAAATTCCCTTACCTCATGAAAGGGGAGCAGGTGACAAGTACAATTCAATACGATAAAAACTGAAATAAGAGCTGTTCCTTAAAGCTACTCTTCACACAACTCAAAGACACTGGACATATGCAAATAATAAGCCACATGGGTTTAAGAGGTATTAAGGCTAAACGTATCCTGGGAGCTAGTATAAATACTAGCTTGATGGTTGGATCACCATTCAGCATATACTACAAATGCAGCTGATCCCATGAACTGCGCAACTGAGTTTAATAATCTCAGATGCAGTCCTACATATTTTAGAAAGCTGTATTATTATATTAGGAGGGAAGCACTGTTGCTGTATCGTGAAAGTGCTGTGGTTATTGATTCCAGGAGGCCTCACTGGAAGGACACATAAATTCAGGATGTCATTAGGCAGAGAAAGCCTTCTGTTTCTTTTTAGGAACTCCTCTGACTAATTACTCTAAGTTCCAAAAAAAGTGTGAGCAAAACCAGGCCTGTTTTAGCTGATGTCTTACCCAGCTAATTTTTGTTTCAGATTACATGGGTCTGTATTACTGATACAAAGATTTTTTTGAAAAAAATACTTATATACTTGTATAAAAAGAATGCCTTACTGCACATTTAAACAATATAAAGAGTGACTCAAACTAGTCATATAAATTTGTCTTTTAAATTGAGAAAATATAAATTCAAATGCTCAGTTCAGCAAAATTATTTTCTAAAAACTTTCTAATTCAGCCCACTAATAATAATGAAAGTAAATAAATACAGTCTTACTGATGCACAGCTACAGCTCTCAAACAGTAAATTATTGGGACCAAAATATACTTTTGCAGTGTAAAAAATAATAATTCCATGCTGAATTACAATTCCATAATCTCAGTGACATTCTTAGATATCAACAGTGATTAACTGTTTAATTTCACTCTGGAAGACTTGAACTCTTAATTTCCCATTTTATCAAGACTTCTATATACAGCTTAAGCTACATGACTTTTACTAATGACTTGCACACATGGAGCTGTATCTTCAGAAGTGCCATTCAAATTCACAGTAATATAAAACACCTGTATAGCAAAACTATATAGCATTTTGTTATAGCAAACTCCCCACTATCCATAAAAGTTACTATCGACCAACTCTTGCTCATTCAAGATGCCTCCAAAATGCAACTTTCTAGGCCCCAGCTGTGCTCAGAGGCTGTCCTCACGAGCATTTTCCCCTCTTCTGCATAGGCCTTGTCTTTGCTGGAGTAAGTGCAATTCTTTTGATCAGGTTTTCTAGCATGATGTAATTCACCATCAAGGTAAGGCAAGTTGTACACTGACTTTGACTTGAGTTAGTAGCTCCACAGTAAACAACCATGCTCTAGAGTCTTATGGTGACCTTGTCATAACTCACAGAAAAACTACAGTACACTTCTGTTTTGGCATAAAGATTTTGTGTTCTGTAAGTTACTGCACACTAGGAAAAGAGTTAAAAAAACAAACTGTAGCCATAGTGAATACTCATCTCATCCCACCTGACTTATCTCCTTCTACCACTTGAACCCAGCCAAACAACAGGAAACAAACAAGCTGAGATGTGGAACAGAAAAGATCTTGTCATTAGTACTGAAGTTATGTTGACTTAGACTTTTAACTTCAGCTGTTGCTAATTTTAGTAAAAAAGTCAGAAAAACAATTCACACAATAACAAAAATATGTGCAGAATTTTAATAGTATACCTGAGCTACTTCATTCTTTGAAGAAACAACCTAGGGTATAAACCAGAGCTTATGTGTACGTTTGTGACATACTCCACCCTTCAGAAAAAGCTGCAACAATGCCACACAGCTGCAGAAACACCTCCATTCCTCCTATGATCTTTTGGCTTTACAGGCAAATCCACTCAGCTCATCCCAAAATATATTTAAAAGCAATACCCCAAAATAACTTCTGATCTTTCTTCTCAGTTTAATGGGTTTCATAATGGTGTGTAAGCTTTTTAAACACCACACTGCTGCAGCGAGTTCCTTCCCTTCAAACTAAATAAAATATGTAGGAATTGAGTTAGATGCATGTTATTATAATCAAATTATAATTCACTAGACAATTACCCTATTAGGTATGTTCATGGATGCTGGAGTTTACAATGCATCCATCACAGAAGCCATATATGCATAGGATGTACTATTCCAACTACCCTATCATCATGGCATAAGAAAAAATTGCAGAGTAAATGACTTTGCCACACATTGCGTATAATATATACATTTGATACAGACTGCAAATTAACTTCAATTAAGTGATTTTCACATGGCATAAGACAAACACCAAGCTCCTGCTAGATTCACATAATACCAGAAAGATAGTACACATGCGTATGTGGAGTCAAGCACATCTGGGAATATGTAAGAATTCCACAGAACATAACTAAGCATTTCAGCCCACTACAAAATTTCCTTAATGGCTTTCCAACACAAATGTGAAGTTCTGATGCTCTGTTATTCCAAAATGATTTAGAATAAAATAACAAATTAGTAATTATAATTAACTCAGCAAAATTCTTCAGTAGGATAATGAAATCCAGATATTAGTTAAGACACACAGAAAAGTAAACAAAAAACCCCAAACTGATAACTACGAAAGCTTTTTATTCCATCTAATAAAATCTGTGATCTACCAGCCTAAACAATTAGTGGTCTGTGAAGATCATGCACTCCAGCCATGCAGCCATGCAGCATGCAACAAAGCAGCATGTAACACAATGCAAAAATGGCAAAGAAAACCAAGTGATGGCCATGCTAGTATTTGTCAAGGGTCTCCTTACCAAACAGTGAAATCCTATGCCTGACAAGAACTCCAAGTTTGCAGAACAGGCTGAAGACAAAAGAAAAATAAAAGAGAAGGGAAAAGGAAAAAAATAAGGGGGGGGAGAAGAAAGAAAAAATAACAGCTGATACATGAGCAGGAAAAGCAACATGATGTCACGCAGAAAGAATCAATTATCTGAGCAGAATGTGGGACAGAGTACTAAAGAAAGAGTTTTTAAGTGCATATCCTCAACAAACATGGTTAAATAAGCACATATTATAATTAAAGAAACAAAAAAAAAATTGAAAGCAAAGCTAATTAATATAAAAGCGTCCTACATGATAACCCACAAGGAAATAACCATCAAAGCTTTAAGAAGTAAAATGTGGTCAGTGTGCTATTCAGGATACCACTGACAACATGAAAACAAAAGGTAAGAAAATCAGATTAATTGAAGTGTTTGATGGAAAATGTTTAACTAGCCCAATTTGGATCCTGTCATCTTGAACACAGTGAGAACTTCTTTTCAAATACATTGCTTTTTAAACACACTTAAGATGAGAAATAGCCTCTTACATGGTTAAAAGCCAACAAAAATGGATATGATCAATGGTTTCATTTCACGTGTTTGAACTACTTCCTGTGCTGATGAGCAGTGCCCCGCTGAGAACAACGAAGAATGAAGTTTTGTGTAAATTCACAGAAGCAGGAGCACACTGCCATAGCCAAAATGACCTGGCCTCCAGATTGAGGAGAGCTTAGATCAATCTTCATGATCCAGTTCAGTCTGCGAATTTTCTCCAAAAGCAACATCAATTTTGGTGTTATTTTTTATGCTGCAAAATCCCTCATGTGCTATAAATGACATGAACAATATCATGCCATTTTACTAAGCTATTTAATTATTAGGCACACAGGCTAGTTATCAACCTCTGATTTAAAAGAAAAGACACCATAAGCATATCTGCACAGTTTATGGATGAGATCTGAACATGTTGTTCCATTGACAGACAAGAGCATAGTGCCAAATGGAAACATGTATGTCCAGAATCAGAGCAGCCAGGTTAATGTGGTGTTGACTCCAGCTAATTAGCCAATGCACAGTGATCCACTATAGCAACAGCAACTGCTCTGTTATAGAAATGAGTCTGGGTGGTGCATGTTCAGGGATCTTTGTTCACTTTTTATTCCATGAAGCAGACATATACTACACATTCTTTTATGAAGATCCTGGTTCACCCAGTCCAACAGGAAAAGCTATACAAAAGCATGTTAGCATCATATAAATCTTGTGTCCATTCTAACAAAGACATTAAATAGCTCACAATCTATCTTATTTTCTAACATATAAACATTACTCAACTGACTGCAGCATTCAGCAGATGTTATATGTTCACTAAGTCTGACTAAACCTATTATCTCCAGTGTAATTAGTTTATCTTAAATAAACAAATAAAAAAAAATGTCCAAATGGCCCGTACTTAGATTGATGTACAGAATTAATTTTATACAACTGCACTAGTACAAGGACTTGTAAGATAGTCTAATGGATGAGAAATGCAAAAAGCCCAATCCTGATGACACTTGTTGCAAATAAGATCGAATATAATGCCACCGTATTTCAGGAAGAGGTCTGACCTGTATTTGCCTGAAAAATAGTTCTGGATTTAACGTATTTGCTGAACACAGAATGGTTATTGCACTTGTTAACAATGGCACTGCGTTATCAAAACCCAAATACTAAAATTATACTCTATCATAGCTTAATGAATGCGAGCTTATCTTCACTGGAAAAAAGAAAGCAGCCAGGAACTGCTCTGAGCTTGAAGAAAAGCCTATGTATGAGTTGCACTCAAACAAATCTAAAGGGAAAACTCCACAGAAAATCCAAAATTCAGCTTTGGCAAACTCCCTACAACATCGTAGGGGGAAAAAAAAAAAACACAGTGCAAAAAAATGCTGGGTATCCATTAAAATGGCCCAAAACTACCCTTCAGGAAATGGATCACACAATGTAGTTTCTATAATCTTTGCATCTTGATAATTAAGAAATAAACTGCGCAATAGCACTGGTTATAGCTATCATTCATCCAAGGCTTCTTTGCATCTGTCGTTTTCTCTTTGGCTGACACTTCTGGACGGCAGGTAACTCAGTTAAGTATGGCAGCAGCTCTGATCCTTCTGCTGGGCTACACATTCGGGAATGCCCCTCAGCTAGACAGCATATGTGCGGAAGTCCTGAATCTACGCAGCATGTGTGCCGATATATCCATGTTTGACATATTCCAGAAGTACAGGGTTTACTGCCCTGACTTAACAACTGTGAAAATATTGATATCCAGGACATTACACACAGAAAAACAGCAGCTCACAGAGTGGAAACTTATCTAAATGCACACATTTTGACAAAGTTTTTTAATTCTTTGAAGAATGCCATTCAGCCAAGTTGCCAGATCAAATTAGTCCATGAGATGACACAGGGTCAAGACAGCCGTCACTTCTTTATTCTTAGTATTGTTGCTAGAAACTTCACTCAGTATTCACACAATCTTGCAAACCCCGCCCGTCTGTATGACCATGAATTGGCTGTCAGCCTCAAAGAACAGCAATTCAGTTTTGCGTGATTCAGTACCCAGTAACAGCCAAGAAGGCAACCATGATACCTGTACATTACAGGTATGCAGTAGGTCCTGTGCGAAGCTTGTAGTCCACCTTACTAAACGGGAAAACATATCTTAGAGCAATGATCTAAAAAACGGGTAACTTCAGAGAAAGGATCAAGTGGATATTTCTGTCATGTGACTACTTGTTCTTATTATTTAGAAAACTAAAGAGCAGAAAGAATGCAACTTTCTCAGTGTCAGTTTTTATGGTGAACAGTAATAATGATACTTACTGAAACACAGTTAATAAGTTTGGCTTTTAAATCTACCACAGAATTTTGCAAGAGTAATGATTTCATATAAACCTATTTCTAACAGTGAAAACTGATATGCAATTGTATAGCCTGTGCCACAGACCGTGCAACTATGTATCACTGCACATAATGCTAAGTTCCCTGCATGCTAAAATCATCACCACTACCTTTAAAACAGCATATAGTCATAACTCTGTACTCTCTTCATTTCATACAATGAATTTTCCTAACAGGAAAACAAAGTGAAAAAAGTTTGAGTGTTCATAAAAATATTTCTCTGCCTCCCACTTCTCACTTTCCCACAATCACCTGCTGCTGTTTAAAGACAAACACACATATGCATAAACATTAATATTATTTTAAGTTTTACCTTGTCACCATTTCTTTCTCTTTATTAGAGGCATGACCTCCACTGCTGAGAGGCCTACTTGCTGCAGATAAGAAATACAGGCGATGATTTTTAAAATACTGATCAATCAAAGGGAGCACAACCTGAAATTATATCAGAAAGAAGCGGTTATCTCAGGGCTTGCTTTAGTATGTTCTGTGTTACTCTTTGTAAGTCACATCTTCAGACAGGAGACTTCAAATGTCTTTTCTGTTTTAAAATCTCTGTGTATTTTTCCTTTAATGACTATTCCTCTTTCAATTGATTTAGTATTCAAGCCACTTAAAATGTCATCTGGAAAAGCAGAAGAAAAAAATTTTACATTATCTCTGGGACTTATCTGTGGATTTTTTGGGACAGGTACAAAGCAGAAAGCGTAATTTCATTTTATCTCACAATTTAAGATTTTTCCAGTACCATATACCCAGACACAATTATTGCTGTTCATGCCTTTTAATGTAGGCATGAAAAAATTCACCTACAACTGTCAGCGCACTAACGGCACTTAACTCCAGATGCTATCAAATAAAGCTCCCATAGCATCTCACTCATCAAGGGCTTGTCCACAGAAGCTTTCCTGTTTGCTTCATGTGGTGACCATTACTCAGTGCCCACTGCAGGTGTCAGCCAGGAGGAGACCCAAAATAAACAGCCAATAAGAAAATCTGAAATTGCTTCCTTTTTGGATCATGGTTCAGAAAAAGGTGGAATGCTAGCTTCTGCATCACTAAACTTGGCAAATAGTACCACAAGGAAGTACTTTAAGGTATTGAGATCACAATCTACTGCAAGGATATCAGGGTTAGAAAATACTGCTAACAGCTGCCTTTGCTTATTCACCAATGATTTCAAAAGGCACTTTGAATATCCAAACACCGCACAAGCTTTTACGTGCGAAAGTCGTAAGCAGATTTTCTTAATTTATAATGCGTAAAACCTTCTTGACGCAAAAAGGAGAATTGGGCTGATGGGAATCTTGTGACTTTCAGCAAGGGAAAGTGCCAAGTCCTGCACCTGGGCAGGAATAACCCCAGGTACCAGTACACACTAAGGGCTGACCAGCCGGAAAGCGGGTTTGCAGAGACGGACCAAGGGGTCTCAGTGGACAGCAAAATGACCATGAGCCAACACTGCACCCTTATGCAAAGGCAGCCAGCAGCATCCTGGTTGCATTAGACAGAGTGTTGTCGGCAGGTCCAGGGAGGTTATGCTTCCTCTCTACACAGCACTGGTGAGGCCACATCTACAGTGCTGTGTCTGGTTCTGGGCTCCCCAGTACAAGGGAAACATGGACATACTGGAGAGGAAGTCCAGTGAAGGGCCACAAAATTGATGAAGGAGCTAAAAGACCTTTCAAATGAGGAGAGAGGGAGGGAGCTGGGAGTCTTTAGCCTGGAGAAGAGAAGGCTCAGGGACAATCTCACAAATGCGTATAAATATCTGCAGGGGGACATAAAGAAGATGGAGCCAGGCTCTTTTCAGCTGTGCCCTGTGACAGGACCAGAGGCAATGCACACAAATGGAAACACAGTAGGTTCCCTCTGGCCATCAGGAAACACTTCTCATGTGAGGGTGACTGAGCGCTGGCACAGGTTGCCCAGAGAGATTGCAGAGTCTCCACCCTTGGAGAAATTCAAAGGCCATCCAGGCATTGTCCTGGGCAACCTGCTCTAGGTGACTCTGCTGGAGCAGTGAAGTTGGACTAGATGACCTCCTGAGTGCCCTTCCAACCTCAGCCATTCTGTGATTCCATGACAAAGAGAGACATCAGCACAGTTTTAAAACAAGGAAAGAAATAAGGAATGTGACACTGACAGATACATAGCTGTGTTAATTCCAGGAACTACTGCTCATATTTATCTGCCTGAGGATTGTAAAAGCGAAAAATCTTCAGAATTAGACTAAACCAGTAAAAAAAAAAATGTAGGGAGGTTATGAATAACATCGTATGAGTAGTTGCATTTCATGGAGCAAGGAAATAATCAGAGTAAGAATATAGTCCCGTAATTCTTTCACATCTATACTTCACCCTACAGTATTTTCAAGCTATTGTTATTATTACTGTTTTTAATTAATAAAATCATTAACATAGAAAACTGCAACTATAACAACAATAATCATGTTCACTAACAGATACTTTCTCATTTCAACTACTTACTATGTTGACAAAGAATAAGCAAAGGTATACTGTACTTTTGCAAAAAACTTGATTTCTTGTTCATATGGGAAGTGCTCTCCTTTGCCTCTGCTGCCACCATCTGCAGAGAGAAGAAAATTAAGCTCACTGTCCTATATTCTAATTACAGACTGCTCTCTGTGTTTTTCTTAGAAAGCGTACACTAAAAACAAATACTGGTTGTCTTTAGATGTAGATTTAAGACACCACAAACAGGACACACACTAGTTAAAGTGGCATTTTATGACTACCTCATGAGAAAAGCTACAGCAATTAAAACGTGTAAAGAACAATTGTTCAGATCTTCATAAAAGTGTAGACATGTCATAGTCCAAAGAGATATGGATATTTTTCTGAGATGAAAATCTGGTCCTATGTTTGTGTTTTTCTAGTTATTGGTGACAATTTGGAAGCCTGAATTCAGATTCTAATGCAACACCTTTCTCCAGTTGTTCCCAGGAGAAACACAATTACCAAATTTTTACTACTTATTTGTGGGCTTTGTCTGAAGAACAGAATTAATGGTTAGAACTACCCAACAGAAATTAAAATTGCTTCACTTCCCTCATTACTATAAAAATAAAATACTCTTCACAGACGTAATCTGGTACAGCTCCCAGACTATTTATCCTTATATATATATATATAATTTTTATATTATCATTTATTATCTTTTTTTAGTGATCCACTGAGAGACATGAATGTCTCTGTGAAAAAGAGATTGCATGTGAATAGTAAATCTTAATGTGCACATGTGAGAGAAAAACAATTTGTGCATAAATACAAGGGGGCAGGTTGCTTTCTTTTTCAAAGAATTAAAGTCATTATACATTTCAGCTGAACACTTCATCTGACAAATGAGTATGGGATATTGGAATGAGTATGAACTACATAACTTTCTAAAATTCATCATCTTCATCAACTATAGGAAACTAGAGGGAAAATTCCTAGTCCAAGAATGTGTCATTTTTTTAAAATTTTCTAGTTTTTTTGATAATATTAAACATCTTCGTTACTAATTCTTAAGAAAATGCATAAGGAGTACTGTACCAAACTCCAGAATGTACTGATGGGCTTCATCCACATATCTTATAAGCTGCTGAAGGAAACTGTAGGCAAAGCGTTTCTCAATGGAAGGTGTGTCTAATTCCAGCTCCTTAAGTCCTCTGTAAAATGAAGCAAGTCAATTTTCACACATGCAGCAGGACTCACAGCAGTCTTACCTCTCCATGTAGTCTGATGCCATTTTCTCTAGTAATGAATAACTGCTTATTAATATAAGAATTGTTTTGTGTTTGAAGCAAACAGTACTCCTGTACTGTGTTTATTTAGGTTTTGAGCAATTTGTGAAGATACAGCTCACATTTCCCAAGTAGAAGGTTGAAGAAAAATGAGACTAGTCAACCAGATTAATCCAGTATCATTGTAGTTTCTTTCCCCGTACTTGTAAGACATTACTGTCTTATACTTCCCTCCAGGGACTGATTCTTGGGTAAGGGAGTTTTGAACCTTCAAAAATACTTTGATTTAAACCATCAAACCGGAATTAAATCTAGTCCCCCTCACCATGACTTTTCCCCAAAAGCCTATTTGTAACAGAAAAACTTCAAATAGCTATGTAGCATTTGTGAAAAATCAGGGCAAAACCAAAACAAAGTGATGGAATTGCAGTTTACCTTTCCCAGTATGTTCCATCATAGTTATTAGTCTGATATGAAAATATCTTCTTTCAATAAATGTGAATCTGCAGAGAGTGGTTCCATGGTGTGGGTTGATGTCAGCAACAAGTTGGCAATGACATAAGCCTTGATTCTGCAGGATCAGGATTTTAATGACAGCACATGAGGAAGCTATGCTTAACCAGCCAGGGAGTCAGTCACCCCACTGTCAGAGGCACCAAGTACATTAGTACTCAGGTATTTTGCAAGTTTAAAAAGTATAACTACTGAATGCAACTGCCTGTGTAGTGCACATCTCTGCTTTAAACTAGATCATTGATGGCAGTTGGGTTTAGTTTCACGAAAAGAGATTCTGGAACTAAACCAGGCTTGTCAGCTGATACTTGTAAGGGTGCAATAGTGGCTGCTTCATTATGGCTATCTGACCAAGGACCTTCTCAATACAAAATGAGGTAATATGAGGGAAGCCATGAACAACAACACATAGAGACACAAACGTGGGAGACAGGGGATAAAGGAGACAATGCTGGAGACCGAAAGTCTCCAGTTACTAATCAATGGGCCGTCAAGAAACTTCAGACACAACTTTAGAGAGGACCACCTGGATTTTGTAACTCCTAAGAGGAGGGGACATGAAGAGCATGAGGGTTTGGAATATTCCAGGCAGGTCAGTGGAACTACACAAACTAACGATGTAATGTGCAGGGGAGGAGGATTGGGGAAAAGCATAGGGGAGAAAAGACATAAAGGGTATTAAAGGGGCCAGTCTCATGTAAACCTTGGCCTGTCAATACAGCTGTTTGACTGAGCCCTGCACCTCATCGCTGGAGTCTGTCCTATCGTCTCATTAAATCCTTTCTTAACTATCTCTCGGTGTAATCTCACTCACTATCCCATTTGTACGTGTGTGCTGACAGGAGGAAGTGCCAGCTCCTGGCAAGACAAGCGCGAGTGGATACTGGGCCAGCAACTGGAGTCAGACTTGGGGTATAGGTGCTCCCAGGCCTTCTGGTGCCAGCAACAGGGGTTAACGAGGGTCTCGGCCTCAGTAGTGGTAGAGCCTGTAGCTTTTGGGAATGTCTCTACGGGTCCTACAGACTTCGAGCCCAGAGCGCCAGCTACCGCAGGGGACTGGCGTGAGTGGATTTGGTGCTAGCAATTGGAGTCAGACAGTGGGGGGATAAGGTATCCCAGGTCTGTGGTGTCTGCAAATGGAGCAAGTGGGAGTCCCAGTCGCCAGCCACTGGGGTGAGAAGGCTGCGTCCCCCAGAAAACAGCTAATGTGGGGGAGCAGTGTCAGTAAGGCGACTGAGGGGCTCAGCGCCAGCAGCTGGAATGGGACCGTGCGTCACAGACCACGTGCCCGAGTGCTGTGTGCTCGGCAGAGGACAAGTGTTGGCATCATCCCTAAACCCAGTCCGCATGAGGGCGCACTAGACTAGAATGGTCACTGCCGAATAAAAGTGTGGGAAGAAATGTGCGCAAGGCATACGTGGCAGAAAGTCAAGGGGTAAGCAGACCAAAGAAAAACATTAATCAGATGCTTGTTTGTTTAGACAGCGCAGTGCTCACAGGAGCAGCAGGTGCATTGAGTTTAACTTGATAGCAAGACCTGCATTTGAGGAGCACAGGAGGATGTAGATGGGTCAGAAACTATTTACTAGATGATGAGTGTGTCCAAGTTAACAATTATCTTACCATCCCTCTTAGCCTTCCACTCCTCCAAAAACCAAAAGACACTTTTCACGTGTGTTTAAGTTAGACAGAAATAAAAAGGATTAGTCACAAAGCAACACGCACCCTTGAATAAAGCTGAAGAGTCTGTCATTTTGACAGGGGATGAGAAAACAAACCTTTCCTGACTGACATCCTTCTTTGTACATCCCACTCCACCGAAGGGAAGTTAATTGAATTATTCCAGCTACACCTTGAAAGATTTTACCTAGAATTATTAGATTAGCTGTGGGACTCTACAAATAGGTTGAATTTCACATGTGATATAAAAGAAAGGAAGTAGGCAGATTTTAAGTAGACGTGCTAGGCTAATTCATTCACAATGATTATTTAAATCCTTCCCTGTGACTGTTTCATTCACTTACTAATCTTCAAGTCACACAAACCTCAGATATGCTTTCAGCCTTTCCTAGTGACTCACATGTGCTAAGCCATGCTGATGAGGCAGACAAGCCTACAATTTAATTAAAATTTTATTCACGCTGCATTTAGTAGGTAGATGTGCCATAGTAAAACCAAGAGGAATTATGCATGTTCTTCTGCAGAGAATAGCATGTATACATACTGAATTATGAATGTTCATTACTACATTTGTTCACTATTACTACATTAACACTGTGGATTGTTTTAAAAAAAATTTTTAAAATCATCACTTCATTTTTAAAATATTTTAATAACACTACAAATGAATTCAGTGGAAAGAAACGAGTAGCAGATTTTAGAAATCTTATGAGTCTTTTCAAAGCAATTGCCTAGAAACTCCTGTGGAGAAGTGCATGTGCTTGACCTGTAAAGAAGAATTAATTCTATCACTTGTAGAAAATTAACAAGTTTACCAACATTTAGATGTATGTAGACACACAAGAAAGAAAAAGCATGCTGCAATGTTGAGAGGAGTGACAGAATATACACAGAGATTCTGGAGAACTCTGCCTGTGCCTTCCAAAAACAAAAATCCTGCTGCTAATTGTGTAATTCATTTCTTCCTTACAATGTTCTAGATGAAGCAGCTCATCCTTAGTCCCAGGTACTGAAACCTAAAAATGATCATAGATTTTTCTTTTACTGGGAAAAAAAAAAAAAGAAAAAAAAAAAAAGGCTACTGAGGGGTATGAGAAACCTTCTGTGCCATTAATACCAAACAGAGAATTACCTGGAGACAACATATCCATTAATCTGTAGAAATTTCAGAATATCCTGTGCTTTTTCTCTGTCCTTGGCTTTTTCTTTGGCTGTGAGTGTATCATAAGGAACAAGAAGAGGATGATTGCCGCCTCCTACTGTGAAACATCAAGAGAATTAAAGAACAGTTTAAGAGTTATCTGTTCTCCTGGTATGTAAAAGCACAGTCATAATAATACAGAGCACATTACATTAAAAACTAGTCTGAAATAACAGCAATGCACTTTTCTGTTTCTTTACACAAACCTAAAAAAAAAAATTCAGATAGAAACTTTAGACATGGCTGCAAACATAGTTCTAACATAATCAATTGCTGCAAGTACCAGGTAAATATGTTGACCCTACTGCAAAAGCTCTTAAAGAAGAAAAAAAGTGCATACCTGTTACGAACATGTATAATTACAACTTCATTTAATGAAACTGAAAATATTTCAATAAATAACACATCATTTCATAAAAAAAGCAAGATATAAGAAAATATATAAACAGTCCTGCTTTTAATTATTCTGATGACAGCAAAAAGTGTTCATGGAGTTGAGCAAGATGTACTTAAATATCTAAAAACATATGAAAGTGATCCAGTTCTACTTTATAGTGCTAAATTAAAGACAGAAAATTGGAGTACATTATTCAAATTTGGTTCAGACAGACAACTGTCCAATCTGATCAAATGAGCGCTGCCAAAACAGAGGGGTAAACAGACTAAACTGCATTTCCTGTAGCCTACACTTTCCCTGAGTTATCCCAACCTGTGGCTACTGATCTTGAAGAAAGTTTTTTAAAAAAGACTATAAAAATTAAAATAAAAGCTGTATCAAGATGAAATATACAGGCCTGGAACTTCATAGTGATTTATCAAAGGCACTTCCAGGTGGAACTTAACTTTTTTATAAAACCTTCACTACTGCACCTTTGCTGGAAGCTTAAAACTAATAGAAAAAGCAAGCATAAAATTAAAAAAAAAAAAAAAAGCCAAGCATGGTGCATACAATTAGACTTGACACCTTCGGATAAGACAAAACCCTAGCTTCAGTCATTTGCAAATGAGAACTTGCTGTTTCCCCAAATATTGTTTCCTTCAGATGCAAATATAATGCTATCTGTAGAAAAAAAAAATTAGCTTTAAAACAAATAATGAAATTATTTTGACACAGATGAAAAACAGTAAGTTACACAATACACGACAAAATTTGTCATTTAGGTAAGCATGAAGCACATGCAATTTTTATGTGAAATCTAGAATCTGCTCTAGGTTTATCCACTTGTCAATTCCACACATGATACATTTAGTTTTTAGTAAACACCCTTTTAGAACTAGCTGCAATAAAAGAAATAATTCAAATGAAATCAGAGCCCACTGGGCAATAGTCTGAAAGACTAACGCTAGAAGCAAAATGTATTAATGTAGCTTAAATTTATTTAACAAGCTTTGACTTCTCTTCCTTTGATATGTTTGAATTGGTAAACTACTTCACCAGGAACTGTTACACTCAGTGATATAAAAACTTCCAGGCACTAAAACTCACAAAATATTTAATGAAAAACAGAAACTTTGTTGTTTCTTCTTTGCCAATTTAAATTTGCTGTGTCTTTTTTTTTTTGCAATCTGATTTCTCAAATACATGACCTAAGCTAGTCATAGAGAACTTAATAATACTGTAAATACTGTAGATAATATTACCTTTTGCTTCAAGCTCCATTTTCTTTTTCTTTGCCCATATGTTATGGTAGTTTTCCGCCATCATCTCAGCCATAGCCTTAGGAAAATGGAGAGCTTAGTGATATGTGTTGCAATGGTTAACCCCAAGAAGGACAATTTTCTGGTTGATATTAAATAACAAGTTTTGCTCTCTGGGAGGTTCAATACAATTACACTGTAATGGGTCACTGAAAACAAGAGGTTTTATTTTAAAATTACGATACAGAATTTGGGTAGGATCAGTATATGTATAGGAATTCGGAATCTGATGCTGAAGAGAAAACTGTTAATACAAAAAAGGAGGAACTGCAAAGAGGAGTATAGTCTGGAAAGAGTACTGAGATGTCAGACGGAGACTTGATTCTGAAAACTACGCCAGCAAGAACCTCCTGAAGGCCCTGGTAAGGGAAACAAAGGACAGCAAGCCAGAGGACTGAATCAAGATTGTTCCTGCTGGCTTTGGGAGATTGACTATAAACCCAGGGATACAGCCTGGTGTAGGTGGACACACTGTTAAAAACACCAACCATTTTACCAGACACTCCATAGATGTAGCCACTGTTTTTTTATTCAGCATGAAATTTTCCTCCAGTGTGCACAACAGAAAAGTAATTCTTCCTTTGAAACAAACTCTTTCAGACTGGTAAACTAGAAGCTAGACCCCAAACTAAGCAAAACACAGACAAGCTCTCCAGTCTCTAACTAGTAGGAACTACTGTTTCAATATGAAACAAATTTTTAAACCCACCTCTCCTGTCCCTCGATTGTATACCCTTTAGCTGTACGCAGTGGTGGAATTTTCTGTAGATTTCACTTTGCACTTCTTTCACAGACCTACAGAAACATTCTTCTCAACTTCAAGTAAGGGTTTTGAGTAACCAGTATTTCTGAATACTCCTTTATTTGGGAGAATACTCACGAATTCAGATAATAACTTGAAGCTTTTCCGCTATGTCTTGTTGTTTATAGGACAATTTGTTTCGTAAACTTTTCTCCAGTGGGTACATTATTACACATAGCTCTCCTGTATGGTAGATGCCCTCTATCATGCACACTCTGGTCCTGGTGTTTTGATAATCTAGATTAGGACCTTGGAAGACAGTATTGTAGTCTGGGTTTTTTTTACTCAGACAGCAGGGTGCTATGCAGATGGCCTCTGAATAAGACTTCGCTGCTCATGGAGCCAGGATGTGATCAGGTGACCACTTCAGAGCAAAATGAGAAGTATTTCCCAGACTTACAGTTTTAGACACGGTCATGATCCCCGCTAGCACAGTATACGCACAGGATGATGTAATCACTAAATAGCACCAATTCTTACATACTAGTTAAAAATAAACAAACAAATTACTTTGTTCAAAACAACTAACTTTTCCCAGCAATTTAAAACAAGGTTGAAGAATCTAACCCTGAACTCCAACTTTAAAGATATTAAACATCAAAAAAAAAGTTCAAAATTACATACAGTTCATTTTTAAAACTCAGATCTCATTTATATCTGCAATGTTTGGATTCTTCCTGAATGACAGTATCAGGACAATTACTACCTGAAATTGCATTTTAATTAAATTTGCTTAGCTTTTAAATAACAGTTTTTGAAGCTGGTTTCAAAGATGACTTCTCTTCATAATTAAGGACAAATGAATCATAAGGCCAACCAGCTCTGTTTTATAGCTGAAGGCTGCAACAGAAATAAAATTGTTAGAGGGTATAGTATAAAAGAGTAAACAAGGGAGTGATAGAAGTTCTAATGCCATTTCTTTTTTGGTTTGTGACAGGATGGTTACTGAGCTTGGCTTACTGCATTGTAATACTATGATGATGCTCACATCAAGAGTTGTTTCATGAGCATTAATCAAAGTCTGCACAGTCTTTTGACTAGACGGAGTCTATACAAATGTCAAATGATGTATTTATAATGAAGTTGTTCCATCAGTTTAAGATAAGAGTGTAACGATAGAAGTAGCTTTACTCAGTTATCGATTTTATTAAATCTTTGAAATGATCAGCAATCTACTCAAGTTTTAACTCAAGTATGATAGTTAATTGACAGCAAATGCCTACTATTGTAAAGCTAGTCAGCAATCTACAATGCTTAGCAATATAAAACTGAAAACTATGAGATAGGAATCAAGGAGGGAAAATCCAGGTGAGATTTTGATCAGAGGTACAGTATAGCATACACTGTACAGTTAGCCATTTACTTTAGTACTGCTGCTTGTTTCACTGCACTGACAGAGCTCAGTATGGGCAAACTTAACCCTGTGCTTCAAAGTTTTTTTGTAGCCAGCTTTGAATGCCATGATACCATCACTAGACTGGTACAAACACTCCTGCTAACTAATTTAAAACTACCCAGCATATGTCTATGTAATACTGTAACCATACTCACAGTAAAGTACTAGACTGAAAAAACTAGAACCAGAGTCCATCAAACACCATGAAAAACCCTAACTTTCTAAAGACAGAAACATCATTTATTTACCAACTAAAAAATATTGTTCCAAATAACAGCAATCCACTGATAGATCTGTCAAAATCCTACCCTCAACAACTTCTTTTCTAGTCTCATAATATTTGTTGTAACAATGGCTCCTGATTCTTGTTTCCTCAGTTTAGGAAAAAGAGCAGTGACAAAATGTTTTGGGATTCTCTTCAAACTGACAGATGTTTGCAAAGAGAGCTGGGAAAATCAATCCAGGGTTAAAAGAAACTCTGAAGCTTTTCAACATGAACCACGTTTCTTAAAGCAACAGTGGATCAAAGAGCAATGATTAAAACAAAAAAAATCCCAAACCAAAATCAAAGGATATTTAAAAAGTAACATAAGGAAAGAACTTTGTCTATAATAAACTAGTAGAAAAGAAAAAAATTAAATGGTAAAAAAAAAAAAAAAGGTAGGCATACTAAGTGTTTCTGACTTACATGTAAGTCTCTGGAGAGGGTGACATTGCTCATGTCAATTGCTCGAGGAGTGTAACCATGGGCTGTATCTACAGAGATCTGAACGACAGATGTACAGAACAGTGGAGTTATTACAAGCATTTGATATGAAGAAGTTAACATTAACAAGATACTGAAAGTAATGAAAGAACTCAAGGAAAAAGTCACTTATATATCTCTAGAGAGCAAAAGTAGTAGTAGTCCAACTGAAAATACCTCAAGAATGGTAAATTTCAGTGAGATTCAGGCAAAGGTCTACATATTTTGTTCCCAGAGACAGACAGCCATTAGACACAAATCTCATTCAAATGCAAATTTCACTTGAACTTGTTTAAGACTTGAAGTCATTGTGGATAATGCTGTACTAAAGTTACGATTACATCTCTGCATTTTCTAGAGATTTCCTTTTTCCGGCAGGCAAGAATCTCAGACTATTTAATTTAAGGTGAATTCAGGCAAAAATCAAACTTTGAATTTGGCTTTTCAACCCTATTCCTACATTTAGGACTAGAATCTACTAAATACATATCTTTTTTCTTCTTCCCTCTTCCCCACTCAGAAAATATCACCATTTTGTCATTCTTTCTTCATACAGCCTAAATTCATCACAGGTTTGCTCATGACATTGACACAAATGTTTGAAGAAGGATAAACAATGAGAGATTCCATGGATGGTAAGCCACTGATGCAAGAAATGTGGCTAGAAAAGGGCATTGCTGGGCTTTCTGCTATGGATTCAGCTGTAACAGACACATCTCTCACATCTACATCTTCATTTAGAAAGAACAACATCCAGAATTTTGTTCCTATGTGTGATATTATTTTCACATGCATGTATATGAGCACGTACAAGGTCTAGAAGTTCAAAGGCCTCCCTTCAAATGGCAGGTATTTATAATAGGTAATAACACAAAGGATGTACAAGCAGCACACATTAAAAAAATACTGCTAAAGAATTGTTATCTAAAGAATTGTTTTCTAAAGCAAACAATGCAAACATTGTTACCTTAACATGAAGATACCGATTAAATATATTTAGCATTTCTCAGCTGAACATAGGAAAATGCTATTTTTTGTGTGTATGATGACAGAAAAACACATTTTAAACACAGGATGAGTATTCATATGATAGTGTACTCTGAAATACAGAAATATCTTAGATTTTAGAAACTCTTCTAGAAAAGTTATGTAATTTCATTATAGTAAGGGAAGACAGTAACTTATATATACAAGCTGTTTCCATATGTTGATGTAATCTGAATCTCAACTGTAAAGCTATTCATTCTAATGAGCTCCTTATGCTTAAAGTATATATGAACATCACTGTCAGTATAGTCTTTGGGGCTGGTATTAGAAACACCAAAAGTTGGGAAATTTGCAAGTAAAGAATATTGGAAGGCAATTATAGTGTGTAAACTATAATGTTTAGTTTAGCCCAAGTGCTAAACCTAATCACTTGATTTACACTTTCTTGTGTCTATAGAGAGTGGAGAGGCAAGTGCAACTGCTCATCTTTCACAGGCATATGGCCACTCACATATGTCAATAGGGCAGAGATGAGTGGAGAGAAAAGGAAAGGATTTTTCCCCTCCATTTTATTTCCCCCATTGGTTTGGCTCCACGTGTGTCTGCGTGAAGGAGAGTAAAAGAGATTTCTCTCCACTCCCCAGTTAAATTGCAAAGTACATGGAGTTCTAAGAGAATACAGTGCCAGTATTTCTCTACTTTACCCTTACAGCATTTTGATTTAAGAAGGCTATTCTAAAGGAAAAAACCTATATTTAACATTTTCAGAATTTTGGCTGTCTACAGATATAAACTTTATGCTGCATTAACACTGATGTTTGTATTAATTTTACTTTAAAAAAGTAATAAAAATAGTTTGCAGACATACCTTTATTAATTTCTTTATGCACCTAAAAGCATTCATAGCCCCCAAATTGAAAAAAATAGCAAACTAAAATCTTATTAATACTATTACTGCATAATCACCTACTGATGTAAGTAATTCCCCTCAATAATGTAGTAAACTTCAGATCAAATGAGCAAATACACTCCCATTTCAGTTTTGTTCAGTTTTTTTAAAAATGTTGATTAGTCTATTACTTTGGAACAGGGAAAGAAAGTTCCAGTTTCAGTGAAGACAAATCCAAACCAGTCTTCAGAGTTGTACAATTGCTTGTAAACAATGCTTTCACATATTTTTATGCTACAGGGTTTTTTTATCATTTGTAAAATCTAAGACTGAAGAACAGATTTTTCATGCTTTTTCCTAAAAAAAAATTTTAATAAAATGGCTCACTTGACTGGTTTGAGATATGCGACGCGTCCGATTATACAGTGCCATGGAATCTCCCTCCCGTGTTCTTTCAATTCGCCATCCCCATGCCAGCATAGTTTTCAGCGATTCTTTGATTGGCCATCGATAAATTTCTTTCTCCTAAAAGAATGCACATGTAATAATAGCCTTGTTTACTATGTAGCTGTACAGAGAAAAAAATAACTACCGGGCTTTTGCCTAGTTACACTGAGATGCAAAGAAATGCACTCAAATCAGCCCTTATGGCCCAGGGATACTGAAAAGAAGTAAATAAATCACATAAGATATTAAAATGTTTATCATTTCAGAAGTGGGCAGAAGAATTCTGGCCCTGAAGGAAGCCAGTGATCACAGGGATAACGTGTTAATGGCATGCATGCTCAGATATGAACTCAAAGGTGGAGCAGGAATTCTCAGGACTAATGCAGTATTTTGTCTGCTACATGAAACAAAAATGCCTAATCACAGAATCATAAAAACAGTCTCTGTTGGAATGGGCCTCTGGACATCATCTGGCTCAACCTTCTGTTGAGGTCAGATAAGCTAACTCATTTGGGCTATCAATGGTTATGAAGTTTAGGTTATCTTGGGCTTGCCATGTCATGCCTTGATTATGTGCAGCACAGGTGATTTCACCACTTCTCTGGACAACCTACTCCAATGTTTAAGTTGTCAAGATTAGATGGATTTCGAGAAAGCATTTCTGCTGAAGTAACTGACAGCCTTTGCCTCTTGTCCTGTAATTGTGCATCCCTGTGAAGAGAATACATCCATCTTCTCTATAACTAGCATTTAGGTATTGGGAAACCAAGATTATATCCCCATCAGCTTTCTCTTCTCTAAGCAGAATATACCCAGTTCCTTCAGCCTTGTTTCATTTATCAAGTTGTCCAGCCTTCTAATCATCTTCGTGGACCTCTGATGGAGACCAGAGCAAGCCTAAACCTAAGTCCTCACTAAACAAGTAGGCATTCCTGTATAACCTTACTGTAAAAAAACAGTGGCAATATGACACTTCAGTTTCACCGTAAGTTATGCCATGTAAATTCAGTCATGAGAGAAAATAGGCTGAGTGACCTATTTATTGTACAATAAAACCCTTCTGTCTCTTTTTGAGAGGTCTGAGGAACACAACAACAACACATTAGCTGACGTACTCTAAATAAAGCTTTAAAAAGTGATGTAAACACAATGTGATATTTTCACTGTGAATGAAGCAATCTTTCAATCACCCTGGACCAAGAATGAGCAAATTCCTTACCTTCTCGGACAGTAACTTATATTGTTTCATTAACGGTTGCACTTTTGCAGATTCAGAATAAGTTTCACCGTATGTCCATCCATTGGCAAACTGAAAAGAGTAATAATAGGTGAGGAAAAAACGAGGAAAAGCAAATAATTACGAGAAATCCTATTTTTATTGGTACAAAGGAATTGAACAATATTTCTGCAGAGCTGCTCCCTTATTTTCTTTCCACTGTTTTCTCCACATTTTCTCAACCAACGTTCATATTATCTTCACAAAATGAAATTAATTATATAGCATGCCAACTTCTTGAAAAATAAGTTACACAAAGCTAACATTTCAATATATTTTTCTTTTAAATATTTATATAGAGAATAATACTGTGCTAGTCGAGGAACTATTTTTAATACTGGACACATAAACTGCACAAAGGAATAAAAACCCTAAAGAGGTTTTTTGGTTAAAAAATTGAAATTTCAAGTCAATAAAACTCCTAAACTAGCAAGTATATTTACTCAAAAGTCAGCAACAAAAACAATGAAATGATGAAACACTACTTTGAAATACTCATGAGCACTTACAGTGCTTTCCCCCCAAAAGCATTTCAAGAAAATCACAGAATCACAGAATCACAGAATAGTAGGGGTTGGAAGGGACCTCTGTGGGTCATCTAGTCCAACCCTCCTGCCGAAGCAGGGTCACCTACAGCAAGCTGCACAGGACCTTGTCCAGGTGGGTCT